>OGHV01000290.1_pt1 | contig 36991 bp, 29 predicted proteins | sample 1571551 | NCBI WGS metagenome assembly OGHV01 (sample SAMEA2581960, study PRJEB24529) | metagenome | biome: Human gut stool | place: China | collected 2011 | reverse complement strand
CAGAAGATGTTCCTGGTCTTCGTCATATTCCTGATGTTGAAGTATATGTAGACATGGAAGACCTTACATACAAAGATCTGATCATTGCTATGGGTATCAAGGGTATTGAATATGCAGACTGTGCTCAGAAATATATGGAACACGGCGTGACGATCTTCGAACGTGTGAAGAGCAGCCCTTATTCAAAACGTATCGTAGAAACACTCGGACTTGACGGAGCACTCCGTGTATCTCCTCTTCACTGCCATGGCAGAGATGACGTAGACAAGTTCTTAAAGATCACAAAAGACATTGCAGAAGGGAAATAACCCCCATTCCTCATCTTTTGAATAGCGAGAAGCTGTTATCTGGCAGCTTCTCTTTTTGTATATAAATATCTGGGAAGTGTACCAAAGAAAGCCTTTCACAGAGTTTTGATAACTCTGTGAAAGGCTTTCCTTTATCATATTTATTCTATTTGTTTACCTGGTTTACTGTATTTCCCTCAAGGAAGGCTTTAATATTATCTACTGTGATATCCATGATTCTCTGTCTTGATGCCTGAGCTGCCCATGAAATATGTGGAGTGATGATACAGTTCTTAGCTGTTAACAGTGGATTATCGCCTTTGATCGGCTCTGTAGACACAACATCAAGTCCTGCTGCGTATACCTTACCACTGTTCAGTGCATCTGCCAGATCCTGCTCCACCACGATTGGTCCTCGTCCGAGATTTAAGAAAATCGCAGATTTCTTCATTTTTGCAAAGGCTTCGGCGTTCATCAGATCCTGTGTGTTGGCATCTAACGGCGCATGCACGGATATAATGTCGGAAGTTGTCAGCAAAGTATCAAAATCGACTCTCTCATACCCCTCCTGGTTATTCTTACCGGAAGTTGAATAGTAAATGACATGGCAGCCAAACATTTTTGCGATATCTGCAACACGTCTGCCGATATTTCCAAGTCCGACAATTCCCCATGTCATGCCGTTTAAGTCATGGAATACGTTCGAGAAATGTGTGAAAATCGTATCTCCGATATATTTTTCTGATTTTACATATTGATCGTAATAGTTCAATTTTTCCAACAGATAAAACAATAACGCAAATGTATGCTGCGCAACGGTCTCTGTGGAATAGCCTGCGACATTGCGCCATTCGATCTGTCTCTTTGCCAGATATTCCTTGTCCAGATTATTGGTACCGGTAGCAGTCACGCAGACCAGTTTCAGGTGATCTGCCCTGCCGATCGTCTGCTCGTTGATCTGTACTTTATTGATAATGACAACATCTGCGTCCTTCGTGCGCTCCCCTGCTTCCTCTGGTGTGGAGAATCCATACTTTACTACTTCTCCCAGCTGGTCAAAACCCGAAAGGTCAATGTCATCTCCAATGGATTTTGCATCTAAAAAAACGATTTTCATCTTTTTGTTTACTCCTTTTATCATTTTCATAAATAGACAATTGTGAAACTCCTTATCACATTCTTTAAATTGTTCGAAATTAACAAAAACATTCAAGACACGCTCTCGCTACGTGTCGCTCGCAGCGGTACTAAGAAGCCAGGCACAACTTATCGTTGTACCAGCCTTCTAAGTACCGGCGGCTCCCCAGTATCTTTCATGTCTTTTGTCAATTTCTCACAATTCAATTTACACTTTCATGAGTTTCGCAATTGTCTATTTTCTATAAATCCTGACACTCCAGATATTTTCTCAGTTTTTTCATTTTTTCCCGACCGATGCGGTAGCCTTCCTCATAAAGTTCCCTGAGTTTCTTTGGATCAGACTCTGTACGTCCAACACCGAGTGTCGTCTCCGGTGCGATCACAAAAACTTTTCCCTGCTGCTCAAGCTCATCCAGTTTTTTTACATCCTCATTGTAACGCTCAGCCCTTGTATCCATGGCTTCCACGATTTTGGGATACTTTTTGTAAAGTTTGTCCGTGATCCGGATCGCTTTCTCAGTCGTTTTCACATAACCATGCTCTCTGGTAAGCACGACGATCAGTTTGTCGCAGCCCTCCTCCAAAGCATGCCGGAATGGGATAGAATCTGCGATTCCTCCATCCAGATAATAATGCCTTCCGATTTTGACCGGTTGAAATAAAATTGGAAGGGAACAGCTTGCCACCAGTGTATCTTTCATTTCCACGCTCTGTGGCACTTTCAGATACTCTGCTTTTCCGGTATGGATATTGGTCACACACGCCTCCACGACACCCTTGTATCCTGCAAAAGTTTCGTAGTCAAACGGCAGCAGCTTATTCGGGACTTCGTCAAAAACGAATCCGATGTTATAATAACTCTTCTTTTTGCGGTCAAACAGATATTTCAATCCCATGTACCGCTTATCTGCCATATATTCTTCTAAAAGTTTCAGGTTACGTCCCTTCTGTTTTGACAGATACGACACACCAAATGCAATTCCTGCCGAGACACCGATAAAGTAATCCGGCATCAGTTCCTCTTCCAGAAATGCGTCCATCACACCGCAGGAAAATGCTGTCCGGCTCGCACCGCCCTCAAATACCATTCCTAATTTCATTTTTTTCACTTCTTTCTATCTCTCTGTCATACCATGTTGTCTGATTTTTGTTTACTGTTCTGATTGCTTTGGTGCTTCTGCTTCCTCTGCTTTTTTCGGCATTGCATCGCTCTCTGTCACATAAAGCGTCACGCCGCGGATTTCTTTTACCTTCACGATCATGCCGGCCTCAAAAGTTTTACCGTCTTCATAGGCGCGCGCAGTCCATTCCTGTCCATTTAACACAGCGGTCCCGGTTCCCTTAATATTATCTACCGCCTCTGTCAGGCATACGTTCTTATCTACTGCTGCCTCATAATTTGTTTTCACAAGACGCGGCTTCATATATTTTAATGCCCATGGTCTCGTAAATACAAGCAGGATCACCGACACGACCACAAATGCTGCAAACTGCCATACCGGTCCAAGCCCGGCTGCGTCTACAAGCAATGCCACCACTGCTCCGCCTGCAAACCAGATGGAGGTAAGGCCTACCGTGATGATTTCCACCACTGCAAATATAATAATCAATGCGATCCAGATAATTGCTGCTTCCATAATTGTTCTCCTTTTTTTGTTTTGATACTTGGACAATTGCGAAACTCAATTTTACGTTATGAATATTACGAAAAGTTAACAATATCAACGAAAACACGCTTCCGCTACGTGTCACTCGCAACGGTACTAAGAAGCCAGTCACGACTAGCAGTCGTTCCTGCCTTCTAAGAACCGGCGGTTCCCCAGTGTTTTCTTTTGCTCTTGTCAACTTTCCGTAATTTAATTCACGTTTTCTCAGAGTTTCGCGATTGTCTGAATTTTTATCCAACAACCAATGCGAGATATCCCCAATCCCAGACTAACTCCTCAAAACTGTTCTCCAGATATTCGTAGATATCTTCCTCATCATAGCCCGTCATACGGCAGATAATAACAATATAATCTCTGACCGTCTCATATGCAATCTCTTTTTGTCCATCCAACAGCCAGCGCAGGAAAATGCTGTGTCTGATCACACCGTACTCCATGGCGATCCACTGATATTGCACCAGCAGGCTCTCCAGATCTCCATCCGGCATCAAAAGGTCTGCGTTGAACTCATTGATGAGGAATTTTCGCATCAGTGGGTTGTATGCCTGAAATTCACTTTCAAATGCATGCATCCTGTCTGCCATTTCAGTTTTCAGGTCTGCATTCTGTTCTGCCGCATCTGCCGGATTTCCTATATTTTCAAACAAACCCGAAAGTTCTTCCGCTTTCTCAATGACCGGGTTCAGATAATTCCGGTATAATCCCTCTTTCCGGTAATTGACGACAAGATCCTGTAACAGCTCATTCCGTTCCTCCATCGTTGCAAATGGATCACGCTCTATCTCCGCAATTGCCCTTCGAAGCTGCAACTGATTTTCTGTGGAAAAATAATCTTCGGCAAGCTCTGATAATTTTTCATCCTGCCCACACTTATCAAAAAGTTCCCTTATGATATAAAATCCACAGAGCAGGGATTCCTCCACACGATAGTCCTCATCCAGAAATAACTCTGTCAGCTTTTCCCGGATATAAAAACGTGTGGTTTTCCCGGCATAAATTCTCTGCGGTTCTTCTTCCCGCAACAGATCAATGACTGCCGGACAGCAGGGCATTAATGTCTCTTCCTCATGCGTCTTAAAACGGTGTACTTCCCTCGGAAATACTGCGCAGGTTTCCGATAACACGTTATCTCCATATGCGGTCACAAGTTTACATAACTTGTTTTCATTTAAAAAAGGACATTTGTGTTCTTCGGTCAGTTCAATCACCCGTCCGCCGTCTTTTTTCGTTGTATAGGCACTCAGATTCTTTTTCTGTGGTGAGACATCCTCTGGTGGAAAAATCTTTTTCCATTTCCGGTTTGTATCTGCATCTACGCCGATCTTCCACTCCTGACAGCAGGTGATGGTACACTGATCTGCGATGCATGTAAATTTATCGTAATAATCCGGGCGGATTCTTTTCATAGTGTGTAACTCCTAAATCATTGTATTACCGATCCAATACCATCCACTCTTACATTCTTTTCCTTAAAAATTGTTACCTACATTCAATATACCACTTTACACATTTAAAGTGTCTTAATATTTCATTAACTTCCATTTTTGCATAGTAAAAAGGACAGCCTGTCGATCAGCTGTCCTCTTAGGAGAAGGTATTTTTACTATGGGGTATAGCAAAAACTATATATAATGTATTGGGGGGTTTTTACGATTATTATAGTATCATGATTGTGCGGATAAGTGTGCATAAAGTTCACAAAAATTGCAGTTCATTTTTGTGCAATTTTACATCAGTATTTTTTCGCAACTTGCACAATAAAGAAAATCCTGCACAAAAGATAGTTTCTTTTCGTGCAGGGTTTTGTTTTTCCATCATTTACTGTTAAATCCTTGTATCAACAAAATTTCTTGCAAATGCTTTTATAAAACAACATGATCCGTTTCAAAGAGCGCTTCAAACTCTTTCTGGCTGATTTTTTCTTTTTCCAACAGAAGTTTGGCACAGGCATCTAAAACACTGCGGTTTTCTGTAATGATCTGTCTTGCCTTGGCATAACACTCATCAATGATACGTTTTACTTCCTGGTCGATCGCAGTTGCCACACCTTCCCCATAGCCTCTGGTGTGTGCCAGATCTCTTCCGATGAACACTTCATCATCATCATTATCATAGCAGATCAGTCCGACATTCTCCGACATACCATAGCGTGTCACCATCGCTTTTGCCATCTTGGTTGCCTGTTTGATATCCTGGGAAGCACCGGTTGTGATATCGTCAAAGACAAGTTCCTCCGCCACGCGTCCTCCGAGTGAAACAGTGATATCCTGTAACATCTTTCCCTTGGTGTTAAACATTTCATCCTTTTCCGGGAGTGGCATGGTATATCCTGCTGCACCTGCTCCGGTAGGGATAATGGATACAGAATACACAGGTCCTACATCCGGCAATACATGGAATAAGATCGCATGGCCAGCTTCATGGAATGCAGTGATCCGTTTTTCCTTGTCGGAAATGATACGGCTCTTCTTCTCTGCTCCGATCCCGACTTTTACAAAGGATTTCTTAATATCATTCTGTGTGATGTACGCACGGTTTTCTTTTGCAGCGATGATCGCCGCCTCATTCAGAAGATTTTCCAGATCAGCTCCGGTAAATCCGGCTGTTGTCTGTGCGATCTGTTTTAAGTCCACATCATCGCCAAGCGGTTTATTCTTGGCATGTACAGCAAGGATTTCCTCTCTGCCGCCGATATCCGGACGACCGACATACACTTTGCGGTCAAAACGTCCCGGACGCATGATAGCCGGGTCTAAAATATCCACACGGTTCGTTGCCGCCATGACAATAATGCCCTCATTGACGCCAAAACCGTCCATCTCAACAAGCATCTGGTTTAATGTCTGCTCACGCTCATCATGTCCACCGCCCATACCGGTTCCGCGGCGTCTTGCCACCGCATCGATCTCATCGATAAAGACGATACATGGTGCATTTTTCTTCGCTTCCTCAAAAAGGTCACGGACACGGGATGCCCCGACACCGACAAACATCTCCACGAAATCAGATCCTGAAATGCTGAAAAATGGTACGCCCGCTTCCCCTGCAATTGCTTTTGCAAGCAATGTTTTACCGGTTCCAGGAGGTCCGACTAAAAGGACACCCTTCGGGATTCTTGCACCGAGTGCGGTATATTTCTGCGGCGCACGAAGGAAATCCACGATCTCCTCCAACTCCTCTTTTTCCTCTTTCAAACCTGCGACATTGGCAAATGTCACTTTTTTGGCATCCGGCTGCATCAGCTTTGCACGGCTCTTACCAAAATTCATCATCTTGCTGCTGCCGCCGCCCGCGTTTGCCGCTGCCTGATTGGTCATGATCATGAAGAAAATAAACATTGCCCCGAATATGATCAGATATGGAAGCAGTGTCATGATCCAGCTCTCCGCCGGAACATTCTCCATCGTATAATAAGTGATATCCTGATCCTGCAGATAAGATACGATCTCATTTACATCTGACACGATCAGCACCTTCTGTGTGGAATCCGAGAATGTAAGATTCACACTTCCGGTCGGAATCTCACGATTCTGCACAATATCAATGGCTGTTACATCCCCTGACTGGATGTCTTTCTCAAAAGCTGCTCTTGTATAAGAATTTGTGGTTGTATTTCCATCCAGGAAATACCAGACACCAACTACGATCAGAATGAGCACCAGATAAAACCCAAAGCCTCTGTAACTATTATTCCTACTATTCAAAGCTGCTCTCCTTTATTCTTCGTCCTCAAGTTCCACACATCCAATGTATGGCAAATTTCTGTACTGCTGGTCAAGGTCTAATCCAAAACCTACTACAAACTCATCCGGGATCTCAAAACCGACATAATCCACCTTCACATCACACACGCGCCGGTCCGGTTTATCTAACAGTGTGCATAACTTCAGGCTCTTTGGATTTCTTGTTTTCAGGTTCTGAAGCAGATAACTCAGTGTTCTTCCGGAATCAATGATGTCCTCGACCACAAGGACATTCTTTCCCTCAATTGTAGTATCAAGATCTTTTCCGATCTTGACAACACCGCTGGAACTTGTGCCGGCACCATAACTGGAAACAGACATAAAATCGATCTCTACCGGAGAGGTGATCCGCTTAGCAAGTTCACAGGTAAAGAAAATCGATCCCTTTAAAATGCAGATCAGATATACGGTCTCACCGCCATAATCTTTGCTGATCTGTTCTCCCATTGCTTTTACGCGCTCTGTGATCTGTTCTTCTGTCAGATACTTCCTAATATTCTTTACTTTCATGATAATTTCCTCCAAAAAAATGTACTTCTAATATCTTTTTTGTATTTTCATCGATTTTATAATCTGCACTGATCCGCTGTCCGACCGCCCATATAACATGAGAGTCTTCCGTCAGGAGCAGCATGGTATCCCGCATCTCTTTTGGGACTTTTTCGTTAATAAAATACTCTTTCAGTTTCTTTGTGTGTCCCCTGTCATCCACCGTAAGATAATCTCCTGCGGTTCTGGTTCTGATTTGCAGTCCAACTTTGATTTTATCATAATTCAGCCATTTCGTATATGATTTTTTATCAATTACCCCGATTTTCCCATCCGGGCTGAGTCCGCAAAACCTTACTCTGCCTCCCGGCACTTCCAGTTCCAGTGTCTCTCCATCAAAAACTTTTTGCAGGCTCTCCTTTGGTATTTCTATCAAAAAGGTGTTATCCGCCCTCTTTTTTTCCGTCTCTTTTCTCAGCAAAATACCATGATAATTGCGCTCTGCCAGCACCTGATATGGCAGTTCCACATATCGCCCAACCTGTGAAAAATAAAGGTCTCTCACGCTCTCTATATGTTTTCTCGTAATATCTTTTTTCGATCCTGCCACCTTTCCGACCGCCTTATGGAGAACCTCCCGCTGCACAACTTCGTGGCACTCCTCCCACACGCCCGGATAAAGCTGTATGCCATCGCTTTTTTCAACCACATACATTTCCCGGATATGCTCTGCCTCCTCATTGAGAAAATCTCTCATTTCCTGCAGAAGCGCCGCACTCTGGTTGATATGTGCCACCGCCTGCCCATTGATCTGCTTTAGTTCCGGCAGCACCTGATGCCGGATACGGTTTCTGCTGTATTCTGTATCCAGATTTGTCTCATCCATACAATAGGACTGCCCGCATTCCTTTAAAAATGCCTCGATCTCTTCCCGCGGCTGCGCAAGCAGAGGACGGATCAATTCGTAAATCCCCTCATCCCTGCGGCGGCTCATGCCACACAGCCCATCCAGTCCGCTTCCGCGCACCATCTGAAACAAAACCGTTTCTGCGTTATCCTCCGCATGATGCGCCAGCGCAAGCCTGATCTTCCTTTCCGGAAATTCCTTTTTTACGCTTTCTGCCGCTTTCTTATAACAGTCATATCTTAAAATGCGCGCTGCTTCCTCCAGCCCAAGACCATGTTTCTCCGCAAATAGAGGAACTTCCACTGAAAATATATGACATCTGATCCCATGATCCTGACACAGGGTTTTCACAAACGCAGCGTCTTTCCGGCTCTCTTCCCCACGGATGCCATGTTCCACATGGACTGCTTCCAATAAAAAATCTGTTTTTTTCTGTAACTGCTCCAGCATCAACAGGAGGCAGACGGAATCAGCACCGCCGGATACCCCTGCGAGTACTATGTCCCCGTCTTCCACTATTTTTTCTTTTTTCCATTCGTTTAAAAGTTCATTTGTCATCTATTTCTCCCAGATGCAGGTTGCAAGAATGGTCATATCATCCGAAACCTTTCCCCCTGTAAAAAGAAGCACCCGCTCCAAAATCTTTTTCGCCAGGATGCCCGGATGATTGGTGTTGATACTCTCGATGATCTCCTGCATTGTTTCTTCCGGATTTGGTACATGCAGATATTCTAACACACCATCCGTGACCATGACAACAAAATCGCCGTTTTTCAGGGTCATCTTTTTATGCTCGATCTCAGGGTTTGTCCCGACGCCGACCGGCAGCGAATCCGGAGCAAAACTTGTCACCTCCTGCCCGTGCCTGATAAAGCTTCCCGCTGCTCCGATCTTGTAAAAATCCGCCGACCCATCATAGAGGTTCACCATGCACAGGTCAATGGTCGAATACAGATCACTCTCCCCTTTCATCACCATCGCCGAGTTCATCATACGGATCGCTGTCTCCACTGAAAAACCGGCTTCCAAAAAGCGTTCCACAAGATCTAACACCATTTCACTCTCTTTGCATGCGGCACTGCCGGAGCCCATGCCATCCGAGAGTCCGAGCAGAAGATCACCGCGCTCCAGCTCCAGAAACGAGAAATTGTCCCCGGAAATCTGTGCACCGTCTTTTTTCAGCCGTGCGATCCCCTGCACACTGCGGTATTTTGTATCCTCGTAAAACAAAAAATCGGTGCGTTCCTTTGAGATAAATGAGCGGCAGTCTGCGGCAGCACGGATATCTTTTCCAAGCGCATGGCTGACCGCTGCGAGAAATGATTTCACAGAAACACAGCCGCCCATTTTACTGCGCAGTCCCGCGGTCAGCCGCAGACGTCCCTCCTGATTCTCATACAAGTGCATTTCCTCAATGACGATCCCGCTCTCTTTTGCCCGGTAGCGTATCTCTGCCAACGCCTTTTTCTCCTGCGTATCCAGCAGTTTTTCCTCCTTCGCACAGTCTTTCATAATGTACGCCATCGCATCGAGCTGTTCTGCGATCGTCTGACGGTTTTCCAACAGACGGTTGTACCACGCACGGTTTAAGCTTGCCTTCTCAAACACGCGCACTGCCTCCTCCACCATATCTTTGCTGTGTTTGCAGTAGTGGCTTAGTTCCTCCTCACTTTCTTTTGCCGGAATCCCCACATTCAGGATCGACGTGATCATGTTAGACAAAATTCCATACAACGGCGTAGATTCCTGCTCCCAGCATATCGCACAGCAGTCACAGTTTGCGCAGAGCCTTCCGGTCAGCTCATTTTGCATTTGTCCGAGTTCCTCCGCCGTGTACTGCTCCTTTTTTTTACTCATATTCATAAAAATCTGTGACAATCCCTGAAACGATTCTGCATACCCTGAAAGGCGTTCCTCCTTGCCTCTGTCCACAGGTTCCTGCTCTATCCTGTTTCCACGCCCCTGCCACTCCATAAAAAAATGAATGCCGCGGTTTAAAAGGATCACCGCGCCGAATACAAAGATCCCTTCCAGAAACACCGCCAGTACCTCCGGCTGGTCTTTCCATTCCAGCAGTCCGCCACAGAAAGACAGAATCATCGTCGTGATTGCTGTCAGGATTGCAGCCAGAAATGCGGGGCAGCCCTCGTTCGCCCACTCTACCAGTTTGATCGCACCTGCGGTCACAAGAAGCGCCATTGCGTATTTTACCGTTGCCGTCAATGGCATAAAATAAAGCATTCCTATGTACATTGCAGCTGTCAGCCACACGCCGCTTACTCCCTCCAAAAATGCTGCCGCAAAATACGCCGGGGCAAGTGGATAGCAGCCCATCATTTGCATACTGCATGCAAGAACGCCTCCCGCAATCGTTATCATCTGTTTACCTGCATTTTTTTTCATGACATAATCTCCTTTTTCCTTTTCACGATAACTGTGATATCTACGCTGTGAAAATTGTAACAATTAATTTACGTTTTTGATTTTCACAACCATCAATTTCTGTACGCCGGACAACTTTGAAGTTTTCATGTATCTATGGTTCGCAGTTGTCCTGCAACCGTGTCCACGATTATAGGAGTTGTCCATGAAAATGTTTGTCAAAGGAACGTCGTGGCAAAAAAAAGTTTTCGCCAAAAATTCCGCTCAAATGTCTGTTTGTGGTGCTTGAAGGGAGTTCGGGTTTTTTAGGAGGCTAAGGTACTAAACCATTCAAAATAAGTTACAGAAACGAAATTTTGACACTGTACACCAGCACCTACGTAAAGTAAAATACTTATAAACCATCCGGTAATTGAAAAACTCATTCATAGCGTAAATTGAATTGTGAAAAATTGACAAAAGACATGAAAGACACTGGGGAGCCGCCGGTCCTTAGAAATCAGTGTTTGTGTTTCGTTCTGATTTATCAGGTAAGAAATACAAACGATGATTTCTTAGTACCGCTGCGAGCGACGCGTAGCGAGAGCGTGTCTTGAATGTTTTTGTTAATTTTTCACAATTCAACACGACCTAGAAAGCTTTTCACATTACCGGACACACCACATTTTGAAAGGAGATTTTATAATGTATATTGCAGATGAAAAAAGATATGACACAATGGTTTACAACCGCTGCGGCAACAGTGGTTTAAAGCTTCCATTAGTATCTTTAGGCTTATGGCATAATTTTGGAGACACAGGTGTTTACGAAAACATGAAGCAGATGTGTTTCACCGCATTTGATCACGGAATCACACATTTTGATCTTGCCAATAATTATGGTCCTGCTTACGGAAGCGCAGAGAGCAACTTTGGAAAGATTATGAAAGAGGAACTTCATCCTTACCGTGATGAACTTCTCATCAGCACAAAAGCCGGTTATGATATGTGGAAAGGACCTTACGGCAACTGGGGAAGCCGCAAGTATCTGATTGCCAGCCTTGACCAGAGTTTGAAACGTCTCGGCTTAGATTATGTCGACATTTTCTATCATCACAGAATGGACCCTGAAACTCCACTTGAAGAAACAATGGGAGCTTTAGATTCTATCGTAAAGAGTGGCAAGGCACTTTATGTCGGTCTCTCTAACTATGACGGTCCAACCTTAAGAAAAGCAACCGCGATCTTAAGCGACTTAAAGTGTCCATTTATCATTAACCAGAATCGTTACTCTATTTTTGACCGCACCATTGAAAACAACGGCTTAAAAGAAGCTTCCAATGATCTTCAGAAGGGAATCATCGCCTTTTCCCCTCTTGCGCAGGGGCTTCTGACCAACCGTTACTTAGATGGTATCCCGGCCGACAGCCGCATCGCTGCTGATGGACGTTATTTAAAGGAAGCTGCCTTAACCCCTGAAAAACTTGCGCAGATCCGTGCTTTGGACTCGCTCGCCGGAGAACGTGGCCAGACCCTTGCTGAGATGGCTTTAAGCTGGATCTTAAAGGATGATAAAGTAACCAGCGTTTTAATTGGCGCTTCCAAACCGGAACAGATTTTAGACAACATTAAGATCATCGGACACACAGACTTCACAGAAGAAGAATTACAAAAGATCGAGACGATTGTTCAAGGTTGACATTGAAGTACAAAAATGGGACTGTACAAAAAACAGTCCCATTTTTTTATCTATCACGCTCACGATCCAACGAATGCGATCGTTACTTTTGTTCTTTAAATACAACCTCATTATCATAAAGCAGCCCCAGTTTGCTCTTGGCAACATCTTCCACATACTGCTGTGATTTTGTGTAAGTCTCGTAATCCTCTAAATTCTTTTGTCTGTCCTGCTCATCGGAAAGCTGCTGCTCTAATTCCTGCTGCTTTGCTACATACTCCTGATCCTTCTGATAAACCTTAATAATCTGGGTTGACATAACAATTGCAAATACAAATACGATACAGGTAATACACATTCTTCCCGCTCTATTTCCGTTTTTCTTACTTCTTCTTTTCGCGTTTGCCATGAATAACTCCTCTGAATCTACGCACTAAAGCTTACATAAACTCATTTTAATCATTTTTATCCATTTTTTCAACTGTTTACATAAAAAACTTATGATTTTCCTGCCAATCTTTCGAAAAGGTTTTGTCACAAAACCGGTTATCTTTCCCGCAATGCCAAGTATTTTCTTCAAAATACACACATTGATCTTTACAACAAATCTGCTGAGGAGGAAAAAATACAGTATCATGCCAAAAATAACACCACCAATGGCAAATCCCCGGATCATACCGTCATTCTCCTGATACAGCATCAGAAAAACCGCAGCAGTGCATAGTAACCAATAACAGAAATCTTCCACTCCAATCCAGATTGCGCCATGTGGCACGATTCTTCGGAAAATACGAAAAATATCGTACAGCAGGAATAGTCCCATCCCCACCAGAACCGAGATTCCGAGAAAAACTGCCTCTGTGAAAATCCCTTCGCTCACCCCGTTACCGGTTTTCTGCACCTGCGAAAGAAGAATCCCTTCCACCATCTGAACAAATCCCAACATTATTTAAAAAGCCTTCCAAGAAGAGATTCCGACTGTTTTGCAACATTTTTCGGTTCTGAATAGGTCAGGGAATCGATCCGTCCCTCAATATCGATTTCTCCCTTTTCCAGTGAAAGACGGTTTACATGAAGGTCATGTCCTTTTATTAGAAGCATCCCAAGCTCTGTCTCAAGCAATATCTCAGCCACATCAAAAGACAGTACATCCACCACACCACTGAATGCGCCGTTTTTCCGGTTTGCCAAAAGCACTTTGTGGGATTTTGTCACATTATTCTTCTCGTCCATAAATCTCCTCCTCATATATTATACAAGTAACAAGCAATTACGAAACTAAGATTTATGTTGTGAAAATTGTGAAAAATTAACAAAATTCAATCTACTGTATCTATAAGTTCCGCACTTGTCTATTATTCTATATATGAGAAGCTTCTTCGATTTATGCTCACAAAAAATAACTGCCCTGGCTAATGTGTGTATGGAATATATTTAGGATACATATTCAAACAGGTCTTTTGCTTCCTCTTTCTTCGTTGTATCCTGAAGATCAAGCACACGCACTTTCACACTTTTAGTTCCAAATGCGATCTCGATCACATCCCCGACTTTCACATTGACGGAAGCCTTTGCCGGTTTTCCGTTCACCATCACACGTCCTGCATCACACGCTTCATTCGCAACCGTTCTTCTCTTGATGAGTCGTGACACTTTCAAGAATTTATCTAATCTCATTGTTTTTATTTTCCCCTCTTACTTTTTATTCCGCAGGTTACACATCCCTGCGGCATGTTTTTTATCCAACAGAAACGATGTCTCCTGCTGCACAAAAAATGAGCCCGGAAAATCCGGGCTCGATAACATTCTTATTCAAAAAAGAATTATGCGTTAACCATGTCTTTTAAAGCTTTTCCTGCTTTGAATTTTGGAGCTTTAGAAGCTGGGATAACCATCTCTTTACCGCTCTGTGGGTTACGTCCTGTTCTCTCTGCTCTCTCAGAAACTTCGAATGTTCCGAATCCAACTAACTGGATTTTCTCACCTTTTTTTAATTCCTCAGCAACAACATCTGTGAATGCTTTTAATGCTGCTTCTGCGTCTTTTTTGCTTAATTCAGCTTTCTCAGCCATAGCTGCAACTAATTCTGCTTTGTTCATGTTAAAAATTCCTCCTCTGGATTTTCACTTTATGATATATGAGGTTTTTTCTTTTCCAAAATACCTACATCCATATTTATACTTGTTTTCTATGCCTTTGTCAAGGAAATTTCCTATATTTTGGGCATTTATAGCATTTTGTTGATCATTGCATGGACAGACTCAGACAATGCTTTTGATTTTGCATCTGCATCTTCTAAGGATGTTCCTTTTACACCGAGATAGAATTTTACCTTTGGCTCTGTACCGGAAGGTCTTACACATACCCATGCATCATCCTCCAGCTCATAATATAAAACATTGGAAGCCGGAAGACCGGTCGGTTTTACAGCGCCTGTTGCAGTATCTGTAATGGTGTCCTTCTTATAATCACGCACTGCCGTTACTTTGTAACCGCCAATCTCTGCCGGAGCATTCTCTCTCAGCGTATTCATGATCTCCTGGATCTTGGCAAGTCCCTCGATACCTTTTAAAGTGATAGCAGTCACATCATCTTTGTAGTATCCGTAACGCTCATACATTGCAAGCATAGCATCCCAGAGTGTCATGTTTTTGGTCTTATAGTAAGCTGCTGCCTCGCACAGTGTCATGGAAGCATCGACCGCATCTTTATCTCTTGCATAAGTTCCGGTCAGACAGCCATAGCTTTCCTCCATACCAAAGAGGTAGGTTCCTTTTCCGGTGTTTTCAAACTCGAGGATCTTCTGTCCGATGAATTTGAATCCTGTTAAAACTTCTACAAGCTGGATTCCATAATATTTTGCAATTGCATCTGCCATATTGGTGGAAACGATCGAGCGGATAAATGCTCCGTCTTCCGGCAGCCCGTACAGGGCTTTTCTCTGACCGATCACATAATCGCCGATCAGGCATCCGGACATGTTACCTGTCAGGCTGTGGTACTCCCCGGTCTTGGAATCTTTTACATAAACGCCAAGTCTGTCTGCATCCGGGTCTGTTGCAAGGATGAGATCAGCATCCACTTTTTTGCCTAAAGCAAGTCCTAATTCAAATGCTTCTGCTGCCTCCGGGTTTGGATAACTTACGGTTGGGAAATCTCCATCCGGGAGTTCCTGCTCCGGAACGACATATACATTTTTGAATCCAAGTTCTTTTAACACACGGCGCACCGGGATATTTCCGGTTCCGTGAAGTGGAGAGTACACGATTTTTAACTCTCCTGCCACTTTGTCAATACAATCCTGATGAAGGATCAGTTTTTTCAGTTCTTCTATGTATGGATCATCGATATCTGCTCCGATCACCTGATAAAGACCTGCTGCAACTGCGGCATCTTTGTCCATCGTCTTAACGGCCGCATAATCTGTTACTTTCTTCACCTCTGCCATAATTCCGGTATCATGAGGTGGCGTGATCTGTGCGCCATCCTCCCAGTATACCTTGTATCCATTATATTCCGGTGGGTTATGGCTGGCTGTGATATTGATTCCTGCGGTGCATCCTAATCTGCGGACTGCATAGGAAAGTTCCGGTGTCGGACGGAGCGATTCGAACACATACGCCTTAATTCCGTTTGCAGCAAGGCATAAAGCCGCAACATCTGCAAATTCCGGCGACATATGTCTGGAATCATATGCAATTGCTACCCCTTTCTCCTGTGCATGCACATTGTTTATATAATTTGCAAGTCCCTGTGTTGCCTTGCGGACTGTATAGACATTCATACGGTTTGTTCCGGCGCCGATCACGCCGCGGAGACCTGCCGTACCAAACTCAAGATCCATATAAAAACGGTCTTCGATCTCTTTTTCGTTCCCCTCGATCGCTTTTAATTCTGCTTTTGTTGCATCGTCAAAGTATGGATTGTTTAACCATTCTTCATACATTTCTTTGTATCCCATAATTATTTCCTCCCTGTATTGATCTCGTTTATAGTTTAGCTTTGTCAGCCGCTATTTTCAAGTTATTTTTTTGTAACTATTCAAGCCAAGGCAATTTTCAAAAATTTGCGAATCATGCTTGCATGAATGAGCATAATTTTGAAAATTTCTTTGGCGAAGTAACCACAATGAGCAAATAACAAGCATGCTTGTTATTCAAGGAAAGCTCTGAAAGAGCGATTTTGCGAATGAGGTTCTGAATAGTTATATCTTCTTACTTATTCAACGACGTGATGAGATCGGAAAGTGTTGCCAGATAATCGGATGTCACATCTTTGTCCGTGGACTTGTCTGACGTCTCCGTGTCTTTCTCTGTGCTCTTTGTCTCATCCTTACTTCCTGTTGTCTCCGTCTCAGCAGTTTCAGTCTCCTCCACAGACTCCGTACCCTCTGTCACGTCATTATCTGACGCAGTGCTTTCACCGGTAAGAGAGATGTCGATATTTGCCGCAGCAGAATTAACAAAAAGTTTTTTATCAAAATCGTCGTATCCGTCTGCCTCTGCATGCAGTTCATGCACACCATAGGTGAGTACCACAGGTGCGCTGTAATCCACAGTATCCCCATCAATGGAAAGCGTTGCTCCCTCCACATCAATATAAAATATGATACTTCCAGTCTTAGGGCCCTCACCTTTTAATTCATCCAGATCAAGCGTGCAGGTCTCCCCTCTTGCGATCTCCACCTCTGTGCTGCCGCCATATCCTTCATTTGCAACGGTAACCGTATAAGTTCCCTCCGGGATCTCCAGCCTCATATTGTGTGTGATCTGTGCAAAAATCTTACTTCCCACCTGAATAAAACTTCCCTCAAATACGGATGTATTCTTTAACTCCAGAGTTCCCTGTCCGGTAGTGACGGATACGGATAATATTTTTGTTCCGATTCCAACGACACGGATCTCATCTTTTTCGTTCAGGTCGGACAGACGGATTTTTTCTCCATTCGATTCCACGAACAAATCTGCGTCATACGAATACTTGGAATCCGCAATTTTGAAAATCCCACGCTCTGTATCTACCGAATATTTTGTGATATCCGAATATTCCCAGACTTCATCCGCGATCTGTGCCTGCAAGAGCCGTCCTTCGCCATCTTTTTTTCCAATATGGATCACCCTGCCCGGCTCAAAATCCACCGTCGTTGCGCTGTTGCCATATTTATCCTGAAAATCTGTGGACAACGAGTAAACATACAGATACTGCTTTCCTGATACAAGCTGCTTTAAATTCAACTGTTCATTGGTCATGTCATTGCCAATGATCAGATAGAGATCGGTTCCGATCGATGTCTTCGCCCCTGCGCCCTCTGCTTCCTCTGTATCTGCCACTGTCTCTTTCGCCGGATTATAATACTGTGCAGTCGAGATCGGTCTTGTCTGCTGTCCACACCCCGCCATCATAATCATACTTAAAATACTGATCACTAATATGTATATTAATTTTCTCAACATATCACCTCTTATGTGTCATACAAATCATGTAAATTGCGAAACTCGTAAAAATGTGAATTAAATTGTGAAATATCAACAAAAGACATGAAAGACACTGGGGAGCCGCCGGCACTTAGAAGGCATATTCTGTATTTCATTCTGATTTATCAGAAATGAAATGCAGAATATGAGTTCTTAGTACCGTTGCGAGCGACACGTAGCGAGAGCGTGTCTTGAATGTTTTTGTTGGTATTTCACAATTTGCCATAACCTACGAGGAGTTTCGATACTACTTGTTATTATATCCTATTTCCCACTTTCCCTGCAAGCGTCTGCAAAAAATGCTCTCTTGCCTCTTCCTGTGCGACCACTTTGCTGAGTTTTTCTGTGTTTCTGCCGGAAAGCCATGCTTTGTGGGAATGACTATAATGATTTGCAATTTTCCAGAATTTCTCGGGGTACGCCAGGTAAAAATACAGATAGGACAATTCCTGTGGTCTTAATTTCCGTACGGAATCATATGCCCCGATCAGCTCCATTCCAAGCGATGTGTTCCAGTTATTCTTTTCCATCATCTTCCGGACAAAATTTGAGAGATCGCTCACCCGGATCTGATAGGAAAAATTGAGGAAATTGACGACCGCCACGCCCTCTCTGGAAAAAACGACATTGTGCTGGTTGTAGTCGCCATGGCAGAATCCGGTCAGTTCTTCACAGATCTCCATATTTTTCAACTGCTCTGTGACAGCCTGTGCCTTTTCAAAAAAACCTGCAAACTGGCGCATGAACATTTCTTCAAACTCATTTTTCTGTTTTCTGCCACGGATATAGTTGCGAACCTGCCGCAATTCACGGTTATGTTTTTCATAAAGCAAAAGCAGGGCGTTAGGATTCATTTTTACAAACTCAGGTACCTCGTCCGGATACTGTTCGGTTGCATTATGTAAACCAGCGAGCAGTCTTACCGCATACACCATGTCCTCCCTGCTCTTCGTATCGCACTCGGCTCCACGGAAAACTGACAATAGCAGATAATTCTGTTCCTCTTCGTCCCTGGCAAAAATTTCCCCTTCTTTTGTATAAAAGATCTGCTCTGCCACAATATTCTGCTCTTTCAGGAAATCAAGCATTCCAGCCAGAAATTCTGCACGCTCCACAGAGCCCCTATACTCCTTCAGTGCGCGCATTCCGAGATCTGTTTCACACAAAAAACAGTCTCTTCCCTTCGAAATAGACTTTACCTCCATCTCATATTGTTCTGCTATCTGTTCCGGCCTGATATACATGAAAATCCCCTCCATACGATGAATCTGCGATAAGAGAGCAAATGCTCTCCTGCCGTGTCAATTCATCATATGTGAGGGGATGCGATATTATGAACCTGTTCCATTAATTTTTCTTTCGTGTTGTCCTCCGGGTGTTCCAGCACATACTCCAAAAGCTGTTTCAGCGTCTCACCGATTGCCTTTCCCGGCTGCATTCCATCTGCGATCAGATCCGTTCCCGTAACCGCAAGTTCCTTTATGGAAAGACACTGTTTCTTCGCCATAATCTGCTCATATATTTCTTCGTATTCCTTTAAATACTCTGTTTTTTCCTCCCGCCTGTATGCGCTCTGTGCCAGCATGTCCGCTCTTTTTACTGCAAAAAGTAATGGATACTGATCCACACCGTTCCGATAGATCGCTCTGCGGACAGCCCGTTCCTGCAAAGGTGGATTGTCGTCGTGGCATAAGATCAGTCTGCATACCCGGTCGGTTGTATCATTGTCAAACTTCAGCCGCCGTAAAATCTTCCTTGCCACAAGACTTCCTTCCTGAGGGTGTCCATAAAAGTGATCCACGCCATGTTCGTCCGTGGTTCTGCACATCGGTTTTGCCACATCATGTAACAGCATTGTGATACGCGCCACTTTATCCGGCTGTATCTCCATCAGGGCATGCAGCGTGTGCTCCCCCACAGAATAGCAGTGATGCTGATTATTCTGCGGTGTTTTCATCATCTCATCAAATTCCGGCAGAAAAACTGCGGTAAGTCCTGTCTCATAGGCCGTGCGCAGCAGTTCCGGATGTCCGGACGTGAGAAGTTTTACCATTTCGATCTGAATACGTTCTGCACTCACTTTTGCAATGTTTGGTGCCAGGGAAACAATCGCCTCTCTTGTCTCATCTTCAATAGAGAAGCCAAGTTGCGCTCCAAACCGCACTGCACGCAGCATACGAAGCGCGTCCTCCGTAAAACGCTCCACAGCAGCTCCCACGCACCGGATCACACCGCGCTCTAAATCTCCCACACCATCAAACGCATCGACCAGCCCATCCTTATCATTGTAAGCCATAGCATTGATCGTAAAATCGCGGCGCTTCAGATCTTCTAACAGATCAGAAGTAAACTGTACCTCCTTAGGATGCCTTGCATCCTCATATTCCCCGTCTATACGGTATGTGGTCACCTCGAATCCCTCATGTTCAAGCATCACGGTAACCGTTCCATGCTGGATTCCTGTATCTATGGTATGTCGGAATAACTCTTTTACCTGTTCCGGTTTTGCTGATGTCGTGATGTCCCAGTCCATAGGAATCCGTCCTAACATCGTATCACGGACGCACCCACCTACAGCATAGGCCTCAAAGCCATGCTGTGTCAGTGTGTCAATAATATAAGTTACTTTCTCAGGTAAAACGATTTTCATATACGATAGGTTCCTTTTGTCGTTGTTTTGATCGAATATAACAGATCATCCGCCCTCTTGATCATCTCTGTCATATCATTTTCCGTACAGATATGGTCTCCGGCTGCAATACCGATGGAGCAGGAGATCTGATGCTGTTTATCGATTGAGAATGACTGTCCGAGTTTTTCACTGATCTCCGCCGAAAATCCGTCTGCCTCATCAATAATCTGATAGATACGCTCTGCCTTTTCTTTGAAAATATCCCTGTCATCTGTATAAAGGAAGATCAGGAACTCATCCCCGCCATAACGGCACACAAAACCATCTTTTCCACAGACTTCCGTAAAAATATCAGCCATTTTGATCAGAACGAAATCGCCCACATCATGTCCGTACGTATCATTATAGTGTTTGAAATTGTCCAGGTCAATAAACATCACTCCCAGCTTTGGTTTTCTTTTTTCCCCTGCGATCTCTTTCAGAAGTGCGTCTAATTTGCGGTAGAACCCTTCACGGTTATAGCATCCTGTCAGCTGGTCTGTAACTGCCGACATATACAGTTTTGTATTCATCTCATAAATCTTGTCATAGGCATCAAGCCTGTTCAATGCGTAACGCACCTCACGGAACAGAAGCTGATAAAAGTTCAGATCGTCCTCATCAAGCATATAACGGTTCACCGAGGAATGCCAGTTATCCTTCATCAGCACATAGGTGATGACAATATTCTCGATTTTTGCGTTGTTAAAAAATGGGATCGCCACCATGGAACACACATCTTCATCACCAAAAATCGATGTGATATCCTGATGTTCAGAATAATTGCTGCTGATCTTGGAGATCACAAATCCACCCGCATTTTTCCGCATGGATTTTTCCATGATCTTCATGATCTCCGGCGTCATCTCTTTCTCTGTGTCATTGTAAAGTACCTGCGGCACCCTCTCGCTATAGCGGATATAGACTGCCCGGTCGACGTCAAAATGATTTAAAAATGTCTTCATGACCATATTGAGCATCTCTTTTGCAGTGATACCATTTACATCGATCAGTTTCTGCCAGATAGAAATAAAGTCGAGCTGTTCTTTCTTACTCTTATATGCCCGCTCCACGCTCTCCTGCTTTAACAGATCCTCGATTTCCCTGGTTGATAATTCCTCACAGTCGTCATCTACCGGTGGCAGAAGATCTTTCATATCCTCCGCGTACTCATGGAACATGATACGATGTGTCTCTTCATACTGTTTTAAGATGAACTCTTCCTGCTCATAGAGAATCTCTTTTCCTGCATTCCTGAAGCATTCCATCCTGTTCCTTCGGAACAGCACATAACAGAAAAACTGGTTTCCCTCTGCTCTCTTTAAATAAATATCTGCCTGCTCATATAATTTTAGCGCCTCCTCGTTGTCTCCGTCATGCTGTGCTAATAATGCCTTGGAAAACGTATAGAGGAACATATCATCATCTGCCTTTGCGTAGTCATGCACAGTGGCGAGGTTGTTTTCTGTCTTTTCCTTCTCGAAAATATAATTCAAAAACTGGCGGCAGCTATACAGATACCTCTCACAGTTAAAACGGTTTCCCTGTAAAATGGAAACCAGAGCAAACAATCCATACAGTTTGGACAGGTTGCAGACACGCAGACTGTTCAGATGCAGCTTTTCGATCGCTTTCATACACTGTGTCAGGTATTCCTGCGCCTTGTCATACTGCCCCAGCATAACGCAGTTCAATGACATATTATAATGTACTTCTGCAATATCCTCCGGCTTTCTCAGTTTACATAATATCTTAATTGCCTTGTTGTAATAGCTCTGGGCTCTCTCATTTTCTCCCATTGCACATAAATTATACGCAATACCGGAATAGATCCTTCCGCCCTCCACGCTGTCAACATCTTTCATCGCCTCATAGGTACGGATCGAATATAACAGGGAAACTTCGTACTCGCCATTTGTGGATGCTATCATGATATTTTTCCGGTATGCAATGCTGATAAGCTGCTCATTGCCAATCTCTTTTGCAAGCGCAACGCCCTTGGAAAAATAAATCAGAAATGCTTCTGACCGGTACGCTTTTGCCACGATCTCCGGTTTATTGTCGTATGCATAAATATAAATATGCGCCAGATGATTTTTGTAATGGTACGCATTCAGCTTCTCGATCAGTTTATCGCTGATCTCAATATCCTGGGCACAGAAGAAAATATTACACCAGCCGGACATCTGGTTCTGCGCTTTTAAAAGTTCCGCACGGAACACTAAAAAATCATCCCCCAGCGCTTCTCCGCACTCCTTTGCCTTCTGTACATAAATCATGGCTTCCTCTAACTTGCCAAGATACATGTAAGAAGTTGCCATCCAGAAATTATAATAAAATGCTCCCTCTTTCTCCTGATCCTGCAGTTTTTCCAGATCTTCGCAGGATTCCAGAGCCTTCGCAATATCTCTTTGCAACACCGACACCATAATCTGTAACAGCAAAAGCTGATAATGCTTTTTCTCAGAAATCGTAAAGTTATCAAACTTGATCCGGCGCTCAATCTTGCTCAGATGATGGTCTGCCTGGTCAAAATCCAGAAAGTATACCAGATTATTCAGTTTCCGATAGCCATCGTCACTCTCATAATCAGAGTAATAGTCCATGACATCCGGTTCCATGTTCCTGCCTGCATTTCCGATATGGTACACCATGTTCCGGTCATCCATACTCTCACAGATCGCATCCCACTCTTCATGTGCAAATTCCGGAATCGACTGCACATCATTGACTCCCAAGACAATGCCGATATTTTTATTCTTTGTCTGAAGCAGTCTGTTGGTAAGCTGCATGGTGCTTTTCGAAGCCAGCTGAAAGCGGTTCAACACAATGACGATTGGACAGATCTCCGATAATTTCTGAAGCATGGTCACAATCGAACTGTGCATGCGCTCCTGCTCATACTCTACCTCATCGATCAGAATCTGTTCCGTTCTCTCGCAAAATCCCTTTTCAAAATAACTTTCAAACACAGGTCTCTGAAGCTTGTAGACATCACATTCTTCCATAAACTCTTCCAATGTGCCGCTGCAATACTTATGGAACATCTGCCGGATCAGTCCCAGATATGGTTCATAAGCCTCTGCGATCTTGTTATAAGAAAACTCATGACAGGTAAAAAAGATATCTGTCTGGTCCTTATAATGATTGACACTCTCTAAATCCCATATAGAAAAATCATTGCTATACCGCACAAGGATACTGTTATGTTCTACATTTCCGATTCCTCCTGCGACCTGTTCGATAACCCCATTATAATACTTTTCTATCATACGATCCCCTTTTGCTCCAAAAAAACGCTTGCTGTTTTGTCACATTCTATATCCATTACCGGTTATACAATAAAACGTTCCACATTTTTCTGTAGTTTTTCAGCAGAATGATAGGTTGTCTCTGCTTTCTGCTTAATTGCCTCTGTCTCCTGCACAACGATTCCTACTTTTTCAGCAATATCCGTTGTTCCGGTAGCTCCCTCTGTCGCAGTCTTGCTGACATCGGAGATAGCATCCATCACTCCGTTAATGGATGCGAGCAGCTGCTCCGATGACGCTGAGAAATCTGTTACAAGGGAATCTACATTGGCAGCATCACTGTTATAGGAATTTGCCATTTCTGCAAATCCTCCAAGACTCTCCACAACATCATTTCCGACAAACTCCAGCAGCCTCTCTGCATCATTTGCAAGGTTCTCAACGGCTGCGGTCACATTGACAGTCACTTCCTGAATATGGGCAACTGCTGCTTTGGACTGCTCTGCCAATACACGGATTTCATCCGCAACAACCGCAAATCCTTTTCCTGCCTCTCCCGCCCTGGCAGCCTCAATGGATGCATTTAAAGCCAGAAGGTTCGTCTGTCCGGTAATATCCATGATTGATTTGGCAAGAACATTGATCTGATCCACAACCTTAATATCGTCAAGTGCTTTTGTCAGGCTCTCATTAATCTCCTCATGAATCGATCTGGTACGTCTGTCATTTTCGTCTGTATCTTTTTTGATTTTCACAGCGCGTTCCCTGATCTCATCTGCCTCGTTAGCGCCATCCTGAGATCTCTCTGCAATACTCTTCGCAGCGCTCTCAATCTCATGTGACATTGCATTTATCTCTTCCGAAGATGCCGCTGTCTCCTCCATACCTGCCGCAAGCTCCTCCGTTGTCGCAGATACATTTTCAATCTGATCATCTAATGCCCGAATACTTGTATCAATCTCCTGCACCATGCCGGTGATCTCTAATGCTTCTGATTTTACCTCTCCAATCAGGTTATTCATCTCAGAGCGCATTTTCTCAAGCGAATCTGCCAGTTGTCCAAAATCATCTTTTCTCTTTAACAGATCCTGTTCAAATTCTTTTGAAAAATCACCCTGCGCTATCTCTTCAATGTGGGCAAGGCTCTTTTTCAATGGTTTCACAATGCTGATTGTGATCAGTGTCAGAACTGAAATTAAAATTACTTCCATTACAACAGCGATTCCGATGATTGCCATTCTGCTGTTGGATTCATAGGAAGAAAATTCATTTTTGACATCCAGTACATCATCATCAATATCATCCGTGTAGTTTCCGGTTCCAAGTACCCAGCCAAATGGCTCAAATGCCTTGCTGTAAGCACGTTTTGGAGAAGATTCCGTCTCACCCTCTCTCGGGAATACATAATCCGTAAAACCGCCGTCTTCCTGCTTTCCTGCGTTGATGATTGCCTGCATATACGCAAATCCATTGGTGTCCACTGCATCCATACGATTTGTTCCCTCTGTGTCATTGCCGAGAAGGACTACGTTTGTTCCATCATAGGTATCTACCCAGAAATATCCATTATTGCCGTAACGCAGATCACGAATCTGGTCTGCTGCAAGTTTTTCTGCCTCGTCTAAGGTATATTCACCTTTTTCATACCGATTGTAAATGCTCTGGCAAAGAGATATTACATTATCTACCTGTGCCTTGATCTGTTCATCATACGAGGAACGCATATCATTCTCGATAATGTCTAACGCATTATTTCCAAGTCCTGACAGACTTGTGTTGGAAACAATGGAGCACAATACCAGTGCGATCAGTGCGATCACCATTACAATGACTAATTTTGTTCTCACCTTAATATTGTTCATACCCATACCTCCCACTACATCTTTTTTATTTTATGAACCCAATTTTAAATCCTATTTGTATTTTAGCACATTATGCTTATTTTACCACTCTATTTTCGACATTTTTCGTGATTTTATTCTATTTTTCGTTACTGTTCACTCATACTTCGTTCCAGTAACGATTCGCTGACTCATTTCAGTTTTTGCTTCACAAAAGGAGTCTGCTCACTCCTGAATCACTTTCTTACGCAGCAAAACAGCAAGTGTTTTACTGCTGAGTGAACAGTAACTATTTTTATAGCAAAAACGCAGAAGTCCTTTGTAACTCCTGCGTTTCTGTCTCAGATGAGAAATGGATTCCTGATTTCGAACTCCATTTTTTTATGTGTCTTTGGATGTTTAAATCCGATTTTATAAGAACAGAGTAAAAGACCGTTTCCACTCCGTGTCATCGCCTCTTTAAAGTTATACTTCGCATCCCCCACGATTGGGATTCCTGCATTTGCTAACTGTACCCGGATCTGATGATGTCTTCCGGTGTCTAACCGGATCCGGAGAACGGCGTTCGTTTTATTCTGTGCGGTCACTTCATAGTTCAGCCTTGCTGCCTTTGCGCCCTCCGTACTTTTAGATACCACTTTTGAAGTGTTTGTTTTTCCATCCCGGAGCAGGTAATCTTCCAATGTACCTTTTTTCTGTTCCGGCACACCGTCTGTCACCGCATAATAAAATTTATCTGCCATTTTTGTCTGCACCTGACGGCTTAAATCCGCCGCAGCTTCTTTTGTTTTGGCAAAAACCATCACTCCGCGCACCGGCTGATCCAGCCTGTGTACCACCCCGATATACGGCTGTTCTCCCTTTCCTGCCCGGTAATTTTTCAGAAGGCTTTCCATGTCCGCCTGTCCTAACCGTTTTGTCTGCGCCGCAACCCCCGCCGGTTTTTCGCAGACAATAACCTCCTCATCCTCATATAAAATATTTATGTTCATGTCTGATGATCTCCTTCGTTATTCTATGGCATTTCTGCTGTTTTTATCTTCCTTTGTTCATTGTAGCATGATTCTTTTGTTTGGGCTACTGTTGCGGAGATTTGAATGAATGCTTTTATTCATTTTTTTAGTACTCATAATATTTAAAATTTTACTATTTTCTCCATTGCATTTTCTGATGTTGGTATGATACAATATCCCAAAGCATATTTTACAAAATCTTTGTGGCTGATGAGCCATCTGTATTCTAGGAAGCACTCGATTATCAAAAACAATCGGTGTCATTCATTTCGTATCTATGCTTTTATTACCCATTAACCAATTTAAAAGCAGGAAACGGATGAAAACTATTTTTACAATGCTCTATTCTCCTGCCGGAGGCACGATGCATTTATGTGCATCTGCCGTCCACCGTGATAAGGAGGAAAGCCTATGGCAATGCGACCACAAGATCGTTACAAATCAACTACAGCAGGAGCAGTTTCTGCAAATCGCAACTACAAAGATACTGTTTTCCGGATGTTATTTTCAGACAAAAAGAATCTGCTCTCGCTTTACAATGCAGTAAACAGCAGAGACTATACGAATCCGGATGATTTAGAGATTGTTACTTTGGAAAACGCTATCTATATGGGAATGAAAAACGATCTGGCATTTATCATTGACACGAATTTATACCTGTACGAACATCAGTCGACTTACAATCCAAATATGCCACTTCGTGATTTATTTTACATTAGCAGTGAATATCAAAAAATGCTGGATCAAAAATCTTTATACTCATCCAGCCTGCAAAAGATACCTACTCCTAATTTTATTGAGTTTTATAATGGTTCTGATCCAGTTTGCGATGTTTTTGAGCACAGACTTTCCTCTGCTTTTGAACATCTGTCGGGTGAGCCAAAACTGGAACTGATCGTAACTGTCTTAAATATCAACGAGGGGCACAATGCCCTTCTTATGGAACATTGCAAAACATTAAGGGAATATGCACAATATGTTGCAAAGGTGCGAAAATACACAGCCGACATGTCTCTGAACGAGGCAGTGGAATGCGCTGTTGATGAATGTATCAAAGAAAATATTCTTGCGGATTTTCTTCGAAAGAACCGCGCGGAGGTTATCAGTATGAGTATATTTGAATATGACAAGGAAGAAGAAGAAAAGAAGCTTCGGAAAGCGGAGTATGAGGCTGGTATTCAAAAGGGTGTCCTTAATACTGCACGTCATCTATTGGAGCTTAATCTGCTGTCTTTAGAGAATATTTCTCGTGCTACTGGTCTATCAATTGATGAATTGAAAAAGCTCCAGCAATAGCTTAGTAAAAGAAGCCCACAAAACTGCGAGCTTCTTTTTTGATACATTTTACACAAATTACTGTAACAGAGAGAGTACACCCTGAGTAGACTGATTAGCCTGTGCAAGCATAGACTGACCTGCCTGTGCAAGAATGTTGTTCTTGCTGTAGTTAACCATCTCTTCAGCCATATCTGTATCACGGATACGAGACTCGGCTGATGTAGTATTCTCAACTACGTTGTCAAGATTGTTGATTGTGTGCTCAAGACGGTTCTGAACAGCACCAAGTGCTGAACGCTGTGAAGATACTGTTGAGATAGCATCTGCAATTGCATCAATAGCGTATGTAGCATCCTGCTCTGTATCAGCCTTGATACCTTTGATACCAAGACCTGCAGAGTTCATTGAGTCGATGTTGACTGTAATCTTGTTTGTCATGTCAGCATCTGCACCTACGTGGAGGTTGAAGCTTAATCCATCTTTGTATGAAACAGTTCCTTTGTTAAGGGTGAAAGTTGTGGTTGCTGTATCATATGAATTGTTAACATCTGTTGCATTTTTAGCAGCTGTATCAGCTCCAATACTACTTGCCTTTACGATTTCAGCTGTCTGTAGCTGATATGCTTTTCCGGCAGTAATAACAGATGAATCTTTGTCGTCAACACCATCTGCAGTATTAGCATCGTTAATAACATTAAAAGTCTTACCCTTTACAGTTACTGATGCTCCCGCTACTGCTAAATTAGCGGTATCCTTTTTAACTTTATCCCAATTAGTTTTTGTGTCTTTTGTAAAATCTGTACCTGATGCATACCAGCCAGCTGCTACGTTTGTACCCGCAGAATCAACTGAGTTACCATCTTCGTATGTATACTCCGCATTGCCGACTTTAACTGTATCACCTTTTGTAGGGGTTCCTACAGCTTTTGTTACATCAGCCGCCTCCGCACCAATCGTATACTGCTTACCAGCTATATTAACTTTATCTCCAGCTGCAAGTGTCTTTAATGTTACACCAACGGTACCATCCCCATTATCTGTAAGTGTAACACCATCAATTCCTGCATCATGTGCATTTACATTGTACTCCTTCTCTGATCCATCTCCCTTTAAAAGATATGTCTCATTGAACTTTGTTGTCTCTGATACACGGTCAATCTCTGTTGTAAGCTGGTCAATCTCGTCCTGGATTGCTTTACGGTCTGTGTTAGAGTTTGTTCCATTTGCAGACTGTGTTGCAAGCTCGTTCATACGCTGGAGCATTGAGTGAACCTCTGTGAGGGCACCTTCTGCTGTCTGTACTGCTGAAACACCATCCTCTGCATTTGTTGAAGCTCTGTCAAGTCCCTTGATCTGCTTTCTCATCTTCTCAGATATTGTAAGTCCGGCTGCATCATCTGCTGCACGGTTGATTCTGTAACCTGATGAAAGCTTCTCTGTGCTCTTTGACTGTGCGCTTGTTGTTATGTTGAGCATTCTGTTGGCATTTGCTGCCTGCATGTTGTGTTGTACTACCATAATATAATCCTCCTTGTCCCACGTTCGTGGGTTATTATGTTTGACCTCTGGAAATCCTTTTCCCGAGGGTTTTGCAGCTGCTTTGTGTTTATTTTTATTTAAGCAGTTGCGGTTTTCTATAACAAGCGGCTTCCCGGGTGTGGCTTGCGCCACAGCCGCCTATTAACATGATTTGTTTCTTTGCTTTACACCTACTATATCGGACACCATTTGCAGAACTTAACCCCAAGAAAAAAATTTTTTTAAATAATTTTCTTTTGTCTGTCATGCGGCATGTGCCTGATAATATTTTCTACTGCAAAGGAGTATTCAATGGGAACTACACAGCCAATCAGCTTTTAATCCTCAGCATCTGCTCCAGCTTTTTCTTTCCGGTCTCATAGTCTGTAAACACAATTCCCTCCATACCAAGCTTTCTGCCACCTTCGATATTCTCCGGTCTGTCATCTATGAACACACATTCTTTCGGATTCAGATTGTATTTATCAAACAGGCACTGATAGATACCGGCATCAGGCTTTATCATCCCAACCATAGCTGAAATGACCTTGCCGTCAACAAGTGACACAAAACTAAGTTCACTGTGCGTATGAAGCTCGAAGAAGTCCTTTGGATAATTCGATAACAAATACACTTTATAGCCTCTGCTCTTTAACTCCTTAATCCAGTCTGCTGCATAGTCGAATGCCTTTACGACAAAAGCCTTTCCCTCTTTGAAAAATCTCCTGATATCCGCCTCATACTGTGGAGCCACCTTAACCATCTCATCAATTATCTCGTTCTCAGGAATTACACCACGGTCCAGCTCAACCCAGACAGGGTTTTCATATGTTGCATGGGCTAAAGCTGCTATTTTATTTTCTTCAATGCCAATCTCACGCATTGCCTCGTCCGGCTGGAACCTGACAAGCACGTTTCCTATGTCAAATACTATGTTTTTAATCATTTATTTTTTCTCCTACAACCCTGCATCTCTTCCTGCAAAAAGCAATGCCATATGCTAAAATATCGCACCTGCCTTCATCGCGCAGAGCCTCATCATATCTCTTATCCTTAATCTGCGTCATAGCCGCCTCACACGCTGCATCAAGGTTTTTCATCTCTTTTGCATATTTCACTTCAATAACGATGCCTGCATCCGGATCCTCCGGCTTGATTAAAATATCACTGAAACCGTCTCCCGACTCACGATTTGACTTAATAAGCCAGCCCGGATTGCTTCCGCGAAGCAGGCCGAGGAGCAGACCATGATAGAAGTTCTCTTTCATATCATCAGAAGCCTTTGTATCAAGTATACTTATCATGCGGCTCATCACGATGTTAAGCTGTCTTGCAATCTGCTTCTCATCTTTATCGAGGATAGCTCTGGATAAAAGCTTCATGGTATCATCATCTTTTGCGACAACAGCCTTGAACCACTCCTGAATCTGGAGAACAAACACTTCACGCACCTCTTTATTTGGAATCACCAGCTTGTAGGCATAGCTCTCACTGTCAGGCAGCCTGACCTCACCAGCCGTAGTCAGGTAGCCTGTTGTAAAAAGTACACTCCACAGATTGTCTATAGTATTGTCAATCTCATCATAGGTCAAGTCAAGGCGGAGCTGTTTCTCCACAAATCCACCTGCCACGAGCTTTTCTATCTCATCTCTCGTGGTCTGGTCTGCCTTGTCCACAAAGCGCTTCACCATGTCATTGCCACTGCTGTTAATCCAGAATGCACTCGGCCTGGCTGATGTGTCAAAAACCAGCTTCTTGGCAAAATTGATTACATCCCACGGACAATAAATGTCGGTATTACCGAAATGATAGCCATCATACCACTCCTTTACATCAGGGTAACGCTCAGCCCTGTCATAATCCGTAAGCAGCTTCCTGACCTCATCATCAGTAAAACCAAACTGTTCATCATGGGCGATATCTACAATGGAATTGATTTCAAAATTGTTGAGACCTGTAAAAATACTCTCCTTGGATACACGAAGACAGCCTGTAAGTACGGCAAACTGCAGAAACTCATTAGTCTTGAGTGCCTTTCCAAAGAGTCCTCTTATAAGTGAAACCATCTCTTTATAGTAACCATTCTGGAATGCCTTATCCAGAGGTACATCGTACTCGTCTATGAGGATAACAGCCTTCTGACCATAGTGTATAAACAATAACTGCGACAGACTCTGCAGACTTGATACAAGAAGCTGCTCATCCATCGTATATTTGCCATCACACAGCGAAATGATAGCCCTATACCTGTCCTTATCGTTTTCTGAAAGAGCCTCACTATGCTCCAGAAATTTAAATTTTTCTGCTTCCCTCCCAATAAGCTCAGTAATCATATATCTTGCATCATCAAATGAACGTCCCTCAGCACTCTTTAGTGACAGAAAAATAACCGGGTACTTTCCCATATATTTGTCACAAAGCTCTTTGTTGCCTGAAATATATAAGCCATCAAACAATGACTCATCCGTGCCAACCTCAAAAAAACTTTTTAGCATGCTCATATTGAGAGTCTTTCCAAAACGCCTCGGGCGTGTAAAAAGGGTGACCTCTCCACCGGTTTCAACCAATTGCTCTATGAGCTTTGTCTTGTCAATATAATAAAAGTTGTTCCTTCTGATTTTTTCAAAACTATCAATTCCTACCGGCAGTTTTAAAGTACTCACCATATGAACCTCCACAAAACGTATCAATCCGCTATACTTAGCTATAGTATAGCGGATTGAGGGGCAAAATACAAATATTATTACCGTTCTGTGTTCCTTAGTTCTTCCTTTGATTTTGCCATCAGTATCATTTTCTCAAACGACTGTGCAAACCTCTCATCATCTTCCTCTGTGCGCTTTTTCGGTCCTTTGATATGATTCTTATGTGAGCTTCGTCTACAAATATTTGCATTTTTTCCAGCCTATTCAAATAAACGAGATTATTTATCCAGATACCTGAACACCTAATCACTCTCTATTCACAAATTTATCCCATGGTGTGCGCACCTCAATAATGTTTCCGGACGGATCATAAAATCTTACAAGCTTCTGTCCTCCGTCGAGTTCTGTCAGTGCTGTAGCATATCTGACCTCATACTTCTCTGACTCCAGCTTTTTAACTACACCTTCGATATCATTATCTTCAAAATACAGTTCTGTCCTGTTATTATATGGAATAGTCTGTATCTGCATGCTTTCCTTCCATATTCCGGCATCCTGCAATACCAGGCCCTCCGACATTATTACATTACCTTCCTGTCTCGAAATCACATTAAGGCCAAACAGTTCGTTATAGAAGTGGATTGACTCTTCGATATTGTCCACTACTATTAATATGTTCTTTAGCTTCATATGACCACCCCATTACAATGGTCCACCTCATGCTGAATTATCTGTGCTGTCCAGCCTGTGTATTTGCCATGTTTCTTTTTGAAATTCTGGTCTAGATAATCCACTTCAATCTCTTTATATCTTGTGCATGGTCTCACACCCTCCAGCGAAAGACAGCCTTCCTCCGTCTGAAAAGCTCCTGATTTTCCGGTAATCACCGGATTAATCATGGCAAACTGAAATGGTCCGGCCGCAACCACTATGATATTCTTTTTCACGCCAATCATGTTAGCTGCCATTCCAACACAATGGTCAAGATTTGCTCTCAATGTGTCAAGTAAATCCGTAACCACCTGTTTATCATCTTCTGTAGCATCCACTGATTTCTGTGCAAGAAACAGTGGATCACGCATTATCTTCTTTACCATTATTTACTTCCTGTTATACCTTTCTTCTTAATTTTTTTGTCTTTAAGTTGTTTCGCTGTATGAATCATACCATTACCTCCACATACATCATCACTTCATCCCTTACTCCAAGTTTAACCGCATACTCAATCAATCTTGATAAATTCTTTTCCTTCGAGGACATATATTCCTTGATTGCTGTCTGATATAACTGAATTTCATATTTCTTTCGATCTTTAATCAAATCACAAATACATCTTTCCTTGTCATATACTTTAACCAAATTACCGCTGCTTGACGGGATTTCACAGGTCCCCATATCAAGAATCTCTGGGTTTGCATAATGAACTTCTTTGTTTTTCTTTTTGATATGTGTAGCATTATATCCGGTAGGAACAGTGAAACAAATATGACTGTATTCTCTGTCGATAAGACCATGCAAATAAAGGGCGGTCTCGCCCGAATAAATAATATTCTTATTTCGTTGCTGGAGTACAAACAACTCATCTGGCCACACATCATCTAAAATATAAATGCCATGTGCCACTTTTTCCATGTCATGCTCTCTGACGTATTTTGAGACAGATGGCTTTGATACACCTGATTCAACGGCCTTCGATGTAATCAAATATCCATTGTCTTTTTTCAATTAGCGATTCCAAAATATCTGATGTTGACATAGTTGGCCTCCTTATCCTTGATATTTACTTTTGTGCTTATATTTTATTATATTTAAGTGTAAAAGTAAATATAATCCTTATATGCTTGCAGAAGCAAAAGATAACATAACTTCAAATACCTCGTTTAATATTCCTTCTCTATCTCTCCATCTATTCCATACATTTTCTTGAATGCATTAAGGTCTGCCTGGTTCTTAATCAGCATAACTTCTTCTATCTTACCTGTATGAATGTTCTTAAAGCCTGCAACCTGCTCACCATTACATATGCTCGCTTTGATTACTGGTTTATTATTTTTTGTTTCCTTTAGTATCTTTAATAATACTTGTAATTCCAACATCTGCACATATGAATCGTTTAATTTCCGCATCATAATATCTACTTTTCAGATAATACATGCCTGTTTCATTATCATAATAATATCCCTTATAGCGGAATGGATTCTGAGCACCTACTGTGTCTGCCAGCTCACCAGTAACAGCTACCACTTTTCCCCAGCTGTCATAAGTATATTTTACTACCACTTTTCCATCTGCGTCAACAAGGGCAATGATGTCACCCTGTACATTTCGTACATAAAAATAGGTGATTCCCCTGATGGTAACAGAAATCAGATTTGCCTGGGAGTCATAACAGTACCAGATGATTCTTCCGTCAGTTTTCTCAGAAAGGAGAAGATCTCCTGCCCACTGATATTCAGTCACTGTATTGTCTACTGTTTTTTTCACTCTGGCACCTGTGTGGTCGTAAAGATATTTAATGCTCTTTCCATTTTCTACACCGGAAAGCCTGCGTCCCTGTGTCCAGGTATAAGTTGTTCCTCCTCTGGTAAGCATGTTTCCAATGGCATCATAAGTCATTGCTGTGCCATCCCAGCTCAGGAGTTTATCCTTCCATGCACTGTCATAAGTTCCTGTCATTGTCTTCACAGGTGTATCAGGAAGAGTTTCCGCAGTCGTAAATGCGTACTCTTTTTCTACTGTAAGATTACCTCCCAGATCATAGGCATAAGTAATGGTTTTGTTTAACTGATGATTATTTTCCCGGATCAGCTGATTTAATTCGTCATATCGAAATGTACTCTCACCTGCAGAATCTTTGATACTTATGATATTTCCGTTTGCGTCATACGTATAGTTTAAGGTTTCAGAACCATTCTTAACTGTTTTAGGAAGACTGTAACGATTCTCTCCCTTGTCAATGTAAGTATATGCTGATATATAAGGAGATGCTGTATTCCAGGTACGCCTGGACACTCTGCCGAACTTGTCATACTCTGTAGTTCTTTCAAAGGTCTTTGCACATCTGGTCTTTGTTTCTCTGCTGTCCTTGTCATAGGTATATACTGTTTTCATTGTATGTGTTCCGCAGGTATGTACCATTGACTCCATACAGTTATTTGCATCATAGGCATATTCATAAGTGCTCCCCAGCTCATCTCTTACTCTCACCAGACGATCCAGGAAATCATAAAACAGATAGTATGTCTTTCCTGCTTTATATGATTTTACTGCATAAATATTTCCCTGCTTATCATAAGCATATCTGTAAAGATTCTGTTCTTTGCTGTCTGCCGCATCTTTGAAATAAACCATATGAATCCGATTCTGCTTATCATATTCATAGCGAATATATGCACCATTTCCATAGCATACTTTTAACAGATTTCCATTTCCATCCTCATATTCATATCTTACTGCCTGTTTCCCGGCTACAGACACATCACTGACATTTCCGAAAGCATCATAGTTAAAAGCATAAGCAAAACCATTATGAACAATTCCTGTCAGATTGTCATCCGTATAAGAATAATTATTTCTGACTGTTTCTCTATTTCCATTTACAGTTACTGTCTGTGCAGCTGAAAGAAGACGTTCTATGTCATCATAGGTATAACTGATCTTATGCCCCTTTGCATCCTGGAATGCCGTCATCAGATCTCTGGTCATATCCCATGTATAATGAACCGTATTTTCTCCTGCATCTGTCACTGATTTCACATGATTCTTATCTGATGTCATAACTCTGGTAATCCAGGTACCCGTCTCCGGAACTTTCGGATCAACACATCCGCTTTTCAGGACATTGCCCGCTGAATCATAGGTAAAACGATATACCACATTCTGTGCAGATGTCCCCTTAACTACATTACGTGTTGTTTCTTCATTGTCATACTCATACTTGAAAGAATTACCTTTCGCATCTGTGATACCTGTCATATCAGACTTACTGTTATACTCAAACTTCGTTACCTGTTCCTGCAAATCTTTAACTGAAATGAGGTTATTTTCATCATCATAAGTATAACTGCATCCAAAATTTTCTTTATATAATGCCAGCCCATCGAAATATGCTATATTTGCATTATGACAGTATGTGTAGGCAACCTCAATACTGGTATAATCTTTCTTTGCTACATAGACGTCGCTGAGGAACTGCCAGTCCATGATGTCCGGACTAAAATTTGTATAATGTATATCTGCCTTCCCATCTGTGCCGATAAATCTTACCTCAGTACCAAAACGCCTCTTTTTATCATTATCTGTCTCAGGCAGAGATGTTCCCATTCCCCAGGCATTCACCATATAGATATCACCTTTTTTTCCGGTAATGTCCACAATCTTCACCAGTTTTTTATCTTTGTCCGGCTCACCGACAAAATGATAAACAGATTCATCCAGACCTGCTACCGACTCTTCTATTTTGTCACGGCTCTTTCGTACAGACAACGGAGCTGTTTTTATCTGCAGATTTGACATTGGAACATAATAAAATTTACTGCCTCTTCTGATCACTCCCCATTCTTTTCCATCAGAATCAACTGAAGTTCCTCTGATCGCCATACGGGTTCCGGCTGTGAGGCTTCCCGCTGCTGCTCCTGATGTACTCCTGGAAGAATAATAGCTGCCGTCCTTTTTTACTTCTACTTTCGCGATATTCCTGCACAGACGTACAATGGCAGAAACCGGCATATAACCGAAAAAGCGATTGCCATCAATCTGCAGTCCCATATAATACCATTTATTTCCATCCGTTCCATCTACAGTTTTTACAAGAGCAGCACAAACTCCTGCATCAATTCCTTCCTGTACTCTGGCACTGGTTTTATCTGCACTTTTATATAAAATAGAGTTTCCTACTACTACGAATGCTGAATTTGTTCCTTCATGTCCTCCCAGATATGGAATCGCCTGACCTGTTGAGACATATCCCTCTTTGCCATCTGCTGTCTTTGCATAGTACCAGTTTCTTCCATTCTTCTCGACAGTAATG
>OGHV01000273.1_pt1 | contig 38172 bp, 28 predicted proteins | sample 1571551 | NCBI WGS metagenome assembly OGHV01 (sample SAMEA2581960, study PRJEB24529) | metagenome | biome: Human gut stool | place: China | collected 2011 | reverse complement strand
GGCTCAGTAGAAATTTAGTGGGTATAAGCATATAAGTTGGCAATCCTGAAGAGAAAAAATTTCTTATCAGCCACTCCTCTGAGGTTAGCTCTGAAAAATTTGATTTTAGCGTTGAACGATTCGGCCATCGCATTTGAAGCTCTATTGTTGTAGAAGTTCAGAATATCATCGTAATGCTCGTAAAACGTAGCGGCAATGACATTGAAAGAATGGAAGCCCGCTTCTTCAATCCTGTTGTACCATTTAGCCATGGACAGCCTTGCGGCATCCTTAATTGTATTTTTGGAAAATATCGTCCGCAGCGAATGACATAATCCATATGCTTTCTTTATGTCGGGGTACTCCTCAAACAATATTTCCGCCCGCTGTTTCTGTTTGTCAGTCCACTTGTCTGCAGACTTGAAAAGGAGATAACGCGAGCGTATGAGCAGTTCTTTGCGTGTGTCTCCATTTGGATACCGGTACGGCTCATAAGCCTCGCCTTTCAGCCGGGCTTCCTCCATTTCGTCGTTGGAGTTCTGTATGGCGTCCCACCGGTGCTTTATACGCAGTTCCTGTACGGCATCGCATGCCAGTTTCTGGACATGGAAACGGTCAATGACGCGCTTGGCTTTTGGAAATGCACCCCTTACTATCTTGCGCATGGAGTCGGACAGGTCAAGTGTAACTTCTTCCACAGCATAACGGAGATCTCGGTCTATCCGTTGCAGGACTGCGATAACATCTTCTGATTTTGTACCGGCCACAACTGCTATCAGAGAACATTCCCTGGTATGGGCATCACGATTGATCACGAACGTATACAATTCGCCATTGGAAAGCGAGGATTCATCAATGGCAAGCCGTGTGCCGATATTCTCCGGGAACAGCAGCCATTCATCCGCATGCTCCAGCTGGTCCCATTTACGAAATCCGTTGAGAGTCTCCTTGTATTGTTTTTCAAACGTGTGTCCGTCGATATGGTAGAAATCCTCAATCGTAAGGCAGGTCACCGGGGATGTCTCCATACGTTTCTTTTAAAAAAGCTCCGAATTCCTTGGAGTAGCGTGTGCCTTTAGCTGATACGTCAAGGTCTATCGGAATGCTGAAACTCTTGCCGGTACGGGTGTCAAGCCAACGTCTGCGGCGTATCTTGAGAATGACCTTATGGTCTCTTATAGGGAAATCCGTAACACTTACAGCTTCCATAAAGCCTTTGGTTTCGAAATGCACATCTGAGGAAAGTTCTTCATTCATCCTTTCATCAAGGCTGATGCGGATCTCTTTAGGGGTCTGTTCTACACCAACAACTGCAAAGTATTCAAGTATCTGGGATGACAACACTACTTGGGACAACATTTTTAAACTATCGTTTTCCATACAACAAAAATCGGAATTGGTGCTGATTCAAGCAAAATTATCCCCACTAAATTTCTACTGAGCCCTAATTAGTTTGGATCTGCTTATACGTTATTTGTAAGCAATGAAGCCTGTTTGGGTTTGATGTTGTTTTTGCTTGAAATAAAAAAGAGGGAAAGACGTATAGATGTTTAAATAAGCACGTGTAGACATCTTTAGTCTTTCCCTCATGTTAGTTTTGTTGTTCATTTTATTTCCATCTCTTCGGTCATATTTATTTCGTTTCCTCTATTGTCGATAATTCGGTATTGGAGGAATCCGAGCTGTTGGCTCGGTATGACCTTTATGCCTAGGCCATACTTGAGTTGCCATCTGCGATAGATGGACAGTATGCCCTGATTGAGGTATGCGGCAACGTATGGATGGACGTAGAGCTTGAATTTCTTCGTACCAAGATTGTTTGTGAGATAGTCGATTTTGCTTTCGAGCACATCTGTGAACAGGTAAGATGATTTGATTGTTCCTTTGCCGAAGCATGTAGGGCATGTTTCTTCAACATGTACGTCGATGGCCGGTCTTACTCTTTGTCTTGTAATTTGCATCAAACCGAACTTGCTGAGTGGCAGAATATTGTGTTTTGCCCTGTCGTTTCTCATAAGTTCGTTCATGTATTCGTAGAGTTTTTGGCGGTGTTCGGCGGTTTCCATGTCTATGAAATCCACGACTATTATGCCTCCCATGTCTCTGAGTCTGAGCTGGCGTGCAAGTTCCTCTGCTGCGCCCATGTTGACTTCAAACGCATTGGCTTCCTGACCGTCAACCCCGCGGTAGCGGTTGCCGCTGTTCACGTCGACAACATGCAGGGCTTCCGTGTGTTCAATTATTAGATATGCGCCTTTTTTGTATGATACTGTCTTGCCGAATCCAGACTTGATCTGTTTAGTTACAGAGAAATTGTCGAATATCGGCAGTGTTCCTTTGTACAGTTTTACTATCTGTGCTCTTTCAGGTGCAATAAGTGACACGTAGTTCTTGACCTCTTTGAATACCTTTTCATCGTTCACATATATATTTTCGTATGAAGGGTTGAAAAGGTCTCTGAGCATGGACACGGTGCGTCCTGTCTCCTCATGAGCCAGTATAGGCAGTGTTGTGGATTTCTGTACACGTGCAATGCAGTCATCCCAATTGCTGAGGAGTATGCGCAGTTCGTTGTCAAGTTCTGCTACGCGTTTTCCTTCGGCTACAGTTCTGACAATCACTCCGAAGTTTTGCGGTTTTATGCTTTGTATGAGCTGTTTCAACCTTGCGCGTTCTTCGGCAGATTTGATTTTGGAAGAAACCGACACCTTGTCGTTGAATGGAACAAGAACCAGATATCTTCCTGCAAGAGACAGTTCACAGGTCAGCCTTGGACCTTTTGTAGAAATTGGTTCTTTTGTTATCTGAACCAGTATTTCTTGTCCTACTTCAAGAAGGTTTTGTATGCTTCCTTCTTTGGGCAGATCCGGTTGTCTGTTGAGTTTAGACATCTGTGCCAGCTTTTTCCTGTCGCTTACAACCTGCTTGATATATTTTTCAAGTGAGAGGAACTGTGTGCCTAAGTCTTGGTAGTGAAGAAATGCTTCGCGTTCGTGTCCGACGTCGACAAAGCATGCATTCAGTCCGGGCATGATTTTCTTTACCTTTCCTGCATACATGTTTCCCACGGAAAATTTAGAGTCTTGCCCTTCTTTCTGGAATTCCACTAGTTTCTGGTCTTCCAGCAGTGCAATGGTAACCTCTTTCGGTTGTGCGTCAATGATTAGTTCGCTTGTCATTTTTCCACGTTATAAAATCCCATAATTTTAAAAAAAAAGAACAAACCATAAAGCTTACTGAAGGTAGGCTCTAAAAGTTTGTTCTTCATTTCTTCGTCGAGAAAGACGAGAGAATGAGAGCAAGCGCTTCTTGCTTACTTGCTCTTATGACGATTCTTTCTCAATCTTTTCTTACGCTTGTGTGTGGAGATCTTGTGTCTCTTCTTTTTCTTACCGTTTGGCATAGTTCAATGTTTTTAAAGTTGTTTATAAATTTATGATTCGGAAATTACCTTTTATCATTATTTCTTCAGAGCGTTGCCGAAAGTCTTGGCTGGCTTGAAAGAAGGAATGTTGTGCTCAGGTATGATGAGTGTAGTATTCTTTGAAATGTTGCGTGCAGTCTTCTGTGCTCTTTTCTTGACGATGAAGCTGCCGAAACCTCTCAGATACACATTCTCGTCGTTTGCCAGGGAAGTTTTTACGATTTCCATAAAGGCTTCAACTGTCGCGAGGACATTTGCTTTGTCAATGCCTGTCTTATCAGCTATTTCCCTTACGATATCTGCTTTTGTCATTGTTTTTTAGTTTGTTTTGTTGTTTATTTTTTGATTTGCAATTCGAGTTGCAAATATAGCTTTTTATTGTCATTTCAGAAAATATTTCACACGTAAATTGTATAAAATCAGCATAAAGGAGCATTTGCAGGCAAGCTAATTTTCATTTTTGGCATATATGGTGTATTTTTGCCGAAAAAGATTTTCAAATGAGAAGAATATTTTGTTTTGTACTTCTTTCTTTGGCTTTCCTTATGTCTACGTATGCGCAGATACAAGGTGTGCGTGCGAGACGTGGTGGTACATATAGCGCTGTGGTCAAGAATTACACAGATTCTCTTCGATTTATAGCAGAGAAGTTGAAAAATGATTCCTCAGATCTGAATCCTTATTATTATAGGATTCTGGGTCCTTCTACATATTTCAGCAACGCAACTGCACATGTGCTTTCTATTGATTGGCGTCCTGCGAATGCACCAAAGGAAAATTCAGACAGTCTTATGTCGGGCGGAATGCTTTATCGTGACGAGCTCAATCGTACGATTGATCGTGCGCTTGTCAATGTGTATACTTATAATCCTAAGCTGGTGAAACATTGCGACAGCCAGTATAAGGACGAATCTATTATTGAAATGGCTCCGGTAGATGATCAGAGAAAGAAAAAGGATGACCTTAAGACGATAATTGATAAAGTTCCAGAGCTTAAAGATGTATCAGAACTGACAGGCGATATAGATGTAGATATACATGTCATGAGACCTAATTTCTGGAAGACTTCAGGAAATTCGTCTTTGCAGTTTACTCAGAACTATTTTACAAAGAACTGGTATAAGGGAGGAAACAATAACGGGACAATGGTGTTTTCTCTTAATCTGCAGGCAAACTATAATGACCAGCGTTATATACAGTGGGACAACCGTTTGGAAATGAAACTCGGATTCGTAACAACCACCAGTGATACATGCCATACTTTCCTTACTAACAACGACATGTTGAAGCTGGCTTCAAAACTTGGAGTTAAAGCGCGCACCTCATGGTATTATACTTTGTCTACTGAAGCTGTCACACAGTTCATGCCAGGATATAAGAGCAACGACAAAAAACGTTATTCGCAGTTCCTTGCGCCTTTGGACGTATATGTTTCTCTCGGTATGGACTATAAACCGTCGCTTAAGAATGGAGCATCGCTTTCTGTTGCACTTCTTCCGCTTTCATACAAGCTCAGATATATAGGTGTTGACAATGAGAATGTCCATAACAACTACGGTATGGCGGATAAGGATGCACAGAATGATTTCGGTTCGCGTGTTGAGGTCAATTATAACATGACAATTGTCAAAAATGTGTCATGGAGAAGCAAGTTGTACTATTACAGCACATATAAATATGTTGAAGCAGAATTTGAAAATACAATAGATTTCAAGTTCAGCCAGTATATTTCTTCACAATTTTATATGAGATGGCGTTTTGACGACAGCCGTTCACGCGACTATTATGACAAGAAGCTTGGATTCTTCCAGATGATGGAGTATCTGACACTCGGTCTTAATTATTCATTCTGATGGTTTGAACAACATCTGAAAAATTATTTCTTTTTCTAGATATACTTTTATATAAAATATTTCTCTCCAGCTCCTCTCTCATGCAGAGAGGGGCAAGTTATATGAAACATATAAAGCGTTTTTCTCCGTTATTTATTATTCCTGCTTTGGCTTTATTGCTTGCAGTTGCATCTTTGGTATATGCTTATCGTCCATACAGCAGGGACAGCATGAGCAGATGTACAGCATTTGTGAAAAGTAGTGATGTTTTGTGTGTCAGCGCTGACGGATGCAGAACTGTATATTTTTCAAATACAGACGGCGCTTCTATGCAAGGTTTGTCTTTTTCCAGGTCTGAAGCTGAAACGTCCTCTGTGTTCACTGCAGTCTGGGTCAATGATAATCCGTTTTATCCCAGTTCACGCGGAAAACTCATAGCCCCCGATTTTCATAGTACCTTATTCATATCTGCTGACAGCATAAATTCTAATCTGCATGCTGTAGTAGACAGTACTCTTGCTGATATTGACGATACATTTATTTTTTTAGAAAAGAAGCAGAAAGAGTTTGCCTATTATCTGGAGCGACATGATGTCAAGGACGAAGGTTTCAATAATATTGCTTCGCTCAATGCCGATAATGACCGGTATATGGAAGCATTGACTGAAATAAGGACCGAGTTGGTAAAGATAAAGAAATCTTCTAACGCGTCTGCAAAAGCTGTGCAGACATTCAGAGTCTACACATCTATGAATGAGAAAGATTCGTTGGCCTCGCAGTTGTGTACGTATGAGAGCTCGGATGGAGTCTCAATGAGTTTGCGTACGCTTGTCGATGCACCCATGTCTGGAGCCGTATCAATATCTTTACCTCCTTTTGATATTGTTTCTCCTGACAGCGGTGATGTTGTTTTTCTCAGCGGTTACTACTCTGTGCCACGCGCTGATGAGCCGTTTTCTTCCGTCTTGGCATATGCTCGTGTTATTTCGCAAGGATGTGTTGATTTCCCGCAATTCGGTATGACGGATTTTTCTCCGGTGTTTACTTCAACGGGCTTCTTTGCCGGATTCCTGATTTCCGACAGTATAGTAGGATGTCGCGGATGCAAATAAAATGTCGTTCAGAAAAAAATCTTGAAACTTACATAGTTGTCTTATAATATATATAATGAGGAAAGGGTATTTTTCAGTTTGTACGAAGATCGTGCCTGTATTCTTCGCGTTGTTGTTTCTATGCGGTTGCGAGAGACGCATAGAGTGGAATGGCGGATTCTATGCAGGAGAGACTGAGGATGGACGTCCTTCAGGTTTCGGCCGTTGGGTAGGCGATTCTGATTCTTGTGCTTACGAAGGTTTCTGGAAGTCAGGTCTCATGTCCGGTTATGGTACGTTTACCTGTGCCGACACCTGTCGTCGCGGCATATTTTCGGAAGGAAAGCTAAATGGCCTCGGACAGCTCATAGCAAAAGGCGACACTGTTTATACCGGCATGTGGAGAGACGGTAAGCGTGACGGACGCGGTGTTTTCACTGATTCTCTAGGCCGACGGATAGAAGGATGGTGGAAAAACGATACACTAGTATACGGCCGTATTTATGATGAGCTTGGTGTGTACGAAGGTGAAGTTGATTCCTGCGGAGATCCCTCTGGTCACGGTAAGTTTACAGATCCTTCAGGAGCATTCTACGAAGGACATTGGGAGAACGGAATGCGCGAAGATTTCGGTTTTGCTGTCAATGCAGACGGACGTCTCCAGGTTGGCGTATGGCATCGAGGACGTTTTCAAGGAGAGCAGATGATACATAATTCCGACCGTATCTATGGTATAGATATTTCTCGTTATCAGCATATTCATAAAGGACGCACATATCCGATACGATGGTCGGACCTGCGTATCACCAGCCTCGGACACCTGAAGAGCAGGCTTGTCAGTGGCGAAGTGGACTATCCCGTATCGTTCGTATATATAAAGTCTACACAGGGTACAACAGTGCTCAACCGTCATTATCTTACCGATTACCGTTCTGCAAGAAAAGCTTCAATACCTTGTGGAGCATATCATTTCTTTTCTACAGTTTCTGATGCTGCCGATCAGGCTGCGTATTTCATCAAGAACACACGATTCTCGCGTGGCGATCTTCCTCCTGTGCTCGATCTGGAACCTTCCGACCGTGAAATTGAACGTGCCGGCGGTGCCGTAAAGATGTTTAGGGAAGTGTTGGTATGGATGAAGATAGTAGAGAAAAGGGTAGGAGTCCGTCCGATTCTGTATGTAAATCAGATGTTTGTAAACAAGTATCTTCCTCTTTCTCCTGAACTGCGCGACAATTACAACGTATGGATTGCGCGATATGGAAGCTATAAACCAGACATCAAGCTGGTTCATTGGCAGTTGAGTGCTGACGGTAAAGTAAACGGCATTGTGCCGGAAGTTGACATAAACGTTTTCAACGGCTACAAAGATGAATTCATGAAGTATTTGCACGAGAGCACAATCAAAAGTAATGTGAAGCCGTGAAGAAACTGGAAATATTTGTATAACAAAGGCGCCCTATGAAGTGCATTCTCACTCATGGGCGCCTTTGTTTTTCTCTTTATATTCCTCTACGATACGTCTCAGGCCGATTATATCTTTTCTGAAACCATTTCTGTGAGTTTTTCCAGATACTCCTGGTCTGTTTCGTCGAATGTTGCAAGCTCCTTGCTGTCAATGTCCAGCACAGCGTATACTTTGTTGTCCTTGAATACGGGTACGACAATTTCTGAGCGCGACAGGCTGCTGCATGCAATATGTCCTGGAAATTTATCTACGTCCTCCACAACAATTGTTTTTTCTTCCTTCCAGGCTGTGCCGCACACACCGCGTCCGTAGCCTATGCGTGTACATGCCAGTGTACCCTGAAATGGTCCCAACACGAGTTCCTCACCGTCAACTCTATAGAATCCTGTCCACCAGAATCCGAACATTTCGGCAATGGCCGCCGTAATGTTTGCCATGTTTGCGATCTTGTCGTTTTCGTCTTCTATTATAGATTCTATTTGTGGTAAAAGGCTCTCGTACATCTCAACTTTGTTGCCGCCTGATATTTTATGTAATTCTTCTGCCATAAATATGTTCTTTTTTGAATTTGCTGTATTTATAATTTATTGTTTTTTGACTTCATCCCTTTTGCGTGCTTCATACAGCTGGTATGAGTTTATAACATTGTGCCAAACCGAATAGAAACCTCCGGCCATGGCTGTGAGAGGGTTGAGGAATGTATATCCCATCCAGATTGCAAACACCGTGTTTTTTTGTCCCAGACCCTGTGCACTGCTTATCATCTCATTGTTGTGCCTTCCGAAGTATCGTCCAAGAGCAAATTGTCCGACACAACAGATGAGCGATATTATTCCGATTCCGATGATGTCGGCTACAGATTCTGTGTGATGCATCATTGCCTTCATTGTGACGGCTATGGCCAATGTCAGTGCTACTGCCCACAGATAGAATGCAAGTCCAGAACATGAAACAATTTTCTTGTGCAATTTCGGCAAGAGATAGCGGAATACCCATGCGGAGAAAAGTGGCAATATGAGTATCGGGAATACCTTTCCAATGATGAGAGTAAAGGATTTGCCGAAATCGAGATTAGGATCGGCGCTTTCGTGCATCATCGGTACAATTGCCGGAATAACAACAGCGGCTGCTAGATTGATCAGACAGGTGTAGCTCACTACAGAGTTTGCGTTTCCGCCGAGTTTGCCTGTTACTACAGCTGCAGCAGTCGCTGTAGGGCATATAAGACATATCATTGCACTTTCGGCGAGAATCTTCCATTTGAAGTCTGGAGTAAGTGCCAGAAACAGGCCGATGGCTGAGAAGCTTACCACTTGCACTGCCAGCAGTTTCAGATGCCATTTGTGAGGGCGAAGCTGACGCGGGCTTATCTTGCAGAACGAAACGAAAAGCATGAGGAATATCAACGTCGGTTGAATGATCTCTATGGCATGTGCCACGGCTGTATGAGTTCCGTCGAGCGCATGAATGTTGACGTACACAAAGTAGCCTATTATGCCTGTCAGCATGGCTATAGGCAACGTCCAGTTTCTGATGAATCTGATGATGCTCATGATGATATAGTTTATTCAGGCATGCATTCTGTTATAATGCAACTGTCTTTTTGATTTAGGCTGCAAAATTACTATTATGATCTGAATATTGGAAATAAAATGTTATTCAATATCAGATGTTGTGTTTGTATTTATGATTTAAAGCTCAACTGAAATACGTGACATGCTTGATTAGCTGAAAATATCTCTGTTTCGTATGACATACAGGCTGTTAACGTTCAATTTAATATTATGCTTCGTTGTTTCTTGGATTTTTTTCAGTAATCAATCAAGCTGTTGCGCAATGAAAGCAGGAATATGTCGAAGTATGATTAATATTGATTGCGTTTGTAATTTGTTTTTACGTAAAATGGTATATATTTGCTGATAGCTGACGTATAGAATTGTCAGAAAAGCTTTTTATAAAATATGTATTTATGAAAAACAACAGCTTTGATTCAAGTGAACAGGGTTTATTTTCAAATGATTCTGTAAAAAACTCAGAACAAGAAATAGCACACGTTTCTCCTGAAAATATTGATTGCTCGTATCGTAAGGTAAAACTGCTTCTGAAATGTGATAATTCAATCTTTGCAGATGAAATTGAAGATCTTCTGAACGCGTCCGGTATAGTTTCTCGCAGACATGATGAGCGAGATGATCCTTATCCTGGTGCATACGGTGCTGTTTTGGGCATTGCCGTATTTGTATATGCTGACGATTATGAGAAGGCCTGCAGAATAATTGAGCCGGTTTTGAGTGAGCGAAGAAAGTGTATGCCTTTTTGTCCAAAATGCGGTAGTGAGGATGTTGTTCCGATTGTTCACCGTCGTGATTATGGAACAATTATCAGTGTGCTGAGCATTTTTCTAATTCTTTTTCCTATATTGTATATGGAACTTCCTTCAGAATTCGGTACAAGTACTCTTGTTGCAAACATTATGGCTTGGGTCATGTTTATTGCAGGAATAGTATTGTTGTTTATTGCTAAACTTTTTATAGTTAATTACAAGTGCAGAAAGTGCGGTAAGAAATTCAATCGTGTATAGCGGACCGTTTCTGGACAATGATGCATAACTAGATTTTTCCTTCTTATGCATCGTGTTTACACTGTGAGCTGGCAAATGATCTTATAGCAATACATTTGCTGGTGTGCTTAATGTGAACATACATAATAAGTTATGTTGCATCTGCAAAAAGACGACTTTAGTGCTTTCATAGTTTGGATTTGCCGATTGAAATTCTGCTTTGAGCTTCCAACATAAAAATTCCGGGCGCTCGGGAATATAATCCCAAGCGCCCGGAATTTATTTTCTGAGCCCTCGCGATGTTCTTTCTGAGCGCTCATTTTTTCTTTGAATTCTGCATTTCCTTTTTCCTGCTTTCTGCCAGTTCCTGCAATTTCAGCATTTCGTCGCGATACTGCGCAGCCAGCATGAAGTCGAGCTTCTTGGCCGCCTGCTGCATGAGGCGTCTTGTGTTTTCTATAGTCTTTTCGAGATGCTCGTTGTCCATGCCGTAGATTATAGGATCTTCAGCAGCCTTGGCAGGTTCGCTGTCAATGTATGCATCTTTGATGTAGTCTACGCGTTTGCCTTCTTTGAGAGCCTTTTGTGCCTTGTGTATCTGTTTAGGAGTGATTCCGTGCTCCTCGTTGTATCTCATCTGTATCTCGCGTCTACGATTTGTTTCATCTATGGTAAGACGCATGCTTTCGGTGATTTTGTCAGCATAGAGTATAGCCATACCGTTTACATTTCGGGCTGCACGTCCTACGGTCTGCGTTAGTGCACGGTGGCTTCGCAGGAATCCTTCCTTGTCGGCGTCCAGTATGGCAACGAGCGATACTTCCGGCAAGTCGAGTCCTTCACGCAGAAGGTTGACACCAACCACAACATCGTAGTTGCCGGCACGCAGGTCGTCAAGTATTTCCACACGTTCGAAAGTGTCGATGTCGCTGTGTATGTAGCTGCACTTCACTCCGTTGTTCAGAAGATATTCCGACAATTCCTCGGCCATTCTCTTCGTAAGTGTCGTGACGAGTGTACGTTCGTTGAATTCGATGCGCTTCTGTATTTCCTCCATGAGGTCATCTATCTGGTTTTCGCTTGGACGAACCTCGATTATTGGGTCGAGAAGTCCTGTAGGGCGGATAATCTGCTCGACAATCACTCCTTCAGACTTCTGCAGCTCGTATTCTGCAGGTGTTGCACTGATGTATATTGTCTGTTTTGTCATGGATTCGAACTCGTCGAAGCGCAATGGACGGTTGTCAAGTGCTGCAGGCAGGCGATAACCGTATTCGACAAGTGTTGTCTTTCGCTTTCTGTCGCCTCCGTACATTGCTCTGATTTGCGGTATCGATTCGTGGCTTTCGTCTATCACCAGCAGAAAATCATCAGGGAAGAAATCCAGCAGACAGTAGGGGCGTTCGCCGGGCTTGCGTCCATCGAAATAGCGCGAGTAGTTTTCTATGCCTGAGCAGTGACCAAGCTCGCGTATCATTTCCAAATCGTTCGTAACACGGGTATTGAGAAGTTCTGCTTTCTGTCTGTCGCCTATTTCTTCGTAGAACTTCAGACGTTCTGCCAGATCGTCCTCAATCTGGTGTATTGCCTCCTGTGTACGCTCCTTGGTTGTCATGAAAAGGTTTGCCGGATAAATCTTGTATTCGTCGAACTCCGACAGGCGTGCTCCGCTTACTGTATCTATTTCTTCTATTCCGTCGATTTCGTCGTCCCAGAATGTCACTCTGACAGCTTTGTCGTCGTATGAAAGATATACATCGACAGTGTCGCCTCGAACACGGAAATGCCCTCTGCTGAATTCTATGTCGTTGCGTACGTATAAGCTGTCTATGAGCTTGCGCAGGAATACGTTGCGGTCAATGAGTTGCCCGCGCTTTATTTCTATTATGTTTTCGCTGAAATTGGCTGGGCTGCCCATACCGTAAATGCACGATACGGAGGAAACAACAATGACGTCGCTTCGTCCTGACAGCAGTGCGGACGTGGCGGCGAGTCTCAACCTGTCGACTTCTTCGTTTATGGCAAGATCCTTTTCAATGTAAGTGTCGGTGGAAGGTATGTATGCTTCAGGCTGATAGTAGTCATAGTAGCTGACATAGTACTCCACAGCATTGTGCGGGAAGAACCCCAACATTTCTGTATAGAGCTGATGGGCAAGGGTCTTGTTGTGGCTTAGAATAAGAGTAGGCTTGTTGATGTTGTTTATGACATTGGCGATGGTGAATGTTTTTCCGGAACCTGTAACTCCGAGCAGTACCTGAGCTGGCAGGCCTTCCTGTACGCCTCGGGTGAGCTGTTCGATTGCTTCCGGTTGGTCGCCGGTTGGTTTGTATTCAGATGTCAGTTCGAATGGCATGTGTTTGTCCTCCTTCTGAATTTGTTTTATGTGATGACACTTTTGTGAGTCTGCACAGATGAACGTCTGTACGCAAGCGGAGTGCGAAATTACATCTTTTTTGCTATCTTGAACTAATTCTAAACTGTTTTTATACTTTTGTCAAGCTTGTAAGCGAACTTTCTTGTTGTCTGTTTCGATGGAAATATATAAATTTGCACCATATTTTGAACTTATGAAAATAAAATTTGCATATTTGCTTCTGGCTGTAGCATTATTGACATCCTGCTCGGATTTCAACAATGTGCTGAAAAGTACGGATTATGAATACCGTTATGAGGCTGGAAAATCTTACTTTGCTGAAGGTGAGTACCAGAAGGCTTCGACCTTGCTGGGCGATTTGGTAATGGTCCTCAAGGGTACTCCAAATGCCCAGGAATGTCTGTTCATGCTTGGCATGTGCCACTACTACAGCAATGACTTTGAAACGGCCGCTCAGTATTTCAATACCTACTACAAGACTTATCCTAAAGGCGATTATACAGAAATGGCGCGTTTTTACAGCGGAAAGGCTTCATATTATGAATCTCCAGACCCTCGTCTTGACCAGACTGCAACATATACGGCCATAAACCAGCTTCAGGAGTTTTTGGAATTCTATCCATATTCGGAAAGACGTGAGGAGGTCAACGATATGATTTTCCAGCTTCAGGACCGACTTGTTCAGAAGGAGTATGAGGCTGCCAAGTTGTATTACAATCTCGGAAGCTATGTCGGCAACTGTTTCAATGGCGGAAGCAATTATGAAGCATGTATTATTACGGCAGAAAACGCTTTGAAAACATATCCTTACACAAATCTGCGAGAGGACTTGTTCATTATGATTCTCCGTTCTCGTTATGAGCTTGCAGTTCATAGTGTGGATGAAAAGAGTGCTGACCGATATAGAGAGACAATCGATGAGTATTTCGGTTTTAAGAACGAGTTTCCTGAAAGCAAGTATATGAAGGAAGCAGAAAAGATATATGCAGACTGCAGTTCGAAGGTCAAGGATTGAATTGACTGACCAGCTGTCATAAGATATAAATATAAGAAAACACGTAAACAAAAAGATATCATGGATTTTAAGAAAACTAATGCACCGGTGAACACCGTGACAAGAAATCTTATGGATTTCTGCAAGGGTACCAACAATGTTTATGAAAGTGTCGCTATCATAGGTAAACGCGCAAATCAGATCAGCGTGAGCATGAAAGAGGAACTTTCAAAGAAACTTCAGGAATTCGGCACTTCAAACGACAACCTGGAGGAGGTTTTCGAAAATGACGAGCAGATTCAGATTTCTCGCTACTACGAGCGTCTGCCAAAACCGGTGCTCATCGCAACACAGGAATTTTTGGAAGATAAGATATACTATCGTAATCCAGCCAAGGAGGCATCGGACAAACTTCAGTAATCAGTAAATAAGGGTTTGACGTATGATTCAGAGAATCCAAACCGTATATATGTTTGTGGCATGCGCCGTATGCGTGATTTGTTTGTGCAGTGAAGTAGGACGTTTTATGTCTGAAGGTGCGCAGGTTGCTGGATTCAGCAACTTTACCTTTACACCTGCTGAAAACTTTTCCGCAGCATCGAGTGCAGGACCGTGGGCACTGTCTGTATTGCTGATAATGTCTGCGCTTCTAAATCTTTTTGCCATCATGCTGTTCCGAAAAAGATTGCGCCAGTTAAGGATAGTGATTTTCAGTTCAATATTCCTTGTAGGTTATATCTTGGTATATGCTGTTTTTGCGTATGTATTCTACAGCAAGATGCAGCTCGCAGGTGCAGAAGATTTGTCATTTGTACCAGCTGTGGCAGCGTGCAATCCGATTATAGCACTTATCCTCAATTATCTTGCGATACACGCAATACGCAAGGATGAGGCTCTGGTACGTTCGCTTGATAGAATCAGATAAGTGGACTGCAGATTGTTTTGATAAATGAGCATTTTGAATGAATGTCCGTGCTATATATTTTATTGAGTTTTAAATTTCGGACATTTGTTTCTATATTCAAATAGAATAGGAGAATTCGCATAGAATGATAGTATTATTGTTCTTTGCGAATTCTCTTTTTTTGTATATGATTTTGGAAAACTATTTTTGTACTTTGTTTATATTATATGTGTCTTATAACGAAATTTCTCGATTATCGTGAAGATATAATTTGAAAGATGGTAACCAAACAGTCCTAAGCAAGATTGATTGATTTATCTTGTTTAGGACTGCTTTTATTGATGAAATTTTAGTTTGTTCTGTTGAAGACATGTTGTTTGAGTTGGTAATCAGATTCAAATTCTGATTTGTAATTTGTCGGGCACAACGGAGTTTGATAGTTCATTTACTAATGTTTACCATTTAACTTCTTCTTTGGAAATTATTCCATCAGTTGAATCTTCTACTGTAAATGTGCCGGCCTTGTATTGTATGCACAGCATGATTAATGGTTGTGTCCCATTGTTGCGAACAGAACGCATTCCAGCAGGTGAAACCCTAACGACACTTCCTTCACTTATAGGAAACACTTTTGAATCGACCTGAAATTCTCCTTGTCCTGATAAAAAGAAATATAATTCTTCGTGTGTTTTGTGGCTATGAAGAAATCCTGTTTCTGTTCCTGGTGCAAATGATTGGAATGAAAATTCTGCGCCTGAAGCATTAAGATTTTTGTTGCCGAAGACTTTTCCTGGAATTTTTATTTCAGGACTTAATTCCAACATATATTCACTCAGTTCGCTCAACTTTCCAAAGTTCACAGCTGTGAAGTTCTCAGCTTCTGCAATTTTCTCGATTTGTTTCATCTTTGTTACTTTTATTTGGGTATTTGTTATTTTTTTACTGCAAAGATATAGCGTATGTCGGTGTGAAACAAGAAGTTACATTATCATTATTCAGTTACATTTTTCTCGCTTTTGCTGAGAACCAAATAGTTACAAATGAACTTTTTTTACAAAAAAAGTTCATTCAATATAGTTTGATTGTGCAATATAATATGCTTAATTTTGTGTTGGTAAAAAAATGAGGTAACTAGATAAATATGTATAGAAAAGAAGATAAGAACTCTGTAATAGAAATATGTCCGATACGTAATGTTATAGCAAGATTTGGCAATAAATGGGCTTTCTTGGTGCTTTACACGATAAATGAAAATGAAGTTGTGAGGTTCAGTGAATTATGTAAGGCTATACCAGATGTTTCTTCTCGTATGCTGTCGGAAACGTTGCGTGTATTGGAAGCTGACGGTTTTATATCTCGTAAAGTTTATCCTGTGGTACCTCCTAAGGTGGAATATAGATTGACACAACTTGGAGCCTCATTGATTCCGCACATTGTAGCATTGACGGAATGGGCACAGCAGAATATGGATGAAATTGTTGCAAATCGAAAAAGCTTCAGGAGAAAACGTGACTGATCGGAATGCTTGTTGTATCATCCAGTTGTTTTGATAGGCTTTTATGTTTTGTGATAGCTAATCTGTTTTTGAGATGTCTTGAATAATATTTATAATCTCAGTTCCGTATTTTTCTATGCTTTTAGCGCCGAAGTATGGGATTTTCTTCAGTTCGTCAATTGTTTGAGGAGCTGCATTTGAAATGCAAATAAGTGCCTTTTGCTGTAGAACAACGTAGGCTGGCACATTTAGCTCTGCTGCTTTTTCGCGTCGCCATTTTACCAAACTGTTGAGTAGTTTGGCGTTGCCGATGTCTGATGGAACTTCCATCTTTGCTTCTGATGCTGATTTTTTCTTTCCTTTATGTGGGCTTTGTTTTTCTGAGAGTTCAAGGGCTGTTTTTGCTTTGCAGTCAAGATATGAAGCTACAGAAAAGCCGTTGGAAGCAGTATGTTCAAGTAGTGAGAGCTTCATATTCAGCATAAATGTGAGGCTGTCAAGGTTTTCTTTCAATCTTTTGGCTGTAATTTTATTGTCGGGATTGATGCCTGTCAACTTGCTTACATTTTCTGTTATTTCCTTAGTTTTTTCAAAGAAATAATGTGCACCCTTGATGATTCTTTCGTTTAGAAATTTGTCATCGGAATAGTTTTCTGAAGTTAATAGTATTTGGGTGTATTGTTGTTTGAATTTGATGCAGATATCAATGATGTTTTGTTTCATATCTACAGTCATATCACGGAGCATAGAAAGGGCTTTGGGAAAGCTGTTGTAGAGGAATTCTTCGAATATACGGCATAGCGAGTTCAGTTCCATGCTGATGAAACTGAAGTTGAAGAGTTCGTCAAGATTGGACATGAAATATTCGAATCTGTAGCTGTCGAATTTCTTTTCTGCGCATTCAGCACTGCCGTCGCAACTGCGTGTAAAGGATTCTATAGTGTTGTCTGAAATTATCGAGTCTGGAGATATGGGATGGGTGAGAATTATTCCTTCTAAACTGCGGCATCTGCTTAAAGCTACATATACCTGTCCATGGGCAAAAGCTCGGTCTGTGTCGATTATTACGTTGTCAAATGTAAGTCCTTGGCTTTTGTGTATGGTTATGGCCCATGCGGGTTTTAGTGGAAATTGGGTGAAAACACCTTCGACTTCTTCCTTAATTTCTTTTGTTTCGTCATCGATGGTATATTTCATATTTTCCCATTCCATTTTGGATACTTTTATGATGGTTTCTTCTCCTGCACATTGTACTTCAATGCTGTTTTCATCAAGGTTTACTACTTTTCCTATTTTTCCATTGAAGAAACTGTGCTTGTCGCTGAAATCGTTCTTGATGAACATAACTTGTGCACCTTTTTTTAGTTTCAGTTCTGCATCGGCTGGAAATGATGTTTGTGGAAAGTTGCCCGAAACTTCAGCTTCGTATGTGAACTCTTTTGATGGTAATGTGCCAAGCTTGCTGTTGTTGTATTCCTGTGCCTGAAAGTTGTGCGTAGTAAGTTTTATATATCCTTTGTCAGCGCTGTTTTCATAGTCAGGCGTGAATCTGCTGTTGAGCAGATTCAATATGTTGCTGTCTATTCTGTTTTCACGTATGCTGTTGAGTACATTTATAAATGCTGTATCTGTTTGCCTGTATACGGTTTTTAATTCAATGGTGATGTATTCGCTGTTCTTTAGTGCGTGACTGTCAAAGAAATATGGGCTATTGTAGTATTTGGAGAGTAAGTCCCATTCACCGTCCTTTACTACCGGTGATAACTGCTGAAGGTCGCCAATCATGAGAAGTTGTACTCCTCCGAATGGTTTGCTTCTGTCTTTATACCTTCGCAATACAGAATCAATGGCATCAAGCAAATCTGCTCTAACCATACTGATTTCATCGATAACAAGCAGATCCAAGCTTTTGATGATGTTTTTCTTCTCTTTGCCGAATCTGTATTTGTCGGCAGAGTTTCGAGAGTCAGGGAGATATGGTGAAAGCGGAAGCTGGAAAAATGAGTGAATTGTCACACCTTCAGCGTTGATGGCTGCAACGCCTGTAGGTGCAACTACAATCATTCTTTTGGGTGACTTTTCTCTCAACCTTTTAAGGAAGGTTGTCTTTCCAGTTCCTGCCTTTCCCGTGAGAAATATGTTGACTCCTGTTTTTTCCACAAAATCCCATGCAAGGTTCATTTCGTGGTTAACATCACTCATGCTCATTTTTTATTGCGTCTGTATGTCTTTGATTTTGCTTTTGGTACATAGTTTTCGCTTGGTTTCTTTGAATTCCTCCCGTACAGTCTTTCAATCAAGTCTGCTCGTCCTATCCGTCTCAGTTCTGATATGATGTGACTTCGTTCTTCTGGTTTGTACCAAAAGAAAAATTGCCTTTGTGCAAGTTTGTCTTTAGGTGTTTTTGCAGAGAACACTTTTTCCAGTGTGTAAGGATTAAATCCGGTATACCACATTTCTGTGCTTACAGTCATTGGAGTAGGTGTGAAGTCCTGCACCTGCTCAAGCTTGAAGTTGAGATCTTTGGTGAGTACAGCCAGTTCTGCCATATCTTCTTCTCCGCATCCTGGGTGACTGCTTATGAAGTATGGTATAATCTGTTCTCTGAGGTTCTTTTCGCTGTTGACTCTGTCGAATATTCGTTTGAAGTCGTAAAACAGTTTGAAAGAAGGTTTTCTCATCAGGTATAGCACTTTGTCAGAAGTGTGTTCCGGTGCCACTTTCAGTCTTCCGCTTACGTGCTTCTCTATAAGTTCTTCTGCATATTCCATGTTGCTTCGGCTGATGTTTGCTCCGTCAGCCTTATGCAGAATCAAATCGTACCTTACACCGCTTCCAATGAAAGTTTTCTTGACTCCTTTTATCTTGTCGGCGCTTCTGTATAGATCCAGAAGTTTGCTGTGATCAGTGTCAAGATTTTTGCATATCTGCGGATGAACGCATGATGGACGTTTGCATGCATGGCAAAGTTTCAGATTCTTTCCATGCATTCCGTACATGTTGGCACTAGGGCCTCCCAGGTCACTGAGATATCCCTTGAATCCAGGCATTTCAGTCACGGCTTTGACTTCCTTGAGAATGCTCTCTTTGCTCCTGCTCATAATGAATTTACCCTGATGGGCAGATATGGTACAGAATGCGCATCCTCCGAAACATCCTCTGTGAATATTTACAGAGAATTTTATCATTTCGTATGCCGGAATCCTTTTGTTCTTGTATTTCGGATGTGGCAATCTTGTATAGGGCAGATCAAATGAATGATCCAATTCCTTTTGTGTCATCGGCGGGTACGGCGGATTGACCACGGCATACATACCGTCTACTTCCTGAATGATTCGGCATGCTTCATACCTGTTGGATTCTTCTTCGATATGTTTGAAGTTCTCCGCTTGAAACATTTTGTTTTCCAAGCATTCTCTATGTGAATGAAGAACAATGTCGCTGTCGCAGATTCCTCTTGGTATTTCATTTTTGTTGAGAAGCATTACAGTCTGCTTCTGCGGTTTTCTGAGCATCAGTTCACGGAACGTTTTCGTATCTATTGGACGTCCTTGTTCTGCAAGAGTCTGAACTATCGACATGATTGGTTTTTCGCCCATGCCGTATATAATCATATCAGCCTTGCTGTCGCAGAGTATGCATTTCTGCAGTTTGTCTTTCCAGTAGTCATAGTGCGTCAGACGTCTCAGTGAAGCTTCTATTCCACCCAGTATTACAGGTACGTCAGGATAGAGTTCCTTAAGAATTTTTGTATAGACGATTGTCGGATATTCCGGACGTAGGTCGTGTCGTCCGTCTGGTGAATAAGCATCTTCCGATCTCAATCTTTTGTTGGACGTATATTTGTTGACCATAGAGTCCATGCATCCCGGTGCAATGCCGAAAAACAATCTAGGGCGTCCCATCTTCTTGAAATCTCTATAGTCGCCATGCCAGTCTGGTTGTGGAACTATGGCCACTTTCAGACCTTCGTCTTCAAGGATTCTTCCTATGACAGCTGCGCCGAATGAGGGATGGTCTACGTATGCGTCAGCACTGAACAGAACCACGTCTAGTTCGTCCCATTCTCTTAATTCCGCCTCTTTTCTGTTAGTAGGCAACCAATCTGTCAATCTGTAATCGGTATAGTCTGCCATTTCTATATTTCTCTAGATGTTATCTGTTGATTGTTGTTCTCGCTTATCTGTTTATTTTTCTGCTGGCACAATTTTATTTGCTTCCAAGCAGATAGTTTATGAGTGCTCCCATCAGGAGATTCCTGCTGTTTGCCTCGATAATGCTTTCTAGCGGAAAACCCAGTGCAATTGATTTATATCCATTGCCGTTGTAGGCTATTCCTGCAGGTGAACCGTTGCTGTATGCAAGCATTGCAAAAGCATTGCTGTTCTGTGGTGCCAGCACTCCCGTTGCCGGTACGGCATAGCTGTGTTCGTTCATTGCGCGATATATGCTGAAGTTGAGTCCCGAACCGCTGACACCTTTGACAGATTTTTCTGTAATGTTACCGTTCTGTCTGCATCCCATGATGTTTCCAAGTCCGCTGTCCTGCATGGCAAATGTTCCGCTTACGAGGAGATTTCCACCTTTCCTGCAGTAGTCGGATAGGATATTCGCAGTCTTTGTCCTGAACTCTTTCTGTACACCATAGATCATATCTATCATTCTGTATTCAGACAGATTCATGTTTCTGTTTATGAAAGCATCCTCGCTCATAGATGTGAATGAGAATCTGCCTGTAAGATGAATAGCTCGTCCGTGTATGAAAGTATAATCGAACGTATTTCCCATAAAAATCTTTCCTGCGAGCTCGTTTCCGCTGTATCCCAGTCCGTCTTTTCTTTCTGAGCCCATTTTGCTCTTGTCGAATCCTATTTGTCTTCCGCAGAATCCTGCAAATGCGCCGTATGGAACTCCTGGGTCTGCATCAAGGTCAAATCCCTGAGTGTCGTCTGTATCGATAGATGCTGGTCCGCTTAGCCTTGTAAAACCGTTTACGATAAGTATTTTGCCTTCGCTTTTAGATGCAACGCAAGCAGATAGAATTTCCGATGGGAAACTTTCTCCTCCTTTGTTTGATGCAGTCACTTTAAACGAATACACAATATCTGGAACCAGTTCTACAGTGCAAGACGTTCCCTTTACAATCTGACCGTTGTCGAACCCATCATATCCAGTTCGTGTGTACAGAATGTATTCCTGAGCCTTTGCAGTTGGTTCAGTAGGATCGTCCGTCGGTGCCCAGCTGAGTGTAGCCGTATGGCGTCTTTCATTTATTTCTACCGAAAAGTTCCTTACAGGCAATGGCTGTATGACATAATCGCGTCCATGTTGTTCTGCAATATTTTTTACGATAGTCTTGTAGACCGATCTGCAGAAGTCGAACTTGAAATGCGGATCGTAAGCCATCCTCATATCATCAAAGTTCTGGTGCGACAGCATCTCCAGAATGCTTGCTGGAACCATCGGTTCACGAGTCTCACTGTAGTTTCTGTTCCACAGCTGTCTTACCTTCCAACCATATTTTTTCATATCCTTCGACAAGCCTGTAAGCAAAGAACTTGATATGTCCCTGCTGACATACCTGTCAAGACCTGCACCAGTCTTTCCGTCATTGAAGTCGGTTGTGAAAATCGACAAAGTGCCGATATAATCACCTGTTCTTGAAAATCCGGCATCAGTATGGAATGCCAATGACATTTCAAAAGGCACTTTTTTGCCTTGCTGTTCAGGATTGTAAACTGATCCTCCCGAGAGATAATTTACCATTTGTGACCTGGCATTTATGTCATCCCTATAGTCGTTTTCTCCATCTGTAAAGGAATATATCTCCTTTGGCATTCCGGTCCATTGTTCATAATACCTTGCCGCTTCAGCCCATCTAGGCATTCCGCTCACAATGCCGTTGCCTCGGCTCATGCCTCTGGCAATGTTTCCCATACCTCCGCCGAACCTTACAGCATCGCCTGTCACAACTCCCTTGTGTCCGCTCATGTTCGATAGTACGACCATGCCGAAATCGTTTTCTCCCTTGCTGAATTCAAACGTACCCAGGTACACCCATGTTCCGCTTCCCATTTTCTGGTTGACCTTGAATTCTGTTATGCCACCCTTATGGTATACGATGTAGTGCGCGTCCGGAACGCTTTCTTCTGTAGTCTGATACGACACGTAAACAGCATATTTTCCGTCTTCCGGTATGTCTGGAATCCACTCTGCAAAAGTTTCTTCCTTCTTCGATGTTGTCGTAGGCACATATCTGGCAGTACCGTCAGTGAACGGCGAATCGCCGTCGTAATATACATCTTTCAGATGCGAAAATCCGTATTGGTCCGTAGTATGCCACTTTAGTTTGTTGCCTTTCTTGCGTGACGCCTCAATATACATTCCGTCCTTTGTAGGATGGTCGTTGTCTACAATTACTTCGTTCTTCTGCCAGTCCCTTTCGCGTGGAGTGAACACCACAGCTCCCGCATTTTCCAGCATAGGTATTATGTACGGAATAACAAACGTTTGCGAGAAAAGATCTTCCACTGTGCAGAACAGAGGCGGTCTCTGCCATACCCATTCCATTTTAGAAGTTTTGTAGAACCTTCCATGGCTTTGCCACAAAGCTATATGTGTACCCTCAAGTCCGAGTGGAAATTCTTCCGGCCGGCTGATTTTTTTGACCCACGGCTCTCCTTTGTACACTTTCTTCCACATTCTCGAGCGGTCCTTGTTCTTGGTTCTAAGCGAGTTTGGAATAAGCGATTCGATAGGTAGTCCGTCGGCAATGACTTTTATGTCATATCCTTTTTTCTTTGAAGGAACAATCTCTCTAAGGTCATCATAGATCTTTCTGACAGTTTCTTCAGTGAAGTGCTGTTCAGGAAATCCTCCTCCGGTGTATATGGTTATAGTTTTTTCCTTATCATCTACCTCAACATCCTTCAGTGTGCTTTTTGCTATTTCCGCATCAGGATTCTTGTAGTTGCTGAAGTAGTCCATGAAGTCGCTTTTGGTTTGTGCCTCAGCTTGTGCAATTGCCAGTCCTGTTACTAGTAATGACAACAGGTATTTTCTTATTCTCATTTTCTTTTAGTTTTGTTTGAAGATAATCTGCTTGAACCCCACAAGCTTGTCATATCTGCCTCCAACGGGACGGTGATATACGTATATTGTATATTCATTTTCCGTCTGATGGAAATTTCCTTCTGTCGGACTGAGGCTTATCTTGCTTCCGTCGTCCGATACGAACATATACTGATAGTTGTATGATCCCTGTTTGAGAGGCACAACAATCTCGTATGCCTTATCAATCTCGTTGTACTTCATCTTGTATTGCGGAGCAAATTGATTGTATGTCAGGTCTCCGTTCAGATACACGTCGCCACCTCCAATTCTCGGCATCTTCAGTTTGAAGTGCGTGTAGAAATAGTCGCTCTCAGTATCGTTGTTTATATTGTCGTCATTTCGTATGAGGAAACGTCCGTCCTGATCTTCATCATAGATGTAGTTTCTTCTCTGCGCATCCTCATAAAGAGTTGCATGGTAGTACGGATCAAAAAACTCCATTTCATACACATGCATTGTCGGCACGTACGGATCTAATATCTCAAATCTTCTGTATTCGTTGCCGGCATCGAATATGAGTTGTCTGTTATGCTCATATTTCAGTTCCCTGCCACTGATATAGCTGGGCATTATTCCGCAAACGAAGTTGTCTGGTCTTCTGTTCTGATATACCACTGGCTTGAACTCTGTCTGCGGACTGCTTACAAGATAATTCGCATAGTTTATAATCATGCTCACCTGCTGGTGCGAACTGTACGTGTCTATGTCCGTATTCGCGCTGATGCTTGCAGATACTCCAACATGAGGTTCAAGCAGACTGAAACACGCCTGCAGTACAGGTTCTTCTTCGCCGTCCACATAAACATACAGCTTGTAGTTTCCGCTTATTTTAGGCTGCATCTCGTCGTTGGGAATCTCCAGCGTATAGTGGTTGTACAGCATCTGAGTATTGACCGACTGCTCGTAATTGTCTATTATGCCTTCATTGAATCCGTTGACGTAGTCGCTGTCGAATATGTCCGATTCGGTCCAGTCTGCATTGCAGTGCATAAGCTTGTATACATATCTGACATAGCTGTGCTGCATGTCGTCAAACGAAATTTCTATCCTGTTGTTTCCTCCCAGATTCATCACCGGAGGTTCTCCCCACAGCCCGTTCACTTTAAGCTGTAAGGTTTTTATGTTGTCTGCATATATCGCACTTTGCTGCGCTTCTGCTGGTATGCTCATCATCAGAGATGCCATCGACGCCAAATATATTATTTTCTTGCGTGTAAACATTCCGTTATAGGGTTTAGTACGTTCATGCAGGATAAGCACTATCCTCCAAATATGATTCAAATTTATGAAAAAATCCACATTCGTAATAATCCGTCAGGTCTTTTGTTGACTGAAAATTTCGTTGATGCTTCATTTACTGTAATATTTTATATATTTGCGTCTGTAAGCTGTATCGCATTTCATCAAGCATGGAGATGTGTAATCAATATGTAACAAATATGAAACGTTGTTGCAGCACCGATTTCGGTATTTTGTGTGAGTTTTGAATTAGCTTGCATTCGGGCCTGCATGTTTATTCATTGCACGGCATTTTGACTGGTCTATATCAAATTATCATATATATGAAAAGTAAATTTCCAATGATTGAAAGAGATATCAGTTGGATGTATTTCAATCATCGAATTCTTCAGGAAGCCCGACGTTCCACAGTTCCTCTTTTGGAGCGTCTTTCCTTTTTGGGCATTTATTCCAATAATCTTGATGAGTTTTTCCGTGTACGTGTTGCTTCTCTCAATCGCATAGCAGAATCTTCCGACAAGGTGGTTTCCAAAAGCGACAGCCAGAGAGCGCTTAAAACCATAAAGCAGATCAATAAGCTCAACACGCTATACAGCAAGGAGATGGAGCAGATTACTGAGGAGATTACACGTGAATTGGAAAAAGAGAATATTTGTATACTTGGTGAAAAGGATCTGACTGACGATCAGCTCAGTTATGTAAGGAATTTCTTCCACGACAACATCCTTGGTACCACCTTCCCTGTATGGCTTTCGGAAATCAAGCAGCTTTCCAAGGAAAACGATGATACGATTTTCCTCGCAATCGAAATGCATAAATGGAACAGCGACAAGAAGAATCCTATATGCAGCCACGCAGTCATGCCGTTGCCTGTAAAGCGTTTCGGACGATTCCTGCGTTTGCCGGATGCCGACGGCAAATCATATCTCATGTATCTCGATGACGTAATGCGCTGTTGCCTTCCTATGGTATTCGAAGGTATGGAATTCCACAATTTCAAGGCATACACATTCAAGTTCACAAAGGATGCTGAAATGGAATTCGATGACGACATCGACACAGGAAAGATGCAGCGTGTGCAGAAAGGTCTCAAGAGCCGTAAGCGTGGTGAAACGTTGCGTTTCATCTACGACGAGACTATGCCTAAAAGCCTCCTGCGTAAAGTTCTCAGCAAGCTCAATCTTGACGATTTGGACACAATCGTCAAGGGTGGACGCTATCAGAACCACAAGGACTTCATGTCTTTCCCTGATTGCGGAAGGTCAGATCTTAAGTACCCTAAGTGGAAGCCGTTGAACAAACCTGAATTTTCAGGTACAGAAAGTGTACTCGATGTAATTGCCGAAAAAGATAGGTTCATACACGTACCGTATCATTCATTCGATGCATATTTGCGAGTACTCCGCGAGGCTGCCGTCAATCCAAAAGTAAAGTCAATCAAGACAACCATATACCGTCTGGCCAAACAATCGCAGGTTGTTGAAGCTCTCATCGCTGCATCCAAGAATCAGAAAAAGGTGACTGTTGTCATCGAACTTTATGCACGTTTCGACGAAGCCAACAACATTTCCTGGAGTAAGAAGATGCAGGATGCCGGCATTGATGTCATATTCGGTGTTGACGGTCTAAAGGTACATTCAAAGATTACACTCATCGAACTCAGCAATTACAGCATAGCTTGCATCGGTACTGGTAATTTCCATGAAGGAAATGCACGTGTCTATACCGACTGTCTTCTTTTCACAGCAAGTCCGACACTTGTGCGAGATGTAGCCAAGGTGTTCGAGTTCATACGTTCACCATTCCGTCCTGTACGATTCCGCGAACTGCTCGTCTCTCCAAACGACATGCGCAATCACATCGTCAAGCTCATCAATAATGAAATTACCAACAAGAAGCTTGGCAAACCTGCCTACATCATGATGAAAATCAACCACATCGTCGATGAGGCAATCATACGTAAACTTTATGCTGCGTCTGCTGCCGGTGTGCGCATAGACATCCTGCTCCGAGGTAACTGTTCGCTCGTCACTGGCGTGCCGGGTGTTTCAGACAACATTCATGTAGTCGGCATAATAGACCGCTATCTCGAACACTCGCGTATACTCATTTTTGCCAACGGAGGTGATGAGAAATATTACATGGGTTCAGCCGATTGGATGACTCGAAACCTCGACAGACGTATTGAAGTTATGACTCCGGTATATTCTCCTAAGATTCAGCGCGAACTGAAACTTATTGTAGAATACGGATTGAAGGATACTGTGCAGGGAAGAATTGTCGACGGAACAGGCGACAACATCATTCAGCCTGTACAAGAAGGAGAAGAGCCTTTCCGTTCACAGGAGAATCTTTATCGTTACTACGATGAGGCTATAAAGGCAAAACTGGCAAAGAAAGCTTTGAAAGAAGCGAAAAATAAATGTTCTTCTGAGACAGCAGCCACAGATGATAAGAATGCGGAGACCGTCGTAGAGGAAAAGGTTGAAACTGTAAAAGTTGACAAGTCTGCTTTGCCTGCTCCAAAAATGTCGATAGGTGGAGTACCTGCCGAAACAAAAAAGGGCAGGAACAAATCTGATGACAAGAAGGAATCCAAATCCTGATTCTGATAAAATATAATATAGGCTTCGCTCGGCATAGCAAATGTGAAAACCATGTTTTCAAATTTGTCTCTGCACTCGGCTTGCACTATATTTGCACTTGGTGAATTCATTTGAAATCCATCTGCTCCTATTGGTAATACAATGGAGCAGTTGGTTTTTCGTTTTTAGTATTAACTTTAATTCTTATAATACACATGAATAGTAAAAATTATGCCGCAATCGATATCGGTTCGTGCGCTGCCAGATTGCTCATAAAGAAAGTCGACATTTCCGATACTGGTGATGTTGCCTACACAAAGCTCTTTTTCATACGCTATCCTCTCAGGTTGGGAGATGATGTTTTTACTATCGGTAAGGTGAGCAAGGAGCGTCTGAAGAAAATTGTGACTATGATAAAGGCTTTCAAGCACCTCATGAAGCTTTATGATGTCGACGAATATAAGGCTTGCGCTACATCTGCCATGCGTGACGCTAAGAATTCAAAGGATGTAATCGAAAAGGTATTGAAGTCCACAGGCATCAAAATAGAAATCATTGACGGTAAGGAAGAAGCTTCCATCATCTACAACAACCATGTGGAAATGGTCAAGTCTATGGCCGATACATGTGCTTACGTCGATGTTGGTGGTGGTAGTACTGAAGTAACTGTCATAAAGGATGGCGAGAAGATAAAATCATGTTCATACAACATCGGAACAATACGTATGCTTCACCTGCCGGAGGAGGAGAGCCGTCAGATTCTTTCACGCATGCAGGAGGAACTTTCTGCAATATCTGAAGAGCTCGGACCGGTTGAAATGGTAGGATCCGGAGGTAACATCAATAAGATGTACAAGATTCTTTCAAAGAAAAAGACTGGCGGAAAACGAATAACTGTTACGGGTGTAACAGAACTTTTCGGTAAGATGAATGCAATGTCCGCAGAACAGCGTATGGAAACATACGACATGAAACCCGATAGAGCGGAAGTCATTATCCCTGCAGCAAAGATATTCCTCGCAGTTGCTGAAGCATTGAAGAGTACATATATTTATACTCCGGTTCTGGGTCTCTCAGACGGTATCATAGACAATATGTGCTCCGTTGCACACAGCGTTGTAGAGAAACCTTCAGATGATTAAGAATAAATTTTTCCTTTAATGACGTCTAAGACGTAGTATACAGAAAAATCCTGCATCAGGCATTTTTATTTTTGCCTGTGCAGGATTTTTTCATTTCCCGTTTTTCATGTTTTCAATGAAAGTTCCGATCATTTCAACCATTTTGCTTACATCGTCTGTTTTCGAACACATTGTTTCAACCGGACAAGGACCGTCACCTTTCCTGTTTATTATGCTGTCCGTCAGTGTTGTGTAAGTCACTTCTATGTTGTTCTTCTCAAATAGTGACATGGCCGGCTTGCTTATGACGTCCGCATGCAGTCTTGCAATGCCTCCGGCAGTCATGAGTGCCGCAGCTCCTTTTCCTACAACCTTGTCGGCAATATCTGCCCCGTTGAGAAATTCGGCCTCTTTCATTATCAGATCATACAGGTCTGCAACACCTCGTTGGTTGAATGTTCTTATAGTGTTTCCTTTTCGTATTACGCACGAGCACTTCTTCTCGTGCAGAATATCAATCAATTCTTTCATCTCGCTGTTTTCCATAAACAGTATTCCTTTTACACCAAAACCAGAAAGTCTCCGGGCGTAGCTGTTTGTACGGCTCGGAGACTTCCTTTTATAATGATATTTTCAATGTTGTCTTTTGTTATGCCACCTTTTCAAGTCTCTTCAGAATTACGAAGATGAACATTGCTGAAAGCAGGCACAGACCTACGAGTACGCCCCATACGACAACGAGCGGCTGTCCCCAGAGCAATGAAGGTATGCTGACGAGGAGGTTTCCTATTGCAGTTGCAACGAACCATCCACCCATCATCATTCCCTTGTACTTAGGAGGAGCAACTTTTGATACGAATGAAATTCCGATAGGAGAGAGCAGAAGTTCTGCAAATGTAAGTACAAGGTAAGTTGATATCAGCCAGTTTGGTGAAATCAGCATCTGTTCTGTCTTCTGTGCTTCAGGTGCAGGAAGACCGAGTGAAGCTACTGTCATAAGGATATATCCTACAGCTGCAACGAGCATACCCAATCCGATTTTCAGAGGAGCAGACGGTTCCTTGCCCTTCTTTGCAAGCGCACCGAAGATAGCCATTGATACAGGAGTCAGCATGACAACGAAGCAAGGGTTGAACTGCTGGAATATAGGAGCATCGATAACTGTCTCAGCTGGCAGTGTGTTGTATTTGTATGCAAGTCCTGCAGCACAGAGCACAATCAGTGCTGTTGCTATTCCGCGTCCCTTTGAAGTCTTTGACTGGAAAAGTGCAAACAGTGAATATACTATTACAATGCAGAGAACGAGGTTTACAACGTCGAACATCATGCTTTCAACGCCTGATGATGTCTTTACAATATACTGTTCTGCAAAGAATGTCAGAGTAGAACCGTTCTGGTGGAATGCCATCCAGAAGAAGATAACTACTGCGAACACCAGACACAATGCAACGATTCTTTCCTTTGTCTCAGATTTAGTGAGCTGTTCTTCTTCAACGTTGTCATTGCTTGCATCTTTCTCTTTGCTCTTGTCAGCATGTTTGAATGTGCTTCTGGAGAAATAGTAGATTGCAATAGACACGATAAGTGAGAAACATGCGATAGCAAATGCGTAGTGATATGAATCTGCCTTTGAAATGCCGAAATTCTCCTGAACATATCTCATTATTTCAACAGCTGCAGTAGCTGCAAACAATGCACCGATGTTGATGGCCATGTAGAAGATACTGAATCCTGAGTCACGCTTGCTGGCATACTTCTTTTCGTCATACAGATTTCCTACAAGCACCTGCAGGTTGCCCTTGAAAAGACCTGTTCCGAAACATATCAGCAACAGTGCACCGCCCATGGCGCAGATAGCGGCTGTACCGCTTCCGAGAGGGATGGAGAGGAGCAGATAACCGATGAACATGATGGTTATACCGATTGTCACCATCTTACCGAAACCGAACTTGTCGGCAAGCATACCTCCGAAAAGAGGCAGGAAATATACCAGACCGAGAAATACTGAATAGATTACTCCGGCCGTAGCTTCTGAAAAGGCGAAATTATCCTTAAGGAAAAGAGTGAATACCGCAAGCATTGTGTAGTATCCGAATCTTTCGCCTGTGTTGGCCAATGCCAGTGCATATAGCCCTTTAGGTTGTCCTTCAAACATAATTTTTTTGGTTTATTTATAAAGTTAGTATTATTTGTTTTTCTTCTGCAGGTTGGCTTTTTCAAGTCCGTATCCGTACTTCTTGTCTGCTTTCTTGAGCATGATTGCAACAATCAGTGAAACTGTAGCAATACCTGTAAATATGCACATTGGCAATGTGTAGTCATACTGTATCTTGCCTCCAGCATTGCTTATAACGCAATATTTGTCGAGCACAGTACCGATGAGGAACGGAACGCCGAACAATCCGATGTTCTGAATGAAGAATATCAGTGCGTATGCTGTTCCAAGCTGCTTTACTGGGAAAATCTTTGCAACAGACGGCCACATAGCTGATGGCACGAGAGAGAATGCGATACCCAGGATTATCATGAGTGCAACAGCTATTACAGATGAGCTGATGAATGGCATAGAGTACATAAGGTGAACGAATATGAGCATTGCCGAACCAAGCATCATGATTGATGCGGCCTTACCTCTTCTGTCTATCATTCCGCCGAAAATAGGAGTGAGGAACAGTGCTCCAAGTGCCGGCAGACCGGCAACAGTACCGGCGAGATCTTCATTTACTCCGTATTTGAGCACCATCAGTTCTGTAGCAAACTTCTGGAATGGGAATACGCAAGAGTAGAACAGCACGCAGAGCAGTGCTATAAGCCAGAAGCCAGGGTTCTTTACAACCGAAGCAACATCCTTGAATGAGAACTTGTCTTCCGGATTAGATTCAGTAGTGGCAGAAATCTGCTTGTCGAGCTTTCTGTCCATGAAGCTGAAAGCAATGAAAGCTATGAGTCCGCCGATTAGGAGTATCATACCGATGAACAGAGGAGTGTCCAGATGGCAGCTCTTTGCAACAGGAATTGACACTGCGTATGCTACTTGCGAACCGATTCTGGCAAGAGCCACCTGTGTTCCCATGGCCAATGCCATTTCCTTGCCTTTGAACCATTTTGCAATGATTTTTGTGACAGTGATTCCTGCTACCTCAGCACCAACACCGAACACGGAATATCCGGCTGATGCAAGAAACACGTCGAGCTTGTAGCCCATGACTGTCTCTGATGTTCCTCCATAGGTTGTTATGGCAATATATTCGGCAACAGTTCCGCACACCATGAGTGATGCGGCGAGTATTCCTGTGAAGCGCACTCCGAACTTGTCAAGTATGAGTCCTCCCCATATAAGCATAAGAAGGAATACGTTCAGGAAGCTGTATGCTCCAGTGAAGAAACCGAACTCTCCGCTGGTCCAGTGGAGTTCTTCTTCAAGCATTGATTTCAGCGGAGCCATGATGTCGTTGACATAGTAGGCCGCCATCATCGTAAACGCCACGATGAGCATTGCCGCCCAGCGTGCTGCGGTCGAATCGCTCAGATTCTTTCTAATTTGTTCTGTCATATCTTTTGTGTATTTTTTCGTGTTGTAGGATTGCTGTTGCCCGACATTTCATGCCTTATTTCTTAAGCCACTTGTCAAGCCATCCGAAGAATGTTCTCTGCCAGAGTACTCCGTTCTGAGGTTTGAGTACCCAGTGGTTCTCGTCAGGGAATATAAGCAGTTGTGCATCGATGCCTCTGTAGCGCGCTGCATTGAAAGCGGCCATCGCCTGGCTGGCAACGATTCTGAAGTCTTTCTCTCCGTGTATGCACAATATAGGTGCGTCCCATTTGTCAACAAAAAGGTGAGGTGAATTTGCAAATGTACGCTTGACAGCCTCATTCTCCTTGTGCCAGTAAGCACCACCCATATCCCAGTTTGCAAACCATGATTCTTCTGTTTCCACATACTGCTGTTCGAGGTTGAATATACCGTCGTGGGCAATGAAGCACTTGAAGCGCTTGTCGTGGTGTCCTGCCAGCCAGTATACTGAGAAGCCGCCGAAACTTGCACCGACGCATCCCAGTCTGTCCTTGTCTACATACGGCTCTTTAGCCATATCGTCGATAGCCGACAGATAGTCGTCCATGCAGTGTCCTCCGTAGTTTGTGCTGATTTCTTCAAGCCACTCCATTCCGAAACCTGGAAGACCGCGTCTGTTAGGGGCAACGACAATGTATCCGTTTGCTGCCATTATCTGCATGTTCCATCTGTAGCTCCAGAACTGGCTTACCGGGCTCTGCGGACCGCCTTCGCAGAACAGCAGAGTAGGGTACTTCTTGTTCTTGTCGAAGTTTGGTGGGAGAACCACCCAGCTGAGCATATCCTTGTTGTCAACTGTTTTTGTCCAGCGCGGTACAACTTCTCCCCAGTCAATATTGTCTCTGAAGTATTTGTTTTCGTTTGTCACCTGTACAGCCTTTCCGTTCTTCGGATCAACTGAGAAGAGTTCAGGCGATTCCATCATTGACTGGCGCATGCAGAGCAGCTTGTTTCCACATACTGCAACTGATACATAGTCATACTGTCCTTCAGTAATCTTTTTCACATCGCCCTTGATGTCTGTGCTGTATACGTGTGTCTCACCGTGCCATACACCTGTGAAATATATCTTTTTGCCTTTAGTATCCCAGCAGTAGCTGTCGGCGTTGCTTTCGAATTTCTCGGTTACGTATGTTTTCTTGCCTGTAGCAAGTTCCATCACGCATATTCTGTTTCTGTCGCTTTCGTAGCCGTCGCGCTCCATGCTCTGCCATGCAATGTACTTTCCGTCAGGCGAGAATGAAGGATTTGTGTCATAGCCCATGTTGAGGTCTTCGCTGTTCTTGTTCGAAGCCTGTGAGGCGAGTGAGAGCGATGGGTCAACCTTTGGTGCCTTGTAGCCGGCAGGTTTGCACAGGTTCTTTGTTTCTCCGTTTTCTGTATCGTACAGATAAATGTCTGAGTCGGTAGATATTGCATAGTCCAGGCCGGTCTTCTTTCTGCATGTATAGGCCACGTATCTGGAGTCCGGACTCCAGGCGAGCTGTTCAACACCGCCGAACGGCTTCATCGGGCATTCGTATGGTTCGTTCTCGCCGATGATGTCAACAGCATTCTTTACCTCGCTTCCGTCAAATTCGGCAACGTAAGAGTGAGGTATGCTTTCAACCCATTCATCCCAGTGTCTGTACATCACGTCGTTGATGATTTTTCCCGAAGCTTTAGGCAGATCAGGGTAAATGTCGGCTGTGCGCTTTCCGTATTTGATGGACTGAACAAGCAGAACTTTCTTTCCGTCAGGTGAGAACATGAAGTCCTCAACGTCTTTTTCAAAGTGTGAAATCTGCTTTCTGTCAGAGCCGTCGGTGTTCATGCTCCAAATCTGCGACACACCGTTGTTGTCGGCTGCCAGATAAGCAATGCGTTTGCCTCCCATGATATATTTGGGCGCACTTTCGCTTCCGGTTGATGTCGTGAGCATCTTGTTGTCTGAGCCGTCAGCATTCATTGTGTAGATGACTGTGTGGCTCTTGTTTTCTTCAACGCTGTAGTATGTAACGTTGTATACTATTTCTTTGGCATCTGGTGCAATGTCCTGTCCGCCTATGCGACCCATTGCCCACAAAGCTTCAGGCGACAGTCTGCGTTCCTTTATCTGGGGAGTCTGTCTGCCGATGAATTTTTCGGCATTGGTCTCGGCTGATGCGTCACCCATAATCAGAATTCCTGCCGCAAATGCGGCTATAGCTGTTTTGTTCATGTTTACTGTTTTTGTATATGCCCGATCCACTGCATCTTTTCCCTCAGTCAGCTCGGGTAGGTATATATGCGTAATGGCACTGGAACACAATTTCTTGCATTCCAGTGCCATATCGTTTTCACTTATTTCTTGCGCTGCTGCATTTTCTGCTGCTGTTCCAGCATCTCTCTCTGTTTTTCGAGCAGTGACTCATAACGTGCCATCATGCCCGACTTCTTGTGAGGCTGCGACTTGCGCTGTTCATACTTGGCTTCGAGTTTTGCAAGGAGCTTGTCATCGTCGGTAGTCTTGCGCAGATACCACATCATCAGCAGTGTAACGACACCTGAAATGAAGTAGTAGTAGTTCAGACCTGATGAGTAGCTGTTGAATGTGAAGAAGAATATCAGCGGCATTATGTACGACATCCACTTCATCATTCCCATCTGCTTCTCCTGTTCAGGAGTCATCGAGTACTGCTGCTGGCGCATCGATATCCATGTGTTGGCCACAGTAGAAAGACACCAGAGTACGCAGAACAAGCTGAGGTGGTCACCTATACCCCATATATGTGTTCCCCAGTTGATGACGTCATCGTATGTCGACAGGTCATCTGCCCACAGGAAACTCTGTCCGCGGAGCTCGATGGCGTTAGGGATGAAGTTGAAGAGGGCAATCCAGATAGGCATCTGTATCAGCATTGGCAGGCATCCGCCCATCGGCGACACACCGTGCATGCTGTAGAGCTGCATGATTTCCTGCTGCTTCTTCATCGCATCTTCTGGTTTCGGATATTTCTTGCTTATCTCTTCTACCTTAGGTCGCAGAACTCTCATGTTTGCCGACGACATGAATGATTTCTTCATGAGCGGGAATACTAGGAGCTTCACGATGATGGTGAGAAGCAGGAGCACGATACCCATGTTGATGCCCCAACCGGTCATCCAGTCGAACATATATACTGTGAAGAAACGGTTGATCCAGCGTATGATAGGCCATCCGAGGTATACAAGGCTCTGAAGGTCAACATCATTTTCCGATACGCAGAGTTTCTGGTTCTCGCGCAATGTGCTGAACTTGTTAGGACCTATGTACATCTGGAAGTTGCTTGCAACCTTGCCTGTAGGGTCAAAGTCGGCAGACATTGAAGCGTTGTATTCCTTCAGGTATCCGCTTCCTTCTTCAAGACGCTTGGATGAAATTTCATCAAGTGCAAGACTCTTGTCTGTAATGAGTACCTGACTGAAGAACTGGTCTTTGAATGCCACCCAGATAGCGTTGCTGTCGAAGTTGTTTTCTGTGTCGTCAGCACCGGTCGAACTCAGGTTCTCCGTGTCGTCTTCAACAGTACGGTACACGATTGTACTGTGCTGGTTCTCAAAGCTGTATCCCTTTTCCTGCTGTCTCAGCGACTCGTTCCAGTGGATGTTCAGCTTGTTGGCGTTTGCCGGGAAGAAGTTGCTGATGCCGTTGGCTTTCAGAGACATGTTCACGATGTAGCTTCCAGGTATGAGCGAGTATCTGATGTCGATGCTTCCCTTACCTATAGGCAGACTCATGACAACGGAGCTATCGGTAACTTCCTTCGGAGTGAAGTAAAGTTCGTTGCTGGTGATGTTCTGGTTCTTGCCTGTGAGCATGAAGTTCATGTCCATGTCCTTGCCGTCGAACAGCACCACAGCACCGCCTTCCTGATTCTTGTATGTCTCGTCCTTGAGCTCAGCTCTGCACAGCTGTCCTCCCTTATTGGAGATAGTAAGTTTCAGAAGTTCATTTTCGATGACTGTCTTGCCTTCATTTACTATACGCGCTTTGTAGAGCGGGTTGAGCGAATCGCTCTTTTCCTCTGCAATAGCGTTTGCGGCCTTTTCAGCCTCAATGGCCTTCTGCTTGTTTTCCTGAGCCTGATTCATCTGCTGCTCTATGGCTGCCTTTTGCTGTTCAACGGCATACTCCTTCTGCTTCTTGCTTTCGTATGCCATGAAGCCGAAGACAACAAGCGCCATGAGCAGAAAACCTATCAGGGTGTTTTTATCCATTCTTCCCATCGGGTAATCTTTTTACTTGTGTTTGTTTTTGTGTGTGCTGTTATTTTTTCTTGTTTTCGATAGCTGCCTTCACGAATGCGAGGAACAGTGGATGTGGTTTGAGCACCGTACTGCTGTATTCAGGATGGAACTGAGTACCTACATACCACTTGAGTGAAGGAACCTCTACAATTTCTACAAGGTCGCTTTCCGGGTTGATACCGGTGCATGCCATGCCGTTGCTCTCGAAATTGCTCTTGAAATCATTGTTGAATTCATATCTGTGGCGGTGGCGCTCAACAATCTTTGTAGACTTGTATGCCTCAAATGCCTTGCTGCCTTCCTTCACGATACACTCGTATCCTCCGAGACGCATTGTACCGCCCATGTTTGTGATGTTCTTCTGCTCTTCCATGATGTCGATGACATTGTGAGGAGTCTTCTCGTCCATCTCGCGGCTGTTGGCATCTTCAAATCCGAGTACGTTGCGTGCATACTCAACAACCATCATCTGCATACCGAGGCAGATACCGAATGTAGGCTTGTCGTTCTCACGGCAGTACTGAGCTGCAATGATTTTGCCTTCGATACCTCTCTGACCGAATCCAGGACAGATTACGACACCGTCCATGTCGTTCAGCTTCTCTGCAATATTTTCCTTTGTCAGCTTTTCGCTGTTTACGAAATGTGTCTTTACCTTATAGTCGTTGTATGTACCGGCCTGTGAGAGACTCTCGAGGATAGATTTGTAGGCATCCTGAAGGTCGTACTTTCCAACAAGGGCAATGTTTACGATTTCTGTTGCCTTATGTCTGCGCTCGAGGAAGCTTCTCCATGGACCGAGTCCCGGAGTTTCACCTATAGGCATCTGGAACTTGCGGAGGATAGCTGCATCAAGTCCCTGTTCCTGCATCTTGATAGGCACTTCGTAGATAGTAGGCATATCAAGGCTCTGTACAACGCAGTCCTGATCAACGTTGCAGAAGTTTGCAACTTTCTTGCATATACCGGCCGAAAGCTCTCTCTCTGTGCGGAGCACGAGGATTTCAGGCTGTATACCGAGACTCTGCAGTTCCTTTACAGAATGCTGAGTAGGCTTTGTCTTGAGCTCACCTGCAGCAGCAAGATAAGGCACGTATGTAAGGTGAATGCAGAGCGCATTCTTGCCGAGCTCCCATTTGAGCTGACGTATAGCCTCGAGGAACGGCAGAGATTCAATGTCGCCCACAGTTCCACCGATTTCAGTGATTACGAAATCATAGTTGCCCTTAGCGCCGAGAATCTTCATGTCGCGCTTGATCTCATCTGTGATGTGAGGTACAACCTGTATGGTCTTTCCGAGATAGTCACCACGGCGCTCCTTTTCAATCACGCTCTGGTAGATACGTCCGGTCGTGATGTTGTTGGCCTTGGTTGTCTGTATACCTGTAAATCTTTCATAATGGCCAAGGTCAAGGTCTGTCTCCTGACCGTCAATGGTTACATAACATTCTCCGTGCTCGTAAGGGTTGAGCGTTCCCGGGTCAATGTTGATGTATGGATCAAACTTCTGGATAGTGATGTTGTAACCCCTTGCCTGCAGGAGTTTACCGATTGATGAGGATATGATTCCCTTACCAAGAGAACTCGCCACACCTCCTGTTACGAAAATGTACTTAGTATCAGCCACAACTTTATAATTTAAAATGTTATAATCAATTGAAAAAACTCAATTCAAGCTACAAAGTTATAAAAAAACTTCCATAAGACATAATCGCCACCTGTTTATTTGTCAAACCTCAGCAAAACCATCACGTATTATCAGCATATATTATATAAATAATGTATATACATCCACAAAACCTATTACCTAGCACAAAGCGCGTTTACCTAGCAAAGCAACGTTTTGCATTTACCTAGTGAAGCCAAGCTTCACATTTTACCTTGCATGATGCCATCTTGCACAATGTCCGCGCCCCGTCATCCCTGGCCAAGACCAGGGATCTCTTCTCAATGTCAGCACACTGCCCGCGATAGCATAGTGCAGGTCTACCGACTAGATTTCTGGTCCTTGCCAGGAATGACGCTGTAGTAACCAATGTAAACGCCCACTTCTTCTGTTCTTCCTTACAAAAGTAGAAGAGTAGGTACTCCCAGCATCGCAGATGCACAACATTGAATGAGCATATGTTTGTCAAGCTCGATTGAACAAACATTCGAGCATTCAATGA
>OGHV01000258.1_pt1 | contig 39040 bp, 28 predicted proteins | sample 1571551 | NCBI WGS metagenome assembly OGHV01 (sample SAMEA2581960, study PRJEB24529) | metagenome | biome: Human gut stool | place: China | collected 2011 | reverse complement strand
TGCGTACGGGACTCGAACCCGTGACCCCATGCGTGACAGGCATGTATTCTAACCAGCTGAACTAACGCACCTTTTTGTTTTTGTTGTGCCCTCATTTCTGATTTGCGAGTGCAAAGGTAGGGCATTTTTCTATATCTGCAAAATATTTGAGCACTTTTTTTAGAATATTTTTTTCTGATTTATTGCGTCTTGTGACTTATTTATGTTGTAAGTTGTTGATTTTTCAGTGTTTAAGTGGATTTAAATTTTTGCACTTTTTTTCAGCTTAGACTTGCGTTTTGCCTATTGTATTATTACGGCATCGGTGATTATGCAATTGTTTTTTGTTGTGAACGTTCCCATTTTAGCATGATGATCTTCATTTTTTTCAAAGAAAGAAAGAATATCTTCATATCTGAAGACATCGGTGTCGTACACTACATAATCGTATTTGTTTGAAACTGTAATTGCTGAATGTCCTTTTTTGAACAATTCTTCCGAAATTTTGGCTGATGAGAATTTCAGTCTGTTTCTCTTTGCTATGTCTTCCATTATAGGCAGGCTGTTGTCTGTACCTATAAAAAGGTAACTTTTCTTAAGCGCAGTTTCACGTCCGCTCGATATATCCTTTGTCTTTTTCATCTGTTCAAGAATGTAGGTACACACAGCTTTGAAACAGATGGCTGATTTGATTGGTAGAGACAGCAATATACTGTAATGGCCGTAGTGTTTTCTGAAGAAAATCAGCATGGCCTTGTAGAATACGTATACGTAGCGATATGAGCTTTTTTCTGTACTTTCGCCCTTATAATGCAGGATTGGTACCGGAACATAGTAGTTGTTGTATCCGGTTTTTAGAAGTCTGTATGACATGTCTATGTCTTCTCCATACATGAAGAATGTTTCGTCGAGGGTTCCGCTTATCTCCATGGCTTTGCGTCTTATGATCATACAGGCTCCGGAGATTATTTCAATACGGTTGGCCTCTTCTTTGTTCAGATACTGCATGTAGTATCTTCCGAAAATCCTGCTTTGCGGAAACAGATTGCAAAGTCCTGTCATTTTGCAGAACGATGTGAATGGGGTAGGGATTCCTCTTCGTGATTCCAGTGCAAAAGTGCCGTTGCTTTTCAGCATTTTTACTCCTAGTGCACCTGCATCCTTGTGGCTGTCGAGGAATGATATGCATTTGTTGAGAGATTCTTCCCCTATGATAGTGTCAGGATTCAGGAGCATGATGAATTCACCCTTTGATTGCTCTATGGCCTGGTTGTTGGCCTTTGCGAAGCCGACATTCTCTTTGTTTGCAATTATGATTGTTTCGGGGAAACGTTTTTTAATGTATTCAACGGAACCGTCGGTACTGTTGTTGTCGACAACGAAAACTTCAACCTCGTGCCTTGTTGCGCATGAAGCTTTTGCTACAGCACTAAGACACTGCTCAAGGTAGTATTTTACGTTGTAGTTTACAATGATTATCGACAATTTCATTGTTCGTTCTGTTTGTTTGTGAGTTCTAGGTAATCTTTGATCTTGTTGTATGTTGGCCAGCACATGAACAATGCCACTAGTCCGATGAAAATGCAAAGCAGGTTTGCTGTGTTTAGGGTGAAATAATAGAACACAGTGTTTGCAAAATTTGAAATAGCAAGCAGTACAATCCTTACAATGCTCCATTTGTGGTATTCAGTGATAGCCTCGTCAAGGTTCATGCGTTTTATGCCTCTTGTTGTGTTGAGGTTGAACAGTCTTAATGCCAGCGGAACGACAATCAGCATGAGCAGGACTCCTGTGCAGTTGAGTGCATATTCTGTTTGTGCATCACCTGCATATACGCCGTTTGGCAGAATATTTGTCTCCCCGGCAACAAACAGGAGAATCTGAAGAATCCAGAGACTGATCAGTTCGGTCTTTAAATGCTTGAGCAATATACTTATCTGTTTTTCCATTGTCTTCTATATAATTTTCAATATTTTGTGCTGAACGGTACTCTGTTGATTATTGAGCGTCCAAGGGTCACTTCGTCCGTGTATTGCAGTTCGTCGTTGATGGACATGCCTCTTGCCAATATGCTCACCTTCAAATCCTTGAATGCGGCGAGCTTTCTTGATATGAAGAAATTGGTAGTGTCGCCTTCCATTGTTGAACTGAGGGCGAAGATTACTTCGTTGACATCGTTTTCAGCAATTCTGTCGATGAGGCTTTCTATTTCAAGATCGTTCGGGCCTATTCCGTCCATCGGTGAAATGACTCCTCCGAGTACGTGGTACAGTCCGTGATAAAGCGTTGTGGACTCAATGGCCATTACGTCTTGTATGTTTTCCACAACGCATATCGTTGATTTGTCACGCGACGTGTTTGCGCAGATTGAGCATACATCAGTGTCTGAAATGTTGTGGCATATCTTGCAGTATTTCACATTATGCCTCAGGTTGGTAATGGATTGGCCGAAGTTGTCCACTGCGCCTGTATCAAGTCTGAGCATGTGAAGGACAAGTCTTGTAGCAGTTTTGCGTCCAATACCTGGAAGTTTGGCGAATTCGTCCACTGCTTTTTCAAATAGCTCTGAAGAATATTGCTGCTCCATTTCTTTTACTTTCTGCCGCGCGGCATTTGTGTTGATTTGTCATGCGATGCTTTTGCATGGCATGTCTTAATTTTTGCAAAGTTAGTACACTTTTGTTTACAAATAGCTGTCAAGAAGTTTTTTTGTGCTTTTTATCTTGCGCTTTTGTGTTTTTGTTCTCAATGTCCGTTTACTTTTGTGTATATCATGCACAACAATGCAGCCGGCCATGTCTTTCTTATCATGGCCGGCTGCATCCTTAATCGGGTGGCCTTGGGCTTTTCGATTGTTCTTGTCAGCTTCCTTTCTTTAGGTTCTACTTTCTTCTGAAACTGGATATGGTGCTGACGAATTTTTTTATCATCATGGCGGTCTTGTATGCCGTTATTCCATATCCGATGAATCTTATGAATTTCTGTCCAGAATTGAAGTAGCTGTCAGAGGCCGGTGCAAATTTAGCATAAGTGCGTTTTTGCATTCTTTCCGTGATGTTTCGCGCTTCATCCAGAAGATGGCTTTTCTCTTCCCTGAGTTGTTCTATGGATGTTATTCTGCCGCTCATTTCCTTACCTCCTCATGACTGTTTTTCTGCTCGGCTGCAGTTTGTACTTCTTTTTTCTTTTCGAGCATGTTCTTTACCAATATTCTCAGAATCGGCTGAGTTATCAGTCTGCGCCTGAACAGATATATTATGGTAGCTATAAGAGCCAGTGCCAAGGCAATTATGAAATAGCTGAGGGCTATGTCACCTGTGATCTCAGTCAGGCAGTTTGCCAGTCCCATGCATATATAGAATATCACGTTTACGCCCAATATTATAATGGTGCTTGTGACGATGAATATGCTTAATACAACTGTAATCCAGTCTATTGCTTCCAGCTTAAGATACCGGCGCATTATTCTGACCAGCCTTTTGCCGTCATCGATCGTTTTATTCAGGTCGCTGTCCTCTTCGCAAAATCTCATGTTCGCTTATTTTATTCTACATCAAAATCCTCTTGAGGATCTGCCTCTTTCTTTTTTCCTATAGATTTGATTTCGCTTGTGATTTCATTTACCAGTCTGTTGAAATCTTCCTTGCTCAGTCTGATACCTTTTTTTGCAAGCGCATCCATTATCTTCTTTCTCTGATCTTCACCTTTTTCCGGTGCGAAAAGCAGTCCCAACATTGCTCCCGCAGCTGCTCCGCCTAAGAATGCAGCTAAAATTGCCCAATTGTTCTTCATGTTCTTTGATTTTTAGATGTCCATTATTACTTTTATAACTCTCTCTTGGGGCTTTGGGGCATTAAAGCTTCATTGCCGCCATGCTTTATTATTCAAATATAGAATTATTTATTCGTAAATCATAAGTTTGATATTCCATTAACTTTTTTTTGCGTTTTTCCGTTGTCTGTTTTTCCTTTTGTTCGGAAGTTGCATGATGTGGAGTATTCTGCAATGCGTCAGCTCGCTGTCTGAATGTCCTCGTCTGTTAGTTTTAACGCTTGAGACAAGCATATTGTTCTAATATTTGTGGCATTCTGAATCATTATTGCATAATTTTGAGGCAGTTTCTGCATTTTGACATATTTTTGGCGTATATTCGCCCGTTGAAACGTCTTTTTATGAAATCCGTATAGGGTAAGCGTTGTTTGAAGAAAGGTATAATGAACAATTTAATTCAAAATAACTTTAAATTATGAAGAAAAATTTCTTTTTGGTTTTGTCGCTTGTCGCAGGATTGATGTTCGTATCGTGCAAGACTCAGGAAAGTGATTACAAGAAGGCTTATGAGAAGGCAAAGGCTCAGGAATTGGAAGCTCAGCAGACTACAGAACCTGTAGCTGTAACTCCGGTTGTAACTCCGGTTGAGACTCCGGCAGAAGAAACTAATGTTCGTTCTGAGCGTCTCAATGTAATGAATGGTGGTGTTTTGAAGGCATATAATGTTGTCTGCGGTTCTTTCAAGAGCGTCGACAATGCAAACAATCTCCGCAATACACTTGTAAATCAGGGTTATAGTGCACAGGTTGCGCAGAATCCAGATACAGGTATGTACCGTGTCGTAGCATTCTCCAGCGATGACAAGAGCGAAGCAGTTTCTTCTCGCGACAATCTGCGTTCAACATATCCAGATGCATGGCTTCTTTACAGAACATATTGATAAGGTAATATTCTCGGCTGCACGGAACTGAAATCTTTCGTTGTTTCCGGTAGCAGACTGTTGTTTATTCATATAATGGCTGTACACTTATGATGAGTGTGCAGCTTTTTTTGTTTTCTTGCGAAGTACTTATGTTTTTCCGGAGGCTCGTGAACGAAATTGCGAGCGCCTGCGGTTTGAATCGTGAGCCCTCGGAATAAAAGCCGCGAGCCCTCGTAAAATGTGAAAATGTATGCTCCGTGCTCTTTTATGTATCTAAAATGTCCTTTTGTATTATTTTTTATAGTCCAAAAGTTTGCTGTGCATCTTTTTTGTAATATTTTTGCGGACTAAAGTTCAATAAGTTATTTAATCCTTACAGACAATGAAAAAAATCTTTATTGGTGGTGCATTGCTTTTTATGGCTTGCATTACATTTGTTTCGTGCATGGGCGATGACAGCAAGGCCTCGGCTACATGTTCGTATGTGTCAAATTGTGATTCTTTGAAATTCTCAGACTTGAACGATACTGTATTTTACGATCTAATCGTTGAGAGTTTCGACAGTCTTGGAATTACTGGATACAAGTCACGTTTTACAAAACATGCTGAAGTTGACTATTCTTCAACATGGATGGCCATAGCAATTTGTGATTCCTTGGCAAGAGATGAATATAAAGCTGTTCTGAACAAGCATACACTCTCTGAGCTCAAGGACAATATGTATGCAAACCATAGGGACTCTCTTGCAGGTCTGGGATATGCATCGGCATCAGAGCTTCCTTTGAATCATTTCACAGCACATTATTCTATGTACAGCACTTATTCGGCTTTGCGTCCTATGGGATTGTTTGAAAAAGACTTTTAATAGCTGTATCATTTAGTCCGGAATTGGAGGTTCAAGGATATATGGTTCTTGAATTTTATACTTGATAATGAAAAAATATGGCAGAATCTGGTTGCCGTGCAGTTTTATATGCACATGCTGGATTCTGCTTTTTTTATATTTTAATGCATTCCTTAAAGATGGTATGCATTTAATTTGATACCTTTGGTCTTGATAGAAATACTATGTATATGAAATCTATTTTTGTTTTGGCTGTTTCAGCATTCCTTGCCGGAACAACGTATGCCCAACCTAGATACTCTGGAATTACGATGGAGAAGTTGGGTAGAGGAGTGGTTGCCGTGCGTTGCGGTGCCGAAAATGATAGTGTGTGCGTGTCATGGAGATACAAGTCTTCAGATCCTTCAGACATTGCATTTAATGTATACTGCAACGGCAAGAAACTTAATGCCGTGCCTATAAAGGATGCAACATTTTTCAAGTGTGGTGCCTCTGAAGGTGATGGTGTATATGAAGTACGGATTGCCGACAGCGCTGGAGAGCACCGGGAGGATGGTGCCTCGTTTAAAATGCAGTCCAATTCAGGTAACGGCTACATAAGTATCCCTCTGGATGTACCTGAACCAGGCGTTTCTCCTGACGGTGCACGTTACACCTATTCTGCGAATGATGCCAGTGTGGGAGATGTTGACGGCGATGGAGAGTATGAAATAATATTGAAGTGGGATCCTTCAAATTCACATGACAATTCCCACGACGGATATACCGGAAATGTCCTGTTTGATTGCTATCGTCTTGACGGACGCAAATTGTGGCGTATCGATTTGGGACCGAATATCCGTGCCGGTGCTCATTACACTCAATTTATGGTTTACGACCTTGATGGAGACGGACGCTCGGAAATCGTTATGAAGACGGCTGACGGAACACGAGATGGTGCCGGTAAAGTAATAGGTGATGCAGATGCCGATTACCGCATATCGGGCCAAACTGAAGGGCGTGGCAGGAAAGGCGGACGCAAGATGACAGGACGCATACTTGAAGGACCGGAATATCTTACTGTTTTCAACGGTGAAAGCGGCAAAGCCATGTGTACGGTTGATTATGTACCTCCTCGCGGACGTATAGAAGCTTGGGGCGACGGCTACGGCAATCGATGCGATCGTTTCTTGGCTTGTGTTGCATATCTTGACGGCAAACGTCCGAGTGTGGTAATGTGCCGTGGATATTATACGCGTACAGTACTCGCTGCTTGGGATTGGGACGGTAATGAATTGAAAAAGAAATGGGTTTTCGATACCGATGAGGAACAATGGCGCAGGTATGCAGGCCAGGGAAATCATAATCTACGTGTAGGCGATGTTGATGGCGACGGCTGCGATGAGATAACGTACGGTTCTATGTGTGTGGACAATGACGGCACGGGGCTTTACAACACTGGTATGGGACATGGCGATGCCTTGCATCAGATGGCATTCTATCCAGACAGTGACCGTCTGCAGATTTGGGATGTACACGAGAACAAGCGCGACGGTTCTGATTTCAGAGATGCCGCCACAGGAAAAGTCATCTTTCAGCTTCCTTCAAGAATGGACGTAGGCCGTGGAATGGCTGCTGATATTGATCCTGATAATTATGGTCTGGAGATGTGGTCGAGCGCATCTGGAGGCATACGTAACGTAAAAGGCGAGTGTATTGCTTCGGATGCAAAAGTCTCGGTGAACAGTGCCGTGTGGTGGGATGGCGATTTGTTGCGCGAGCTTCTTGATGGCGGAAAAGTTTCTAAGTACAACTGGAAAACGCATAAGTCTGATGTGATGGCTGATTTCGGCAGTGAGATTTCGTTCAACAACGGAACAAAGTCCAATCCTTGTCTGTCGGGCGACATTGTTGGCGACTGGCGTGAAGAAGTTGTTGTCAGGACACGCGATAGCCGTGAACTACGTGTCTACACAACAACGATTTCTACTGACTACCGTTTCCATACATTTATGGAAGATATACCTTACCGCATAAGCATTGCAACACAGAATGTTGCATACAATCAGCCACCTGAACCTGGATTTTATTTCGGTTCTGATTTTCCTAAAGGAAAGACAGTGCGCGGATGCGTCATAAAATGATGTAACGGCAGTTTTATGTATGATGTTTGACGTATATTTTTAATTATTTGCATTTATGGTAATAGAGCGTAATCATCTTGTATATTTTTCGCCTACGCACACCTCGCAGAAGGTTGCGAGAGCGATATGCGAGGGTATCGGCATGGATGCCAGACAAGAAATAGATCTGACAACTGATGACGGTACATCTCCGTTGAATATTAAGAATTCGGTTTGTGTAATAGCATCTCCTGTTTATGCCGGACGTGTTCCTGTTGAGGCTTTGAAGCGTTTCAGTCGCCTGAGACCTGAAAACAGTCTGGCCGTCGTTGTTGCAGTTTACGGCAACAGACATTATGACGATGCTTTGATAGAACTTCGTGACGAAGCAGAGCGTATGGGATTCAAGGTTGTTGCCGCCGCATCTTTTATAGGTGAGCACAGTTACAGTCGTCCAGGCATGCCGGTGGCAGAGGGACGTCCAGACGATTCTGATTTGACGAAGGCACGTGACTTCGGCCGTCGTGTAAAGGCTATGCTTGACGGTTTGGAAGCTGGTTCGCTGGAAAAGCTTGGCTTATTGCAGGTTCATGGCAATTATCCATATAAGCCTCTGGGGCCTAGTATGAAAGTCGCTCCGGTGAGCACTGATAATTGTTCCGGTTGCGGTGAGTGTGTCGATGTGTGCCCGACAAAGGCCATTACAGTTATAGATTACACCAAACCGGTTACAGATGTTGACCTATGCATAAAGTGTTGTGCTTGTGTGAAAATGTGTCCTTGCGGCGCAAGAGTGTTCGATACTCCTTTCACTGCAAAGCTTCATGCAATGTGTGCCGAAAGACGCGAACCGGAAGTTTTCTTTATAGCGTGAACCCTTGGTGCAATTATAGTTAAGGCCCGCCGGATGCATAATATTTAAATGCGTTCGGCGGGCCTTGATTATACGTTGATAAGCTTACGCGTTCTTTACAATCTGATTGAAATACGGATATGGTATTTCAATATTCTCCTTGTCGAATCTTTCCTTAATTGACTTCAGAAGATCGCATTTCATTATAAAAGCATTGCCTGGAGTGTTTGCCCATGCATAGGCTCTCATCGTTATGGCCGAATCTCCCAGGTTGGTGATTCGTATGATGACTTTTTCAATATTCTTTGCTTTTTCCTCTTCAGTTCTGTGGTCGAGAAGCATCGGATGTTTTTCTATCTCATCGCGCATCACACTGATGCATTTGTTGAGGTCTTCGTTGTAGGAAACACCCACTTCTACAAAAGCACATGTAGCAGGTTCGCCTACGGTACTGTTGATTATTGTACTGCTGCTGATTTTGCTGTTCGGTATGATGATCATTCTGTTTTCAGCATTTCTTATGACCGTGTGTCTGAGTGTGATTTCGCTTACAGTTCCGCTTTCTGCGCCGTCTACTTCAATGAAGTCTCCGATTCTGAATGGTTTTGCGAATATGATGAATATTCCTCCCACAATGTTTGAGAGTGCTTCCTGAGATGCAAGACCTACAGCCATTGCAAGGATTCCGGCACTGGCAAGGATAGACGTTCCAATTTTTTCAAGAGCTGGAATTAGAGAAAGAATTGATGCAACTCCAAGTATGTAAACGACAGTTGTGACTATGCGCATTATGAATTTTGCACTTGTCTCGTCATAGAATTTGCTGTTCTTTCTTTTAAGTGCTCTTCTGCTTATAAGATTGATAAGCCACAGTAGGAGCTTGACGAAAAGAACGATAATTGCTACTTTGATGCAGAAAAAAACGGGATCTTTTAGAGATATCCCCAGAAACTCATAGTTCATTACGGCTTTAATGCCGCTTAAGTCTATTAAATATGCCATATTTTACTAATTTTGCATGCAAAGTTAACAATTACATCCAAATACGCCAGCTCTTTGCCGGGCGTGTTTAATGTGCATTGAGCTAAGATCAATATACAAGACTATCATGGACTATCAGGCTATAATTGATAAATATTATACAGAGGGAAGCAGATTGAAAGAAATACTGGAAGTGCACAGCCGTGCGGTGGCCGATAAGGCGTTGGAAATTGTTGCGCGCCATCCGGAACTCAATGCCGACAAGCGTTTTGTTGAAGAGGCGGCCATGCTTCATGATATAGGCATATTTATGTGTGATGCACCGGATATATTCTGTTTTGGGGCTTATCCTTACATCTGCCACGGCACTAAGGGTTCTGAAATTGTAGCGTCTGAAGGTTTTCCTCTTCATGCTCTTGTGTGTGAGCGTCATACCGGTGCAGGATTGTCGCTGGACAATATATTGAAGAACAATCTGCCGGTTCCACATCGTGATCTCATGCCTGTGTCTATTGAGGAGCAGATTGTATGTTTTGCCGATAAATTCTTCTCTAAAACACATCTCGAAAAGGAAAAGTCTGTGGACAAGGCTCTTAAGAGTGTTGCAAAATTTGGAGAGGATGGGGCTGAAAGGTTCAAAAAATGGTGCGATATGTTTCTTTAACTGCTGATGTTTGATAAAAAATCGGTTAAAATGCATTACATGCTTAAATATTTGTGCGATAATATGTAATTTTGCACCCCGATAAGTATTGTCTCATCATTGTTTTTTTTGATTTGAAACTCAGATTTTATATACTTGCGTTGATACTGGTCGCCGTCGCTTTGGTGGCGCAGAGCTCCGTGGCCGGATATACGGGTGTTTCCGGCCGTGGGATCAGTGCTTTATTGTCCGATTCCGATTCTGTGTCAACGAATTTGCGTATTGATAGTTCTTTATCAGTACGCGACTCTTTGTCCGATTCAATGAAACTTGCCAAACTGGATTCTATCAAGGGTGCTTTTGATCAGCAGCACGGTATAGGCAATCCAAAAGCGGTGCAGTGGAACGACTCTATCGCTCAGGTGCAAGATTCAATACGTAAATCTAAAAAGAATGCTCTTGACGACCCTGTCAGCTATGAAGCCAAGGACTCTGTTGTGTTCATGGCCGGTGATTCTTATGCATTCCTTTATGGTGATGGAAAGGTGAACTACCAGAACATCGAACTTACGGCAGAAAAGATGACCATGAGTCTAGACAGCTCAATTGTACATGCTGTTGGTTTGCCTGACTCTACCGGCACGTTGGTGGGTAAGCCTGTCTACAAGGAAGGTTCTGAAATGTATGAATCGGAAACGATGAGCTACAATTTCAAGTCAAAGAAAGGTTTTATCACAAATGTCACAACAGAGCAGGATGGCGGATTTCTCGTCAGTCAGGATGCAAAGAAGGGGCAGGGCGATGAGCTTTATCTGAAACATGGAACTTACACTACCTGCGATGCAAAGCATCCGCATTTCTATATAGCACTGAGCCGTGCCAAGGTGCATACCGGAAAGAATGTTTTTGCCGGTCCAGCATGGCTGGTTGTTGAGGATGTTCCGTTGCCGCTTGCAGTTCCTTTTGCATATTTCCCATTCACAAGCAAGTATTCTTCCGGTTTCATCATGCCGACATACGGAGATGAGTATACTCGAGGATTTTATTTGCGTGACGGAGGTTATTACTTTGCTATCAATGACAATGTCGACCTTAAGTTGACTGGAGAAATATATACAAAAGGTTCATGGGGTATTTCTGCGCAGACAACATACAAGAAACGATATAAGTATTCGGGTAATTTCTATTTCAATTATCAGGTCACAAAGACCGGCGAAAAGAACATGCCTGACTACAGCGTGGAGAAAAACTTCAAAGTGCAGTGGACACACAGACAGGACGCGTTGGCCAATCCCAACAGTTCGTTTTCGGCAAGTGTGAACTTCGCAACCACAAGCTATGAAAAGAACAACCTTTCAAGCTTGTACGATCCAACGTCTTATTCGCAGAGTACACGAACTTCGAGTGTGAGCTATTCTTACACATTCCCTAGAATTGGTTTGTCCATTTCTAGTAGTGCCAATATATCTCAGAATATGAGGGACTCTACGTTGGCACTCACATTGCCTGACCTCAGCATCAGCTTGAGCCGTGTATATCCTTTCAAGAGAAAAATACGTGCCGGCAAGGAAAAGTGGTACGAGAAAATATCGTTGAGCTATACCGGATATCTGAGCAACAGCATATCGACAAAGGAAGATAAACTGTTTCATTCGAGCCTTATCAAAGACTGGAGAAACGGTATGAAGCATTATATACCTATCAGTGCTTCGTTCAGTCTTTTCAATTGCATCAACATCACACCTTCGTTCAATTACACTGAAAGGTGGTATACTAACAGAGTTGAGCAAAGCTGGGACGAGATGACTCAGAGGGTTGTAAATGATACCATATATGGTTTCAACCGAGTTTACAACTATAATTTAAGTTTGGCTGCGAATACTACTTTGTATGGTTTCTATAAACCTTCTAAAGCTGTATTCGGCGATAAGATTGAGATGATACGTCACGTCTTCACGCCTTCTGTAACATTCAGTTACGCTCCTGACTTTGGAGCTGAGAGATACGGTTTCTGGAAAACTTATGTCAAGACTGACGAAGATGGTAATGTGTCTGTCGTGGAGTATTCTCCTTACAGCAATTCATTGTACGGCGTTCCTTCACGTGGTAAAACTGGATCCGTGAGCTTCGATGTATCCAACAATGTCGAGATGAAGATAAAGTCAGACAAGGATTCGACAGGAGTGAAGAAAGTAAGTCTTATTGATGAATTGGGTGCTAGCCTTTCTTACAACTTGGCTGCAAAGACCAAGCAATGGAGTGATTTGTCTACTAGAATCAGATTGAAATTCGGTAAGTCATACACATTGAACATAAATGCACGTTTTGCAACTTATGCATACGAATTCGATAAGAATGGCAATGTTGTCGAAGGTAATAGAACAGAGTGGTCTTACGGACGTTTCGGACGTTTCCAAGGAATGAGCAAGAATATTTCTTATACATTCAACAACAATACGTTCAAAACGTGGAAGGAAAAGCTCAACAAACTGTTTGGCCGTGGAACGGCAGAAGATGAAGATGTTGAAGACGAAGAGGGCGAGGATACTGAGAATACAGATGAAGAGTCCGGTTCTGGTAAAAGCAAGAAAAAAGAACGTGAACAAGCTGCAAGCGGATTGGATGCGGATGGTTATATGAAATTCTCAATGCCTTGGTCATTTACAGTTTCATATGGATTGAATATGGCGGAGGACAGAAGCGCAGACATCAACATCAAGACAATGCGTTATCCATATAAGTTTACGCAGACTCTTAACTTCTCGGGCAATATCAGAATTTCTAACAATTGGAACATCAACTTTTCATCGGGATATGATTTCACTATGCGTGACCTGTCTATGACAACGGTGAATATATCGCGTGATATGCACTGCTTCACTATGAGTTGTGGTCTGGTTCTTGGACCTTTCACTTCTTATAATTTCTCAATACGCGCAAATGCAAGCACACTTACAGATGCGCTCAAGTATGATAAGAGGAGCAGTTACTCAAGTACAATCAAGTGGTATTGATATATTTCTGTCTGACGTAGCGGATTTTTATTTTAGGAATACATCATTATAAATGTATTCATGGAAATAGTACTTGTAAAAGCTTTTCCTTTATCCTACATGAAAGGTACATGTTGCTATGTTTCATTATTTTGAAAAAGACATTTCGGACATCAAACTTCCTCTGAAGTTCACATATCCTTTCTGCTATGAACCTCATCCGTTGGCTGTAATGGCTTCGGAGCAGGTTCAGGCTTATTTGCGTTTGCGTGAAGATTGGGCTGATGAGATCGGACATGGGAAAATGTTTGGTGTTCTTGTAGTTGAAAATCATGGCGAAGTAGGCTTTCTGGCCGCTTACTCAGGTAATATAGCACACGGCAACAAGCACAAATATTTTGTTCCTCCAATTTATGATCTCCTCAGCCCTGATAGTTACTTCTCAGATGAGGAAGCGAATATATCTGAAATAAATCGTGCGATAGGGGTGTTGCAGTCGTCTTCGCAGTATGCGGATTTAAAGAGAACTATTTCGGATTTGTCTCATGAAGCAGATATTGTGTTGCATGAATGGGCCGATAGGATGCGTCTTTCGAAGATCAGGCGTGATGAAATGCGTGCTGCTGGTTTGACTGAAGATGAGGAACGAAGGTTGATAAAGGAAAGTCAATATGAAAAGGCCGAGCGTAGGAGAATAAAAGAAAGGTACGCGGATCGTATCAGAATTATTAATACTGAAATCGGAGATATTGAAGAACGGATAAGCATGCTTAAGGAAGAGAGGCGTAGCCGTTCTGCTAAATTACAGCGCAGGCTATTCGACAGTTATCGCCTTTTGAATGCGAAAGGTGAGGTTTCTTCTGCTTACGAAATATTCAATGAAGTGAGGCATGAACTTCCTCCTGCAGGTACAGGAGAATGCGCTGCTCCCAAACTGCTTCAGTATGCTTATACCAACGGAATGCGTCCACTTTGTATGGCTGAATTTTGGTGGGGACAGTCGCCTAAAGCCGAAGTAAGACATCATCTACATTATTATCCTTCATGTAAAAGCAAATGCGAGCCGCTGTTAGGCTTCATGCTTGAAGGTCTGGATGTTGAGCCTTCGCCTCTTGGAATGACAGCCTTCTCGGAAAACGATCTTAGAACTGTCTATGAAGATGATTGTATCTGGGTCGTCGATAAACCTGCAGGAATGTTGTCTGTTCCTGGTAAAGATGGCCGTATTTCAGTTTATGATATTGCTCTTCGTCGTTTTCCTTCAGCTGATGGTCCGTTGATTGTTCATAGATTGGATATGGATACCTCAGGTCTGCTTGTGATTGCAAAGTCGAAAGATGTTCATGAAAACCTGCAAAGACAATTTGCCGAACATAAAATATGCAAGCGGTATGTTGCCCTGCTGGATGGGGTATTGACAGAGGCTGGTGGAAATATTGTTTTGCCATTGTGTCTTGATCCTGCTCACAGGCCTCAGCAGATGGTGGACAGTATTCATGGGAAATATGCCGAAACACGTTTTGAGGTTATAGGTATTGAAGATGGTGCTCTTACCAGAGTTGCATTTTATCCTTTGACAGGGCGTACACATCAGTTAAGGGTTCATTCTGCACATCCTGATGGACTTGGTATGCCTATACATGGAGATAGATTATATGGAAAGCCGTCAGATAGGTTGTACCTGCATGCAGAACAAATCACATTCATTCATCCGTACTTGAAAAAAGAAGTGACTTTTACTGCAAAAGTTCCATTCTGAGGCTTTTACAATTTCTATTGCTTTTTATTATGTTTTTGACAAGTTGTCTGCATATTTATGCATAAGTATTTCTTGTTTTGAACTTTAATATAGAATTATTGTATATATAAGTATAATTATGCATTAATTCTTATATCTTTGAGCCCCGAATTGAGATTTTATGCATGTTTATATAGGATATACAAATAATTTAAGCATATATTTATGAGTGAATCAGCACGAACCCCTTCTACTTTGGTCTCATTTTTACCAATTGCAATACTTGTTGCAATGCTGGCTTTTACGATAAGAATTTTTGGTGGTGATGCGTTGAGCGGTGGTAGCCAGATTTCGCTTCTTGTCACTTCCGCTTCGTGTGTAATTATCGGAATGGCATTTTATAAAGTGTCGTGGCAAAGTTTTGAAAACGCCATAACAAAGAATATAGCAGGTGTCTCGTCTGCTATTATTATACTTCTTATAATAGGTGCATTGAGCGGAACATGGATGGTGAGCGGGATTGTTCCTACTCTTATATATTATGGCATGCAGATAATTCATCCTTCTTTTTTCCTTGTTTCCACTTGTTTGATATGTGTACTCATATCTGTTATGACTGGTAGTTCGTGGACAACTATTGCAACAATAGGTATTGCCCTTCTCGGAATAGGTAAAGCTCAGGGTTTTGATGAAGGATGGATTGCAGGAGCAATAATATCAGGCGCTTATTTCGGTGACAAAGTTTCACCATTGTCTGATACTACTATTCTGGCCTCTTCTGTTACCAGTACTCCGCTTTTCAGACATATTCGCTACATGATGTTTACAACAGTACCTTCGTTGTTTTTGGCTCTGATAATATTTACTGTGATGGGATTGTCTGGGGGGACGCGAGATGCTGCACATATTGAGGATTTTGCTTCATGTCTCGATGAGCGTTTCTGTATATCACCTTGGCTGTTGATTGTTCCGGTACTGACAGGAGTCCTGATTGCTAAAAAGGTTCCGTCAATTATGACATTGGCGATATCTACAGCTATGGCTTGTGTTGCGGCTGCAGTTTTCCAACCGCATCTTCTTCAGGAGATTGCAGAAGGAGGTGGACTTTTCAAGGGAATCATGATGTCTTGTTATGGTGAAACCAGCATTCAGACAGGTAATCCTGTACTTACAGAGCTTGTTGCCACAAGGGGCATGGCCGGTATGATGGATACAGTATGGCTGATATTATGCGCTATGTGTTTCGGAGGGACAATGACCGCTGGAGGTATGTTGCGTTCTATAACGTCTGCTTTTGTAAGCTTCGTGCGCGGAAGAGTATCACTGGTTGCTTCAACTGTTTGTTCTGGATTGTTCCTCAATCTGGCAACTGCCGACCAGTATATAAGTATTATCCTGACGGGCAAGATGTTCAGTCGTATATATGAAAAGAGCGGTTATGAAAGTCGTTTGCTGAGTCGAACAACAGAAGATGCTGTTACGGTGACTTCTGTTCTTATCCCATGGAATACGTGCGGAATGACGCAGGCTACTATACTGGGTGTTCCGACATTGGCCTATTTACCTTATTGTTTCTTTAATATTTTCAGTCCTATAATGAGCATCCTTATTGCAGCTATAGGCTATAAAATAGTAAAGAAGAACCCTGATGAAATACAAGTGCAGAACCAAGCTGTTTAAGGATACAAATCTTCAATCATACATACTTTAATAGGAGAATGGGATGGAACGCATTGTGATTTGCGGACCATCCCATTTTCTTTATTGTTGCATGAATATGTTCTTCCTTTTTTAACGTTGAGACTTTTCGTATACTATATATGCATTCCCAAGTATACCTGAAGGTGCTTGTCCTTTAAATTGGGTAGGTATTGTCTCATAATGGTTGGATGCAGTATTGTATACGGTTACTTCAATTCGGTTTTCTCCAGTTTTAACCGCGTCAGTGATATCGAAAGACCATTCTCCGCATAAGCGCACTCCTGAATCTTTTCCGTTTACTGTGACTTCTGCCGCAGATGAAATATCATCGAATTTCAGCAAAACCTTTCCGCCGAGCATTTCCGGATTGATATCTACATTCTGGATATATTTTATACCTCCGGAATAATTGCGCAGTCCTTCGGTTTGGCCCCAATCTCCCTTTTCTATTATTCCAGTACCGGTATTCTGTATAAGTTCTCCAGCTATTCCTGCACCACCTTTTATACCGAAAGGCAATTTTATCCTTATGGCTACGTCTGCCGGTTCTTTTATGGTTTTGTCTGTTTTTACATTCAGGAGATTTCCTTCATAAAAGCTTTTTGCTTTTTCTCCATTTATCCAGACCTTTGCGTCACCTTTGGTTTTTACACTGAAACCGTTCAGTCCTGGTGCTGAAGTGAAGAAGTACCATCCGTATGAATTGTCTGAAACGTATGGATCGAAAGGAAGTATTGATTCATTTTCATACCAAGGCAATGTCAGTCTTGGCGATTCTGACGTTTCTTTTTTTGTATCTCTGATGAAGAAATATGTTATGACAGGTTTATCATAGCACAGGACAACATAATTTATGCCCTCGTTTAAATCTGTCATATCAGTTCCGTCAACTTTTTTCCCGTTGATGAAACATCTGGATGGTTTTTCCTTGCCTATTTCAATCTTGTATGTTCCGCTGTATGGAGCTTTTACTGTCGTGAACATGTAATATTTATTGCCTTCTTTTTCAGCTTCCCTACTGGTTGATGTGGCATTCTGTACCATTCTGCCCAGTCTTATCACCTCCGGATTCATCTTCATTTTCATTCCGTGATAGCCTTGATGTCCAGGATCGTTTTCTACGCCCCAGCGTCTTGAAAATCTATAAGGTTTCCATGTCTTTGGTGCACATTTAAGTCTGGCGAGGAACTCATCGCTGAGAACTTCGTTAGTGGCACCGCTGTACATGAATTCATCTCCATAGGTGTATGTAACTTCTGAAGCTTTGCCGTTTTCTGCCAGCAGTTTTGCTTCCTTCAGACTTTTTTCTTTTGATAGTATGTAGTTGTAGTGCCTTATTTCAGGACGAAGCTTTTCTTTTGTTCCTGGGTAATGATAGTCGCCAAAACGATTGTCTAGCACAGGTACAATTTCGCATTCCCATTTGTCAGCAAGTTTTATGCTTTCTGTCTCTGCATCCTTGAAAATTTGCGCATTGCTTCTTGGGGTGAATACTATTATCTGGAATTCTTCCTTGCCTTTCGGCATATTTACAATAGTACCATGTTCTGTCTTTTCGCAATTTTCAATTTTATATTTTTCTCCGCTCCAAATATCCCAGTATTCCACATCGCCATGACATCTGAAGAAACATCTGCTGTTTTTGTCTGCATTATATATTCCATAGATATTCAAGCTGTCAGCCTTTCTGTGATTGATGAAAATGTCGTTGCTCTGATTGTCTGCAGCACTGAAGTCGCGTACGAAATGCTTGTCCAATATGATGTCGAGATTGTCGCAGTTTTCTGTTCGCGTGAAGTTTTTTCCGCTTGTCATTTCTGCAACAAGTTTTCCCACATGTTTCTCATCTTTTCCGTATGCTTCCGTCGTTTCCGGCAAATCACCTATATTAATGACTGTGCCTCCATGCGAAGCAAATTTTGCAAGGACAACTAATGCTGAATCTCTTATGGCTTTCATTGACGGAACTATTACAGCCTTATATTCTTCTCCTGAAATGTTCAGATGTCCATTATTGTATTTTGCTTTCATCAGAGAACTGTAATCGACGAAGTCAAAATCTATGCCTTTATTATAAAGCATTTCACCTGCTTTGAATGCTGTATCTGATGCATTGTTCCCGTACCCGGCAACTGTCGGTTCTACAGGGTATACTATTGCAACATCACATTTGTGGTAACCTTGCGAAAGCAGATAGCTTAAGCGCTCTGTTGCTTCAAGCATCTTGTCCATGACGGCCCAATAAGGCATGCGGAAATGATTGCATGGCGGAGCCCATTCCCACATTGAACCTGGTGTTGCATAATACAGACCATGAAGACTTAACAGATTGTAGCCCATTGCATAGTTTGCAAATATTGCATCTAGCAATTTGCCGGATGTTGTGCCCCAACCGCTAGAGTAAAATCCTTCAAGCCATACCCTTGGGCGATTGTACATGTGTGCAATGGATGAGGCTACTTTGGCTTTGATTATATTTTTTCCAAGCCTCGGTTGGTCTGAGCCTGGCCCTTGATTCCATCTTTGCGTACGGAAATAGTCGCCGAATTCGTCCACATCGCGTCCTCGTCCTCCATGGTCGCATCCATATATCAGATTTCTCTCTGCGTGCCAATTATAGACTGGTATGAAGAAATTTTCTTCGCTGAGAGATGTAAACACGTCATTGTAGTCCAATCTCACCTTTGTAGTGATAGCACCAATGTCCATCTTCAGTGCGGCAATCAGAGGGCGGATGTCATATCCTTTTCTCTTTTGGAATTCCGTAGCAAAGCGTTCGTCCCAGGCTATACCTTTAAGGTTGAAATTAAGTTCGTCTGAAAAGAAAAAGTTGAGTGCACCCTTTGAGTCGTTTGGAAATTTATCCTCGAATCTTTGAAAAAAACATCTGACATATTCTTTTCCGGCAAGAGGATGCATCGGATTGTATGACCTGTCTTGACGTACAGAATATGCTGCAGCTACAGTCCATTTGCCTTTAGGACAATTCCATTTCACTTGTCCGTTCGAAACCTTGTCTGTAAGAACAATGTGTTCCTTAGGATTTTCCTTGTTGAATGCAGTTATGGATACGAGTTCATTTTTGATCTGATATTCGTATCTTTCTCCTCCATTTATATCTTTGGTTTCAATCACCAGTTCCGATGCCGCTATATCCGGATGCAGCTTGCGGACTTCGTCTATGGCATATCCCTGACCGACTCCAAGCGTGTAGTCGCTGACAGAAACAGTCATGCCTCTTCGGTTGGCTTCTTTCATGAACCAGCCGAACAGCTGCCACCATTCTTCTGTAAACTGCGCGGGTACGGATTTGTAGCTGCTTCCCCAAAAGTATCCCTTTCGGTCGTCTGTATGTGAATAATTTATCTGCAGGCTAGAAATTTTCTTTTTTGCAAGTTCATCAAGCTGCCATGTAAGTCTCTCTTTAGTCAATGTGTCGGCCTGCCACCAATAAAATGGAACTTCCCCGTATCCTGGTGGAGGTGTCTGGAATTTTTCATAAATGCCGTTTATGCCTTCACGTTCAGGATACCCTTTCTGTGCTGATGCGTTTTGCAATGGAAACAGCATGGACAATGCAAGCTGTATTATTAGATTTTTTCTTTTCATAGATCATTTAAGTCTTAGTTACGTTAAGGTAAAGATATTATTATACTGATTATGTATGTTGCATTTTTTGCTTGTTCTTTTTATGCTTTTGATTTTATTGCATTGTCCATGCTGTTGTTATTTTAGTTTTCGATAATTCCGAATTCTGCCAGTGTTGCAAGGTCGTTGCCTTCGTGTGAAGATATGGCCTTGAATCTTATATATCGTGCACTGACAGTCTTGTTGGTCTTGAGGATTGACGGTTTGTTGCTGTTTTCCAATTTGCCTTGAACAATTGGATTTCCCCAGTTCTTGCCGTCTTTGCTTACGTAGATGCAGAATTCATTTATGAGTCCGTCTTTTCCTTTTTCCCTTGGAACAATCTTGAATCCGTTGATGTTTACATCGCGTCCGGCATCGAAATCAACCCAATGCGGATATTTTGCAACAGTAACCGAATGTATGGTTTCCCACAAAGTTTCATTCTTGTCGTCTACAAGATTTTCTGCCTGGCCACCTCCGTTTTCCTGACTGCTGGCGTAAATCACCTTCAATTGAGCCTTATCGGCTTCTGAGATTCTTATTGTTGAACGTACGTTTGGATTTTTCTTGTTCCATGCAGTTACAGTCGATGCTGATTCTATTACAATTGGAGAAGAATAGACCTTTGCACGCGAATTTTCCGATGTCGTGTAAAGGATTTCTCCGTTGTTCTCTTCATCGCCTATAACTATCTGTCCATTTTCATCTCTTTCAATTGATAGAGGTGTCGGTCCCTCAAATACCGTCTTAGATGCGTTGACTGGATTGCCGCAACTTGGTGCAATCATGAATCCGAACCGATGTCCGTCTGCTTTTATTCTGTCTTGTTCGAGAGGACCTCCCTGTCCGCAGCTGTTTCCGCCCAGTCCTGTTACTCCCACATCCAGATGCAGATATGTATCTCCAGCCTCAGGCAACTGATAGCCATGTGATGCAACTGTCAAGTCTACTTCCGAATATGGCAAGGCTGTTACCGACATCGGCTGTTTTCCTATAAACACTGCACCAGCACCTCGCTTGTCTGTCAAAGCCGCCCATCTTACCTCCTCGTGGTTGGCCATATTCTGCGGTTTAGGGAAGTTTACGAATTGCGAATCAGTACTGCTTTCATATACGCGTATGAACTGTCCTGTCTTACGGTCTGGATAGTTTTCAATAGGTCCGCGACCGTAGTATGTGAAACTGTTAAGACGTTTAGGTACATTCATTACCCATCCAAGTCGTGGTAGTATTACATCCGGATTGCTCGAACTTACAGAGGCATTGAATTCAATTCTGCCATCGCTGTAAACAGTCCAGACCTGATTTGACGTGAACTTGAAGTCATTTTCTCCGAACTTCTTTTCCTCAAGCTCTTTTATTTCATTGTGTCCTGAAGATGTGCCTCCGATGAGTCGTGCAGAGTTCGGCGCCTGCGATTCCACAGTATAAGTCAATATCAGTCGGCCGTCTTTTTCTTGATGTATGTCCTTGTTTGTGACTTTATGCTTGAGATTGTGAAGTCCAAGCTCAAACCATTTGTCACATATCCAGTTGTCGTTGTTCACGAAAGCTCTGTAAGGTTCTAGTCTAGGTCCTTTGCCTTCTGCTATTATTGTGTCTCCGTTGTATACAAGACATTGTATAGTTCCTGTTGCATTGTTGAATGATACATCAAAGTTTGTACCATTGATACTTACCAATTCATTGCCGGCATCTTTCACCTCCATTTTTTCCATATCGGAAGTCTTTGCCGTTGCCTTCATTTCAGATGCACCCTTTATGAACATCTGTTCCTCGGCCTGTACATATCCGGCTTTTGCCCATGGAGTATCTTTGGCCTGCTTAACCTGAACTATCATTGAATATTCGCTTTCTGAGTCAAGATTGTCTTTCGTGTAAGGTATTCTTACGATTGACTTTTCGCGAGGTTCAACATCCAGAGTCTTTATTGTTCCGTTTTCGGCACAGATACCGTCCTTCCATATCGACCATTCGAGAATGTAATTTTCCAACGTGGTGAAATAATTCTTGTTGAAAATCTCAATATCACCATTCTGTATATCTACAGCCTTTATGTCGATATATTCATAAACTTTCTTCACTTCGTAATACTGCGGTTTTGGCGTCATGTCCGCAAAAATAATTCCGTTCATTACGAATTGCCCGCTGTTCGGTGTATCTCCGAAGTCGCCTCCATAGGCCAGATAGCGCTTGCCTGTAGCTTTGTCATAGTTGTACATGGCCTGATCAATCCAGTCCCATATAGCACCGCCGCAGAAATAATTCGTACTTTCTATGGCATCCCAATAGTCAACAAGGTTGCCGACAGCATTACCCATTGAGTGGGCATATTCTGAAACGTGGAATGGATATTTGATGTTGCTTTTTCCTTTTACAGCTTCACGCATCCATGCTATTGACGGATACTGGTTGGATCCCATATCCACAATGTCATTGTTGCGCTCATATTGGACCGGACGAGATGTATCGAAGGCTTTTATGGCTTTGTATGCAGCTTTGAAGTTGTCGCCAGGACCAGCTTCATTGCCAAGTGACCATATAACAATTGATGGACTGTTGACAGTTGAGTGTACCATCTCCATGTTGCGTGCAACGTGTGCATTTGTCCATTCTTTCGGGTGGGAGAGTGATTCTTTTCCGTAGTAGTATTCATGCGATTCGATATTGGCTTCATCTTCAAGATATATGCCGTATTTGTCGCAGAGATAATACCAGTAAGGATCGCAAGGGTAATGCGAGTTGCGTACGTGATTGATGTTTGCGCGCTTCATCATCATTACCTCATTTTCCATCTGTTTACGTGTGATAGCATGACCAAGTGCAGGGTTTGTTTCGTGTCTGTTTACTCCTTTAAGCTTTACAGTCTTGCCGTTTATGTAGAAATAGCGTCCGGCAAGTCCGAATTCATCCTTTTCAGCCGGCGTGTCCTTTATTTCCACTGTTCTGAAACCTGTATATATACTTGTAGTTTCAATTATTCTGCCTTTATTGTCAACAAGCTGTGCAACAAGTGTATAACGTTGAGGCCTTTCTGCACTCCACAGCTTCGCACTCTTCAGTTTGAGAGATGTGGACATTGTCGTTGTTGTGCCGGCTTTGGTGCTGAATGCTTCAGATTCGGCTTTTCCTCCGTCTGTCTCTTTGTTGTTGTCCGAATACAATACGTTCTCATACAAAGTGTATTTCATCTTGAAGTTCTTAGCTTCACTTTTGTCAAGATTGCGCACTTCGGCACTTATATGCAATTCTCCGTCAGTTCCGTTTAATGCAGGAATAGCTCTTAGGTCGCGTATGTGTATGCGTGGCGTCGAATAAAGAGCAACGGTTCTGAATATTCCCGGAAGTCTGAACATGTCCTGAGCTTCAAGGAACGAACCGTCAGAGTTGCGGTAAACCTCAACAGCCACAGTGTTCTGTCCCTCGTGCAGGTATTTTGAAATGTCGAATCGTGCGGCGTTGCGTGAATTCTTGCTGTATCCTACGTATTTGCCGTTTATCCACAGATAGAAAAATGAGTCGACTCCGTCAAAGCTTATGACTGTTCTGCGTTTCAGCCAATCGGAAGGCATGTCGAATGTTCTTCTGTATGAACCTACTTCGTTTCTCATTCTGTAGGTAGTCCAGTTTTCAGGAGGAGTACGCATGACACCTCCGCGCCAGTCATCCACTTCAACCTTGTGCATGAAGATGACAGGTTGGTTCACATATATTGGAGTACCGTATTTCTGACTTCCGTCCTTCTGTATTCCTGCAATGTTCCAGCTTGAAGGTACGTCAATGTTGTCCCATAGACTGACATTGTAGTTTGGGTCCTGAAATCCTTTAGGCCTTTCGTCCGGAGTAGGCGACCATTTGAACTTCCATGAGCCGTTTAGACAAATCCAGTACTTGCTGTTTTCCGGAAGCACCTTTCTTGCAGATTCTGTATCCTGGAATGGATAGAATGTGGCCCTTGGTTGTTCCTTGTTTAATGCAAGTGCTTCAGGATTGTTCCATTCATTGCCTTCAGGTGCTGTTGCATCTCCGTATGCAAATCCGCCTAAAGTTTCTACATTATCTGCAAATGCAGACAAACCGGTGCATGACAGCAGTGAATAAATGAACACTGCACGTTTGGCTTGTGCCAAAACAGTCTTGAGGATTGAAGGATGTTTCATGTAATCTGATATTGTTGGTGAGTTAGTTTTTCAATAGGCGGTTTCTGCATGTGAATACATTGATTTGTATTTTGGAGAACATGCGTACATCCCGTTTTTTCAGAGTTGACGATTTAAGATCATGCAATACGCAAATATAGACTTTTTTGATGTAATATGCTGTGTTTCATTTGCAATTAATTCGTGTTTCAGATCGGTAAAATCTTCTTTTTGACGGACTGTCATCATCTTATTATGAACATTTTACAAACCTCACATTCAAATAAGCTTTTTTTTATGTATTTTAGTACCCGTAAAGACCATACTAAACTTAAAAACACAAGGATTTTATATTTATTTTTTCAAGATGAAGCACTTCAAAAAGAACATTCCAATCTATTGTATTCCTTTCTTTCAGATCTGCGCTGCAGGTTCGTTGTTCGTGTCTGAGGCTGAAGCTTTGCCGTTGCGCTTGATGCCTGCAGACACTCTGACGTCTGTGCAGAGAATAAGAAACATTGTTTCAGTTGAAACTGTCAACGTTGATTGTCCGGTCGGTACAGTTCCTTGCCTGCCGTATAGAGTATGGGTGAATTATTCCGATGGTACGGGCGAATATCGTCAGACACGTTGGATGAATTCGTCTTTGGCGGTAGAACAGGCTCAGGCCGATTCCGGCAAATATCCTGTTGGAACCAGGTATACCGTAGATGGGTTCATAACAGGCGATGAAACTACTTCAGGAGGCTTTCCTATCAAGGCGTCCGTATCAGTGGTTGAACGTGCCTGCGCAGTACCGTCCAATATTCCTGTTGCAGACGTCCTTCCTTTGGACAGAGTGACCATAACCGGAAACAACCGTCTGACATCCAATCGTGAGTTGGCTATCAGGCAGATTTTAAGTTGGGACGTCAATCAGCAGCTTTATAATTATCGCGACACTTACGGACTCAGCACGGAAGGATATCCGGAATCAGACGGCTGGGATTCGCCTACAACAAAACTTAAGGGACACGGTTCCGGTCACTACATGTCTGCTCTTGCCTTTGCATTTGCGAGTGCAACACAAAAGGAGCAGAAAGATTCGCTCCGCCAGCGTATTCGCCGAATGGTCGACGGATTGCGCGAGTGTCAGGAACGGACTTTCGTTTGGAACGATTCTCTTGGACGCTATTGGGAGGCACGCGATTTTGCTCCCGAGGAAGAGCTTGTGCAGATGAAGGGTACATGGGAAGCCTTTGACGAGTACAAAAAACAATATGCCCGTTACGGATACGGTTATATCAATGCTATACCTGCTCAGCATGTGGCTTTGATAGAAAAATATGCCGCATACAACAATACCAGCGGTGTTTGGGCTCCCTACTATTCTATTCACAAGCAGCTTGCCGGACTTATTGACATTGCAACTTATGTAGACGACAAGAAAATTGCGGCAAAGGCTTTGCTCATTGCAAAGGATATGGGATTGTGGATTTGGAACCGTCTGCATTACCGCACATACGTGAAGATGGACGGAACACAGGAAGAACGCCGCCGTCGTCCGGGCAATCGTTATGAGATGTGGAACATGTACATTGCCGGTGAGGTAGGCGGAGTGGGTGAGTCGCTTGCACGTCTTTCTGAAATGGTTTCCGATGCCGACGACAAGGCACGTCTTCTCGAGGCTTCCAACTATTTCGACAGTCCTGCGTTGTATAATCCGCTTTCACGCAATATAGATGATATCCGCACACGCCATGCCAATCAGCACATTCCGATGATTGTCAGTGCGCTCAGAAGTTATCGCGGAAATGCCGAACCATATTATTACAACATTGCGCAGAATTTCTGGAATCTCATTCAGGGACGTTACCGCTATGCTACGGGATGTGTAGGCAACGGAGAAATGTTCCGTCAGCCTTACACTCAGATTCTCAGCATGGCCACTAATGTCACTTCCGACGGTGAGCGCAATCTTCATCCTTCGCCGACTCTCAACGAAACATGCTGTGCATACAATCTTGCGAAACTTACAAAGGACCTCAACTGTTTCAATCCTAATGATGCTCATTATATGGATTATTATGAAAGGGTTCTTTCAAATCAGATTGTTGGTTCGCTCAATCCGAAACATTATCAGACTACATATCATTATGCTGTAGGACTTGATGCATCCAAGCCTTGGGGCAACGAAACACCACAGTCGAGCTGCTGTGGCGGAACAGGTTCAGAAAATCATGTGAAATATCAAGAGGCTGCATATTTTGTTTCTGCCGACACGATGTGGGTGGCTCTCTACATGCCTACTGTTGCACATTGGGACGAAAAAGGCATAACTCTGCGTCAGGATTGCCTTTGGCCGGCAGAACGTTCCGTTATTCGTGTCGACAAAGGGCGTTCCCGATTCACTCTTAAGCTTAGGGTACCTTATTGGGCTACGGAAGGATTTGACATACGCCTCAACGGTGAGTCTGTAGCTGAGTCATACCGTCCTGGTTCATACATAACAGTCAGCGAACGTCGTTGGAAAAAGTCTGATTCGCTCGAAGTCGTTATGCCGTTTACAAAGCATGTTGATTTCGGTCCGGACAAGATGGAAACGGCCGCAACTGGCATCAACCAGACAAAAACTCCGTTTGAGCCTATGTGGGCAGGCACATTGATGTACGGCCCTTTGGCCATGGCTGCAACAGGCGTTACCGCGTGGAGTGCGGAAGGTGCAGACATTCCTGCGGATATGAGTACAGTCGAGTCTTCTGTCTCTTATCCGAAGTCTGCTTCTGATGCTGTGCTTTATACACTCAAATGGAACGGCCTCACTTTTGTTCCGGATTATTATGCCGACAAGCATTCCACACACTATTTCCGTATGCATCTTCTGGGTGACCCTTCGGCCGAGGTCAAATCGTCGCTTGCAGACATTATGCAGGATGCATCGGCTTTCTTGCCGTCGCATTATACTTCTGCATCATACGCACCACTCAAAACTGCTCTCGACAATGCCGGCAAACTTTGTTCTTCGGCTTCTGTCAGTCAGAAGCAGGCTGACGATGCAGAAGCAGCAATCAAGTCAGCTATGAGAGCTCTCGTACCAACAGGTTTGGATAAGTCAGCCCTGAGTACTGCTGTATCTGAAGCTTATGCCTGTGACTCTACATTGTATACCACTGCCAGCTTTGATTGGCTCCGTTCATCGCTGGCACATGCAAAGGCCGTTTTGGTCGGCGCTTCAGCCGTTCAGGCAGATGTAGATATGGCTTCAGCTATGGTTGCGAAAGCTTTACGCGAACTCGAACGTGCCGATGCTGTCAATAAATCAGCACTCATAGAGGTCATGCAGACAGCACGTCAGCGCATTGATGCTCAGAATGCATGGAATGCACTTGCTGTCAAGGTGCCTGAGTATGCTCCATGGGCTCCTCACGCATACGGACGTATGAAGGAACAGTATGCCAAGGCGCTTGATGTAAGTGAAGGACGCGGACGCATCTACAGCCAGGAAGAAGTGCAGGCAACAGCAGCTGGGCTTAATGCCGCTCTCACCACTATGCGTCCCGGCAATCTTCCGGAGCTGGAAGATATGGACGAACTGCTTCCTTTGCTGGAACGTGCCAAGAACTCATCTTCTGCATCAGACATGCGTGAAACCATTGAGTACGCTGAGATGGTCGTAAAATATGTCAGTGACGGCAGCGGCACACACGATATGATTGTAAACGCCTGCGATAAGCTGAAAACCGCACTTGCAGGTAAAAAATGATGAGGTCTTAGGCTCTACGGCATAGTCGCGAGGGCTCGCAATAATAATTCCGCGCGCTTGGGATTTTTTCTCTGAGCGCGCGGAATTTTCTTTTTGTGCCTTTCTTTTCTTTTATATTCCTTCCACCCTATGTTGTATTTGTCTTTGTTTGGGGAAGTGTATAAAAAGAAATAATGCAGTTAACAAATTTTGAGATGTTGTCTGTTTGATATTAGTTAATAAGTGTTTCTTGCTTATCGTGTGGCTAAGGTTTCATTTTGTTGCAGAAAAGCTCAAAGTCTTAAATTTTATTTGTGGATTCACTCTTTGTGAATGAATATGTGACATTTTGATAAAATGTAAATTTTACTGTCTTTGAAAACGGTTTTATGATGATGCCTGTAATAATTTATTATTAAAAATGATTGATGGTGTTGCATAATGTTATTTGTTTGCCTTATTATCATGTGTAAATGACATTAAAGTGATGCAGGTTATGAATTATAACGGTATTTTCTTGTGTTATCGAACTGTTATTTATACTTTTGCAACCAAAATAAAAAAACTAATAAATTATTATGAGAAAAATTTTACAGATATTTGCTTTTTGTGCTGCAATTTTTGGCGCAACCGAGACAATGTATTCACAGATACCTTCTGTTACCTTGAAGGATATTTCTGGAAAAACAGTGAAGACTGATACTCTCCATAATGACGGAAAACCTATAATAATTGATTTTTTTGCAACTTGGTGCAAGCCATGCAACAGAGAGCTTACAGCCATAAGTGAGGTGTATGAGGATTGGCAGGAAGAAACAGGTGTTAAGGTTATAGCTGTTTCTATTGATCAGGCTCAAAATATTAATAAGGTAAAGCCGTTGGTCGACAGCCACGGATGGCCGTATGAAGTCTTGCTCGATCCTAATGGAGATTTCAAACGCGCCTTGGGTGTTCAGATGATTCCTTATACACTCATCGTTGACGGAAAAGGAAACATCGTTTACAGACACAATGGATATACCGACGGAGCAGAAGTTGAGTTGATTGAGAAGGTGCGTGAGCTGGTAAGTGAGTAATGCCTTTGCTCTGATTTGGTAATGTAGATTTTAATGATGATGGAAAACAGAAGAATACTTTTGCTGTCTCTATGCTCGTTGCTGACTTTTCCTGCTGTTGCTCAGGACGGTGATCGTGGAGAGAAGAAAATTATTGTGAGCGGAAGTGTCCAGAGTGATATTCTTGTACCTCAGAAGGATAAGGCTATAGGTGCCGACGAAGTTGACAATTGGGCTTTGACGAATACCTATGCTGATGTAAACGTAATGAGCAGTCATTTTGATGGAGGGGCACGCTTTGAATTTCTGGAATATCCGCTTCCTGGATATGAAGATAAATTCAAGGGATGGGGTGTACCTAATATTTACATTAAAGCCCATTATGACAAATGGAATTTGACAGCAGGTAGCTTTTATGAACAGTTTGGTTCCGGTTTCATTCTCAGAACGTATGAGGAGAGGAGTCTTGGAGTCGACAACTCTTTATTTGGTGCACGTTTGGTTGTCAATCCCGTTTCAGGACTTTCAATCAAAGCTCTTTCTGGTAAGCAGCGCAGATATTGGTCGCTTAACGATTCATGGGTTAGCGGTGCCGATGTTGAGCTGAATCTGGATCAATGGTTGAAAGGTTTGAGCAATAACGGAACGTATCTTACACTCGGTGCTTCATGGGTAAACAAATATGAATCGGATGAAGACATTATGACAGATGCTACGCATAAGTTGAATCTGCCTTCGTTTGTAAATGCGTTTGATGTTAGAGCAAGTGTTCAGACTGGCAATCTCAATGTACTTGCTGAATATGCATGGAAGACACAAGATCCTTCTTTCGATAACGGATACATATACCGACAGGGTAAGGTTGCAATGCTTTCAGCTACATATTCAAAGAAAGGCCTTAGTATGCTTTTGCAGGCAAAACGAAGCGACAACATGTCTTTCAGAAGCAAGCGTACTGTTACAGGTATTTCATCTAACATAAACCATCTGCCGGCCTTCACGATGGAACACACTTATGCGCTAGCTGCACTTTATCCTTATGCCACGCATCCTGACGGTGAGTGGGCTTACCAGGCGGAATTTGCGTATAACTTCAAGCGTCGCTCTTTTCTCGGAGGAAAATACGGAACAAATGTTAAGGTGAATTTCTCGCACGTTCACGCAATCGACCGCAATGAGCATGATGGTGCATCTATGGGATCCGACGGTTATGGTTCGGCCTTTTGGAAATGGGGAAAGCAGACTTATTATCAGGACTTGAATTTTCAGATTGAGAAGAAGTTTTCCAAAAACTTCAAGCTTAATCTCATGTACATGAACCAGTTCTACAACAAGACGGTTATTGAAGGCGAAGGTGGAATGGTACATTCTGATATCTTCGTTGCTGAAGGTAAATATCAGTTCTCCAGAAAGCTTACATTGCGTGGTGAACTTCAATATCTTTCAACTGATGAGGACCAGGGTGACTGGATGTACGGTCTTTTGGAACTGTCGTTCTTGCCTCACTGGATGTTTACAATCTCTGATATGTACAACAGCGGGGAAACCAACCTGCATTATTATCAGGGTTACGTGACTTTCAATACCGGGTCGCACCGTCTGCAGCTGGGATATGGACGCACACGTTCAGGATTTAATTGTTCTGGAGGTGTTTGTCGCCACGTACCAGCAAGCAAGGGCGTTACGTTGTCTTACAATTATAATTTCTGATAATGATGAAAGCTAAGATATTTACTCAAGGCATTATGCTTGCTTCTCTGTTCCTTGTAGGAGCTTGCGATTATATCGATGAAGATGATCGTTTTATTTATGTCGAACCGGCAAATGTGGCCAAGCGTGTACTCATAGAAGATTTTACTGGTCAGCGTTGTGTCAATTGTCCTTCTGCAACTGAGACCATAAAGCAGTTGCAAGATACTTATGGAAAGGAAAATGTTATAGCAGTGGCTATACATAGCGGTCCGTTCAGTAAGACTTTGACAGGTACTCCTTATCCGCTTTACACGGAGACTGGCGATTATTATTATAATCTGTGGGGAGTGCAGGAGCAACCCAGTGCTATGATTGACCGTCATGGAGTGACCAGCAATTATATGACTTGGGGAACGTCGGTATACAAAGCCATACAAGAGTCGGCATCATTATTGCTGAATGCGTCATGCTCGTATGATGCAGAGACGTCAACTGCTTCCATTTCGATAGACGCTGAAGGTGTTGATGCTGTTGACGGAAAATTGCAGGTTTGGTTGACTGAGGATAGTGTGACTAGTCTGCAATTTATGGAAGGCAATGTCATAGATCAGAATTATGTTCACAATCACGTTTTCCGTAAATCGGTAAATGACGTAATGGGTGATGCTGTCAGCATTGGCGAGGGCGAGAAGAAAACCTTGACTTATACAACAGAAATAGACAGCAAGTGGAATGTTGAAAACATGTCGGCAATCGTGTTTGTCTATAATGGCAACGGAGTTCTTCAGACTGCAGAGGCTAAGGTGACAGGTTCTGAAGTCGAATAAAAGATTATAGTAACAATAAATATTTATTTAACAACATGAAAAAATTAAGATTATTGTTGTTGACAGCAGCTGCAATTATGTATACTGCTGTTGATGCTCAGACAGATGGAACATTTGTCTTTGTTGACAGTGAAGGAAATGAGGTTGAGGACGGCAGTCACATCAATGCAAGCACTGTTGAATATATTGATGACGGAATGGGTGGCCAGACTCTTATTATTCCTACAGGATTGAGTGTCAAGAACACTTCGTCTGAGAACTGTGGAGTAAGCCTTGAGATTGATGTAGAAAAACTAGATAATGGTATTTTGCAGTATTGTTTCCCTAGCAGTTGTAATGTGATTTCTTCAACCGGTACATATGCAGGAAGCAATGGAACAATGGATGTCGGACAAGTAAAGTCTTTTGAAACAGAATGGATTCCTGTATCCTATGGAGAGTGTACAGCTTCATTCAAAATTAAAGTTATGGATGTGAAATTTAATGATTGGGGAATTCTAACATATACTTTTAAGGCTTACGGACCAACGGTGAAGGTTACATTTGCATATAGTGAATCTTCTGGAATTAACGATGCTGCAGCTGATGCTGAATCAGAGGTAGTGGGGTATTACACACTTGGTGGATTGAAGACCGATGCGCCTCAGAAGGGGTTCAATATTGTAAAATATGCTGACGGCACAAGTGGCAAGATCTTTATTAAATAATCCTTTAAAATAATCTGTTTATGAGAAAAACTTTACTGCTGATGCTTGCTTTCTTGCAGGTATCTTTTGCTGCTCAGGCACAGGAGAAGACTGAGTTTAAAACAGGCTCTAAGGCTTTGATGGAAAGAAAAGCTGATAGGCCTCTGGTTCTTCCTGGTACTACACCTAGAACTGCTAATGCGTCGACACGAATTGCAATGGATGAAGATGAGCGCATAATGGGATTCTATACAAGTGACGAATATGGTGATCCTAATAGTGCACTGGGTCTTAAAGTGAACCACTATATTGCAGCTGTGGAATTCTTTCCTTCTGATATTAAAAGAATGGTCGGTGGAGAAATTACTAAGGTACGTTTTGCTATAAATGGAAGTATCGGTGCTTCAAAAGTATACATTTATTCTATTGACAATTTGGGCAATTTTGTGGATTCGTATGATCCAGTTGAGGTTGCCAGTACAAAAAACGGATGGAATGATGTTGTATTGCCGACTCCTATACCTGTTAAGGAAAATATGAGCTACATGATTGGTTATGAGGTCAACAATGCTGCAACTAAGTATCCTTTGTTGACAGACTCAGACATCAATCCAGGAGGTGCAAGTGAAGGTGGCCTGCTTATATATGGAGACTTGGGCGAAGGTGAATATTGGTATACTTTCGGAACCGATTACGGCAACTTGTGTATACAGGCTGTAGTAAAGGGTGGTACACACAGTGAGAATGATGTAAGTATCAACGGACTGTCTACAAATAAATATGTAAAGAGTAACAGCAATTTTGAATTTAACTTCAACATTCGCAATTCTGGAATGAACGCTGTATCTTCATGTGTTTTGTCTGTATACATTGACGGTACATCTCTTGGTACATTAAATGTTTCAGATGGACTTTCTTCTAATTATCAAAATATTTCTGTTAACGCAGAACTTCCTGATGGATTGTCTATTGGTAAGCATGAGCTGATGCTTACAGTAGACGCTGTAAATGGAGTTGTTCCATCCGAAGATTTTGGAGAAAGTGTTACTAAAACAGAATTCGTCGTATATGAAAATGCGATGACAAGGAATTATAACCTTGTTGAGCAGTTCACATCTCAAAGATGTACTTTTTGTCCGCTCGGATATAATGTCTTGAATGCATTGGAAGCAAAGCGCAACGATATAGCTTGGGTTTCATTGCACGGAAGCGGAATGGGTGATGATGAGTACAACTTTGCAGATGTTGATTATATCGATTATTTTGTAGGTGGCGGTGCATATCCTTCAGCTGCATTCAATAGATATTATGTAAACGATAAGACTGTCAACAGTAGTTCTCGATTGGGCCTTTCTCTGGGCTATTCTGCTGAATATACTGATCAGGCTGCTGAAATGTTCAGTCAGATTATTGATATGAGTAATGCATCTGTACCTGCGTTCGCTTCAATAGATGTTGCAACAGAATATGATGCTTCAAGCCGTAAACTGAATGTAAAGGTTACAAGTGAGGCTGCTGAAGGTTTTGATAAGCTCGTCGGAGATGCTGCTATCACAGTATACCTTCTTGAAGACGGACTTGTTTCAAAACAGCTTAATAATGGTGCTTGGGATTATAACTTCACTCACAACCATGTTTTGCGCGATATTCTCACTTCTTATTATGGAGATGCTGTAACATGGACTGACGGAAAGGTTGAGATGGATTTCTCTACAGTTCTTGATTCTGAATGGAATCCTGAAAAAATGGAAGTCGTAGCTTTCATAGGACGTCCTATTATATTGAACGGCAGTACATTTGAGACTACTTTTGATGATGCTTTTGTTTTAAATACAAACAAAGTTGGTCTTGGAGGTACTACTGGCATCGAAGGTGTTGATATGGATGAAGCCGATGTTAAGGAAGTTGCACGTTACACAATTGATGGTGTAAGAATCAGCGCTCCTCAAAAAGGTGTCAACATCGTAAAGATGTCCAATGGAAAAGTTTATAAAGTCTTGGTTAAATAATCAAATGAAGGTTTCAGGCATCATGCGTCAGCATTGATGCCTGATTTTTTAAATAATTATTGGTAATATATAAATTTATTGAGTATGAAAAGAATTGTACTTTCTTCGTTCTTGACCATATCTATGGTTATGTCTGCTTCAGCTCAGAGCAGTGGTATTAAAATATTGTCAATTGACGAAACCGAAAATGAGATGCCTGTACAGCTTATGGGATTGGCTATATCTGAAAACGGAAAATATGTTGCAGGTACAACTATGTATAGCGGTTCTTTTGTATGCGAATGGCAAACGGGGAAATATGCTTACTTCAGTTCATCTGACTCGCAGCTTCGTGGTGTTGACAACAATGGTAGAGGTGTTGGTTATGATAACTATACTCCTATAATTTTGAGCATAGACGGTACAAAATCTGCTTTTGAAGCTGGAGGTGATGGAGGTATTGCTGAGGCTACAACACCTGATGGAAGTATTGTTTGCGGATCGGGCGATTGGGTGGATTTTTATGCTACTCATGCATGCATATGGAAGAAAAATGTAAAGGCTTCTCTGCCTGAACCTACAAATAAGTGGCTTGGATTTACGAACAACGGAACATCTGCAAAATACATCAATGGTGACGGAACGGTAATCGTAGGTCAGATAATTGATGATATGTCTTCATATCCTGTTGTCGTTTGGCACATGAATATGGACAGCACATATTCAGTCGACCCTATATGCAGGAAGTACTTTGAAACCGGTGACGGCAATAAACCTTATTGGTTGTTTTCTGCATCTGCCGTCAGCAACAATGGTAAATGGATTGCTCTTACTGTTCAGAAGAATGGAAGCTGGAATTCTATAATGGCTCGTTATGATGTTGAAAATGATACTTTGTATTTATGCGATGACAGCAATATATCCATGTATGATAATTATATTTCAACTGCTATTGCCGATGATGGTACTATGATCGGTTATAGTGAGTCTGGAATGAATATGACACGTACTTCTTTGATTTGGAAATCAGGGGAGGGTGAACAACCGAAGGCTTTCACTGAGGAATGGCCGTCGGTAAGTGAATTTACTAAATTCGACACTGATGGATTTCATGTCCCATGTGGCATTACACCTGATGGTGATTGCATAGTAGGGTTTGCCTCAGACGCAGAGACTTATGGATACAATACTTATGTCTTTAAGATTTCAGATCATACTACAGGCGTTGGTTCTGTCAGCGATGATAATTCTGTGCTGAAAAACAAGGTTGCAGCACGTTATACAGTCGACGGAAAAAGAATAATCAAACCGGTAAAAGGCATAAATATTGTAAGAACTGCTGATGGCAGAACTCATAAGGAATTGGTAAAATAAATCCTATTTTATTAATTCTTCAATAGGAAATAGAGGGAAATCTGATTAGTGATAAGTGTCAGATTTCCCTCTTTCGGTGTTTTTACTGGGATGTCTTTATGTATTTACAAAATCTGTATGCTTGTTGTTTATAAAATAGTCTGTTTTATGCGCAACATATAATAGAAACCTTTATCTTTGAAATTAATATTATAAATGACAATTATGGAACAAGATTACCTTGATAGTTTTGAAAACAATCTGCAGGAGCGTTTGCTCGGTATTGCTACAGAATGCGGAATGCTTGAAGGCACACTTTTGTCAAGTTCGGATATTGATGATTTTTGGCTCTCTGTGGCTCCTGGTTATTTGGCAGATGCTGTAACTCAGGTGCAGAACTACCCAACTGTATCGTTGGCATGGGCCGCTTATCTTGGCTTGGGTGTGGCGTGCGGATGGGATCTTGACTGGAATACATTTTCAAAGGCTGACTATCAGTATTTTCTTGGCCCTAATGGTTTTGATGATATGGACGATCATATTGTCGGTGACATATTAGGACTTGCCATAGATGGAAGTGAAGCTGCTGGTCTTGAAAAAGTTTTCAGAAGCTGTGCACAGCTTTCCATAGATCTTATACGTCATGAACAGGTAGAACCGCAGAGTCCTATGGCATTCCATATTTTTGCACGTGCATGTAGGGCCATGTATCGTATAGGTGCTTCTATTGAACTTAAGCGATTGGGATACAGACTTGAACGTGTGGGCTTGCCGGAATGTTGATGACGTTTTTCTGTTGGCTTTTTGTGATTATATAATATTTATTGTGTAATTATTAATTCATTATTTTATGGAAACAGATAAGAAAGTGTATGAGTCTCCTGATTTCGAAATTGTAGAAATTCAGGAAGAACAGATTGTGTGTGAGAGTGGAGATGGTACAAGAGGTGCAAGTCATGACCGTTTTGAAACAGAGACGTATGAATGGTAAGTTGTTATCAAGACCGGTAAGACATTCATGGTTGTGTGTTGCCGGTATGTTTGGCATTATGATGTTGGCATCTTGTTCAGAAGATGCTTATGATGATGGTAGTGATGGAACGAAAGTTCCAATGGAGTTCTCTGCAAGTGTCGAAGCAACTCGTACAGTTTTGGAGAATGAGGGTAGTGTTAGTTGGGAAGCTGGCGATGAAATTTCTTTGTTCGATCCGTCTGGCAATAATAACAAGTTTGTTACGTCTGTTGGTGGCAAAAGTGTTACATTCAGTGGTACGGCTGTAAATGCAGGAGGCAAGTACTATGCGCTTTATCCTTATGATGCGAATGCAAATTTGTCTGGTTCTGTTTTTACAACGATGCTTCCTGCACAGCAGAGTGCCCGAGAAGGTAGTTTTGCTTCGATGCTTAATCCGTCGGTAGCTGTAGCTGATGGACCAAATGAATCTCTGTCTTTTAAGAATGCATGTGCTGTTATAAAGTTTTCTTTTACAACTACGACCGATGCAGAAATATCGAAAGTAGTGTTTCGTGGAAACAATGAAGAGCCATTGGCTGGAAATGTGCGGATTGATGCAGGAGTAACTTCTCCATCAGCTGTTGTCTTGACTGATGGAGCATCCAGTGAAATAGAACTGTCGGGAACTTTTGCACCTGATAAAGATTATTATTTTGTTGTTGCCCCATGTTCTTTGAGTAATGGTTTTACCATTACTTTTTATAATAGCGAAGGTAAGGCTTGGTCACGCGTTGGAACAAAAAGCGCTTCGTTAAAGGCTGGTTATATATTGGATTTGGGAACAAGCACTGTTGGTAATTTCTCGTCATGTGAACTGATAGATGGCGTTTACCATATCTATGATGCTGATGGACTTGTTGAGTGGGCATCTAAAGAAGACGTGTTGATGAAAGATGTTGTCATTGAAAATGACATAGATATGACTGGTAAGCCTTGGAATCCTGTTGGTACAAATCTTACGGATGGATTTTCTGGCGATTTTGACGGCAACAATAAGACTATCAGTAACTTGTCTATAGATGGCACTTCTTCTTCTGGAAATGTCGGTTTTTTTGCTGGATTAGCCCAAAGCGCAAAGGTTCATGACGTGATATTCGATAGTGCTAAAGTGATTGGAACTCCTTCTTCATACTCGGGTGTTGTTGCAGGCAACAGTTTGGGCATCATTGATGATTGTAGAGTAAATAACTCTAAAGTATCAGGTTATTATGCAGGTGCTTTAGTCGGAAACAACAGTCGTCAAGTAAATAATTGTAATGTCAGCAATGTCGTGATTAATGCATCTAACTCTGGTGGAGGTATTGCTGGAGTAAGTTATGGTAAGATTGAATATTGTACTGTCACTGGTTCTAGAACTAGAATTACTGCATCTGGACTAAGTGTAAGCGTTGGAGGTATTGTTGGACGAACATCACAAGAAGGAGGTATTGCCACAAGCGGTAGACTTCTTAAATGTGCTGTTGACAGTATTACTGTTTCTGGTTATTGGGCCGGCGGTATAGCTGGTGAAAATGGATTCGGGGTAGTGGCGCAGTGCGTTGTGACACATTCTTCTATATTACATGATGTTACAAATGCTTCTAGTTGCCGTATAGGTGGAGTTGTCGGATATAATAGCAGAGGTGAGATTATTGCGTCATATTCTGCATTTTCTACTGTTGGAAAGGATAGTCTGACATCAGAAGCTATTGGCGGTATTGTTGGTTATAACTATAATAGTGCGGCTCAAGTGTACGGTTGTTATTCTACAAACGTGTCATTGCTTGGTAATGTTAGTGGAAACGATGCCGGTATAGGTGCCATTGCTGGTTATAACAATGGGAATGTGATTTCTTGTTATGCCGTATTGCCACCAGGCGTAACAGGCATTACGCTTATAGGTAAAGGTTCTGGCGCTGTGCATAGTGTTGAAGTTGGAGATGCAGATTATGAAAGCCTAGTCAATAATGTTGGAGATATTAAATGTGCAGACGGAACAGTCTGGAATGCAGAAGAGATTTGGAAAATTACGGCATCCGATTATCCAATTATCAATGCAGATTACGTCGTAGAAGGACCAGCTGAGTAGTATTTCCATATATTCTCCATGTTTTTGCAATAGCAAATGTAGAAAATTCAAAACGATGGCAATGGACCATTGTAAAGTAATATCACAATAAAATATCTTGTGTAATTGCAAATACGGAATTCTGATCAGTCAGAGTTCCGTATTTTTGTAATGTATAAACATTGGGTTTTCTACATTTTCTTTGTAAGTAGAGATAAAGCAGTTTGATACAACGTTGTATGATTAAAGACATTGCAGGAGTACAAGGTTTGCTTATGTTTACTCGTTTTCAATCAAATTGTTTAGGTAGTGTTTCATTCAGTGTGTCTGGAGTGAGTCTTCAGACCTCTTAGTTTTGCA
>OGHV01000249.1_pt1 | contig 39929 bp, 45 predicted proteins | sample 1571551 | NCBI WGS metagenome assembly OGHV01 (sample SAMEA2581960, study PRJEB24529) | metagenome | biome: Human gut stool | place: China | collected 2011 | reverse complement strand
CTTATCCTCAGAACTGCTTGCTAATAAAGTGGTTATAAAAATCTTCCAGAATTACAATAAATGTTTGGCAAAACTTGGCCTAGCAGTTACTGACACTAAATGTATTCTTTCTTATACAGACTCAGAAGCTATTCATGTAGATTCATTTTTTGACCAAGAATATCTAGATATGCCTATAGAATCCAGGATGATAGAAAGCATTCTTCGTGGCGAGACGGGGGGTAAGGATTATATCTCAAAAATCGATGATATTGTAGAAAGATGCATAAGAAAATCAGAACTTCAAAAATCGATGATTGATAGAGTTGTTCTTGTCGGTGGCTCAAGTAAAATCCCATGTATTAGGAAGTTGATTGAGGAAAAGTTTGGGACAAATAAGATTTTCCAAAGTCCTTTCCCTGAAGAAACAGTAGCAAGAGGAGCTTGTATTTGGGCTGCTTACAAAATCGACCAAGAAAATAAAGGTAAATCCAACTACGTACGTCATCTGCATTATTGGGATACAATTATTATAAAAGAGAAAACAGCACATAATCTTGGAGTTAAAGACGCTCATAATAATATAGACACAATTATAGCTTCAAATAAATTTACTCCAGTAAAAGCAACTCGTTCATATCTACCAAGTAGATTAAATAATGATGGGACAAAAGCAGAGCTAGAACCGCTAATCATATGTCAAGGTAAGAAAGAAATAGGCAAGATTCCTATTCCTGTAATATATGCTCATGGTAGACAAAGAAAGGATATTAATATACTTATTACTTTGATTGCCGAATCAACAAGTGTTAAGGTTTTGATTGACGTTCCACAGGGAAATGAAGACGGCTCAGATATACATACAGAAGGTCAAATTCAAATATCATAAACTTATTAAAATGGATAATTTAAAAACAAACAATACAGTAGAGCATCTTAATGATGACTCTTTTGTAAATACAGAAAATGCAGTTGACGTGCAGTCTGAAAATACAAACAATACAGAAGAACATCTCAATGACGATTCTTTTGAAAATACAGAAAAAGCAGTTGACATGCAGTCCGAGGAAGAAAAGGCCAATATACCTATTAATAATAATGAGGTGTATAAAGAAACGTTAACCGCAATTTATGATATAAAAGAAATATATACGTCTGATAACACCGAATTATTGGAAGTCATAAATCAACGAAATGTGTTGTTAGATGAAATTACAGTCCTCAATGAGAGACTGGCAAATATTCAAGAGAATGTTTTGAAATCAAATATACTATATGATGAATTTAAAAAGGGCTTTGCTCAATCTGTAGCCGAAGACAGCTGGGGCGAAAAGATTTTTTATGCATTGCCAATTTTTGACGAATATGATGCAAATGATCCTTGGATTGTGCTATGGTGTGATGTTATGCAAGAAGCAGTCAAAGACAAAAACAAAGAAAATATTAGAAATTTCATTAATAAGAATTTATACAATTCTACTTTTTCACTTCCAAAAGACGTTTACTACTATAAGATAAATCCGAAGGAGATTAAAGATGTAGAAAAGGATGTCACAAAACTTGCAAATGTCTTTTCAACAAAAACTTGGATTTTCTTTAAATTTATAAAAGATTTTTCTGACCATTTAAGATTAAATCTATTGAAGAGCCAATTGTTAGCTCCCCTAACAAAGAGAGATTTGGACAAAGTTATATTTCCATCTCAGCAGGAAATCCAGGAAGACGTAGATATAGTCCTTACCAACGGAGATTCCGAAATGGAGATATACAAAAAGTACAGAAATTATTCAAAGATAACAGAAATTATTCAAAGTTCAAGTGCATACATTGCTAGTGCACGAGAATTATACCAACAAGTATTGTCTTTCCGCACCGAACTATGTTCTTTTGAGAAACAGGTATATACAAAATCTCTTATGGATGTCTACAGACTGTATGACAGCGTTAAAAAATGCATGGCTGATTTTGAGAACGCTCAATCTCTTTTGTCTGATTCTGACGAACCGAGTAGCATATGCTGTGCAAAATTTATCTATAGAATCCAAAAAATGATAAGCAAAATTGAGAATTACCTATTCCAAGCTTATAGTATTAAACCTATTGATATAAAAGTTGGCGAAAACTTCAATAATTATGATGTCATGTGGTACGAAGTTTTGACAGCAGAAGATGCTCCCAATGAAAATCTTATCGAGTGTGTATCATCTATATCTGATACGGGATTCGCTAAATATAACATCAACGGAGTGGTTGAAAAAGTCACTAGAGCAGCAAGAATATCAGTTTACAGGAGTACTGTGGAAAAAGGAAACAATTGATCTGTGTATGAGTAAGCCAATAACCCCAAAACCTAATAATTTAAGTGCAGCTCCTATTGGGATTGATTTTGGAACAACCAATAGTGTAATGAGCAGATACACTCATACTTTATTGAAGATTGGACCAGAAAATTTAAATTTCCCAATTACAGGCAGTAATTTGTACCCATCAATTGCAATTGTTGATGAAAAAAAATGTGAGATTAGGACAGGAAAAGCGGCATCTACTCGTAAGTTTATAGAGCCAGAGAATATTGTATCTAGTGTAAAGAGAAGGATCGCTGAGGATTCAATTTATTCGTTTAATGGAACAGTAATCTCAAACACACAAATTGCAGAAGCAATAATCTCTGGCTTTATAAAAGAAATCAAATCTGTAGATCACAACTTTTGTCCAAATATTGTGATAGTTACTGTACCTTATTATTTCGGAGAGAATGAAAATGCTCTAATCAAGCAAACGGTAGAGAATGCTATTGAACATGAAACCAACTCTGCGCCCTCTTTCTTTATAATTCCAGAACCTGTGGCCGCTTCAATTTCTTGCTTATATGACATTAAAGATGAACTGTTAAATTCAAAAGTATTTTTTATATATGACATAGGGGGTGGAACTCTAGATATGACTCTTGTCAAAATAACTAATGATTTGGCATCCTTTTCCTATGAGGTTCTTGCTAACGATGGCATGTTATTATTTGGTGGCGATGATATCGACCAATTCATTTACGAATACGTAATAGAGCACGAACAATTAGATTTTTCTAATTTAACAAAACATCAACAAAATGTTAATAAAGCTAGGCTGATGGAGGAATGCATAGAAGCGAAACATCATTTAAGTTCTTGTGAATCATACGATTTTATGTGCCCAAATCTTTTGGGTATAGAGCAAGGTTACATAGAAATTACAATTACAAGAAACAAATTAGAAACCATAATCCAAGGAGATAACAGAATTAAACGTAATATGCTCTCTGATATGGGCGAATGTATTAAACGTTTATACGCAAAAGCCGGAATCGAGAAAGAATCTGTAGACTATGTGGTACCAGTTGGTGGTACATCTTTAATTCCTTTATTTAAACAGTATATAAAAAAGCTACATCAAAACTCTGAAGAATTACTGTCAAATACTCCGAATGACAGTTTTGTGTTAGTTGCAAATGGTGCAAGTATTTATGGTGCATTAAAAAGTGACGAGATTTTCAAGACTCAGTATCGACCATTTAAGCATCAAAACGCTATTAAGAATATGCAAACTCGCATTTCTCATTCATTGTATATTGAAAAATACAACGGAAAATTAGATAAGATCGTTGATGCAAACACTATTTCACCGTTTGTTTTTGAAAAAATTTATTATCCATCAAAATTTATCGACGGAGATAACCAAGTTGATATGGGGCATGTTAGACTGTATCAAGGTAAAGGTGAAAGCCGCAAAAATGGTGAATTCATTGGGAATATTGATTTTTCATCATACAAAATATATTCACACGGAAGATCATTGAATGATATTCCAATTAAATTAAAGGTAAAAGTGACAGATTCATTAGTTTTTATCACGGTTTTAATTCCAAAATCTGATATAAACAAAAATGACATTGAATTTTCTCAAATTATCTATAATAATAAAATATGAAAAAGTTTATTCTTTTATTGTTCAGTCTAATCACAGTTTACCCTGTCTTTTGTCAAATAGATGACAAAAAGAAGACAGAGCTATTGATTGTAGCATTAGACATGAGATCTAGAGTTAATACATATTGGAGCGCAAGCAGTATCTCCAGTAGTATCTATAGTATTTTATCACACAACGAGGTTAATCCAGACTATGTATCAGGTGTCCTGTATGGAATCGAGGACAATGCTCCTACCCCAACTGGATTCTCTAAGCTAGCGAAAGAACCAGAAACTGCGAAAAATAGTTATGTAGAATTATTAGAAACTCTCCATTCTCAAATACCTTCTGGAACTTTCTATTCTATAACAAGCTTTGCCAAGCCTTATTCATTAATGGCATTGAAAGGGAAACAGAGTGCTAATCGAACCTTTATGGTGATAATAACCGATGGCGAATATAATGGTAATGATGACTATTACGGTGAAGCATCATATGTAAAGAACAAATTTACAGAAAAAGGAAAAAAACAGTTCAAACGCGAAATAAAATCTGTACAAACAAATTATTTCTGCCAATTTATTGATCAAAGAAATATCAATGGAGGATATATACAACTTTATGAATTTATACCTTTGCAGCAATATTTTGCATTAGAGTCTGTTCTAAATTTCCCTCATGACATCGTTGCAGAGAGAAAGAAAGGAAAATATCAAGTAAAATTCCCTATAATCGCTATCAAGAACAATGATTATAAGATAGAACGATTAGTCGTAACAGTATCAAACGAGGAAAGCAAGAATGATGTTATTTATAAGGAAGAAGTTACACCAAACAAAGAACTAATAATAAATATTCCGAACAATAAAATCTCAAATGCTAACATTGAGGTCAAAGCATGGGTAAGGTTATGTGATGGTATTTATGAAAATACAATTCTTCACCCAGAAGGTTCAAAACTACAAGGTGCAAATGGACTTTCAAGAAAGTTCAATATTAAGTTAGAGGAGGATGCAAAAATATTGGGAGTTCTCCCTCTTCCCGATTTCCTCTTTTATTTGTCTTTTTGGACATCTTCACAATCAACAGCTGCTAATTCTTGGGCATGGATTCTTATTTTGATTGCCATAGCTGTAATTGTTTATATTCTATACAAAAGTAATATCTATAAACCTGATACAAAAGAAATAAAAATATAGCTTAAAATATGAGTGTAAAAAAATCTATAATTCACAATTTCGGCTTAAATACTGGATATAGTGAACTTGATTCGAGTAGCATCGATTTTCCTGTCAAAAGAAATATTTTAGGACAGAAGAAAATGATTGATGTACCTGTAGAATTCTTCAAAATAGAATCGATTATTTACTCTCCTTATATGGAGATAGACAAAAGTAATATTTTGAAGATAAAAATCCTTGGTGGTGTAGTAAAAGAAGGTACTGAGATAAAGAACTTTCATCTGACTACATATAACACCCCTTACCAGATTCTAATTAATCACAATGCAATTTTAGATTGCATTGATTTGGAACAAATTTGTGCTAACATATCATTTAAGGTTAGTTTTTCGATAAATGGTGAGATTATATCAAAAGATTACTCAGTAACCATAAATCTTGCAAAGGCTAAGCCCAATTGTGTGGTAGAATTTGAACCCCAATCAGATATAAAATATAAGCACGATAACATTCTTGCCGGAATTTTGCATATAGAGAACACATGTGAATATAGATATGCAGATTTGGCCGCTGTTAATCTTAATGTGAAGTATCCGTTAGAATTTGCAGATGACATTGTCAGTTTGGGGCAGATAAAAGAAATTATTGAATCCGATCCCTACTATGAGAGTTCAGGATTACGTGAAGAAAATGAAAAGCCAATTTCTATACTAAAAATCTCGCGTCTAAGTAGTCAACAAATAGAGCTGAAAAGGATTACTGCACAAAATAGAATTTCTATTCCTGTTTATATAGATTTAGAAAGATTAGTGAATCCAGAAGATGAATACAGAGATGAAAAATTTGTGCTGGTTATTAAGAATATATTAAACGATTTGACAGAAGATCCTATAGATTGTCATGTCAGAATTCATAGAGACTTCACGAGAACAAGATTATTTGTTAGATGCAACTGTTTGAATATAGATAACAATTCTAGAAACTCATATGGACACTATAATTGGATTCATCATCAAACTGGAAAGAAAGAACGTTTTGCAGGTGTGATGAGAATCGCGAACATCGAAATTGGTAATGAAGCGACTAATAATGGACTTTCTAAGGACTCTGCAATAATTGTTAAGGATATTAAGATATATCCGTTATATAATGAACTGGAAATTTTATCAAACGCAGAATTTCTTGAAGAGAAAAGTATAGAGAATAAAATATATTTTCTTAAAAACGGAATCAATTCTTATATTACTTATAGTTGTAAACTTTTTCATAAAAACATCTTGGACATACCAAATAATCACTCAAAAATTACATTCAATATAGAATTTGATTATATTGAAGACGAAAAAGGTAATTACGGTTTGGAAGAGATGATTTGGAGTCATTTTAAGGCTGAAGCTAATGTAGAATTGGAAAAAGACCCAGGAAGTGAATGGTTGTGTGTTGACTATGGAACGTCTGCTACCGTAGCCGTTTTTGGAGACGGCACCGAGAACAATTTCCAATTACTAGAATTGAATAACAGAAATAAGGAGATCATTGAAGAAAGAGAAATTGAGAGATTTAGAACACCTCGTTTTGAGAGTGGGGAGCATTTCTTATCTTCCAATATTATGCTCCAATCAAATACGCCTTCAATTGATGCAAATTCACATGAAAAATCATTAGTATATCTATCTCCTAGTGAACCTAGATTTCATGCAACAGGGTTTCGTCTGCCATATATGAAAGCTTTGGTTGGGTATAAAAATCTCCCAAATGGTGATAATTATTCCCAATTCAAGTATAAAATTCACGAATCAGACAAAACACCTATATGTTTTGAAGATGTTCCATTGGAGGTTGATACTATCTTTAGAGCAACTTATCGATCATTGTTTAAGGATTATATTTCAACATGTATACCCAAAGGCAAGGAAGTTAACAAGATTGTCCTTACTGTTCCAAATACATATACACCACACCATATTGAGTATTTAAGAAAAATAGTCAAGGTAGAAATTCCTACGCTCAGAGAAGATTATATTTGGTTTGTAAGTGAATCAGATTCTATTGCATATTATTACTTGAGAAACTGGTTACAATTCAATAGAGATAGAAAAGAATCCTATGATAGCAAGGTCGAGCATGTGCTTGTATATGATATGGGTGCTGGTACATTGGATTTGACATATCTTTCTATAGAGCATTCTGAGTCTGGTGATAAGAAGGTATCAATGTTGTCAAAACTTGGATTAAATAAAGCAGGTAATTATTTAGATTATGTATTAGCTGAGGTACTTGTTGATATATATCCAGAAAAATTCCCCAAGGCTATACTAATGCATTCCGATGATGACACTATGCAAAACTTGTTGGGTAAACTGAAATTCTTTATAAATAATGAACTAAAACCAAATCTATTCAAATTGGACAGTATCACCTTCTCTGCCTGGAACGGACAAACTATAATGGGACAGGATTTCGAGAATGAAGAAATAGATCTGACCCAGGTTCGTTCAAATAAAATCATCAAAGACTTCATTAACGAATGTACAGATATGCTCTTTGAACGATTTGCTAAAATTGGTGGTCTGACACCTGATGAATCTCCTATTGATACCCTAATCATGACAGGTCGAAGTATTCAGTTTGGAAACATTAAAAATAGATTGCAACATAAGATTGATACATGGAATGATGATAGTCATTGTGTATCTTTGGAAATTAATGGTGACAAACTAAAAACGGTAGTATCTCAAGGAGCATTATATTATGCTGCATTATATGGCAAACGTACTTCTTCCGTTGTATTAAGCAATAAAAATATATATGCTAAATACGGCGTATTGTATGAAGATCGAAAGAACAAATGGACTTATCAGCCATTGATTGATAGTGAGACAAAACCTACCAAACGCTCCGTAGCTAAAACTGGACAACAGAATGGTATGCAAATATACACTTACGATACAGATCGTTTTTCTGCGGATGAAACAACTAATGATATTTGCCTCGATATGCGAAACACAGTTGAAGCGTATTTAGTACAATGTTATTCTCCTGATCCTGCAAAGGACTATGAAGATGAAGAAAGACGAAATGACTATATTTCCGTTATGGTAGCCTTCAATCCAGAAAGTGTTTGTCAAGACAAACGAAACGTTCATATCCGACTTGTAATCAATGAGAACAATGAAATGACATTCACAGCTGGCGATATGGAGTTTGAAGCATCTGCTCCGATTAAAATTGATGTTGAAACAAATAATACATTTAAACATAGTATGTGGCCATACGCTTAATTTTTACAATTATGAAAAAAATATATTTAATAATATCAATGTGCATATTTTGGGCTCAAAGTTATGCACAAACTGCAAAGTTTATTTTAAACAACAATTCGGTCAAGTGCGAGATTTATGATTCCCCAAACAATAAGATTGCAGAATCAAAGAATGGTATACTAGACTATGCAAAACAGATTACTAGAATTGAATTTAAAGAAGAGCCTGTTTTGGGCAATAAACAATGTCATTATTTTCAGATTGGTGGAAGCTCCCTATCTTTTAAGAATGGTAATGATTATTTATGGGGGAAAGAAAAAGATGGTCGCGATTTAATTGGAGCTATAACATTACAACCCGGTAATATAATTATTATCAAGCGAGGTAATGTCGAAATAGGAAAAATTGTAGTAAAACCGAAAGCCTTAGCATTAGAAGAGAGAATAGCAAAGATCAAGATAATTCCATTAGAGAAAGGGGTTAAAGATTTTACATTTGAAAAAAAAGAAACTCGGATTTTTAAATATAAAATTTCTAACATTACAGGTATAAATGTTGATACCGTAGAAATTAAATGTAATAACATCAAGATTCCATCTAATTTTACAAAAGATACAATAGAATTTAGTATTAACCCTTCAATTCTTGAAAAAGATAAAGAATATACAATAATATGTTCATTAAAGATTTCTAAAGGAGAGAAATCTACAGAAAAAACGTATTCAATTGCTAAAGTATCATCACCTTTTGAGTCTGGACTTTCAGTGTGGAAAATTGCAACTTTTGCACTCATTATCTTAATTTGTATTTTATGGAGTTTTGTTTTATTCTATAGGCGTCGTATGATAAAAAAATACGGAAACGAAATAGAATTATATGATGATACTAAAAACTTAATTATTATTTCTGATGATGAAATAAAAATTGGAGATAGAGCCAATAAATGTGGTAGTTTTCTTACCAAGAAAGGATATTTTTTTGAAATATCTAAAAAGAACAGATTCTCTTGGGCGAGAGTATCAGCTATTCGTATTCGTGTTACAGACAAAAATGGGAAATATTTTGAATTTGATACAAACGATAACCCCGGTTCATATCCGCTCTTTAAATATGTCTCAAATAACAACACCGAAATACAAATTAGTAAAGGGACTCAAGTTAGTGGTGTTGAAGATACTCAGGAGTTTGAATTTGAGAATGGATATATAATTAAAATAGAAAACAAATCTATTTCTGAAATTAAATATCGTTTTTTCAGTAAAGAGTATTTACAATACGATGTGATTCTTCGAACAGATATTCCACAAGTTGGTGACATTGTTAAATCATGCACAAACAAAATCATTGTGTTGTGTGATGGAAGAAGTATAGATGTAAGGAATGGTAAAATCTGGAAAATCTTAGAAGCACCTAATTCTATGCCAAATGATAACATTCCTTATGAAGAAATAAAAAGAAGGCTTACTGAAGCTGAAAGAGAATTAAAGTCTCGACCAACAAAAAAAGAGTATGAAGCTCTGTCAAAGAAACTACAAGAATCTGAACAGAAAAACAAAGAAAATGAAGAAAAGATAAACAAAATTGATGAACTTGTAGAGCAGGCGAAAAAGATTGCAAAAGCAGAAGAAAAAAAACATATGGAAACCATCCATAAAAAAGATATTATTGACAATTACATTTCACTTTCTGATCATAAACAAAAACTTTCAAAAAGTGAGAATGTTGCTAAGGATGCCACAGATGCAAAAGAAAAGAGCGAAAAGGAACTTAAACAGAAAGAATCAGAGTTAAATAAGGCAACTGGTAAGATCTCTGAGTTGGAAAAGATTGTACTTGATAAAAAAACGGAGATTATAACTCAAAAGGCAGTAATTGCAAAACTTAAAGAAGTGGCTCGTAAAAAAAATGTACACTTTATATATCAAGTACAAGAGACTCTAGAAGAGTTAAGTAATACTTTCAAGGATGTTTATAAGGACATGCCTAATTCAACTATAAAAGATGGATTCATATCCCCTATGTTGAAAGGTGTTAGTGGATTGGGGGCAGGTATTCTGTCATGGGCTGAGGATTACACTGTAAAAGTAGCGGGTGATTCCGATGGTTTCTTTGGAGGAGACTTTATGACAATGAAGGAACAAGATGTTAAAGAAACAATTTCAAAGAAATTTATCTCAAACATTGTAAAGTCTGATAGTTTTTCAAAATTTGTACGTCTATATCAATTAAGCACGGTACCTTTTATTAGGAAACAATTCATTGAGGCTGGTATGAATATTGATGTACTCAACAAACTTTACTATAAAGTATATGTATTGGTTTCAGAGTTTGGTTATCAGATAATCTGTCCAAAATTATTTGAGGAACAACATTCTGACAAGAAATACCAGTGGTTTAATAGCACAAATTTATTCAACATAATCGAATTGCCAGAAGAAGAAAAGAAAGCGATAAAGGAACAAGGTCCCGAAACAATTATTGATGTGAATCAAATAGGATTTATTTCGCCATGGGCATCCCGAAACGCAACTGCTGTAACACAAGACTTTTAATATTAACATAAAATACAAATTAATTATGAAAATCATCGGTATTGATTTAGGAACAACCAATAGTGCTGTTTCTGTCTATGAGATGGGTACCAGTCACACTATTCAGTTGAAAGGTGCCATGACAACTCCATCAATCATATGGGTAAACTCCGACGGAGATTATATTGTCGGTCGTGAAGCAAAGCAACATGTAGCTGTCGATTCCAGTCACATATTGATTTCAACCAAACGCGATTTGGGCAGTTCAACAATATATCAAATTGATGGTGAAACCTTCACTCCCACGGAAGCAGCAACCATTATTCTTGCATATCTTAAAAGAGAGGCTGCTAAAACTCTTAATGAAGAGATAAACGACGTAGTTATCACTGTGCCAGCATATTTTGGTTTTCAGGAAATTGGTGAGGTTAAAAAGGCAGCAATCGATGCAGGACTTAATCCTCTTGCTATTATTCCAGAGCCAACTGCTGCTGCAATTCGATATGGTATCGAAGCTAAATCACGCCAAAGTATTTGTGTCGTTGATCTTGGTGGTGGTACATTTGACGTTACAGTCCTTGATGTAAACTTTGACAAAAAGAAGCAGAAACACATCATCACACCTGTAAACTGGGATGGAGATCATTATCTTGGTGGTGATGATTTTGATAATGCTATTATCGATTGGATGATTCAGAATGGAGCGAAAGGGTACAAAAACAAGTTGGAGCTCAAAGCTATAGCAGAAACTGCAAAAATCGAGCTTGCTAGTCTCACAGAAACACAAGTCTCACATCCTGTATATATGCCAACTGAGGTCGTGTTAACTCGCAATAAATACAAGGAACTCATACAGGATAAGCTTAATCAGATTGGTGATACAATAAAACGAACTATCCAGGAAAGTGTAATTGATGGTGAACACATTGACATGGATGATATCAATCGTTTTGTACTTGTTGGTGGTTCATGTAAGCATCCTGTAGTAAAAGATTATATTAAGGACATCATAGGAAAAGATCCTTTCAATGCACCCAATCTTGACACATATGTAGCAGAAGGAGCAGCGATTTTCCATCATGCATTGAAGACCCCAGGAAATGGAGGCATCGAAGTTAATCCAAAACTTCCAAAAACATTAGGCGTTAATGTATTCAGTTGCGAAAAAGGTTACACCATCAATGCTGTTTTATTACATAAAGGTGTAGATTTGCCTACAAGAGCCGTGTCATTGTTCTATGTACAGGAAGGACAACAGCATGTAAAAGTAAATATTCTGGAGGGTTCTGCCGAAAAAGCTGATGATCCAATGAATAAAGCTCTTCAGTCGCTTGAAATGGATTTGTCCTTTACATCTGATGATGAAAGTCATCCATTTGTAACTGAGTATTGTGCTGATGCCTCGGGTTTGCTGACATTCAACTGTTATGAGGTACATAAAAGTTATGAAACAGAAGATGATATCAGACAATTAGAAAATTCAATGAAAGGTGAGGCTAATGTAGTTGAGCCTTCTGATTGGGATTCTTTCCTGTCAAAACATTCTTCTCAATGTATCAAGAAAAACATACAATTGAACGTGTTTGAAGCATAATGGCGAGTTCCTTAAAAGACGAAGAAGCCGAAAAGTTGAATGACTCACTTGTGAATAAATCTGACTACGAAAAACTGAGTCAGATTATTCACAAGGCAGAGGTACTTTTAGGTAATATTGGTATAAATGTTAATCCTAACGATATAATATTTGAAGTAGTAACTCAACAGAAGTTGAATTATCTCCAACCTAAAATGCAAAACGTGGTAGGATTGACATATCCAATCAGCGTAGAGGGTAAATTACATAAAATTTGGTTACTTGAGAACCAAACATATATATTCCTTTTATCCGTTGTAGCGCATGAAATGGGACATACATGGTGCAGAGATAACAAAATACATTTTTCTCACATGGAAGAAGAAGGATTTTGTGAATTGCTTGCATATCATGTTCTATCTACCCAGTTTAGTAAATTGGGAAATGAATGGAGAACATTGATGATGAACAATCCAGACAAAATCTATGGTGATGGCTTAAGATTTATGAAAAGACAACTTGAAAATTGTAATGGGTCTTGGTTTAAATTCCGTGCAATGATAAAATTGAAGTGTAAGTAAATAGTTCTGCACATTCTTAAATTTCTATTCATATGATATTGTTTTACCACATAAAGATATTTTTCCCCGTTTATCTGTAATGAAATGAAACTATTAAAAGGATATTCTACTGATGATTATATACATGAATACGATAAGGGAGCTTTCCTTAATTTGAAAAAAGTTAAAGCTTTCGACAAATCAGTTGATTGGATAATTAAGAATATGGTAGAAGAAGTTACGAACGTTCAACAAACTGGCAGTAGTATATGTGTTAATCAAGATGCAACACCTGAATTATTCAATCTGGTGAATGATGTAGCAAAAACAGTTGATGTAGAAAATATTCCTCAAATCTATACAAGATGGGGATATGGTATCTACATTACAACGGATGGTGATAAACATCCGAAAATGATTATAAATACTGGTACAATTGACCTGTTAACTTCCGATGAACAGCGATTTATGATAGGTCATGAATTTGGACACATCAAAAGCAATCACTTAAAGTATCTCCTACTCTGTCGTTACTGGTCAATCTATGAATCATATATTCCAGGTTCTACTCTTTTACAAATTCCATTATTCTATTGGTCACGTATGACAGACTTGACAGCAGATAGAATTGGACTGCTTGCCTGTCAAGACATCAATGTGGCTCTCAAAACAATGATTAAGATGGCCGGAGCTCCTGAAGCATTGTACGATAACTTAAATGTAGATGCTTTTATAGAACAAGCCGAGAGTTTTAAACTATCCAAGATGGGCATAATGAATAAAATCGTAGAGAAAATATCCATCATGGATAATGCAGCTCCATGGATGGTACGGCGAGCCTCAGAACTGCTCAAATGGTACAAGAGTGGAGAATATGATGCAATCATCAAGAGATATGGAGTGTAAGACAGACCAGACAAGAGCTTATGTGTGTATGCTTTTGGTGACCAATGCGTGCAATCTGAATTGTGTGTATTGTTACGAAAACAACAAGTCTAACAAAAGTATGACTTTGGAAGTTGCCCAAAGAGCTATACAAAATGCGTTCGAAAAGAAAGGATTCGATTATGTTTCCATACAGTTCATGGGAGGAGAACCACTACTCGGATTCCCGTTAATGAAGGAAATAAGTGAGTGGATGTGGGATAATGAATTCTCTAAGCCATACGAACTGTTCGCATCAACCAATGGTACTCTATTGAACGATGAAATGAAACAGTGGTTCTCTAAGAATAAAGATAGAATCAGTTTAGGACTTAGTTTTGATGGAGTTCCTATGGCACAAGATTTGAATCGTTCCCAGTCCTCACGGCAGATTGACTTTAGCTTCTTTCTGGAAACGTGGCCAAACATGTATGTTAAGATGACGGTATCGGTAGATACTATTCAGTATTTGTATGAAAGTGTCGTCTTTTTGGAGGAGTCTGGATTCCTGAACATCAAAACAGATTTGGCATATATGAAAGGATGGCAAACAAACCATTTGCGGATATGGAATGAAGAGTTGAAGAAACTTGTGACATACTACGCTGATGAGGAACATGAGAATCATTGTTCCCTGTTAGATACTAAAATCGAAGCCGTCTTTGCTAAAAATGTATCTGTAAAGAGGTGTGGGTGCGGTGAAGACATTGTCTGTGTAGATACAGATGGGAAAGAATACCCATGCCAGATGTATGCTCCTATATCCATGAGCAAACAACTCTTTGACACAGTTAAAAATATAGACTTCAGTGACGGGAAGAATTTCGAAATACCAGAGTGCCAGCAGTGTATTCTGCATTCCTGCTGCCCTGCTTGTAGTGGATGTAACCTCAAATATAATGGTGCAATCAACAAGTTGGATTCCTTTTATTGCAAGGCGTTCGTCATACAATTTATGAGGACTTTGGATTATAGGTATAAAATCGCCAACAAGATTGCTGATGAAACGGTAAGGAATGATATTTTACATGATTTGAATGAAATAGCAAATGTAATAACAATAAAACAATAATATACAATGAATAAGATTATAGACAATATTATTAACTCCATTTTAGGGTCAAGTTCAATATCTCCAGTTGTTGTAAAATTGGCAAGACCTCAATCACAGCTGTCACTGCACAGAGATTTACAACACTATGCGGCTTCTTCTGATGGCTGTGGAGGTTATACGGGACATTGCTCGTGTACCAACAATCCGTGTATGATTTGTTCCAACGCTCATTAAAGTTTTCAGTTGCTGATAGAAGGAGCCGGTCATTTCCCATCGTTACAGATAAATGAATCAAAATTTGAACGAACATGAAAATGAATTTCTTAAACTCCTCTTACCTCTTCAACAATGCGGATGCTTATATCGACCGTGTTGCACAGAGATTTATCAACGACTTCAGATATAAAGGCTATGAGGTTGATGGTGTCAAGTTGCCCTCGGGCGAATGGGATATATCGCTGAAGAAAGGCAATCTCTTCCAGGCAGTTCTTGGTATGCAAACAGCCTTAAAGGTGAAAATATCATCAACATCACCACATGCCTTAGTAAAAATGAGTATAGGCTTATTTGGACAGCAGGCAATACCTACAATCCTGACTGTTGCCGTTTGGTGGCCCATTGCCATCTGTCAAGTGGCAGGACTTGTCAAACAGTACAAGATGGATCAAGAGGTTTTGGCATCTATCGTGCATGGATTCAATGTTGCCGCTGGTCATACAGTGAGCTATACGGCAATAAATTGAGAGTATGCTTAAACGCAGGCTTAGGAATTACGACATTAATGACATTAAGCATCCTGAGGATAGCGAGATACTTGATGGATTGAACAAGATACCGCTTTTCAAGGGATTCTTGAATAATACCATTTTACCAATACGAGAGGCATATAACGAGGTGGAATCATACGGTGATGGATGGAATGTCACACAACAAAGTTCACCTCAAATATACAAGAAATTGCAGGAGGCATGCGATATTCTTGGTATCAGGAAAGTGCCTAAACTCACCTCAGAATGGTTCTATGCTCCGTCATCCTTTTCGGCAGGGAATGAGAAATTCAGAATAGTCATTTCATCAGGGGCAATAGACCTGTTTGAAGATGAAGAACTGATATTTTTCATTGGCCATGAGTTAGGGCACTATATTTGCGGTCACAAACCTTATCAGATGCTTTTGGAAGCCTTGTATATGCCATTCATAGACAATGCTTCGGTAAAAGTATGGTCAACCATCGTAAAAGTTCCTTTGCTTGACTGGTACAGAAAATCTGATTTCACTGCGGATCGGGTCGGACTGTTGTGCTGTCAGGACATAGATGTTGCCCTAAGAGTCATGATTAAGCGGGCCGGTCTCCCCAAGAAATACTATAACCAGATAAATACCAAGGCTTTTTTGCAACAAGCAATAGATTTTGAGACACAGCATGTTGGCAATTTGGATAAGATAGCCAAGGCCTTGTCACTACGTTCTTGCGAGTTCCCCTGGATGGTGCAAAGAGTTATACGCCTATATGAATGGTATCATTCTGGCGACTATCAAAGATTTATAAACAAAAACAAGCAATTGATATGATAACGGGACAGTACATAAACACTGGCAACATCCCTGTGATGTCCATTTTGAACTACAACCGCATACGTGATGAAAAGAAACGTGAGGCAATAAAGGCAATGGGAATGAGTGCTTGTCAGGCAGGATGTATGAGCAGAGGTTGTTGCTCCAAATGTCATGGTGGCGGTCACAAATAACAGCAGCATGTAGGATGCATATAACGACTTCCTCTGGACATGACTACTTCTACCTCAAACAGACAAATGAAATCGTAGACTATAGATATGACGATGATTTGTTTGCTTGGGAATTTGAACCTTTGTTGTATTTCACTGCATTACCCAATGTCGATACTTTCATCATCGGCATAACAGAACAGTGCAATTTGCGTTGTTCGTACTGTTGTTATTCCGGTAATTATAAGAATAACAGAAGTCATAACACCTCATCTATGTCGAAACATGATATTGACGAGATTTTCGCATTTATTCAGAGAACTGTCGGAAAGAGGGAGCTGAAACTGGTATTCTATGGTGGTGAGCCTTTGCTACAGCCCGACTTGTTGCGTTATGCCATAGATAAAGCACATGCATTGTGGGAAGATAGAATCTCTATTTCCGTTTCTTCGAATGCAACACTTTTAACCCCTGCATTAATAGACTGGCTTTTTGACAATAAGGTACGTATTGACATCTCCATTGACGGACATAAAAAGGTACATGACAGACAACGCAGATACAGTAATGGAAATGGTACGTTTGAAAAGGTCTATGAGTCCTTATCTTACATCGGAGAACATCATCCTGCTCACTTGCAGGATGACGTACTGATTTTGATGACGTTGGCTGACTTAGACGACCTTATCGAGATAAGTATTAACTGGCATGAAGATTCCCTTCTGAGGGACATTATCCCTACTAAAATTTCGAGTATATCGCCTAACTTCAGATTAGGCGTTGAAAGGTCGAATTATGAAGTTTTGGCAAATAAATACCTTTCTCTGTTGGATGTCTATGAATCGCATAGGGAGTTGAATGTACTGAAGGTATTCCTTGAACAATGCATTGCCTATTGGGTCAACAGACCGATTATCGATGTAGGAAGTGCGGTACCTATGGCTACCTGCCTACCGCTTAATACTAAATTGTACATCGACACACACTTAAATATCGGTGTGTGTGAGAAGATTGCTGATGAATATCGTATTGGCAACGTAAAATCGGGAATCAATTGGGAAGTTGCTAATTCACAGGTTAAAGAGTACTATCAAAAAAGGGTTCAAAGATGCCGGTTCTGTTCAGCAATCAGAATGTGCAATATGTGTTTCACCGCAATAGAATACAGCGATGATGAGTGGGATATTTTATGCCATAATGAGAAGATATATACGAAAGTTTGTTTTAGGCTGTTTTGTGAAATGGCAGAAAGATGGCTTTTGCTATGAAAGAGTTTCCTGATTTGAAAACAGCTCGGTGTCATCTGGTTCAGACCACATTGGATGATGCCGTAGCAATATTTGAAACAGTTAATACTTTGGAGTGTCAGATGAATATGCCGGAGTTCTATTCTGCTTTCCATCATAAAAAAGGAATAACACATTTCATACAGGTCTTTTCCGATTATTGGCGGTTGGGTAGTGGTATGTTATGGTCTATTAAAACTCCATCAGGCATTATTGGGTTTATGGGTATTATGGATATTCCAGACATGGCGACGTTGTTCTATGCCACACACCCTGCACATCGTAATAAAGGATATATGAAGGAAAGTGTTATGTGTTGTCTTGAATACTTCAGTAAGCAATACGCAGAAACTTCAATCCATAGTGTTGTGTTTGATGACAATATACCCTCTCTGAGAATTCTGTCAAATACGGCAGTCAAGATAGATTTGAGACAAAGGAACAATCCATAAATATGTGTTATATGAAAAAGAAGTCAGGTATTCCCGGTTTATCTTTCTCCCTAAAAAGAGCACTGGGCATCACTCAATTCAAACAGAAGGTGTCTCGTGAGACAGGTATTCCTCTTACGCGAGGCGGCATTGAGAGGAAAATAGGGAACACAATACTAAAAATGTTATTTGGCTATAAAAAATGATTAGATAATGAGCTGGAATGATTTAACAGAAAGGCAAAAGGAATTAGACAGAGCCATTGAGCAATGTGGAATCAAATTAGTTGATTCGACAACATGTCTGTCAAAGGTAATGAGAGCTATCGGTGCAAATCCTACCGAAGCCTCGTTCGTCAAGGCACGTATCAACCTGCGCTTAATGACCCAGATGGCATTAGAAAGAGCAGATGATTTAATATCCAAGACCGAAGCCATGTTTGATCGATTTGAAAAAGATGATGAGGAATGGCGCAGAAAGGGACACTCGTTAGGATTTAAATTATGAAGAAAGTATTAATGGCGGTGTGTGATATTAAAACAGACCGCCATTATTATCTATCATGTTTTGCCTTGCAGCCATTAGCAATCTTGATTGGAAAAGAGATTGGCTAAAAAATATCGTTATCTGATAGAAATTTGCATTTAGAGTCTTCTATTCATATATAATCAAAACAAAGTTAATATGAAAGTAGAATTATCTTATGAGGAAATCATCAATTATGTGGAGCGGAACTTTTTCATTCGTCCACAATTGGTGTACATTGATGAACGAACGATTGACATAGAGTATAAGCCAAGTAAGTTCTTATCTGCAATGTCAATTTGTGTTCGCATAGATGGTTGTAGAAAAGATGCGGTATGCCTCTCTTATGGGTGCAGTGCCCCAATGACCATGATTATTTCTGGTGCGGTTGGTCACCTTGGAAACAAAATACCCCAAGGAATTGATGTGAATACAACAGAAAAGCGTGTTGTGATATATCTCGATCAAGTAGCAATCTTGGAAAAGCCTTTGTCATATGTGGAATTAGAAACAATTTCACTTTGTGATGACCATATCGCCATTTCTGCAAGATTGAAATAAGCAGAAATTATAAACTCTAAAAAAGACATTATTATGACAACGATTGTATGTTTGACAATTTTGGTCTATTGCATTATGGGCAAAGACATACGTTCTCTAATGGAGAAAGTGAAAGATGTTGACTGGAAAGGAAAGGGAGAAGAGTTGATGGAGAGGATAAAACCATACGCTCAGACCGTAGGACGTACCACGGCAAAACCTTTGTTGCAGTTCTACTACGTGATGGTGGATGAGTCAACTCCTACCTTGGATAAAGTGCTGATATACGCAGCTATCTTATACACTATCTCACCTGTCAGTCTGATTCCAAGTTCCGTGTACAAATTATTGGGCGTTCTGGATGAAGGTGCTGCCATCCTATACGTATATAAAAAAGTAAAAGAGAGGATTACACCAGAAATTGAGCTAAAGGTGGAAAGCGTCCTTGACGAGTGGTTTGGTACAAAATACGAACTTGTTGAGTAAAGCAGAATAAACAACGTTTGGTGGATGGGATGTATGCAACTATGCTGCATCCCATCTTGTTTTTTATACCAAGAAAAGAAAGATGAACGATAGAAAAGCGAAGTTTAGTCGTTCCTCTATAATATAACATCATAAAAAATACGATTATGAAGAAGTTTAAGTTGTTCGGAAATAGTTCACAAATAGAAGATAACGGTGCTTATGAATTGTACAAGGCTCTCAGTGTTGAGGAGTATACTCAATACCCTTACGAGAAATGTGACCTTGATGATGGTATGAGTGTCATCAACCAAGTGATTGGAGGATATTGAAAGCCTCGTTTCCTTATGGATGAAAGGACTAAGACTGCCGTTGAATTTATGGATAGTTGGACTACCCTTAAAACCATTCGCACTGATGACATTGATTGGCAGTCATTGGAAGGTTTGCCACAAGATGCGATAGACAAAGCGAAAGAGTTGAATGCTCATTTCCCTACTTTTGTGAGAGGCTATAAAACTGGTGTTGCAGAAGTTTCTTGGCAAATCAATCCCGATGGGCGTTACTACATGGATGAAGATGGCTATGGCATGACAGATGACGAAGAAATTACTATCTACAGTTATGTTGACAGAGCAGGCAAACCATTGGTTAAGTTCCGAAACATAAAGGACTACAGTGAGTTGGATGAGATGGAAATAGAAGTGAGAAGAAACCTCAAAAAAAGAAAGTAATATGAACAAGGTTTACCATGATTATCAGGCTGGTGTTGAGAGCATCTTTAAGATGTTGGCTCAACGAGTGGAAGACAAGCAGATGCAGCTTGTCCGCAACGCATACGAACTGGCTGCCGAGGCCCACAAGGAGCAGAAACGCAAGACGGGTGAGCCTTACATAACCCATCCAATTGCCGTGGCACGTATTGTGGCTGAGGAACTGGAACTTGGTGCCAACCCCGTGATGGCGGCATTCCTGCATGACGTGGTGGAAGATACCAAATATACCATCGAGAACATACGTGAGCGTTTCGGGGAGGATGTGGCATTCCTCGTGGGTGTAGTGACCAAGCAGAAAAAGGAGAAGTACGACAAGTCGAAACAGGTGGATAACTACCGTCAGATTTTGGCATCAGTACAGTATGACGTGCGTGCCATCCTGGTGAAGCTTGCCGACCGTCTGCACAATATGCGTACTCTGGCAAGTATGCGTCCTGACAAGCAGATGAAGATAGCTGGGGAGACCGACTATTTCTATGCTCCGCTTGCCAACCGTCTTGGGCTGTATCATGTGAAGACCGAGTTGGAGAACCTGTCGTTCCATTACCGCTGCCCTCGTGAATATGAGCAGATAGAAGGGTTGTTGGAAGAACTGAAGCTGGCTGAGGAGAAAAACCTCGAAGGATTCGTTTCCAAAGTCAGTGAACTGCTGGAAGACAATGGTATCAAGGCAAGGATAGAGTTGCGCTATCGTATGCCCTATAGCATCTGGCGCAAGATGCGTTCAAAGGGCTGTGATTTCCACCACGTAGATGGCAAGCACTATATCCGCATCATCTATGACGCAAATGATTTGCAAGAGGAGAAGAAACTGAGCCTGTATATCTATGCTGTTCTGTCTGATTATTTCAAGGAGCGTCCCGGCAGTGTGGCCAACTATATCAATGCTCCCAAGGAGAACGGCTACCAGAGCTTCCATGTGAAGCTGCTCAACGATCAAGGCGGTTGGGAGGAAATTCATATCTCGTCTGAGCGTATGGTGCGCAACTCTCGTCTTGGTTGTACGGCAGAGCGGACGGAGGAGAATGTAAAGGCTTGGTTGAAGAAATTCAAGGAGGTGCTGAAGGATGTGGCTTACCACAGCCATGAGATGGACTATATGGACGGAGTAACGGCTTCGTTCTACAATGATGACATCATGGTGTTCACGCCTCAGGGCAAGGGTGTCATCCTGCCAAAGGATGCTACTGCACTGGACTTTGCCTTTGAGATTCACAGCGAGGTGGGACTACATGCTGAATATGCCCGCATCAATGGTAGGCTTTGCTCGGTGAAGACCGTGCTGCATCGAGGCGATTGCGTTGAGATAGGGACAGGCGAGAATGCCCTGCCAGAGGAAGAATGGCTGAAGCACGTACTGACCTACAAGGCAAAGCGCACTCTCCGCAGTCATTTTGCCAACAAGGAAAAAATGCCGTACATCCGTTGCTCATGCTGTCATCCGTTGCCAGGTGACGAGGTGATAGGCTTCAAGGATGTAGAAGGAGTTGTCACTCTACATAAGCGCAACTGTCCCGATGCCATCCGCATGGCTTCTGAGCAAGGCGACTCCATCGTTGCAATCAACTTTGAGGAACAGGAAGATTTCTTCTTCCCCGTCCGTGTCTGCATCCGTGGCATTGATCGCCATCATTTGTTGAGTGATATTGTGGCATGTATTACCGAAAAGCAGAATCTCTCTATCTCACGGCTCGACACTGTGACTGTTGACCGCATCGTAGAGACTTCGGTTGATTTCGCAGTCCATTCGGTAAGAGAGTTGGAGAATGCGATGGAGTCCATATCGGCTATCAGAAATGTGGATGAGGTTTCGAGAATTGACATTGAATAAGAACTATATATATGAATATACATTACGCTACAATCAGTGAAACAGGGAAGCGTCAGAATAATGAAGACGCTTTCCGTATTGTCAATAGTGATGACGGCAACCGTTGGTTGGCTGTGGTCTGCGATGGCATGGGAGGTCATGTCATGGGAGAAGTAGCAAGCGAGACAGTTTCAGATGCCATTGTAGATTACTGGAAGAAACATACGGACGAACCTGACAGTGAGAAGAAAGTGAAAAATGCTTGCGTACATGCTATGAGGGCACTTGACAAGAAATCCAACTCGTTGAACCATTGCCAAATGGGGACGACGATGGTGATGGCAAGCATTGAGGGCGACACTGTGACTATTGTCCATGTAGGCGATAGCAGGTGCTATTTGCAGCGTTCTACTGAGGGTTTGCTCTATCAAACTAAAAACCATGTGCGTTTGGACTTTGGTTGGGAAGTAATTGACCGTTGCTTCTTCTCTTATCGTGATGAGGTAGCTGGGCCTGACATAGTGCAGTTCAAATTGAAGGCAGGCGACAAAATCCTGCTTTGCTCTGATGGTTTGTACAAAAGCATGGCACCCGACATTTTGTTGGCAAGGATGATGGACGAGAAGCCGCTTGCCGAAATCCTTGATGTCTATGATTTCATGTGCAAAAAGCAGGGTGATGACAACTATACGGCAGTATTGATTGAGGTAAAAGAATAAAAATAAGACAGACAGTATGAAATGTTTTGGTATTATTGCCATGACATTGTTGATGACAATGACAGGCTGCGGCAGACAATGTACTCGAATACGAGATTGTGAGTGATACGGCATTCGCCCTGCAATTGCCGGAATATGCCGCAAGCAAACATCCGTTTCTTTCCAATGCGGAGGTGTTCTACAACTCTTGCTTGTTGGCTTTCAACGTGTGGAGCAATCACGAGTTGTGGCTGAGAGGATGTGATGGTTTTGAACTTGCCAAAGAAAAAGACGTTATTGCTGGCATCAAAGCTATTAGCGAGGATTGCATCAGGGACAAAGAACTCCGCAAGGCTGCCAAAATTTACAAGAACAACATTGTTTTCATGATGAAGCGTTCTCCTGAAGAATGGGGAGAGGACGAACATTCCATGGATCTGTTGATTGCTTTTGGCAACAAGATTGAAGCCAAGTCTTATAAGTATTTCACTGATGAGGAGAAGTTTGTCGATTCGTTAAATGCCATGACCAAGGAACTGGCGGATGCGACAAAGCCAATTCTTGAACTATACAAGCAGGTTGAGACAGACAAGAGAGTAGAAATGATGCTACACAGCTTGAATGACTGTTCCACTTTTGACGAACAATGCTCGTTGTTCCTGAATTGGGCAGACAGTCCAGAAGCAGAACTTGAAGACGAGTGGATTGTGGCTGTTGCAGAGAAGCTAATGAACAGTGGAAAATACAATCCTTGTCTTAACAATATTTGGATTATCTGACGATGTCTGTATCAATATTGCTATGGCAGAATATCCCGTGATTCCTCCATACCCAACAGCATCTACAACGATATGTATGCGTAAGAAATGCTATCTGACCTGTCTGAAAAGGATTGAGAAAAATCCTAATGATGTTTTTGCCATGAACTGTGCAGCGGCAGTTGGTGGCAGGGTGAACATCAACCGCTTCGAACAGAATATGTTTGGCAATGAGGCTGTGATAGAGAAGCACACCTACTTATCCGGTCGTGACGATAAGGAGGATAAAGAAAGTGAAGAAGCTGAAGATTAAAGAAAGATAACAATTATGAGATTGAGTAAAAGAATGACAATGGTTTTGGCATTGCTCCTCTCGGTGATTGGAGCGGATGTCTGTGCACAGGAGGTAGCGGATTCGGTCTGGGTTGATTCCGTCGAAGTGGATTCCGTGGCACTTGCTGAAGAGTTTAAATCGGATTATGACTCGGAAGAAGACAAGGCGAGGATGGACAGTTGCATCCAGGCATGTTACGTCATCGTCGTCAAGAATGGGAAGTATGGTATCTATGACCGTGAGAAGAACGACAGTGTCACAGCTGTGGATATGGACTACATCAAGTATTCTCACTATTTCGAACCAGAAGAGGGTATGTGCTTCTGCTATTTTTACTATGAGAAAGGGCTGCAATGCGGTAAAATCGGCATCAATATGAATGACAACACGAAAATGGAAGCATTTGCCGACAATCCAAGACTCGTAGGGAAAGTGGAAGACTTTCCTTCCATAGATTTATTGATTTCGGTACGGAGTTATGACGTGCTGAGTGAATGCATGGCGGCTATTGATGGAATCCAAGGACAGGTGGCGGTCATTGACGCAAGGACATCTGATGTATTGGCATGGGGAGCATTGGAGAATGTTGAGGGTGACATCGTGTATGCTCCTCTTTTTAAAAGGTTGTGCAGTTCGGAAACATATATGCCATTTGTGGCTGCCGACTGTCTTGCCCAGTCAAATACATCTTTTGAGGACAGTGTAGATACGGGGCAAGGTATTCTTGTGTTGAACGATAGCGTGCGGATTAGAGACCATAATTGGCGCAGAGGTGGTTATGGAATGTTAACATACAGACAGGCTTTGCTCAACAAGTCGAGGATTGGGATGTATCATGTCATGATGACCCTGCCTGACGGCATGAACTATTGGAAGTACGCCACTGACCAGACGAAAAACACCAATGCGATGGAACTGGCTACGGTATTCAACAATATCTTCCATTTGGATTCCGTGAACGTCTCTGTGGAAAGGCGCGGCAATATCCGTGCAATTGCCATTGGGATGTTCAAGGAAGAGGGCATACAACATAAGCGTGCGTCCAAGAATGTGGAACTGGCAGGAGTGTATAACGTGGCTGATGACGGAACGGAACAGACATTCACGTTTGTAGGTTGCTTCCCTGCCAACAAGCCGAAGTACGCTGTCAGCATGGTTGTACTGAGAAAGCATAAACTGCCGGCATCACCAGCAATGGTGTCAGACAGGGTGAACGAACTGATTGAGTGGTTAAACAAGAAGTAAATTCGAATAAAATGAGACAAAAGATATTTTGGCTTGATATGGCCGTCTGTTCCTTATGGTTGTTAATTGCATTGGCAAACTGTAGTTGGTGGTCATTACCGGCTCATTTCCTTATGGTCGTCACAATCGTGATGAGAATCATTCTCTCTATCTCCCTTTACCGCAGTGAGAAACGAAGTTGGATTCCGTTGACAGTTTTCACGACTTTGTTCGCTATGCTGTCTTTTGTGGGGCAAGTAATGATTACGACTGGTGATTTCGCAGATTTACCGTTTGTCGTTTTGGGTATAAACAATGATCACTTGACCCATAACATTATTAAATGCACATTGCTGGCATGGCTGTTCTTGGGGCCGTTGGCTGTATATATTGTTGGACTTTGTAGGAAGACATTGACTGCATCCACCTTGACTTGGAAGGATGCTTTGGGAGCAATCCTTTGGAAGGACAAGGGAGCTAAGAAATATTGCCTACTGATGCTGATTGCCGTCTGTGCGTTATATGCTGGGCTTGCCATGGATATGAGAATGTGCAGATTTGCCTGCATCGTCTTGCCGCCTCTTAGCTTATATCTGATTGCTATATATGTGAACTCTTTCAGTGGTACATCGGAGAATAATCCTATGGTTGGTAAACTGTGGGTGATGGTGGTAGCCATGGTGCTTTTCTTCTATGCCCAACGCTATGCCGGGATGTGGCGCGTGTGGATGCTCGTGGTCAGTATAGCAATGGTTGCTTACGTATGTTGGCGCACTTTTGGCAAGCAAGGATTGGTACGAATAAGCATATTGGCTACCATTTATCTGGGAATATTTCTCCCAACCTTGGCAATTGGTTATAATCAATACGCCTGTATAGAATATGGCCGCCGAGGGTTATATACGTTGGAGCCATTGAGAGGTGTTTTCTATATCAAGGACACTAATACGGACAAGGTCGGCTTGCGGGACAGATACGGCATACTTATCGAACCTATATATGACAACATCATTCATAATTCACACAATCGTCCATTGGGAATCTATGAGCTAAGAAACAACGGATGCTATACTTTGTATAATGTATATCAAAACAAAATGATGACATCAAATGTCAGCGACCTGAATTTACAGGACAGTATCTGCCAAATGCTTGATAAGTATTGTGAGAGGAATGCTTATGGTCACAGAGACAGGTTGGAAGTACGTGTTACTAATAAGTTCAAAGCGGAGATGCCTCTTACACATATCAAGATAACGAGAAACGGAATTACCTCATACTATGATTACTCAGATCATCCGTATATATTGGAAGACCCGGTAACTCTTCGTTCTGGAGAGTTTGCAACCGACTCTATTGTGCGCTATGGTGACACCTTTCATGTACTCCATTACTCCTATGACGTGAAGCGTGATAGCACGGTATTATACAATATTGACCTGAAGACCGCAAGACAAAGTACACCACAACATGAGGAGTTGAATGAGTTGGCAAAGAGAATAGAAACATTATTGAAATAATGGGTTAATTCGAAGCAAGATGAAGAAACTGATAATGCTTTTCATTGCTTTCATCACTTTAATAAGTTGTGGGAGCGGCCACCAGCAGGAAGAGAAAACTTCTGAATGGGGTGACAGTATAGCCACGATAAACAACACGGCTTACTATTGGCTGCAATTAGCCGATGATTCTGCACGGATTTCAGCAGTCAGGGACAATCAGTTGGTTACTGAATGTATTGTGAGAGGACCTGTATATGGAGCAAGGCAATATGATGACGGAGAAATATACATTCTGTGCGGTCAAAACCAAATCTCTTGGTTTGATGTCAGAAACATCCCAAGCGAAATTGATTTGATGACTGAGGAGGAATGGGATAACTATGATCTGTCGCAAGAAAATGCTAATGCAATAATCGATATAGGTATGTGATATGAACGCAAGCATCCGATTATTTCTTACTTATAGAAGACATCGGTTTATTGTGATAGGAAACAGGTTACTACAGCATCTTATATTACATAAAGAAGTAAAGTGACAAAAAAATCGAATTGAAAAATGGAGGATAATTATATGGCTACCACACGGAATGGGCGCGAACTGAAGGATATGTATAATCCAGAAACAAACACGTTAGATATACGTTCCAATGGTTTGTACCCTTCCAATGTGCTCAGTAACATGTGCAGCAACGGTTTCCGTTTCGATGGAATGGTATGCGGCAGTATGGAGGGATTCCTGCAATCTCTGAAGAGGAAGGAACTTGACAAACAGCGGCAGATATGCAGCATGAGGGGCGGCAATGCTCGGAAGATGAGCGTCACCTCTTGGCAAACAGACCAGATAGTATGGTAGAAGGGACAGGCGATAGACCGCCAAAGTGAAGAGTATCAGCGACTCATTCGCCGTGCCTATCAGGCTATGTTTGAGCAAAGCGAACGGTTCCGTGCCGCATTGATGCAGACACGCGGCATCACACTCGTTCACACAAGCGGTGAGCCGAGTTCTTATAAAACGATACTTACTCCTGCTGAATTCTGCGGCATCCTGATGGACATGCGCAACAGCTATGACCTTCGGGACAAAACAAAGGAACTGGAGGAGAGAACTATCCGACGGAAGAAACTCATATACCTTCACGGCTTCGGTTCGTCGGCTGCAAGTGGAACGGTAAAGACACTGCGAGAGTTATTGCCGGACTTTGATGTCGTTGCTCCCGACATACTCGTTGACCCTGCAGAAGCTTTGCCCTTCTTGCGAGGGCTATGTATGAATGAGGCGCCTGATGTCATCGTAGGAACCAGCATGGGAGGTATGTATGCGCAGTAGATGCGTGGCTATAACCGCATCTGTGTGAATCCCGCTTTCGAGATGTCGAAGAGGAGTAAGATGCTCACGGTGGGTACTCATGAATACTTCAAACCGAGAAAGGATGGTACCACCCATTTTGAGATTACCCTGGAAATCATCCGCCACCATGTGGAGATGGAGGAGCACCAGTTTGACGGGATTACCGAAGAAGACCGCAAGCAGGTATGGGGAATGTTTGCCGACAACGACCAGCAAGTGAATGGAGAATCGCTGTTCCTGCAATACTATAACCAAGTAATACATTTCAGCGGCGAGCACCGTATGGATGACAGGGTAATAGAAGACGTTCTTGTACCGCTTATTTATAGATGTGTCGCAAAATGAACAACAGAATATTTGAATCCATATTGCTGTGTGCGCTATTCTTGCTAATGGGAAGCTGCAAGAAGAGCACCCCTGTATCTACGACAACAACAGAACAGAAATCTGCTGTGCCTGTTGTCTGTGTATATACGTTGGGCGCAGTCAATGAAAATTTACAGCATGCCATGATGGATTCTCTAAGATTTCATTATCCCAAATGCAGGATGGTCGGTAATATCCACTTGCCCGACTCTGCCCTTACTACTAAAAGGAATGACCACAAACGATATAGGGCTGATGTACTGAACAAGGTGCTATGTCATTATAAGTCTGATTCAACTATTGTCGTTGGACTTACGCAGGCGGATATCGGACTTGATAATTTCAGAGGTCGTGCCCATAGTGGAATTATGAGACTTGCCAGCGGTATAGGGACAGGTGTGGCGGTATTCTCGTACTATCGTCCTCATGGCAACGGGCAGTTGTTTAGCGTAATGCTCCACGAATTAGGTCATGCCCAAGGCTTGCGGCATTGTCCTGATATAAAATGTATGATGCAGAATGCCAAAGGTGGTAATCCTTTCAGCAAAACAAACGTATTCTGCTACAAATGTAAAAAATATATGGAATCCAAACACTGGAAGCTATAATACCTTTTACAGGAGAAATAATAAGTAGAACAAATATGTTAGTGATACATCCAAAAGACAAGACCACGGCGATGCTTTCAGTCCTCTATGATGGGCTGGAAGTACAAGTCATTGCCGACTGCCGTTCAACAAAAGAGATGGGGCATCTGCTGCATCATGTCTCTACACAGGAGCGCATCATGTTGCTGGGGCATGGCTCAGATAAAGGCCTTTTCTTCCGCAAAGATGACAGCAAGAATGAGTTTGACAAGATAATCGTGGGCCATTCCCACGCTTATCATCTGCGCAAGCATGGAGGCAATATTGTGGCTGTATGGTGCAATGCTGACCAGTTTGCACATGCAGAAGGCCTGCATGGTTTGTTTACGGGGATGATAGTTTCAGAGTTAAATGAGGCTCTATTATATCAGGTAGAGACGACACAGGAGGAACTTGACCGTGAGAATGTGAAGTTAGCCCGTAGGCTGAGAGCATTGCTTGATGAAAGAATCCCCCTGAGTGAGATACCGAAACGAATGTTGGCAATGGATGATGTTCACTCCCTCTTGACCACATTCAATTACAAGAATTTCTACTATATATGAGGATTAATGAGATGAAGATAAAGAATCTGTTTTTAGCCATATATGACCAGTTGACTCGCGAAGGTGCTTGGAGAAACATCTTCGTGACGCACAACGCCTTCGGCATTTTCAGCCGATACAGTCATACGGAACGAGGAAGAGGCAAGCAAAAGATGTCTTACCCTATGAAAACTGTTGCTTTGAGGGCTGCCAAGGTAATGAGCGAGAAGCATGGTGTGCATTTCTCTGTCTATAAATGCGCGTGGTGCGATGGGTGGCATGTGGGAAAGAATGCCCAAAACAAGGTCGTCCATGAGAACAAATCTGAGGCGAACAACCTTTCAGTTGTCAACAAGCCCAATGCTTTGTATGAGGCATTGACGCGATACCCCATTGTTGACCTTGCCCCTGTCTATGACAAAGGAGTGAGAGGAAGGACTATGTCGGGACGTGGCAGCAACTGGTTGTTGGCAAAGGTGCGTGACGCAGGTGTAAAGGTCATCATCGATCTCCGAACGCATGACCACACCGATCGCTACGACCACAATGTGGCAGAGGCTGGCTTGGAATACCACAATCTACCCATCGACGGCAGGAAAACAGACATACACCTGATTATTGCCTCACTTCCGTTGCTGTTCGAACTGATGGACAAGGGTGGCTTCTATATTGCCTGTGCTATGGGCAGACACCGCACTGACATTGCCATCGCCCTTTACTATGTGATGCACCCTTCCGTTCCGTTTGAAGAGGTGCCGGAGATGAGAAGGCATCGCTATGTGGAGAAAAAGGAGTTCCGCTGCGATGACATTGCCGCAAGACTCAACAGCATTATCAAGGCAATCACTCCCGACGAGCTTGCCACACTGGGGTTGCCCGCAGACTATGAGGCAGAGTTTCTGAGGCGTAAAAAGCATTTGTTTGATGTAAACCGTAATTTTGAATGAACATGAACTACAAGATTTGCTTTGTATGCACAGGCAATGCCTGTCGGTCACCATTCGCAGAATGTGTGACGAAGAAACTCTTGGCAGATGCCGGAATAGGCGACATCGAAGTGTTCTCACTGGATACATTGGACTGGGGAGAGAATCCTCGTGATGCTGCTATGGTGGATGTGGCGAAGGAATTGGGCTATGATTTAAGTGGTACGACAACGGCGATAACACGTGAGAAACTGATGGAAGCTGATGCAGTCATTGTGTTTGACGAGCGTCACCGTGATGCCATAACACGAGTATTGGACTATAGCCATTGGAACAGAATCGTTCTGTTCAATAAGATAGCATTGGATGAAGACGGCAATGTGGAAGACCCGCATTGTCAGACTGCTACTGTATATCGTCATGTGGCTAAACACATTGAAAACGGTTGTAAACGATTGGTAGAGCAATGGAAACTACATCCACCAAAGCCTAAAGATTGAAGATTGCATGACAGCACTGATAATATCCCTTTGGCTTTGTATCAATTAGCCAGAGGGATATTTTTTCGGTAGAAAGTAGTGATAGATGATAGAGAGCGGTACAAATGCCACTCTCTTATCATAGAAGTAAAACAAAACAGTGGAGGTTACGAAGATGAATACGTCAGAAGTCGAGAAAGACTGGTTGCGCCGCATCTGCGGAGGACAGCCGGTGACAGAACAGAAAACAGCCCCTGCAAAAGAGGCTGAGCACAAGCCAGTAGCAGAGAAGAAAACCAATGGTCATGGATTTGGAGACATTGCCGGTATGAATGAACTGAAGGAGTTTGTGACCGAGGGATTTATCAACGTACTGAAGAACCGCAAGTGCGCTGAGGTATATGGCATCAAACCTCCCTCCATGCTCTTTTATGGTCCTGCTGGTTGCGGCAAGACGTTCTTCGCTGAGAAGATGGCCGAGGAGATAGGTATCAACTTCATGAAGATTGTGCCTGATGACCTCGCCTGTACATGGGTACACGGAACACAACAGAAGATAGGCGAGGTATTCAAAGACGCAGAGAAGAAAGCACCCACACTGCTGTTCTTCGACGAATTCGATGCCATGGTGCCGAAACGCTCTGGTGACGAGGCAAACCAACACTATGACAGTGAGGTCAATGAATTTCTCTGTATGCTCAACAATGCCTCCGAACGTGGTGTCTATGTCCTTGCCGCGACCAACCATCCTGAGCGCATCGACAAGGCTGTACTACGGACAGGCCGTATCGACGAGATGGTATATATAGACATGCCCGACAAGGAAGCCCGCAAGAGTCTGTTCTCGTTGGCACTCTCCAAACTTCCATCGGATGAGGGTATTGATATCGACAGACTGGCAGAACTGACAGAGGGCTATAACTGCAGCGATATCAGTTACATAGTGAGATCGGCAGCAAGAAAGATGTTCAATGCTACTATCAAGGGAAAAACGGATGATTACCAGCCTATCAGCCAGACCCTGCTCGAAGAAGTCATTTCCAAGAAGCGTCCTTCTGTCAGTGGCAGAGACCTGCGGGAATACGAGCGAGTGAGGAGTGAGTTCTCTCCAAAGGATGAGGGCTGTCGTCATGCCACTATAGGTTTTAGATAAGTAATAAACAAAATAAGAAAGATATGAAAGAAAAGATTTTGGAAGCATTCAGAGACTTGGGTTTCAAGTTGGAAGAAGAGGAAGGCATGGGTTACTGTTTCAACTACGAGGGACTGAACCTACTGTATATGTACAATGAGAACGACGAGGAGTTTCTCAACATTGCACTTCCCGGCATCGTTGAGGTGGAGGAAGACAAGATGTTGCAGATATGCGCCTTGTTGGAGAAGATCAACTCCACGTTGAAATATGTCAAGACCTATATGCTTGGGAACAGCGTCTGGTTGTTCTATGAGCGTGAACTATTTGGCGAGGAAGACCTGATGATGGTAATCTCACGCATGATACTTCATTTGGAGGCAGGACTTGTCTTTGCTCGCAAGGCGATGACAGAAATTGAGGAAACGATGGCAAACGATTCCTCCGATGATGACACTGCTGAAAGTGCTGAGGAGATTGTGGCAGAGGAAATTGCAGATGATGAAGATAACGAATAAACAGGAGGGAAAGACTATGACAAAGAAAGAAATGATATTGGAGGGTCTCGAGAGCCTCGGCTACAAGCCTCATGTGGATGATGACGGCGATATTTGCGTCCGCTTCCAGATGAAAAGCATCTTCTTTTTGACGGGTCAGGAGGAAGAACAGTATATTTCCGCTATTCTGCCCCAGTTCTCCGAAGTGAACGAAGGAGAGGAGACCCTCACACTGGCTGTCTGCAATAAGGTGAGCCGTGAAGTAAAGCTTGCCAAGGTGTATATTGACCAGACATTGAAAAGCGTAACAGCCAGCTGCGAGTTCTTCTACACCGACATGGAGAGTCTGAAGAACAACATGGAGCATGTACTGAACATCCTTGGCATGGTACGCTCAGCATATCACAAGGCAAAAGCTGAATTTATGTAAATCATATTAGGTATGGCAATGAAGAAATGTATTATCCTATTTATGGCGGCTTTATTAGCCTCATGTTCTGACACGCAACTGTCAGAGAGTATTGCAGATGTGAAGGAGGCAGATTTGGTCAAGGAGAATGCTAACGGAAGTGCAGAGATAAATGCGCTCGTTGAAAGGGCACGCTGGGGTGACGGTCAGGCCTATTTGCAACTTGCAGACTGCTATAGGGACGGTATCGGCGTGAAAAAGGATTTTCTCGGAATGATGGTCATGGTGGAACAAGCACGAGCCCATGGTGCCATTCATGACGAAAAGGAATATATGACACAAATTCCCGATGATAACGACATCAAACGTTTCTGTAACCTGATGGACAAAAGCAGTGACCAATTGAGAGAGGGGAATGACAGCATTATGGCTCAACTGGCTACAATCGACAGTCCCGACGCACACGCGTTGTTCGGTGTTCTGTGTGTGGAAATCGGTGATTCCATTCGTGGCTTTGAAATCATAAGGGATGCCTCTGAGCGTGGGAGTGATTTTGCGGCGTTGCTGAACGCTTTGCCGGACTGGAAAGGAAATATTCAGCCCGATAAGATGAAGTTGGAACAACTTGCTGAGAGAATCCCATTGGCATATAAGCTGCTCGGCAAACTCAGTCTAAAACCAGACGAAAACGGCATGATTGATGAGAGAAAAGTCGCCTACTATTATATGAAGGCTGACGAACATGCATTGCTTTCCCGGCGAGAAGCCAGATGGTTGCTCGCTTATCATAAAGATGTCGGCATTCCTGGGCTGACTGACAGTGATGTAAAGAGATTGGAGGCATTCATCCGTTTCCCCAATGAGATAGTTGAAATCATAGCAGATACAGTGAGTGTGGATAGTATAGAATAAGATAACCAGTAAATGTTTGAAACGATGGAAGAAGTTAAGGACAAGCAAGAGATGAAGAAGACTCAGGTCTTCAATGTGATTATCCTCGACCGCAGCGGTTCGATGGAGTGTATTCGTCAGGCTGCCGTGGAAGGTTTCAACGAAACCTTGACAGGAATCAAGAAGGCTCAGGAGAAGTTTGCTGAGACACAAGACCATTTCGTGTCGTTGGTAACGTTCTGCAGCTGTGAGACGAAGCACGTATTTGACAAGTCACCCGTGGCAGAAGCTCATCCGCTGAAGATGGAGGATTTCCAGCCCTGCTGCACCACACCGCTGTATGATGCCATGGGTATTACGCTCACTGCAATGCGCAAGCATGTCAAGGAGATTGAGGACAGTGTGGTGCTTGTCACCATCATCACCGACGGTATGGAGAATGCCTCGCACGAGTACAACGGCAAGACCATCAAGGAACTTGTGGAGCGTCTGCGTGGCGAAGGGTGGACATTCACCTATATGGGTGCCAACCAGGATTCCGTGGAGGTTGCGATGAAGCTGTCTATCCGCAACTCGCGCAACTTTGCCTATAGCCATGAGGGCACACGCGCCTCGATGGGTAAGGACACCAGCACCCGCATGAATTTCTTCTCACGTCTCTCATGCATGAAGATGCAGGAGGCAGACGGATGTACAGCACCCATGTCAGCAGAGGAGCGGCACAACCTATATACCAGTATAGCAGACGAAGCTTTTGATGAGGAGGAAGGAAAATGAGAACGAAGATAACATCTATGAAAAGGGCTTTCATTCTGTTCTGGCATGGGTTGACCGCCCTCCTTGTTGGTATTGCCAATTGGTTTACGGTGATATTGGGCATGAGGGATGACTCCAAGTATGGCAAGATCCTCCGTCGAACGGTGGGCAGCAGCTTTGCGTTCTTGATGCTGTTGCTGGCCATAGCCGCAGGTTGGGATTTCTGTCGTACTGCCTGCTATCGGTTGGAGGTAAACAAGCATTTTGATGACTCATATTACGATACGCAGTACATCTCCCGCTATGTGACCTATTATACCTGCTACGACGAGGATGGCTTCCTGAAAACCTCTGATGGCAAGAAGACCATTACGGGCATCAAGTGGATAGCAAAGCCACTGGGCTTGGACTCTCTGATATGCTACAGTGACGGCAAGAAACGCGGATATTTCAATATGTTCACCGGCAAGCCTGTTATTGATCCGAAATACAGCCATGCATGGATCTTCTCCGACGGACTGGCATCGGTGGATGACGGAGGCTGGATCAAGTTCATCGACGCATCGGGAAAGGTGGTAATTGACCCACAGATCCCTTATATTGCCGGAGCGGAAGGCTATGTATTCCACAAAAACCGCTGCATTGTCCACAATGAACGCCGTGACCGTTTCGGATTGTTGAACAAGCAGGGCAAGTGGGTGTTGAAGCCTGAATATTTCTCCATTGCATCTTCTGGGAACTTCTGGGTTGTCGATAACGGAGAGGGCAAGAGTGTATTGGACAGCATGCTGAACACGGTCATTCCGTTCACGAAAGGTCAAATATGGGTAGGTGACGAATACATCAGTGTCACACTAAGCAACCACATCATTCAGCGTTACGACCATAACGGTAAGATTATCAATGATTTCTACATCAATGACGTAAGTTATATGACCTACGAGTCAGATGAGCTGCGTTACTCTACTTCTAAGAATTACAATGAAGAAGGTACACTCACCAGTGAGACGGAAAACTTAGAGCCCTTGCCAGTGGAGAAGATGGCAAAATGCCGGCGTTATGAGGCAGAAAGCGGGTGGTATGGACTGATGACCGCTGACGGCAAGGTAATCACGCCTCCTTCATACTGTAGCATTCAGGCAATAGGTTATGACATGTACCTTTGCAAAGACAATGACGAAGATGGTGTGATTTTGAATGGAAAAGGTGAAAGGATTAGTTAGTTTTCAGGATTGACAATGTTCTCGGCAAACATATTGCCCATAGATGTTTGCTTGATGAGATTGAGCAGGATGGCAGGATTGAAGTTCTTGCCATCCTTTTTTAAATCAAATATAAGTAAAGTTTCTTCTACTTGAAAATCCTGTCAAAGCGAGAATAGTGTCAAGATAGATGTGAGTTTGTTTGGGTAATAGAACAGATTGAATGATATGGGTTTCTTTACAAGAAACTGTCCAAAATTTTACCTAAACGGAAGCAGGATTTAGTTTAAGTTTCTTTTTATTATAGGTATAATGCATGTCTCCATCGCTGTGTGCCTTGTACCAAATCATTTCGTACAATTCATGATACGAGTTTTCGGTACCCACAAAGACAAAGTGCGTTCCCCATACATAATACTGTCAGACGAGATGGTTTATGAAGAACGATTTGCTGTTTCCATACAGAACCGGTGATTCCTGTTTCCGCTTCAATGAGCCTACGGATAGTCGGTTCATTACGTATCCGGTGCATTGGTGATACAATATTTCGGATAATCGGTGACAGACGACAATACGACATGAAATCATTGAATCTGTAAGTCACGGAATCATTGGATATGCAGGTATCTGATAAAACGAATAACCGTTTCGGTAAATGTTTGGCGGTTTGAATTTTCGAGTATTGGATTATGTCATTTCTCATATTTTCAAATCATTAGTTTTTTGAACCACCGTACAAATAAACATGGAAGTAATGGAAGTTATGACATTTCCCGGGCAATTGGCACCATATTACACCGATAAGTGAGATTAGCTTATTTAATGTGTTATTCCACAGTTGTTTATCGTTTTAACTTATCAAGTTTCGGATTTAGATTGTATGACATCTGCATTGGCAGATGCAACTTATATTATTGCTGTATCTTAAATCAGAAACTTGAGTTAACTTATTCTTAAACGGCAAAGTTTCCCGTACCGGGTAAAACTGAGGGTTGAAAGTTCCTTTTCTAATCCGTTCATGACGGATTTTTGTTGGCTCCAGCCAACAGCAAGATGTCTTTTCAGCGGCTCAAAATAATTTGAGCATCTTTGAAAAGCACTTGCCCTTGCAGGGGTGGGCTTCCTCTCCGGAGTCGGGAAGCCTGAAAAAACTGCTGTAAGCATGTCTTCAAAGTGGGGCTTGTACCATATAACAAACTATACTAATAAGTAAATATAATGAGAACAAAAATTCCACCATAAGCTATTTCGTCTGACGGATAGAAGCGAATCCAGCCACATAAGATGCGTCTGATTTAATAACAACAAATGCCAGTCAAACTCTGATGTAGCCAAGTCTGCTAGTTCTGATTCTAAAAACTCTATTTGGCTGGCAAAAAAAGAAATAGTCTTATCCTACGCTTTCACCCTATTCTTGTCTTGAATTGGAAGTGCTACAAGAAATCAGGAATACCGTAACGAACTGCTGTCTATCATTTTAGGCAGAAAGGCGCTGTATCCCGAATCGGGACTGCGTGAGGTGCTGGAAGTGAACTATCGGAAGCCTTTCAGATAACCTCTGAAAAAGTAAGAACGGACAGCCGTCATCAGGTTGTCCGTTCTTGCTTGCGTTTATTCCGTTCTCAGCAATGGCCTCCTTTGAGTATCGGCACAAACAGCATATAGGTATCTTTCTGCTCTTTGGCGTACGCTTTCCGTAAAAGCCACGAACGGAACATATGAGTATAATAGGTATTTAGGCGGAACGCTATTGGTATAATGATTTCAAGAGAATAGACATCGGCACTCAGACCGTTTTCCAGCCGGACATATCGGCACACCTCAAAGTCATTCAGTACGTCCGTTTTCAGGATTGCCCGGATGGCCGCATTTACCGCCGTTGTTGTCACATTGAACAGTTCTCCGATTTCCCATGTCGTCATCCATACATCGTTACCGTTTACGGTTACCGATTTGCCTTCTATGGTAATGATATTTCGTTTCATGATTTTTCTTTTTTAGATGTTGCATCCTTTGAACTCTTCTATGCTGCCAAGGCGTGCGACAAGATTTTCCATATCCTGATTGAGCTTTTCTTTTGTAATCTTCGCATAGATTTGCGTCGTCTTGATGCTCTTGTGTCCGAGCATCGAACTCACCGTTTCAATAGGTACGCCGTTTGACAGGAATACCGTTGTCGCCGCCGTGTGGCGGCTCTGGTGCCATGTAAGGTGTTTCGTGATACCGCACCGTTTGGCTACGGCACGTATTCCACAGAGGCAGGTCATGTAATGTGGGACAGGGAAAATCCTTCCGTCCTCACACAGTCCGCGGTATTTTTCTATGATTCTTCGGGGCAGGTCCAGCAGGCGGATATTCGATTCCACGCCCGTCTTCTGGCGGTTGATGTTTATCCACTCATGGTTGTCGAAGTATGTACGGATATTTTCCTCACGCAGATTGCGCATATCGGAGAATGACAACCCCGTGAACGCGCAGAACAGATACAGGTCACGGTAAAGCTCCTGTTTGGCGTTTTTCAGTTTGCCGTCCATCAGCATACGGATTTCCTCTTTCGTGAGAAACCCTCTTGTCGTTTCCTCTTTCTTGATTTCATATTCACGGAACGGGTCGCGTGTCAGCCATTCATTGTTAATGGCAATGAACACCATTGTCCGTAACGGACACACATAAAGCCAGACCGTATTGGTACAGCAGTGTTTGTCCGTGCGGAGAAACATTTCAAAATCGGAAATAAATGCCGGAGTAAGTTCCTTCAGGGCAATATCCTTCACATGGTAGCGGATATTCAGGAACTCTTGCAGGTGCTTGTAAACGACCAGATATTTTGAAAGCGTGGCTTTGGCTTTCATGCCGGCTTCCACCTGCTTTGCGTAATCCTCGTTGTGCTGGCGGAACACCTGCATCAGTGTATGGCAGCGGTGTTCCAGTCCGAGAAAGGCATTTTTCACTTTTTCAGCCGTCACAAAATTGTCACGCTCCATGATTTCCTGATAATGCCTGTTGATGCTCACACGCATCTTGTCAAGCAGGTGGTTTGTTTCAAGTGCGGCTGAACTTCTTCCCGTGACCCGTCCGCCTTTCGTGTCCCACAATTTGGGATCGACTGAAAGTTTGCTGCTGAATTGCGTCTGTGTTCCGTCCACTGTAATACGTCCTATAACCGGTACTGTACCGTCTTTCTTCACTGCCTGTCTTTTCAGGTAGAAGATAACTGAAAATGTACTCCTCATCGTTCTAAAATTTTTTTGGTTTCAAATTTAGTTCGTGAAGAATCCTTCGTCGCTACGCAAATCATTGAGGAATACTGCAATTCTCGTTCATGCCACATTTTCTTGCGTGAGTTGTTAGTAACTCACTGGACGTTAATGTTTCCTATATTCTTCCAACCTCGTCATAACCTGTTTTGGGCATGGTCACGAATTGGTAACGCTGCGATGTCCTAATTTGGCTTTTTCATTGCTTTTTCTGTCTTTCGTTTTTTTAAGCCATCTTCCTAAAACGCCTATCTGCCAATAACTTTGCTACATTTTTCTGTTTATCACTTTTTATTCGTACTTTTGCTCCGTCAATTAAGAAAATGAAGAAACATGACAACGTATGATATTTATTTTTCGGACGGCAGTTCGAGCGACAATAAGGGGTTTTCTATCAAGACTCCTGAAAAGG
>OGHV01000236.1_pt1 | contig 40773 bp, 29 predicted proteins | sample 1571551 | NCBI WGS metagenome assembly OGHV01 (sample SAMEA2581960, study PRJEB24529) | metagenome | biome: Human gut stool | place: China | collected 2011 | reverse complement strand
TGCAAAACTAAGAGGTCTGAAGACTCACTCCAGACACACTGAATGAAACACTACCCAGAACAAAAGACATGCATATTCTTTATCCGACAAGGTTCTTAAAAACATGGCAATCTTTTTCTTTCTATTTTTGGAAAAATAAAGGATTTCTCGTTGCCATACGACACTGAGAAATCCTAATGACCTATCTAGGTTTATAATATTTGTTCTATTTTAGCTATGCTGCATTTTTCAAAATCGTCCAAAGAATCGTATAGTCTTCTTATCATATTTGGATTATCAGGGTCACTTTCTTTAGCATCATAATACTGAACTACTTTAAAGGATGCTCCAATGTCACTAACTTGTCTTCCTAATTTTGTGTCTGCACTATACTCTAATCGCAACAATAAAGCCTCAATACCGCTTACTTCATTAACATCAACACCTTCAGTTGTCGCTTCAAAATGCTTGTATAATAAATTAAATAGGCCGAAATATTTTACGACTTGATAACGGAGCATGTTAAATACGAAATTTGCAGCCCTTCTAATCCCTTTATCAACATTGTGTTCTTTATTGATATAATAATTAGCAGAGCCTGCAAAACCATGTAAAATAAAAGCAGAAATCATACCTGTTAAATAACAGTTTCCTGATACACCATCTCCATTCTCTGTATAAAAACGTAAATTATCATTTTTGATAATCGGACGAACACTTTGACATATTAGTTCAAGTCCAGGATTATATGATTTATGTTGACCAACAAAATGTTTTATCAATTCTTTAATTTTATTTCGCTCAGCAAGTGAAAATCTTGTAATAGTATTGTACAAATAGATTTTATCTTCATAGGATATTGTTCTAAATTCCTCAAAACAAGCGTTGGGCATAACTCCACTATTTTTCATCCTATTCAAATGTTCGCGTCTTTCCATTTGTTTCTCTGTAAGATATGGAGGTTCGGTAAGTATAATGTCAACATCTTGTTTTTCTATATTCTTATCGAAAAATTTATGTTGCAACAATTCATCTTGCCCATTAATACATTTGCGGAACTCATTATCCATAATAAAGACCCTACCTTTATAATGCTTCATAAACCTCCCAGCTCTTCCTTCAATATTTTGAGCATCGAACTTTTTTAAATCTTTGGTTCCTTTTTTGCCAGATAATACTATTATGTTTTTAGCGGTTGTGTTTACACCTTCTGTAATAGTCGTTGTACATATTAAGACCTTCAGAATTCCCTCATTAAATAATGATATGATTTCCTGTTGAATATATTTCGGGACCAATCCATGATGTATGCCTATTCCTTTTTTTAGAGCTTTTGATACAATCCATTGATTTCCTTTTCTATCCGTAAATAAATTACCAATGTGATTAATAAGTCTTATAACTCTATCATTGTCAATATTTTCCAATCCAACCTCTCCGTTGATAAGTTCTTTTGCCCAATATTCCGTTAGATGCTTTTGACTACAATAAATAATAGTATTTTCAGACCTTTCCAAAAGTTGTTTTACTAGCTGGATAACATGAGCTTTTTTAGTCCTTTCTGTAAAAGTTAAACTAAAAGTGTCATTCACTTTCACATGGAGTGCTGTATTAATTACAACTTCATCTTTATCTACAATATCATAAAGATTGTAATCAATAGGAATAAAACCGTATCTGTCAAGAAAAACCTGAAAAGAAGATTGATTGCCTACATTTACAGTGTGAGGAAATACTATATATGGTCCTACGAGTAGAGCATCAGTCATTTCATTCTTCAACAACTCGTATAACGCAATCCTATAAGCAACATCACGTTCATTCTCTTGTGGCGTTTCATCTATGATAAAGTCATTATCAAGTTTATATACTTCATCTACAAAAACAAAATCAAGATTTAAGCCATCATTTTTATCTAAAAAAGACAAATAACGCTCTGGGGTAAAAATAAACATGTTTCGTTCTCCCAACATCTCAGTATCGCTGAGGGTATGAATAGTAAAGTTATCTTTTATCCAAGCATATTCTGGCTTTGTATAGATCTTAAATATGTTTTCGGAGAGGAGAGAAATGGTTGGGAAAATGAACGCAATATTAGAATATCTCATTTTTCTCACAACTTCGTATATTAAGAATGTCTTACCAAAAGATGTTGCCGCACTTAAAAAATAGCGGTTTCTATGTTCTTTTGTAAACATATTTAAAACCTCTTTTTGATAGCGGTGTAAGATCACACCGTCACCGACAACCATACTACTTTCTTGAACATAATTACAAAAAGTTTGCAAAGAAACTTCTTCATCAACATCTGTTCCTACATTTAGCATCGGATAATAATATTGTGGTATTCCTGCTTGATTGGCTAAATAATGCATAAATAGCTTATCAGGTTGAGACAACTCGTAATCTTTCATGAAATCAAAATATGAGCATACGGCCTTTATCATTAAAGGTCGTAAAGCTATATTTTTCTTTGCTTGATTAATTAGCTTTATTGCATTAATGGCTGCTTTTGATTTATCCATTGTAAAACTTGGGTCTTAATGTCACGACTATTATTTACTGGAAGAAAAATAAAGAATATTGTATTAGGTATCGTCAATGTCGGATTTATTGTACTAAATTTATTTTTAATATGAGTTACCACTTCTAATATCAGTTCTTCGTACGAATTTGCTTTATCATCGAAAATGACAAGAATTGGATATACTAAGTGCATATTATATTTATGCGCTTCAACAGCCATATTAATCAAAGGATCATCCCTCCACGCATCAATAATTGCAGGGATTCTGCTACCTAAAGCTAAATGTTCATATTGGTTATCAAATGCAACGAAATTACGATTTAAATAATCATCAGAAAGAGCTTTATCAATATTTTCAAATACCTTTTTTAAAGATTCCTTATATCCTGATATGTAAAATTTAGCCTCTCCAAATAACATAAAAATTGTACCAGCGTTCTCAAGCATCAAATAGGAGTCGTAGCCTTTTGTTTCCGCATTCTCCAAAGCAGAGAACATATATCCTCTTGCTATTGCTTTGTCTGCATGATAATAATATTGAAGTATAAGATGCAACAAGACCTCTCCTTGAAATCCATAAGCTAGTTGACTAGGTAGCAGAGCTGTAGGATTAAATTTCAGTTTACTTTGCAACGCTCTAATTTGGAGATTATCTAAATGTGTCAGGTTTATTTCATTGTCGTTATATGCGTATTCAACGATGCCGTTATAGATTAAATTAGCAATATCATAGTTTGTTCCAATTTGTCTGAAACAATCATCATGCCGCGTTGAAATATGAGCACGAGGTATGTGTTTCCCATTTACATCAATAGGAAGCTGATATTGCATTATTATTGCATTTCGCATTAAATTTTCAAGGCTTTGACGCATAATTTTATAATTTAATAATTAGACTCTGCTTAATAATCCTATCACATTATGTATTTCCGAGTATGCCTTTAAATCCTCAGGCGATTCTTTACAAAGTTGACAAAGCTTCTCTGAATTCACCATTGCGCGTTCCAAATCACCATTCTCTGTCAAATATTTGTAGAGATTAGTGCGTACGAAATATCGTTTTGTCTTTTCATACCCAGGCATATATTTCTGCAACTCTGGAAGCAACTGTTCGTAACTATCATATCTCCGGCAAACAACATTTGGTAGAAAGTGAAGCAAGAACCAAAATTCTGTACAAGGGTTCGTTTCTACAAACATCACCTTACCAGCATATTTCTTTGTGCTATACTTTTTCTTTGCTCGTTGATACAACTGCATTTCTGAAGGGAACTGAAATAACCTATCCATATCAAACAGACATACGATATAATCATATTGCTTGTTCAAATAGGATTCTACCAATTTTAGAATATGATTGATATCGCTATGCTGGGGAAAATCAGGCGCAACCTTGAAAGGATAACGACACGCTACCCTCAATGAATCAAAATAGAACCATTCTGTTTCTCCCTCGCCTATGATGGCGATACTTTTTGTTACTGTTCGCCTCATATCATTAGTCGTTTAGGTTAATGTATTGACTGCCCAGGAACGGAAGCTTAACTAATTTACCTTGTTTGTAGGCATTATACGGTGAAAGATTCTTATGCAGACCTAAAGATGAAAGACGTACTATTTTAGTCTCACCAAATTCGTCTTTGTCGGTAAACCATATCGTATCACGTCGAATGAAATCTTCATTGAGAAGATTGATGTCGTGCGTTGTCAACAACATTTGTGATGTTCCTTCACTGTTCGCTAAAAAGACTTTTATAAAATAAGCCAGCAGTTCATAGTGGATGCTTGTCTCAACTTCGTCAATAAGCACAAACCGGTTGGTCTTCAACAAGAAATTCAGAATTACTGCCATTCCCAAAAATCTCATTGTACCATTGGATTCGTATTCTTCTGACAAATCGTATAGCTTATCGCCAACCTTGTGCTTGAATGTCAACTCTGTATTTGTAATTTTCCCTTTTTTGAGCATTTCGGCTTTTGCAGCATTATCAATAGGGGCATTCTGAATCAGTTGCTCCAATTCCGGAGTTATCAATTCTTCCTCTTCGTGCAATACGACATCTTCAATGTTAAAATCAGATGCCTTCAGGAAGTTTAAAATAAACTTCTTCAAATCGCCTGTTTCATCTTTATCCAATCGTGATTTTACATATCCCGAAAGCAACATGCCGGGAGCCAATACGTCTTTAACCTGTTTGGCAAAGTAATCATATACATCGTTCAACTTAGTGCGTTCTACATTACTCTTACCAAATGCAGCAAGCACACTGCAATTATTGATAGTGTTGCCGGAAATCACATCCTGACTCTTCCGTGGCATTTTCAGATTTACGCCGAAATCTATTGTGGTAGAATCTGTAGTTGCATCATAACTACGGCTATACAATTTGGTAGGACGAATAGAATCGTAAACAATCAAAGTCTCCGAATAGATATATTTTGCGTCTAATTCAAAAGTAAGGATATACTTCGACTTATTGATGTAGAATACCATAGACATTTTCGTCCTTTCATTTCTTGACGTGTCATCCAACATAAAAGGGACGACACCAGTTTTTTCGTTGCGGTCTTTTGGCATCCTAAGAACAAGCATTCTGAAGAATTCCACAGCATTCAAGATATTGGTTTTGCCGGAAGCGTTAGCACCATAGATGATACCCAATTTCAGCAACCTTACCCCATCCTTAACTTCATATGAATATTCGTCAGACATAAAAGCATCTGATGAAGGTTCAAAACTTATCTTTTGCGGAGACTTTATCGAGAAAAAATTTTCAATGGTGAATTCTGCTATCATACTCGTTTAATTTATATATCAAACGACACAAAGATAAAAATAAAATCTCACACACAAAATTATAATAGACATATTCGGAGAAAAATTACAAAACATACATACAAAATACACTATTAAACATTTTACTACAGCAGAACGATCCAATAGTATTAATAAGGGAAAAAACGCGGATGGCAAAATTGTATGTAGGATGTTGTTCTATACATTTAGACATGCAGTTTTTGACCGTATCATATAAACCATTCTACCAACCAGTAAACAGAATAATACAATCGATGACTTTCTCAAAAAACTTATCGATTTTTCTCCAGACACCTTTCCAATATATCTTTTTCATAATACAAGACTTAGAACTGCAATTTCATATAATACAAGGCGAACTTACATAAAAAAGACAAATTGCACAAGTGTAACGAAAAAACTAAATGATGCAGACGGTTTATTTCAGAATTAAAAGTTATATTTCAAGCAATTTCACTAATAAACCAAATCTTAACTATTATGAAAGTCAAAACTTATTTTGCGGCCACGCTAATGGCCGCATTCATGTTGCCGCAAGTTTCTTATTCAAGCAACATGCAAGAGAATGCGAAAAGTAAAGAAGAAAAAATGCAATGGTGGAAAGATGCCAAGTTTGGTATGTTCATACATTGGGGCATCTATTCAGTACCTGCCGGCAAATGGTGCGGACGAACATCCTACGGAGAATGGATAATGCACCAGGCATCTCTATCCAGAGATACCTATTCGGGATTTGCAGATAAATTCAATCCCAAGGACTTCAATGCCGAAGAATGGGTAAAACTGGCCAAGGAGGCTGGACAGAAATATATAGTTATAACTTCTAAGCACCACGACGGATTTGCAATGTTCAAATCTGAGGCCAGCAAATACAACGTTGTAGACGCAACACCATTCAAAAGAGACGTTATCGAAGAACTTGCTTCTGCCTGCAGGAAACACGGGATGAAATTGGGACTGTACTATTCACAGGCACAGGACTGGTACCACCCGGGAGGAGCACGCCATGGAGGCAAGCTGTGGGACAACGGACAAAAAGGCGATATGATGGAATATATCAAAAAAATCGCCTTGCCACAGGTCAAGGAAATTCTTTCAAAATACGGCGACATCGCGGTTCTCTGGTGGGACACCCCGACAGATATGACTCCGGAAATGTCTAAAATGTTTGGTGAAGTCATAGCTGAATATCCAAATCTGATTACCAACAACCGACTAGGCGGAGGTGTGGAAGGAGATCTTGAAACACCTGAACAATACATACCGGCAACAGGATACAAGGACCGCAACTGGGAAGTATGTATGACAATGAACGGTCATTGGGGATATAATGCCTACGACGACAACTGGAAATCGACACGCGAACTGCTGCGCAACCTTGTTGACATAGTGAGCAAAGGAGGTAATTTCCTACTTAACGTAGGCCCTGACAGTCAAGGCAGAATACCAGGGGTGTGCATAGGAACATTGAAAGATATTGGCGAATGGATGAGCATGAACGGAGAAAGTATATATGGAACAGAATCCAGTCCTATACCTTATTTATCATGGGGACGTGCCACAAGAAAAGGCAACACCTTATATATGCACATTTTCGACTGGGGAAACGGATATCTGCAGATTCCTCTGGAGAATAAAGTAAAACGGGCATACCTCCTTGCAGACAGAAAACATAATCTTGAAGTAAAGCATTCTGCAAACGGCCTGAGCGTAAAACTGACAGAATACGCGCCCGACAGAAATGTTTCTGTGCTGGCATTGGAACTTGACGGCGCACCAGAAGTAAGTCCTGCACCGTCATACGGCAAACCTGTAGACGTTACTGTTGAATCGAAAAAAGAATCGTGCAGCATCCTCACGGACAACAACTCCCAAACAATATGGAATGCACCTAAAGGGAAAAAGACAGCAGATATTGTATTCGACTTGAAGAAAAAAGAAAAAATCTGCGCCATGATATTGTCGGAAATATGGAAGCCTTGGGACAAGATGTCGCAGGAATACGAGTTGATGTACTTGAAAGGAAATGACTGGGTCAGCATCTGCAAAGGAAAAACACGTGGAACCGGTCATACAGCCGAATTTTCTCCTGTTGAATCGAGATACTTCAAACTTACGCTGAAAACCCGCAAAAACTCACCAGCCCTGGGAGACATCATGCTTTGCAGGTAAATTTTATCATCTAACAGAATTCTGATATTTCTTAATCACTACAAATATTGCTGCACAGAATCTAAAATGCATTCTGTGCAGCAATTTTACAATACAGATTAGTATGAAAATACAACCATCATACTATCTTTTCAATCTGAATGCTACCGGCAGATTCATCAAGACCTTCACTTTCCTACCCCTCTGCATTCCCGGAATCCATTGAGGCATTGACTTGACGACCCTCAAGGCCTCAGCGTCGAGATCCTTGTCGACACTTTTCATTACCTTTGCAAAAGGAATACGTCCTTCTTCATCGACGGCAAACTGCACGTGCACTATTCCTTGAATGCCGTTTTCCTGTGCTCTAATCGGATAACGCAAATTATCGGCAAGGTACTTCATAAGCGCAGTTTGTCCACCAGGGAATTGAGGCATCTGTTCAACAACTGTAAACACCGTTTGAACACTGTCTGATTGTGAATCAGCCTGCTGTGATGTGATAGATTCTTTTACACCGCCGGCCGTACTGCCTGGAGCTCTAAAAGTGATGGGAAGCAAATATCTTACACGAACTTTTTCGCCTCTTTGCATTCCAGGTTTCCATTTAGGCATTGAAGATACAACTCTTACAGCTTCAGTATCGAACGCCTCACCGAGACCTTTTTGTATTTGCACTTCTGATATAGAGCCATCGGTTTCTACTATGAACCGAACCATTACCCGTCCTTCAGTGCCTGAAGCTTCCTCACTCTTAGGATAATGTACATTATTGTTTAGATGCTTCATCAGGGCAACCATTCCTCCAGGAAATTGAGGCATCTGTTCGACTACCATAAAAACCTGATAACTGCGCTCCTTGCCGGGCTGAGTTTTATCAGGAAACAGTGTGTCAGCTACGGCTAAATTCTGATTTTCTACACGATTTGTTTCAGCAAATGAAACGAAATCACTAACTTTGACGCTGGAAATCTCATTGCTGAATGCGGAGATTTCAGGACGGGCAAATGCAACTGCAGCAAAAGCAGTCAGCGGAAGTACATACAGATACTTCATCCGTGCCCACGGACTTGATTTTTCCTTAAACATCATAGTAATACGTTTTTTTAGTGAACTGTGATTGAAGCTGTTGACCATTGAGTAGAGCCTTTGGCCAACAGCATTTTTTATTAACATCAGCTGATATCTCTTAATGTCTGCACCGTTGCGCATCACGGCATCGTCAGCCTCATATTCATGAAGATCCTGAAGCTCGGACTTCATAAGCCACGATGCAGGGTTGAACCACTGCAACAGGATGAAAAAATCTGCGAAAAGTATGTCGACAGAATGACGGGCACGTACATGTGCCAGCTCATGAACCAATACATCATGCGCATCTGAATTCAAACAAGTTTCGGGAATAACAATATTGTTCATCCAACTGAACGGCGACTCGATTCCTGAATGCACAACTACATTGACATTTTTAGGAAAGTCCGGACATAAAGACTCAGATGGCACCTTTATTCCCGTACGAATTATACTACACAATCGAAGCAAAGAACAGACATACCTAATCAGGCAGACCAAGAAGCCCAGCACATAAAGCAACAAGACGGCATGAGTCCAAGAGAAACTAACAGCACTGTCTTCTACCGTTGCAGGTAATTCGCTGACGGTATATACCAAAGTCTGATATCCGCCGTAAGCAACATCGGGCACATACGACTCAGACTCGGCCGGCAGTTCTATAAATGGCACCACCAACGAAACAACCATCAGTCCCAACAGGGCAAAACGGTTTAAACGATAGAATGTGTCACGGCTGAGCAATACCTTATAGAATAGATAGAACAGTGCCAGGCACAAGGATGATTTGATTATGTATATCAAAAATTCGCCCATAAAGATTGTGTATTTTCATATAAGGTCAACAAATGTTTCTTTAAGCATTTCACTTTCTCCGCTTCTTACGGCTCTGTTCCTCAACTTCGTCAATAAGTTTGCGGAGCTCATCGACCGACAAATCTTCTTCGCGCACAAGCGATGACACGGCACTGAGGTAGGAGTTGTTGAAATACTTGCTTATGACGCTTTTCAGGGTGTTCTTGCTGAAATCGCCACGGCTCACCACGGCATAATACTGATAGGAATTGCCATAACTGCGGTGAGAGAGGAAACCTTTCTCTTCGAGTGAACGCACATTGGTGGACAACGTGTTGAGATGCGGTTTCGGGTCATCATAGAATGTCTGGATGTCCTTCACAAAGAGAGGACCTTTGTCCCAAAAGAAATTCATTATTTCTTCTTCCTTAGGTGTCATACTTTTCATAATACAGATTTTTATCTGCTACAAATATAATACGTTTTGTGTGATACAACTAATTTGATTAGTTAAAATAGACTAATTCATTTAGTTGAGATTCGCATTCAAAGCAAACAGTTGCCAATTGATACATGCATTTGTTTAAGGGTAAATACTAAAGCTGTATGGAATCACAAAAAGACAAAACATATTTCTCAGCCTTCCTGTTTCTGGGGGATTTTTTACGTAATGAAATCGAAATTTACGAATTGAAACTTTTTCAATCTTGAAATTTACCATTTGGTACATATTATTGTTTATTTGGAACATTTCCCAAGCAAGCATAATGTAATTTTATAAAGTTAACTTTAAAACAGTTGTATTATGAAAAAAAGAATTTTTACTTACCTGTCACTGATCGTGACATTATGTTTGTTCTTACCTCCGCCATTGTCGGCACAAAACTACTGGAGCGGAGCAAGCACACAAGACTGGACAGGCGACGGAACAGAATCAAACCCTTACCTAATCACCACGGCTGAGCAGTTGGCCGGATTGGCTAAAGCTGTTCAAGACGGTCGTGACTTCAAAGACGAATTCATACGCCTAGGCAACGACCTATGGCTGAGCGACCCATCGGCTCCTCACGAGGAAAAGCCGCAATGGACTCCTATCGGAGGCATTACGTATAAGATCGGAGATGGTCAATGGGATTACAGAGTGGACACAACATTCTTTCGAGGCAATTTCGACGGAGGAGATTTCCACATCTATAATCTATATTACAACACTCTTCCAGACATGAGCGACTGGGACGATCCTTTCGGCAGTGGAGCAATTGATTTCAATGGATGGTACAAGGCCATGTTTGGATATCTTGAAGGTGGCAGTATCAAAAACCTGCATTTGGTTAATGACACCATTATCGGAGCGGCCGATGTGGCAGGTCTTCTTATTATCAACGACGGAGGCACTATTTCAGGATGCACCGTATCTGGATTTGTAATAAGCGGCAGTGATGAAACCGGCGGATCAGCCGGTGGACTTGTCGGCAAAAACATCAATGGAGGTATAATTGAAAACTGCTCATCAGCAGCCGACGTGAAATCTCCTCGTGGTTCAGGATGTCTGGTAAGCAACAACGACGGTATAATACGCGACTGTTCTGCTTCGGGAAAAGCCCATTGCAGTCAATATTATGTCGGAGGACTTGTTGCCACCAATTCCGTCAATGGAGAAATAGTTCGCTGTCACTCAACCGGCTACGTAAGCCGAGACAACTACACCCATGCCATACAGGATTGCGGTGGTTTTGTTGGAAACAACCTCGGCATAATCCGTGAAAGCTGGTCATCTGCCACAGTGAACAGCGACAAGCACGGAGCCGGCTTCTGCGGTCTAAACGGAGGTCGCATAGAATCCTGCTATGCCACAGGTGATGTCACTATACGTCTTTTCGGTGCAAGCGCCGCCACATTCGTAGGTGCCAACGGTCTTACACCTGGAGGTGGAGATCCCGTCGTTTATGAAGGAGTCTGCATCAACTGCTACGCCACAGGAAAATGTACGAGTGACGATTCTGGTACACTATCAGGTTTTCTTGCAAGTTACCAGACTCGTGAAAACAGGGCTACCCAAACTGTATTCTGTACTACCGATGCCGACCGTTATCCATACAACGATTTAAGCTTAGGTGAAGGAGGCGTCACTCCAGGCATCTATGGAGGTGCCTTACGTCGTTCTACAGCCGTAATGCAAAGCCGTGAGTTTGTCGACACACTCAACATGATAGCAGCAGTAGCAGGAACATGCAAGTGGCAGTATCGTGAAGGTGACTATCCAGTGCCTACAGGCGAGAAAGCGGACATCACACTTTGTTTCCCTTCAGGAGGCGATGGAACTCGGGAGAATCCATATAGAATCAGTACAAAAGAGGATTTGGAGCGCGTGTCCAAGCTGGTAGAGCTAGGATGGACATTTCAGGGACAGTATCTACGTATGGAGAATGATATAGCACTTAATGTACCGTTTGAGGAATGGGGCACAACAGCTCCAGTGGCGTGGAATCCAATCGGGAAAGAAGTCTATGAAACCACTTCAGCAGGAAGCGTAGACTTCGTTTATGAATTTCGCGGAACATTCGACGGCGGTCATCATGCAGTACAGAATCTTTATATCAACACTGTTCAGGACATTACTCCACAGGGACTTTTCGGCGTTATCAACGGGGCTACAATAAAGAATCTGAAGGTGACTGATGCTTGGATAAAAGCAGCCGGAGCTCCAGGAATACTTGTCGGCGAGGCCGCACGTTACTGTATGCCTACACATATACTACAATGTCATACCTCTGGCCGCGTTGAAGGCTCATGGTCTTCAGGTGCAACAATGGGCGTCATGTCGCTCGAAGGCATAACAAATGTCATCAACTGCTCATCTTCGGCCACTCTAATCAAAGGAAGCTATTCCGCACATCCGGTTGCTGGAGACCAGAATTATTTCGGTGGTTCAGCTTATAGCAACGACACCGTTGCAAACTTCTATTTCAGCGGTGTAGTAGAAAACTATGGGATATCCTTTGATCGTGACCTAAGCACCAATTGCTACTATAATAGCGATTTGAACAAGGGAAGCGAAAACGGTCGTACCACAGCGTACATGCAAAGCCCAGAGTTTGCAAACGAGCTCAATTACTATGTAGCACAATACAACGAGCGCCATGCTGACGAGCCGTTACTTTATTGGACAAGCGACGGTACAATCTACCCTATTCTAACGTCTACGGTTCCGCCACATACTATCACATATGATACAGGTATAGAAGATTTGACATATACACCTCAGCCTGTCCTCGACGACAGCCATATTCTCCCTCCTCAAATTCCGGAGAATGAGGGACAGCTCTTCTACGGCTGGTTTACAGATGAACAGATGACAAAACCGTATCTCTTCAACGAGACACCTGTGACAAGCTCATTCACTTTGTATGCAAAATGGCAGACTGAACTGGTGCCTGACATCACACCTTTCACCTCTAACCCATTTGCAACCACCTATATTATCCGTACACCAGAACAACTGTACGGCTTTGCATTGGCCATAACTGGACAGAAAGACGTGATTGACCGTGTGGATTTCACAGGAAAGACGGTCAAACTCGGAAATGATATTATGCTGAACGACACAACTCAGTGGCGACTGTTCGGAGAATACGTACATGGCCGTCAATGGGTTCCTCTCGGCCTCAACTATGTGAGCGACATTGTTTTCCGCGGTACTTTCGACGGAGACGGTCATACAATTTCAGGCCTATATATTAATATAGATGATTTTGACAACGGCCGTTCTAATCGTCAGGGATTATTCGGAACAATTGCTTCAGAGGCTACAGTGCGCAATGTGAACATAAAAGCCTCGCGCATCATTGCCAAAGCTTGGTATGGTTCTTTGGGCTTGCTGACCGGATGGAACAAAGGTACGATTGAGAACTGCCACGTAGAAGGTCTGATTGAAGCAACATGCAGTACTGTCGGTCTATTGGCAGGAACATCCTCTTATGAGTTCGGCGGAATAGGTCTCAACAACGGCATAGGACGTATTGAAAACTCTTCTGCACAAGGATACATATACAACTCCGAAGCCACTTACGAAGTATATTCCGGAGGTCTTGTAGGATTGGCCAATGTAATGAATGACAGTATTATAGGATGTATGGCAAAGGTATCAGTGATTCATAACGGCAACAACACCAAAAATGTTGGAGGTTTGATAGGCCGAATGAGCAATACAACTGTCATGAACTGCTCTGCATCTCCTGACACACTCTATGCAAAGGAGAATGTCGGCGGTATAGTTGGTCTTATGGATGGAAAAAGCACTATAATAGGTTGCAGCACAAACTGCGAACTTAATCTGAACATCAATTATCTTGGTGGTATTGCAGGTAGAGTTGATAACGGAAAACTTATCGACTGCCATACAGACAGCCGTATCATCTCCTCAGGTGATTATATAGGCGGTTTGGCAGGTTTCTCGGCCGATACGATATCCAACTGTTCTGCAAACGGTTTTGTATCAGGCAGAAACTATGTCGGCGGTATTGCCGGCAGTATAAGCGGAACGGTCAAAGGCTGCTATTACTCCACTTCGACTGCAACGGTTCAAGGACAAAAGAATGTCGGTTCGCTGCTCGGTTATGGACGTGCAATAGATTCCAGTGCAAGCGGTGATGTTTCAGGCGACACTAATGTAGGAGGATTAGTCGGTTACGGCACTACAATAGAAAACAGCTTTGCCACAGGTCATGTTTCAGGCAAGAAATATGTGGGCGGACTTTCCGGCATTTCTTCAACTGTAAACAGATGTCATGCAGAAGGCATCGTTGAAGGCGCATCTTATGTGGGAGGCCTGCTCGGTGCCGGAAGTATGGTCGACAGCTGCTATGCCAGTGGTACGGTCGTTGCAACAGCCGATACTGTCGGAGGTCTTGTAGGTTGGCATCAGAACGGAAAGATTACCCGCAGTCATTCTACGGCATCGGTTACCGGACGTAATATTGTCGGCGGTTTAGCAGGATATACAGGAGCCATAGCCATTACCGAATCATCTGCTTCCGGAACAGTACATGGCACTGATTATGTCGGTGGATTCCTGGGCAAGTCAAAGGATGCTGTAGTGGCAAGTCTATGCTATGCAACAGGCAATGTAGACGGCAATGACTATATCGGTGGATTCTCAGGAAACGGCGGCGGATATAACTGCTTTGCCCGCGGTTCTGTCAATGGCAACAACTACGTAGGCGGTTTTGCAGGCGAAGTGCAGGTCCGTTCGACATACTGCTATTCAACTGGAGCGGTCACAGCTTCTGAAGAGCAGGTTAGCGGTTTTGGTGTAAAGCGCTATTCCAACTATGAATCCGACTCTTATTACGACATGGAAAACAGCGGCCAGTCGGATGCTCTTGGAGCACAGCCGAGACCAACGTTCAACATGAAGAACAAATGGAACTACGAGAAGTGGGATTTTGATGAAACTTGGGGACGCAAAGATACCATCAATGACGGTTATCCATATTTGCGCTGGACAAGAAATGTATTCATCGAAGATGATGCCGACTCTGAAATGCCACCGAAACTACAGGGCGTACGTATAAATCAGTCAAGTGCTGTCATAGAAGTCGGAAGTAATCTATTGCTGAAAGCAGAAGCCGTTCCGGTAGATGCTCAGTATGGTACATTCATTTGGGAAAGCTCCGATGCCAACATAGCCAGTGTTGATGCAAATGGTCTGGTTACAGCAATTGCCGTCGGTAGAGCAGTAATAACAGTACGCACATCCATTGGAGACTTCTCTGCCAAATGTTCGGTTACCGTCAATCCGTTAAGCGACGCCATCAATGATGTAGAAGAAGACGAAATATCCATTTACCCGAATCCGGTTGTGGAAATATTGAATCTGAAAGCAGGCAGTCAGACTGTTAAACGTATTGACATTATGGATATGAGCGGACACAAGGTATTGAGCACCACAGGAAAAACGTCAATAAATGTATCTAAACTTCCAAGTGGTATATATATAGTTGGAATTACAACCAATAAAGGTATTGTATACCGCAAAGTTGTGAAAGTGGCAAAATGAAGCAGAAAAGCATCGAAATTTCTGCATTAGTTCATTCATAAATTCAGTAAACAGGCGTACTTCCGTATGGTGGTACGCCTGCTTGCTTTCTGTTTTTGACAATGCCGTTCAAATCAGAATATGCTATTAATCATATAGCCGACTTGAAATCCTGAGGACTTACACCGGTCTGTTTTTTAAACCATTTACCGAAATACGACTGATTAGGGAAGTTCAGTCGATCTGATATTTCTTTTATAAGCAAAGAAGAATGAAGGAGAAGATTCTTTGCCTCTGCAAGCAGCATCATAGTAATCCACTGCATGGGTGTCTTACCTGAAGTCATCTTTACTATTGAAGAAAAATACCGACACGACAAATATTGCGATTCTGCATAATACGCAACTTCATGCTGTTCACGATAATTGGCACACAGCATGGTAATGAATTTACCGAAAATCTCGTCTTTTCTATCTGGTATATCCTTGTTCTGAAGTGTACGACCTGCAAAAATCTTAATCACTTCGAGCGCAAAACAATTATACAGGCTGTTGTTCTGAATGCGGCAAACGTGGAACAAGCGTCTGTTCTTGCGAACGTCATCGGAACTCATACGCTTGCTGTTCTCCATATACAACCGAATGTAAAGCATAAGCGCTTCCAACTCAGCATCCGTAACAGCAATGGTCGGATTGCTACGTATAAGAAGTACGTTGTCGGTGTCTGTAACCTTATCCAATACCTGCATGACATCTTCAACATCTCCCCCGAGCAGCACTGCACGCATATCTGGCGAATAGCCCAGAATATGCAGAAAAGAATTAGGGAAATACATAACAAGAGATTTTGACTCAATGTGGTAATAGTTGCCGTCAAGAGTTATGTCGGCACTTCCTGCAAGCATAAGACAAACACCGACATTATCCATCTGCACAGGCGACAACTCGGCATTCAAAATATTATCCATCGAGCCATCAATTTCCTTGAACATAATATCAACCATACAAGAAAAAATGTAATTTTGAGTATTGAACAATACATTAAAAAAAGAAGTAACGGATACTGAAGATTTTTTGCAAACAAAATAACCAATTACGTGGTATTTCTGCAACAAAACGGAGTGGATATTTGTATTTGTAAGTACATATTGAACAATTAAAAGGAGCATTGCACCTTTGCAAATATCGGATATAAGCAGATATTTGCACCAATGCAAACAAAATAATATCAGTGAATTAAAAAACAAACGACTGAATATATGGAAACAAAGCATTTATTGATTGCCGCAGCGATGCTTGGACTCATTTCATGCGGAAGCAATGAGAAAAAAGAAAGCAGCCTGCAATATGTAAAGGTTGGTACAGCCCAAAGGGCCGAAGCCCAGTACAACCTGTCGTATCCGGGAAGAACAAAGCCTTCGGAAGACATCAATGTGTCTTTCAGAGTAAGCGGTCCTATTCTGAAAATGTATGTCAACGAGGGTGACCATGTGAGAAAAGGACAAATCATAGCACAAATGGATCCGAGAGACTACGAAACACAGCTCTCGGCTACCACTGCAGAATATGAACAGATCAAAAGTGATGCTGAAAGAATTGAAGCTCTCTACAAGGAAGGCAATACAACTGCCAGCAACTACGACAAAGCCAGATATGGACTTGAACAGATAACAGCAAAACTGAACAACAGCAAACATCAGCTTGCCGACACCAAACTGTATGCTCCAATCGACGGATATATAGAAAGCAGAATGCATGATGCCGGTGAAACCGTAGGGGCTGGAATGCCTATAGTCTCAATATTCGGAAGCGGTGCAACAGAAGTAGAAATCAATATTACTGCATCGGACTACACTAAAAAAGACAAGTTCGGCTCGTTCTACTGCACATTCGACCTTTTCCCAGACAGAAAATTCCCGTTGGAACTGGTAAGAATAAATCAAGACGCCAATGCAAATCAGCTGTATAACGTCAGGCTGAGAATGAAGGACGGCAATGAAACCGGCATTACTCCAGGCATGACAACAATGGTTTACATAAACATGAAAGGCAGCGAAAGCGAGCCGATAATAATCCCTACGACAGCGGTGTTCAACGACAATGAACAAACATTTGTTTACGTTTATAAAGACAAAAGCGGAACTGTCGAGAAAAGAGCTGTCACACTCAAGCATCTACGCACTGACGGATACTGCGAAATCTCAAACGGTCTGAAAGAGAACGAAACCATCGTCACAGCAGGTGTACACGAAATAGAGAACGGACAGAAAGTCAAAGCTTTGCCAAGCATTAGCAAAACCAATGTAGGAGGACTGTTATGATCAATATGAGCAAATGGGCTCTCGACAACAGAAAGCTCATAAACTTTGTAATATTATGCTTGATTGTAGGTGGCATAATGTCGTATTACTCAATGAGTAAGCTTGAGGATCCTGCAATAAAGGTTAAACAGGCGATGATTGTGACTGCGTACCCTGGAGCTTCAGCACATCAGGTGGAGCTTGAGGTAACAGACAAGATTGAGAAATCGCTAAAGGAGATGTCGGGCATCGACAACATACAGAGCCAGTCGTACAACGACCTCAGCATCATCACGGCCGAACTGGAAACCACAGTCAAAGATGAAGACGTGGAACAGCACTGGGACATGCTGAGAAGAAAGGTTAGAAATATCCAACAGGAACTGCCTTCGGGCGCCTACCCTTCTACTGTCAAAGATGATTTCGGTGACGTATACGGAATGTTTTATGCTCTGACAGGTGACGGTTTCAACGACAGAGAGATGTCGGACTACGCAGAGCTTGTCAAGAGGGAACTATCGGAAATAGAAGGAGTGACACGCGTGGAAATCTACGGCAAAAGAAACTCTTGCATAAACATATCCCTCAAGGAAGACAAAATGGCCAATCTGGGAGTTATGCCGGCCGAGGTTCTCCAAACGCTCAACGGCCAAAACGAGACCGTTTATTCCGGTTATTACAAAAACGGAACAAACAGAATAAGGGTCACTGTAAATGACAAGTTCCGCGACATCAAGGACATCGGCAACATGATCATACAGGGACACGAAAACGACCAGCTGAGAATTCACGACATAGCCAGTGTTGAAAGGGAATACGAAGAGCCCACAAGAAACGAAATGAGCTATGACGGAGAAAGGGCTCTAGGCGTATCGATTGCGTGCTCGCCGGACTACGATATCATAAAAGTAGGAGAAAAAGTTGAAAATAAGCTTGAAGAGCTTAAAACGGACATGCCTGCCGGCATTAAATTCAATAAGGTTTTCTTCCAGCCTGAACGTGTGTCGGATGCTCTGAACACCTTCATGATAAACCTGATTGAATCCGTCATAATTGTCGTTGTTGTCCTCATATTCACTATGGGATTCAAGAGCGGTGTGATTATCGGTACAAGTCTTGTAATCATCGTGTTCGGTTCATTCACGGTACTTAAAGGTGTAGACGGCACATTGCAGAGAGTATCACTCGGCTCATTCATTCTGGCCATGGGTGTGCTGGTAGATAATGCCATTGTGATTGTAGACGGCATTCTAATCGACCTCAAAAAGGGCAAAAGCAGAATGGAAGCGCTGACAAGCATCGGACAGAAAACGGCCATGCCGCTGTTGGGAGCCACACTCATCGCCATACTGGCATTCCTGCCTATTTTTATGAGTCCAGACACAGCCGGCGTATATGTACACGACCTATTCGTAGTTCTTGCCGTGTCATTGCTGCTGAGCTGGCTTCTTGCCCTGCTGCATGTTCCATTGATGGCAGACAAGATGCTGAAAGTTGAACCCGCAGAACAAGGCCAACAGATATATTCCGGAATTGCATATACAATACTGAAAAAAATCCTTTCGTTCGGCCTCAACCACAGACTAATAATAATCTCATCGGCCATCGCACTGCTTGCGGCATGTGCATTCAGCTACAGGTTCATAAAACAGGAATTCTTCCCTGACATGGAATACGACCAGCTGTATATGGAATACAAACTGCCTGAAGGTACAAACTACAATCAGGTTGAAAAAGATTTGATTGAAATTCAGAAATACCTGAAATCAAGAAAGGAAATAAAACATATCACAGCATCGGTAGGCGGTACTCCGAGCAGATATAACCTTGTGAGAAGCATCGCAACACCTTCGCTTGCATACGGTGAGCTTATAATAGACTTCGAATCACCTGAGAGCCTCGTGGAAAACATGGACGAGATACAGGACGAACTGGCGAAGAGATATCCAAATGCTTATGTGAAGCTGAAGAGATACAACCTGATGTTCAAGAAATATCCGATCGAAGCCGTATTCAAAGGGCCAGATCCTGAAGTTCTGCACCAGTTGACAGACAGCGCAATGAAAATTGCACGAAACAACGACATGGTGTACCTTCAGACAACAGACTGGGAACCTAAGATTCCTGTTCTATCAATCGACTACGATCAGGCATCTGCACGCGGAAGCGGTCTGAGCAGAAAGGACATCGGAACCTCACTTCTTGCGTATACAGACGGTATACCTATCGGTACATTCTATGACGGAATACACCCGGAAAACATTTATGTAAAATGTACTGACAGCGAAGGAAACGACATTGAGTCGCTGGAAAATGCAAATGTGTTCGGAATGGTGCCTAACATTGCAATACTGCTTGACGACGCCACAATAGGCAAACTCATGAGCGGTTCAATGAGCAAGAATGAAGCCATACAGACTGTAATGCAATCAATTCCGCTGAAACAGGCTATAAAGAATATCGACATCAAATGGGAGGATCCTGTGGTTCAGAGATTCAACGGACAAAGAGCACAACGAATGCAGTGCAGCCCTAAACCGGGAATAGGAACCGAAGAGGCCAGACTGTCGATAGCAAAAGAGATTGAAAAGATTCCGTTGCCTGTTGGCTACTCTCTCAGCTGGGAAGGCGAAAAGAAGGCCAGCAACCAAGCAATGAAATATCTGTTCAACAATTTTCCTCTTTCTATTGTACTGATGATTGCCATTCTGATAATGCTGTTCAAGGATTATAAGAAGCCGGCTATTATCTTCTGTTGCATACCGATGATTCTTATAGGCGTCATACCGTCAATACTGATATCGGGAAAGAGCTTTGGATTTGTAGCTATTGTCGGTGTATTGGGACTTATAGGTATGATGATCAAGAACGGACTGGTGCTGATGGACGAAATATCAGACGAAATCGCGGCCGGCATGAACCCTCGCGATGCACTGATGAACAGCTCCATGAGCAGAATGCGTCCGGTGATGATGGCATCACTGACAACAATACTGGGAATGATACCTCTGATCAACGATGCTCTGTTCGGCGCTCTTGCCGTAACAATCATGGGAGGTCTGTTTGTCGGTACGCTGATAACCCTCATAATCATACCGGTACTTTATTCATTGTTTTTCAAATTAAGATAAGCCAATAAAGAGGATACTGAATATGAAAAGAATATCAATAACATTCATAATGGCGATTTCGCTGGCGGCATCAGTACATGCGCAAGAAGTACTTACACTGGACCGATGCTACTCGATGGCTCTAGAAAACAACAAAGAACTGAAATCGGCCAAGGTTACTCTTGAAAAAACAGGATATGACAAGAAGAGTGCAAAGAGTCTGTTTTTTCCAGACATCAGTCTTGTTGCCGGAGACATGTACGGATTCGGAAGCAACACTCTGACGATACCAGGCGGCAAACTGCCTATATACACTCTTGACCCGTCAACCGGTACATACGTTCCGAACGTAACGCCAAATCCAGACGGTTCATATACGATGAACCAGTATGCCGATTTTCCTGACATGAAAATCAAATATGAAATCAACAACGTTTTCATGGGCGGAATAATGTTGAAGCAACCTATATACATGGGAGGAAAAATCACATCGGCATATAAGATGTCTAAGATTGGTGAACAGATTGCATCGCAGAATGTGAGACTTACGGAAAGTGAAGTGATTGTTGAAACAGACAATGCATTCATCAATGCCGTAAAAGCAAAAGAGATGTGCAAGGTTGCAGGCAAATACAACGAAATGCTTACGGAACTGCTGAAAAATGTGGAAGGCGCATACAAGCATGGCATGAAAACAAAAAACGACGTGCTTAAGGTCCAAGTGAAGCAAAACGAAAGCATTCTTATGATGCAGAAGGCGCAAAATGCTTTCAAGCTTGCCAAAATGAATCTATGCCATATCATAGGAATGGATATGGAAACGGATATCGACGTGGCATACGACAACATGATTACAGAAAATGCGGCAACTGTCGGCGGCGACATTAGTGCACGCCCTGAACACGAGATATTGAGCAGCAAAGTGGAATTGGCAAAACAGAATATAGCCTTTACCCGAAGCGATTTCCTTCCAAACATAGCTTTGTCTGGAGGCTTCGCCTATGCCAATGGTGTAAAGATTGCCGGAAACAAACTTATGGACAACACCACTGGTTCCGTCATGCTTACACTGAACATTCCTGTATTCCATTTCGGCGAAGGCATCAACAAGGTGAAGGCGGCTAAGGCTGAACACCAGATTGCAATGCTCGAACAAAGCAATCTCAACGAAAAGATGGAACTCGAACTTGCTCAGGCCAGAAACAATCTTGAGGAATCTGAGATTGAGATGGAAATTACGCAAAAGTCGCTCAAGCAAGCTGAAGAAAACATGAAAATGTCGAAGCAGCAATACGAGGTCGGAATGGAACTCCTTACGAACTATCTTGAAGCACAATCAATTTGGCAGCAGGCTTATGCAGACGAAATAAATGCCAGATGCTCACACTTCATCGCAACGAGCAAGTATCTGAAAGCTTCGGGATTGCTTGACAAAAGCATCACAGAAAAAAGGCTAAACAGCAACTGACAAGGCCTTGAAAACAACTGACGGAAGTCTAAATGACACGAGTTATCAGATAATTCCAAATTAACAAATTACGAAAATTGTGCGTGAAATACTGTATGTATTCACCACGTTTTCGTATATTTGCAGAAAAATATACACAAATAGGGACAACATGTGCGGAATTGTAGGTTATCTTGGAAATCGAGACGCGTATCCTGTTCTCATTAAAGGTTTGAAACGTCTGGAATATAGAGGATATGACAGTGCAGGAATAGCTTTGATAACAAAAAGCAATGAATTGAAGGTCTACAAAACAAAAGGTAAAGTTTCTGACCTCGAAGCATACGTGGCAGGGAAAGATATTTCAGGCTGCATCGGTATAGCACACACCAGATGGGCCACACATGGAGAACCCAACTCCACAAATGCACATCCGCACTTCTCTTCGTCCGGAAATCTAGCCATAATCCACAACGGCATAATTGAGAACTATGCCACAATCAAAGAAAGACTTATAGCCAAAGGTGTAAAATTCAGAAGCAATACCGATACAGAAGTATTGGTACAGCTCATCGAGTATGTACAGACAAAGAAGAATCTGGACACACTGTCGGCTGTAAGAATTGCATTGAGACAGGTAATTGGTGCTTATGCCATTGCACTGCTCGACAAGAAGAACCCAGACCAGATTATAGCTGCAAGAAAGAGCAGTCCGCTGGTCATAGGAATCGGCAAAGAAGAATTTTTCATCGGTTCAGATGCATCACCTATCATTGAATATACAGACAAGGTGGTATATCTGGAGGATAAGGATATTGCTATCATAAAGCGTAATCATGACGTAGAAATCGTTGACATAAACAACGTAAAGACAGATCATGATGTGAAGACGCTCGACATGAATCTCGGACAGATTGAAAAAGGCGGTTATCCGCACTTCATGCTGAAGGAGATTTTCGAACAGCCTGAATGCCTCAAAGACTGCATGAGAGGTAGAGTTAACGCCGAAGCCAATAATGTTGTGCTGTCAGCTGTTATTGACCACAAGCAGAAACTTTTGAATGCACGAAGATTCATAATCGTTGCATGCGGTACAAGCTGGCACGCAGGCCTCATCGGCAAACAGCTTATAGAAAATATCTGCCGTATTCCAGTTGAAGTGGAATATGCGTCAGAATTCAGATACGGCAATCCGGTAATAACATCAGAAGATGTCGTGATTGCCATATCACAGTCAGGAGAAACCGCCGACACACTGGCGGCCGTAGAACTGGCCAAGGAAAAGGGAGCTTTCATATATGGTATATGCAACGCCATCGGCTCATCAATTCCTAGAGCTACTGATACCGGATCATACATCCACGTAGGACCGGAAATCGGTGTGGCCAGCACAAAAGCATTTACAGGTCAGGTTACAGTTCTGACAATGCTGGCACTGGCTATCGGAAAAGAGAAGCACAGCATAAGCGATGAAGAATATAAGGAACTTGTAGGCGAACTGCATGCTATTCCTGACAAGATGAAAATATTGCTCAAGGATAACGAAAGAATAGGCAAGCTTTCAAGAATATTTACTTATGCCCACAACTTCCTTTATCTCGGCAGAGGATACAACTATCCGGTAGCACTTGAAGGCGCTCTCAAGCTCAAAGAAATAAGTTATATTCATGCAGAAGGTTATCCTGCTGCAGAAATGAAGCACGGCCCTATCGCGCTCATCGACGAAGAAATGCCGGTAGTCATCATTGCCACAAAGAATATTCTTTATGACAAACTGATGAACAACATTCAGGAAATAAAGGCAAGACACGGTAAGGTCATTGCACTTGTATCCGAAGGCGACACTGTAGTGAAGAACATTGCAGATGACTTCATCGAACTGCCGCACACAGTGGAATGCCTGGAACCTCTCCTTTCTACAATTCCATTGCAGCTTCTTGCTTACCACATCGCAGTCTGCAAAGGCAAAAATGTAGACCAGCCGAGAAATCTTGCAAAATCGGTAACAGTTGAATAATGCAGCCGAAAAGGTGGCATCACCACGAAGCTTCAGCCAGACTGAAGCTTCCACCTAGACTGAAACAATCATACCCACAAAAACGATAATAGCTGCCGGCCCTGCGCCGGAAATAAACATAAGATAATTAAGAACAAAGAAAGATTTTTTATATGGAACCTCTAAAACATGAATGCGGAATTGCAATGATCAGATTGCTGAAGCCACTGGAGTATTATCAGGACAAATACGGTACCTGGATGTACGGACTCAACAAACTGTATCTGATGATGGAGAAACAGCACAACAGAGGTCAAGAAGGTGCAGGTATAAGCAGCGTGAAACTGGAAGCATGTCCAGGCGAAGAATATATGTTCCGTGAGAAAGCACTTGGTTCAGGTGCCATTACGGAAATTTTCGCCAATGTGCAGAGCAGATTCAAGAATTACAGCAAAGAGCAACTTTCTGACGCAACATTTGCAAAGCAGAACCTGCCTTTTGCAGGAGAACTTTATATGGGCCACCTCCGGTATTCTACAACCGGAAAGAGTGGTCTTTCTTATGTACACCCGTTCTTGAGAAGAAACAACTGGAGAGCCAAGAACCTCTGTATTTGCGGAAACTTCAACATGACGAATGTTGACGAGGTTTTCAGTGAGATCACAAAATTCGGTCAGCATCCGCGCGTCTACAGCGACACCTACATCATGCTGGAACAGATCGGCCACAGGCTTGACAGAGAATCAGAAAGACTGTTTAAAGAAGCTGAAGAAAAAAATCTGAAAGGTACTGACATTACCAATTACATCGAAGACAACATCAGAATTGAGAACGTTCTCAAGACATCAAGCCACGTATGGGATGGCGGATATGTTGTCTGCGGCCAGACTGGAAGCGGAGAAATGTTCTCCATGAGAGACCCTTGGGGCATCAGACCTGCATTCTGGTATAAGGACGATGAAATTCTGGTAGTAGCCAGCGAGCGCCCAGTAATTCAGACTGCTCTTGACATCGACTATGAAAATGTCAAAGAGTTGAAGCCGGGGGAAGCCATCATTGTAACAAAGAAGGGCGAAGTCAGATTTGACCAGATCATTGCTCCGAAAGAGAACAAAGCATGCTCTTTCGAAAGAATCTATTTCAGCCGCGGTTCCGACAAGGACATTTATCAGGAAAGAAAATCTTTGGGACGCCAGTTGTTGAATCCAATTCTCAAAGCCATCAATTATGATGTAGAAAACACAGTATTCTCTTTCATTCCAAATACTGCAGAAGTTGCTTTCTACGGAATGCTTGAAGGATTCAACGAATACGTAAACGAACTTAAGATAAAGGAAATCGAAAGCCTCGGACACAAGCCTACACACGAAGAACTGAGCAAGATTCTCAGTTTGAGAGTCCGCAATGAAAAGGTTGCCATCAAGGATATAAAACTTCGTACCTTCATTACTGAGAGCAACAGCAGAAACGACCTTGCCGCTCACGTTTACGACATAACTTACGGAAGTTTGAGAGCAGGAAAGGACAACCTTGTCATCATCGACGACAGTATTGTAAGAGGAACAACTCTGCGAGAAAGCATCATCAGAATTCTCGACAGACTCCATCCGAAGAAGATTGTAATTGTGTCTTCATCTCCTCAGGTAAGATACCCGGACTACTACGGAATCGACATGTCGAAGATGAGCGAATTCATTGCCTTCAGAGCGGCCATAGAGTTGCTTAAGGACAGAAAGATGGAGAACATCATTGATGAAGTCTACGACGAGTGCCTCAAGCAGCAGCACAAGCCTAAAGAAGAAATGGTCAACTATGTAAAAAGAATATACGAACCATTCACAGACGAAGACATTTCAAGAAAAATGGTTGAAATGCTCCGAGCACCAGGCGTCAACTCCGATATTGAAATTGTATACCAGGACATAGACGGACTTCACAAAGCCTGCCCTAACCACCACGGAGACTGGTACTTCAGCGGAGACTACCCTACTCCTGGAGGCGTAAAACTTATCAACAAAGCCTTTATCGAATATATTGAGAAAGTATACAAAAAGGCATAAATAAAATAATGTTCTAGGAAAACAATCCTGCACCCCTTTTCAAAGGGTGCAGGAACATATAAGTCTGCAAAAAGAATATTTTTAAATACATAATCACAGGATAATGAGAAACGTAACACTAATCTTAGACGATGGGACCAAGTTTCACGGCACATCATTCGGATATGAGAAACCTGTTGCAGGAGAGGTTGTGTTCAACACTGCAATGATGGGATATCCAGAAAGTCTTACCGACCCGTCATACGCAGGCCAGATAATGACATTGACATACCCTTTGGTCGGAAATTATGGAGTACCGCCATTCACCATTGAGGAGAACGGAATAGCAACCTTCATGGAGAGTGAAAAGATACATGCCGAAGCTATAATTGTAAGCGACTACAGCACAGAGTATTCACACTGGAATGCAGTAGAAAGTCTTTCCGAATGGCTGAAACGCGAAAAAGTTCCAGGAATAACAGGTATCGACACCCGAGAACTTACAAAAATCCTTCGTGAACATGGTGTTATGATGGGCAAAATCATATTCGATGATGAGCCTGACAATATTCCTTCTGCAGAATACAGCGGTGTAAACTACATTGCCAAAGTTTCCTGCAAGGAAGTAATAAAGTACAATGAAGGCGCAGGCAAGAAAGTTGTCCTTGTTGACTGCGGTGTCAAGAACAACATCATAAGATGTCTTCTTAAGAGAAACGTTGAAGTCATAAGAGTTCCATGGAACTATGATTTCACCGACATGGCCTACGACGGTCTCTTCCTCGCAAACGGTCCAGGCGACCCTGACACAGCCAAAGAAGCCGTTGAGAACATAAAGAAGGCTATGGCCAAAAACAGCAAACTTCCTATTTTCGGTATCTGTATGGGCAATCAGCTTCTTGCTAAAGCCGGAGGTGCAAGCATCTACAAGCTCAAATACGGACATAGAAGCCACAACCAGCCTGTAAGACAGATCGGCACCAACAGATGTTTCATTACCAGCCAGAATCACGGATACGCTGTTGACAACAACACCCTCGGAAAGGATTGGGAACCATTGTTCATCAATATGAACGACGGATCAAATGAAGGTATCCGCCATAAAGAAAATCCTTGGTTCTCTGCACAGTTCCACCCAGAAGCATGCAGCGGACCTGTAGACACAGAGTTCCTTTTCGACGATTTTGTTAAACTGCTGTAAAACGTAGAAAGATGAAAAACGAAAATATAAAGAAGGTCCTGATATTGGGTTCAGGCGCATTGAAAATCGGTGAAGCCGGAGAGTTCGACTATTCCGGAAGCCAGGCATTGAAGGCCCTCAAGGAAGAAGGCATACAAACAGTACTCATTAATCCTAACATTGCTACAGTTCAAACCAGCGAAGGCGTTGCCGACCAGATTTATTTCTTGCCGGTCACTCCATTCTTCGTTGAGAAAGTTATCGCCAAGGAAAGACCAGACGGAATACTTCTCGCTTTCGGAGGACAGACTGCGCTGAACTGCGGTGTCGAACTCTACAAAAGCAATATTCTTGAGAAATACAATGTACAGGTACTTGGTACTCCAGTACAGGCAATCATAGATACAGAAGACCGCGAACTCTTCGTCAAGAAGCTCGACGAAATAAACGTAAAAACCATCAAGAGCCACGCTTGCGAGAATATCGAAGAGGCACGCAAGGCCGCTAAAGAACTCGGATACCCTATCATCATCAGAGCAGCCTATGCACTCGGCGGTCTCGGTTCCGGTTTCTGCGACAACGAAGAAGAACTCAACAAGATTGCCGAAAAAGCATTCTCTTTCTCTCCGCAGGTACTCGTCGAGAAGAGTCTCAAAGGCTGGAAAGAAATAGAATACGAAGTCGTACGCGACAGATACGACAACTGCATCACAGTTTGTAACATGGAGAACTTCGACCCTCTCGGAATTCACACCGGAGAGTCCATCGTCATTGCTCCTTCACAGACACTTACAAACTCTGAATACCACAAGCTTCGTGCACTTTCAATAAAAATCATACGCCACATCGGAATCATCGGCGAGTGCAACGTTCAGTATGCGTTCGACCCTGAATCAGAGGACTACAGAGTAATCGAGGTGAACGCACGTCTTAGCCGTTCTTCAGCCCTTGCATCAAAAGCAACAGGTTATCCTTTGGCTTTCGTTGCAGCAAAGCTCGGAATGGGATACGGTCTGTTCGAACTTAAGAACTCTGTCACAAAAACCACAAGTGCATTCTTCGAACCAGCCCTCGACTACGTTGTGTGCAAGATTCCTCGCTGGGACCTCGGCAAGTTCCGTGGCGTAGACAGAGAACTCGGTTCTTCAATGAAGTCAGTAGGCGAAGTAATGGCCATCGGACGCACTTTTGAAGAAGCAATTCAGAAAGGCCTCCGCATGATAGGCCAGGGTCTGCACGGATTCATCGGAAACAAGGAACTTGTAATCGACGACATCGACCAGTCGCTGAAAGCACCTACAGACAAGCGCGTACTCATCATCGAGAAAGCAATGGGCAAAGGCTACACCATCGATCATATACACGAACTCACCAAGATCGACAAATGGTTCCTTTACAAACTTCAGAACATCCGAAACACATACCTTGAGCTGTCCACAAAAGGCAAGCTTGAGAATGTCGATGCCGAACTGATGCGCAAGGCAAAGGTTCAAGGCTTCACAGACTTCCAGATTGCACGTGCCATCGGCATGGAAAACGATATGGAAGTAGAAGCGGCCATCAACCTTGTACGCAAATACAGAAAAGAACAGGGCATCGTTCCTGTTGTGAAGCAGATAGACACCCTTGCAGCTGAATATCCTGCACAGACCAACTATCTGTACTTGACATACAGCGGTGTAGCAAACGATATCAACTACGAAAACGACAAGAAATCCATCATCGTACTCGGTTCAGGAGCATACCGTATCGGTTCGTCTGTCGAATTCGACTGGTGCGGCGTTCAGGCTCTCAACACCATCCGCAAGAACGGCTACAGGTCAGTAATGATCAACTACAACCCTGAAACCGTATCTACCGACTACGACATGTGCGACCGTCTCTACTTCGACGAACTCACATTCGAGCGCGTGATGGACATCTACGAGCTCGAAAATCCGCACGGAGTCATCGTCAGCACAGGTGGACAGATTCCTAACAACCTCGCAATGCGTCTCGATGCAGAGAATGTTCCAATTCTCGGAACTTCAGCAAAGAGCATCGACAATGCAGAAGACAGAGAGAAGTTCTCTGAGATGCTCAACCGAATCGGTGTTGACCAGCCGGCTTGGAGCGCATTGACATCAATGGAGGACATCAACGCCTTCATCGAGAAAGTAGGTTTCCCTGTTCTCGTACGTCCGTCATACGTACTCTCCGGTGCAGCCATGAACGTCTGCTCAAATCAGGACGAACTTGAGCGCTTCCTCAAGCTTGCAGCCAACGTAAGCAAGAAGCACCCGGTTGTAGTAAGCAGCTTCATCGAACATGCTAAGGAAGTTGAAATGGATGCCGTTGCAAAGGACGGAGAAATCATTGCATACGCAATCAGCGAGCACATCGAGTTTGCAGGTGTACACTCCGGCGATGCAACAATCCAGTTCCCTCCACAGAAACTCTATGTAGAAACAGTACGCCGAATCAAGAAGATTTCGCGCCAGATTGCAAAGGAACTCCACATCAGCGGACCGTTCAACATTCAGTATCTTGCAAAGGAGAACGACATAAAGGTAATCGAGTGCAACCTCCGCGCTTCACGAAGCTTCCCATTCGTAAGCAAGGTTCTTAAGATAAACCTCATCGAACTTGCAACGAGAGTAATGCTCGGCCTGCCGGTTGAGAAGCCGTCAAAGAACCTCTTCGACCTCGACTACGTCGGCATAAAGGCCAGCCAGTTCTCATTCAACCGTCTGCAGAAAGCCGACCCTGTACTCGGTGTCGACATGGCATCAACAGGCGAAGTAGGCTGCCTCGGCGACGACACATCGAGCGCCCTCCTCTGCTCAATGCTCTCCGTCGGCCAGCGCATACCGGCAAAGAACATTCTTCTTTCAACCGGAACAGGAAAGCAGAAAGCCGAAATGCTCGATGCGGCAAAGACACTCATCAAGCACGGCTACAAGCTTTATGCAACAGGCGGAACTAGCCGTTACCTCACTTCAAACGGCATCGAGAACACACTCGTATACTGGCCGAGCGAAGAAGGTCACCCGCAGGCTCTCGACATGCTTCACAAGAAAGAGATAGACATGGTTGTCAATGTTCCGAAAGACCTCACCGTAGGCGAGCTCGACAACGGATACAAGATCAGACGTGCAGCCATCGACCTCAATATTCCGCTCATAACAAATCCTCGTCTTGCCAGCGCATTCATCAATGCGTTCTGCAACATCTCTCTCGACGACATTGCAATAAAGGCATGGGGAGAATATTGATTGCTGTCTCAGAACACACAATAGAGACTGACTAAAGTTTTGCGGTGGTTAATGGCAAAGGACGCTGACTTCATCAACGTTCTTTACCATTAACCATCTGCCTTTTTAACCCGAATCATAAAAATCAGTAACGTGAGAATAGACATTATAACCGTACTGCCCGAACTCCTCGAGGGTTTCATTTCACAGTCTATACTTGGCAGAGCACAGAAGAAGGGACTTGTGGAAATACATCTGCACAACCTCCGCGACTACACAGAAGACAAGCACAAGCGCGTAGACGACTACCCTTTCGGAGGCTTTGCCGGCATGGTCATGCAGTGCCAGCCCATCGATGCATGCATCTCCGCACTCAAGGCCGAAAGAGATTATGACGAAATCATTTTCACCACCCCCGACGGCGAACAGTTCGACCAGCCCATGGCAAACGAGCTGTCCATGAAAGAGAACATAATAATCCTCTGCGGACACTACAAAGGCATAGACTACAGAATACGCGAGCACCTCATCACAAAAGAAGTCAGCATAGGCGACTTTGTACTCACCGGAGGCGAACTTGCCGCCGCATGTATGGCCGATGCCATCACACGCCTTGTGCCAGGCGTCATCGGCGACGAGCAGAGCGCACTCTCCGACTCTTTCCAGGACAATCTGCTTGCGGCGCCCGTCTACACACGACCGGCTGACTACAAAGGCTGGAAGGTACCTGATGTCCTTCTGTCAGGCCACGAGGCAAAAATCAAGGAGTGGGAACTCCAGCAGTCTCTTGAGAGAACCAAGCGTCTCCGCCCCGACCTGCTGAAAAAACAGAACAACCAGTAAGAAACTCAAGTCCAAAACAAAACACACGTATCCTATGGAATCAGCAAACAAAAGATATCTGCCGGCTGAGTGGTATCCGCAGGCTTTCGTGCAGCTCACATGGCCTCATGAAGAAACCGACTGGGCATACATGCTCGACGAGGCTCTCATCTGCTACTACAACATGGCAAGAGAAATCAGCAAGAGAGAGAAGCTCCTGATTGTTGCTCCCGACACAGAACTTGTCAGACATCAGCTGGAAAGCGGACTCGACGGAAAGGTAAAAGATTCGGACAGAGTAACACCCGACATGATGAAAAACATAAGTTTCTTCACATGTCCGACCAACGACACATGGGCACGCGACCACGCCTTCATCACATGCCTCGAAACCGACAGCACTCCTCTGCTCATGGACTTCCAGTTCAACGGATGGGGACTGAAGTTTGCATCGTGCCACGACAACATGATAAACCGCCGAATGCATCAGAAAGGCATCGTCAGCGGACACTACGAAAGCCGTCTCGACTTTGTCTTCGAAGGAGGCTCCATCGAAAGCGACGGACGCGGCACTCTCCTCACCACCTCTTCATGCCTTCTGGCTCCCAACCGCAACGAAGGCAAAGATAAAGGCGAAATAGAAGAATATCTCAAAAAAGCCTTCAATGCAGAAAGGGTGCTCTGGCTTGAACACGGATGGATCAAGGGCGACGACACCGATGGTCATATCGACACACTTGCCCGCCTTTGCCCCAACGACACAATCGTCTATCAGTCATGCAATGATTCATCTGACGAGCACTACACACCGCTGAAAGAAATGGAGAACGAAATTAAAAGTTTCCTGACCGCCGACGGCAAGCCATACAAGACAGCAGCGCTACCGCTCTGCAAACCCATCTACGACGAAAGCGGTTACAGACTTCCAGCAACGTATGCCAACTTCCTGATAATGAACACGGCAGTCCTCTTCCCAACATACAGACAGCCGGAGTGCGACAACACCGTTCGCACCATCTTGCAGGATGTTTTCCCAGACAAAGAAATCATCGGCATCGACTGCACACCACTGGTCTTCCAGCACGGTTCTCTCCACTGCTGTACAATGCAGTATCCAAAGGAAGTAAAATTGAACGATTAACCCCACAAAAAATACCAGGAGCCTTCGGCACTGCAAACCAGCCGAAGGCTCCTATTATTATCTAGCCACAACTTTCTCGTCCAATGGTGAAAAACTGCATTTATCTAACAGGAATCCCATATTTACAACATATTGGCTTTTTTCAATATTGCACGGGCAATCTTAACCTGTTTGCTGAAATCAGTCTTTTCCTTATTTTTATAAGCCTTGTCTGCCTCTTTAACAAAGCGCTCGGCTTCTTTTCCTTTCAGCGTAGGAATTGCTTTAAATTCTAATGCCATAATTACAGTTATATGATTGTTTTTGCAAAGGTAAAAAAAAACGCGCAAATATCTATGTGACAACAAGTTTCTTCTACTTCCGTTATGAAATCCATGCACAATCATACACAACATCCAACTCTATCCCCATCATAATATCTTCTTACAAAAGCAAAGCTCACAAGCATCTTCCCATACACACACGTCATCTCGCACTTGATGCGAGATCTAGTATACATAAAGCAGAAGTATCAACAGAATAAAAACAAACAAACTCGTATAGAATGCTTCTGCCAGTTCCAGATTGCAACGATAATGCAAGATTGCACGGTTCTCATCGTCAGGATAAAGCATGAAATATCTTTCCATCTACACCCTGCTCATTCCATTCCATCAATAATTCATCACTGAGACAGTGTATGTCTGCCACTCCGTTACTTATAAGTCTATAGGTATCGGAATCATAAAAAAAAGCAAGCGCATCATCGTATGAAATCTGCAGCTTATCAGCAAACAAACGGACAATACGCGCATACTTCATTTGCAAAACTGCTTTATCAGCCAACATGTCCTCCTCCTTCCAGTTTTATTTCTTCTGCACCAACACCGACTGAAGCATGATAAAGTCTCATTCCAACACTCCTTTCTCCTTCATGTAAGAAATCAAGTCTTCCACAATATATTCTTTACTGAATGTATGAAGCACATCATATCCGGGAAGCAGATACCCGGAAAGAATTCCTGATGAACGCAACATGCCATATACCTTACCGGCACTCATGTTCAATGCATCAGCCAAACTACCCACACAAAACGTGGTGAAACAGAGTTGTTCAAAATTCATAAATATACAAATTAGTTCGTGCTATGCGCAAATATTAACTTGTCCATCCTGACGTCACAATGCATCAGCCTGCTAGAACATGTGATGCATAGTCAGAGCACCACACCATTGATGTACAATAGTTTCAGTAGCGAAAATACTAAAAATATCGGAATAATAGCATTTTTCCGTCTAATTATACAAAGATGCAATCACCACCATTTCTACACCAGCATATTCATATATTACATCATTTTCGCTTTCATCATTCTGAATGCGAAAAACGGCGGAGAAGTCAACCAAACTCTCTGCCGTTTTTATTATATGCTTCGCAAGCACTATTTCTTATTTTTCGATTCCTCTACTTCACAGCCTCAACCGTATATCCCTGTTTTTTGAGCAGATTTAAAACACCTTTGTCGCCAACAAGATGTCCGCATCCAACAACAAAAAGTGTGGGTTTGCCGCTCATGATACCTGGCATACTTTCTGCCCAACGTGTATTGCGGTTATATACCAAGGCATCCTCTTCTTCAGGAAGAGCATCCAAGGCATTGCCGAACTTCTCGTTCATGGCCCTTTCCAATTTATCCAAATCCTGAGTCATATAGGCAACTGTCACTTCATTTGTCTGCTTTTCCACACAATCCAAATTGTTCACCGTTGCGAGCAGCTGCTCTGCCTGGCGCTTCAGGCTTTGCGAATCGAACAAAACGCCCATCTGAAAATCCACAGTTTCTAAACAGGTAACGGCCTTGCCAAGTTTCTTGGCCTCGTCCTGACACCATTCGTCAAGCTGTTGCTGCGGATTAAAGCCCGGAACTGATTTCATGGCAATGAGAACACCCAACTGCGTAGAAAGCAAGGCAGGCTTCATCTTATCGAACATATTTAAGTCTACTCCCATAAGTTCCTTTACCTTTGCGGCCAAGCTGTCATACTGTGCAGCTGTGAATAACGTATGCAAAGTTGTGTCGCCAGGCAAAATAGCCGCTTGCTGCATCTTCATCAATGTTGCAGGCGCTTTCATTTCTTCCATCACAACTTCACCACAGACCTGTTCCACATCGTTCATGGCTTGCTTCAAGCCAGATATACTGTCCAATATCGATAAAGGAGCCAAATGATGAGTTCCTAAAACATAAGATGCCTTATTCAGACCTTTGCCTGAAACTTTCCATAACAACTGGGCATTAGCCCCTAAAGCAAAGATGCATAAAAGCATCCACAAAACTAAAATCTTTTTCATTATACTCTTTTTTTGAAATAGCGCAGATATGGCACAAGCCATCCTGACCTGTTTGCAGAATCAGTCGTTCTCTTGTCTTGACAAGCCCTGTCCGCCTCTTTGATGAAGCGCTCTGTTGCTCATTCCTCACAGCATAGAATTTGCTTTAACTTCCGATGCCGAAATCGGTCTCTATAATAATTTCTGCAAAGGTGGGTATTTTTCTGCAAATATCCATGTTGCGATGTATTTTCTTATTATTCCGTTACTCAGTCCATGTACAAGCCTTATGTGGTCTTTCCCGCTATCTTGGTGCGCAGGTGTCTGGTTGCTATTGTTTTATGTTTCATGCGGTATACCTCATTTTTTATATTATTCTTTTCTCCTTATTAAAATGCAGCCCACTGACCTTGCGGTAGCGGGCTGCGGTGTCTGTATGATGTTACCGGGCACAATACTCCCGCCCGGAATGGGAGTTCCTTTCTTTTGGGGTTATACTTCGGTTATTTTCCGTTTCGGGCGGAATTTTTCCCGCCCGACGGTTTACTATTTTTTCAAGGTAGGCAATTCTCCAGTGAGTTCGTAACGCCACTCTGAACCTGCATTCTGCAGGGCGGCGTTCATGGCATCAACGGCCGTCTTCCAGGTAACGGTCGTGCCGTCCACCTGCGTAGCTTCGCCTCTGCCAAGGCCGATGCCATTGCCGTCATAACCATTCCAGTAGCAGGCTATGACTTTAGCTAAACTGCCAGTCGCAATTCCTGTCACGCCGCCCACATACTGAGAGCCAGTGACGTTTCCCACATGGTAACAGGCAGTTAGTGAACCATAAGAGCTATTTCCCGCCACACCTCCAACATACTCGGAGCCGCTGACGCTACCCACATGGTAGCAGGCCGTAGCTATACCATTTCCTGTGAACCATCCCATCACGCCACCTACCTGTCGGACACCGCTGATGTCTCCCGACACCGAACAACCAATAATGGAGCCTCCCTTATTGGTACCTACTATTCCGCCGACATTATTGTTCGCTTTTATATTAACCTTATCCAGTTTTACATCCTGCACCATACCATTCTCACCAAGATTGCCAATAAGTCCTACATTGTTGGTTTCCGGTTGGTTAAAGGTCAGCCCCGTGATGGTCTTGCCGTTGCCGTCAAAGGTGCCTGTGTATTGTTTTTCATAATTTCCTATCGGCGTCCACTCTTTGCCTGTGAGGTCGAGGTCTGTGTCAAGGGTAATGTTAATGTCGGTCTTACCTCCGTTCACTAATTCGGCTACGTTCATCAGACCATCGGCAGTAGTCACGGTGTAGTTGCCCTGTCCGTCGTCTGTATATCCCTTGTTCTTATCCAGCGTGATGTTGTAGAACTTGCCTGCCTCAGGGGTGATGGCAGCAGAGAGGTTGCGTTCCTCGGTGCCGTTTGCCTGTAGCTTGGTTATTGTGTAGCCGGGCACCACGTTCGCCTCCCAGCAAGTGATGGTTGCGCCGTTTTCGGTATATTCGCACTTCTTCATCTCTATCCAGCCCTCTTGCGAGCCTTGTCCGGCCTTGCCTTTTTCATAAGTACACTGTGTATAGGTATAGAGCTGGAGGCTCTGCACTTCGCCGAGTGCATTGTCCGAAGGCGTGACGCGCACCTTTGCCAGAGCGTGGGTGAAATTCAGCGTGACCTGAGTCTGGTAGTTGCCGCTGCCTGTGCCGTACAGCAGGTAGGCAAGACTTTGGCTTTGGTCGCTGAGGTCGAGGGTGCCGCCCGTGGCGGGGTACCAGGCGGTGACGGTATGTTCGCCGGTGTCGCTCCAGTACAGGGGTGTTTCGGCTTTGACGGTGTTGTTGTCCTGCACGGCGTAGGTGCCGACCTCGTCCTTGCCGTCTATCTGTACGGCGAACTTGTCGTCCGCGTCAAACTTGCTGCTGTTGCCGTCCGCAATCTCGCTGACGCGCGTCTGCGGTGTGCCCCAGGGATGCGCCTCGCCGCCCTCCACGCCGAGGGTGATGCGGGCTATCTCAAGGGGGTATTGTCCTTCGGGCAGACGGTTGCCGTCCGCCAGTTCGTCCGTCGTGCAGGCAACCGTGGCAAGTAGCAGCGCGGCTGAGATTGGACATATAAAATGTTTCAGTTGGTTCATATCGCTTCTAAGTTTATTGTTTCCTATAACTTACAAGCGTTCTGAACGAAAGAATGTAAAGAAGTGAATGATTATTTCAGCAACTTTCTGTTTGTGTCTTCCAAAATGCGCATCTGCTGAATTGCTATCTGGTTCAACTTTATAAGCCTCTCACGTTGCGGCAATCCTTCGTTGATAAAAACAGCATTCAGACTCTCCATATTCGAGAGACTAGTGAAAGCATTGCTGCCTGCTTCTATTAGAAGGGGGTCGAATTCGCCCCCTTTAAACATAGGGTTATTCAATTGCTCCCACAACCCAAGATATTCCAGTGTGTTTTTCAGACGCATCCAGTTCTTCACAACATCTTTAGGTTCTGCCTGATTTTTCTGTCGTGCGATGTCTGTAATACAGATATAGTCAATTCCATTTTGATGCAAGGTCCTTATGAGAGTTCCTTTCACCTGGAGAGACGATTTCTTTGCCATAGTATTCTTTTTCTTTGGGTTACAGACACAAATTTAGCCTATTCCATGCAATAATCATTCTGTTTTCAATACAATCTTTCAAAGAACTAACCTCCACGGTAAAGCCGAACTATTTTAAGCTATACCGAGGCGTGCCGTTGTTCTATAAGAAGAACGCTTGTTTTGTGCTGCCGCCGTCACAGGTGGCCGTCGCATCATAATTCATCAATATATTTGTTTTGCTCCGGCTTGACGCTTGCGCCGGGGCAGCGGTGTGCGGGAATTACAACTCTGCGCTTGCATCGTTCGATTCTCCGGGTTCCCACGGGTTAATTGTGGGGTCGCTCACCTCGATGTCCTTATTGTTGAGCGTTACGATGTAGGTGTAGGCATAGCCTGCTGTGTAGAAATTGGCTGTGGGTGTAGCAGGCAGTTTCAGTTGGGCGTTGTAGCTCTGTCCGTTGAAAGACACTTTAAGTTCAAGAGAGGAGTTCACTTCCTGTGGGAGAATGATGACTTGCGAAGTGGTGGCACCGCCCAGCTGCATGGTAATCGGCGTATTGGAAGTAGCGGTTACAGCAGTTGTTCCGGTAGCCGTGTCGAATGTGCCTTCGTGCTTCAGCCCGCCCAACGTGTAGCCGGCAGGTTCCATTCCGTTGAAAATGATGCCATCGCCTGGCTTGAATGTGAACTTGATGAGACTCATGCAGTGGTGGAAGGAGTTGTCCGGGCCGCCATCATCCGTTTTGTCGGTGAACTCCACCACCGGGTTGCGGGTGTCGCCCGTGGCTCCCGAGGCAAAGAGGAAGTCGATGCCCGTGCCCTGCTTATCGGCTGCAGTGCTGACAGTCACCGTTCCGCCCTCAGCCTGATACGGATAGTAGGCATGGAAGGTATGCGTTTCGGTGTCGTCAAAATAGATGACCGTACCGTCAGGCACGAACATACCGTACTCTCTCTTGTAGGGCACGTTGGTAAAGCCGGCGCCGGTGACGCCGATGCGGTCGCTTTCGGTCCACTCGGTTCCTTCCGAATTGACGCGGGTAGCGGGCGTAATGTCGGCGATAAACTTGGCGGCTACAGGGCCGTCATTCAGGTTCTCATCGTCGTTGCTGCAGGACACCAGTACGAGTGCCATCGCTGCGAAAGCAAAAAATCTTGTCTTCATAATCCTTCATTCAAAATTCTTTATTATACTACAATTCGGCACTCTCTTCTCCGCCGTCTACATTGTTCCACGGTGCAATTGTGGCTTCACCGACTTCTATGCCTCCATTGCGTACCTTGACGGTAAAGGTATAGCTGTTGCCAGCCTTCAGTGCACCTTCTGGCACTGTGAGCGTGGCTCTATATTCCTGGCCGTTGAAATTCACAGCCAACGGCATGGATTCCGCAATCTGCGGGAAAAGGATGACCGATGACGTGAGGTTGCCGTCGGCCAGCTCCATGGTCAGTTCTCCGGTCTGTGCCCCGTCGTCTGCGGTGGCAATACCGTCGGCCGTGTTGAACGTACCGGTGAGTTTCAATCCGTCCAGCGTGTAACGTTCAGGCTTGACCACGCTGAAATCCACGCCGTCGCCCGCCTCGAAGGTAAGGGTTATCTGGCTCATGCGGTGGTGGAAGGAGTTGTCTTCACCGCCTTTGGCGGTTTTGTCGGTGAAGCTTACTACCGGGTTGTTTTTGTCTCCCGTGGCTCCTGAAGCAAAGAGGAAGTCGATGGCAGGCTGGTTCTGCTGCGCCGTGGCATCGGTCGTGGCTGCGAGGGTGCCTCCCGCCGCGTTGTACGGATAGTAGGCGCGGAAAGTATGGGTCTCTGCATCTTCGATATAGATGACCTTTTCTTCTGCCTCAAATTTCCCGTTCTTCAGGATGAAAGGCACGTTGCCGTACTGGGTGTCGTTACCGATGTCGGTGACGCCGATGCGGTCACCGTTATCCCATGTGGTTCCGCTGGCGCGGGTGGCGGGGGCGATGTCGGCGATAAACCGGGCGGCCACGGGACCGTCATTGTTCAGAATCTCGTTGTCGTTATTGCAGGCTGCCAGTGCGAGGGCGAGCGCCGCAAGTGCAAAAAATCTTGTCTTCATTATATCTGTCATTTTATTTGTTAAATTCCATTTCAATAATTGCTGCACCTCAGCATAATCAAAGCAAGCTTTGCTTCTGCGTTCGGTTTGCTAATTATTTACAAATCGGCATTTACATCATCACCTTTCACTTCTTCCCAGCCGTTGATTTCGGCTCCGTCCACTTCCATGCCTTCGGGAGTCTCAACCAGCGTTCCGCCGAGGGTCAGCGATTCGCCCTTTCCGGTGTTGAACTCCTTGAGGGCTTCCGTGAGGTCGCTTTTCAGCGTGGTGGGGGTCGGGTTGCCGTCAGCATAGCGGATTTCACCCGTCAGCAGTTGTTCCGTGCCGGTCACACCCAGCAACCTCACCGTGGCTTTCCACTTGCCGGCATCGTCACCTTCGGTTATCTTGGTGAAGGGCAGCACGACGTTTGAAGCGGCTCCGTAGGTATCGGTAGCGAAATCGAGTGTTCCGGCTGCACCCGTCAGATGGGCAACAATCTCCGTGATGCGTCCGGCGGCATCACCCGTCGGTTTGACGACAAGCGTCAGTTCGCGTACCTGCTGCTTCATTGCGGCGGTCAGCGGATAGTCCTTGTCTTTCTCGATGCTCACCTGTTTCGTATAGGTGAAGAACCATCCCGGGGCATTGTTCACAAAGGCATCCGTTCCTGCCCGGTTTCCCGTGGCTGCGGCAATGGTGGCGGTGGTACCATTTACCATGATTCCTTCAGCAGGGTTCCACACCGCAAGGGTGTAGCTGCCTGGAGCAAACAGATGGTTGGGGGCATGGGTGGCGGAAGTCTCCGTACCCGTATAGTCACCCATGGTAACCGTCCATGTGGTAGGTATGTCGATACCCTCACCGCGTGCCGACCAGTCGGCTGTCACCGCAATCTTCCCATAGTCGGGATGCGGCGTGTCATAAAGCGTGTCCTTCACGCAGGAAGAGAGCAGCACGGCGGCTGCCATTCCTACCATATTTATATATTGTCTTGCTTTCATACTCTATTCCTCCGTATTAGAATAACTTCCATACCAATGTCACACCGGCGTTGATGGGGCCACACCAATTTTTTGTCTCGTTGCCACAGCGCACGCGCACACCATCGATGACTTCATATTTTTCGAAATCGGCATTCAGGTAGCCCAAACCGAGGTTGA
>OGHV01000227.1_pt1 | contig 41840 bp, 40 predicted proteins | sample 1571551 | NCBI WGS metagenome assembly OGHV01 (sample SAMEA2581960, study PRJEB24529) | metagenome | biome: Human gut stool | place: China | collected 2011 | reverse complement strand
CCATTTTCCATCAAACTTTGCACTTATATACTGCTTGCCTATGCGGTAGTTCAGTTTGATGGTTTCGTTTATGCCCTCCGTACGTACGTTGCTTCTCCTCATCCCTTCAGAATTGATGCCTATGAGATCGACATTCTGCATGTGGCTGATCCTGGTGATTGATGACAGGTGCACGTACTTCTTCTTGTCGATGTCGTAATCCATTTCATAGCCGACGTCGGCATTCCAGTTGCCGTCGATGTTGTATGCCCTGTATGTCCGCACGCCGGTGGATGTATCGTAGTTGTATCCCATGGCTATGGCGTTATGGGTGAATGAGATGTTGCCTCTTATACGATGGTCAACCTTTTTGAGTTTATGATAAAAAAAGCTCCATGAGTGTCTGTAGCTGTTCTTAAGACCCGCATTGCCTTCTCGTATGTTGAGAGGGTCCGTATCGTCATGTATGTTCACCATGTACTGCATGTCGGGAGTCGTGGAGTTGATAGTATACCATAGCCCGATCTGTGTACGATTGACTTTGCTCTCCCATGTCATGAATGTGTTATATAATCCGACGAGCAGTGAGCTGCGGGAAAGCGTAGTATCAATATCTCCGCGCCGGTAGTCAAGACGCTCATGCTTTAGGTCAATCGGCATGCTGAATTCGCAGTACAATTTTCCTTTAGACGTTGTCTTCCTGAACGTGAAAGACGGCGTCAGCGTATTTGACGTCGCATAGAGTTTGCTTGTATAGCTGTTGTTGCGGTCGATGACCTGCTCGTATTCAACTGCGGATGGAAGAATGCCGATGTCCCCTTCATCATAGCCGGCAAGCTGGTCCAGGCGGTATAGGTTGGAGCTTCGTTCTGTTCCCGAATGCTTGAGGCTGTATTTGAGGGCCATATAGAAAAGTTTGTTGATACTGCGGTTGTATGTCACAGCCCCCTCAGCCGAATATCTCCGGTCCGGGTGGTTTTTGAAGTACTGGTCCGCTCTCTGCGCAGGATCAGATGCGCTGCCGGCATACAGGCTGTATCGGTTGAACGTGTCGTCCTTTCTGGTGGAATAGCGGGCATTGACCGTGGCTTCCAGGTTATCAAGTGTATTTTTGGGGAACTTGATGACAGAACTGGCATTCAGCCCGGCATTCCAGTCGTACCCTCTGGTCAGCCCGATACTCAGATAACGGTTTATGGTTGTGTCGCCGTAGGCTTCACTTTGCATGCTGCTTGTGACATCAAACTTGTTGTAGCTGAAATCTGGACGTATGCTGAGCATGATGCGCTTGAATGTAAGATTGAGGTTGTGGTTCGTCGACAATGATATGTTTTTGTTCCTGTTTGATTTTTCTATACGTTCGTAGGTGTCTCCAGTTGCTAAAAAGTTTGTACGCTGTATTGATTCATCATCCTTGTGTATTGAATGTTTGAAGTTTACATTTCCATTCAGCTTCCATCTTGTACTCACAGGGTCTATATTGTAATCCACTCCGGTGCGCTGCTGCGTGAGTGTTCCCGAGTTCATGTTCTGTGGCGTCCAGCCGTCGTTTTCACCCGGTTTCCGCTCGTCGCTGAGATTGTTGGCATTTGCGTACAGCGCAAATCTGGAGTGGTCAGTGAAACGGAGCATGAATAATCGTGCCAGATACGGGTTGTCGCCTTTATAATTTCTATCGGCAAAACCGCCGCCTGCTTCAGCATTGGCTATCCAGCCTATAGAGTATTCCTTTTTGAGCTTTACGTCCATAACATATTCTTTATCGCCGGGCAGTTCATATCCAAGAAATTTGCTTCTGTCTCCCAGTTTGTCGTACACCTCTATATTCTTTACCATGTATGTAGGCAGGTTGTCGAGCATCACCGTCTTGTCATCTCGGAAGAAGTCTTTGCCGTTCAGAAGCAGGTTCTCCACAAGACGTCCGTTGTGATATATGTCACCGTTTTCACGGATTTCTACGCCTGGCAGCTGTCTCACCAAGGCATCGAGCATTGAACCTTCCGACAGGACGAATGCGCTTGCATTATATACCATTGTGTCGCCCCGGTAGTAGAACTTCACCTGCGTTGCCGAGACCACCACCTGGTCAAGCAACTGCGTCTCCTCACGCATGAGTATGCGCGGAAGATCACGCCTTGTTTCTCGTTTTCCGATGTCGTCCAATGTGTAGTTCATATAGGTGGTCTCATATCCTGTATAAGTACATTTGATGATGTATTCCCCTTCTTTTCTAGGAATGACGATTGAAAATTCCGATGTTTCACCGCTTCTGTCGCCGTTAATCCAGAGGTTGGATGCTTCTTCCTGGGCGATGATGGTGCTGTCTGTAGTCATAAGTTGCACGATTGCGCCTGGCAGTTCTTTTTTTGTCTTGAAATCGTATACCTTACCCAAAAGTACGAAATTTTCCTGAGCTTCAGATTTCAAAATACATAATACGGAAATGAGAAAAATGAAATATAAATGTTTCATATCAATTAATTCTTAGTGTCCCGCTGAAATCAGGACGAGTTAAATATTTATCAAACAACCACGGAAAAAGGCAACGTTGAGTTTTTTGACTTCATTGATTTTTTATTTGATTTTCAAAGTCAGAGTGTTTTTATAAGCACTCATGTCGCTGACAACCACCTTATCACCCGGTTGCAATCCGTCGATGACTTCAACATGGTCGAAGTCGCATTCGCCGAGGTTGACCTTGCGTTTCACCAGATTGTCGCTTTCTTCCTCAACAAACAGTTCGTATACACCAGGACCTGTATAGAAAGAAGCATTAGGGATTCGGACGGCATTGTCCTTGATGGTCTGCACTACATATACATCTGCTTTCTGTCCTGAACGCAACTTATTGTTCCGGCTCTCGTCCGTATGAACTATGAAACGGTTCACCCCATCCTTGCTCAACGGTTCAACCTGAACGATGGTTCCGTCGAGAGTGTGGCCGTTGATACGTACAAGAGCCCTTCCTCCTACCTTGATGCGGTCGGCATAATTGTCGGCTATCTCGCACTCAATCTTTAAATGGTCGAGGTCGGCCACAATTGCTATCTGCTCACCCTTGGCCACCCGGGCTCCCACCTGTGTGTTTATATATGTCAGCACAGCCTTTTGCGGAGAACGGAGACGTGCATATTCCAAGGTACGCCTTGTTTCCTCCATGCTTTTCCGGAAAATTTCAAGTTCAAGCTGTTTGACCTTCATGTCTGCAGCCTTGACCTTTTGTTCTGCAGCATATCGCTGTTTGAGCTGTTCGAGTTCCAGGCGTGCGGTTATATAGGCCAATTCGGCCTGACACAACTGGTCGGCAGTACCGGAACCAAGGCTGTCAAGATGCTGTTCGCTGCGATAGTCGACCAGCAGACGATTGAGTTTCATTTCGGAGATTTTTATCTGCATGGCCATATCGCTCAAAGTTGTCTTCGCATTTATTTCCTGCTGCTCCATCTGACAGCATTTCATTTTTTCTTCATTCTGCAGACTACGATAGTCGTTCTCGATGCTATGCAAATCGAGCTTCAACAGAGGAGTACCAACGTCAACACTGTCACCGCTCCTACGGTAGACCTCGACAATGCGTGTGTCGATGGGCGAATTGATGACCTCCTCGAAAACCGGCACAACTTTGCCGTATGCACTTATGCTTGCTTCGATGACTCCGCTGTCTACCGTGCAAATATTCAACGACGAACGTTTAACTCTGCTTTGAAGCCAATCGACAGTCATTGCAATACCAAAGATGGCAATGGCTGCGACAACAGCAATTTTAAGAATATTGAATATTCGCTTACGGCGGATTTCATTTTGTGGGATATTTCTGTCCATTTGTATTTAATAAATATTTTACATTTCATAAAATACAAAATACATGCCAAAAATCTATATCATTAATTATCAACCATATACAATTCAAACCAGTGTCCAAAAATGGACACTGTGTTCATTTTTGTGCACGAAAAAGAACCAACACACCCAAAATCTATATTCACATCTAAAACTATACAATAAAAAAAATGGTGACAAGACAGAAACATTATTTTCCATCTTATCACCATCTATAAAGTACAGACCCGTCAATAATTCGCACCACAGGTGAATGCAACATACGTGCCTTACACACAAAGAATACTCATATAAGCAACTTACTTATCGCTCTTCTCCCCTAGCAGAATTTCCTTGATACCTTTTTCCATCACATCCTTTGGCAAAGCACCTTTAACAATATGCGGTTTGCCCGACGTTGGAACAAAAAGAATGGTAGGCAGGCTGGTTATTCCAAATGCGGTGGCCAACTCTTTTTCCTCGTCGACATTGATTTTATATACAACAATATCGTTCTTATACTTCTCAGCCATAGATTTCAAAACCGGAGACATCATACGGCAAGGTCCGCACCAATCTGCATAAAAATCTATTATGGCAGGTTTGTTGCCTGAATATATCCATTTATCTGGACTTTTCTCGTAATCGTAAACCTTTTTCAAGAACTCCGATTTTGTCAATTCAATTACTTTGCCACCACTCCCCGACTGAACCATCAGGTCACTAGCCGAAGCAGTTATTGACAACACAAAAATCGAAACAAACAATAAAAATATCTTTTTCATATATGTTCACGTATTATGTTTATAAAAACTTTATATCGTAGCTCCATACACTTCTTTTTATTTTTTCAGAAGGACATTATCGATTGCATCTTGCAGACTGCTCTTCGGCAATGCTCCCTGAGCCATCTGAGGATCTCCGTCAACAGGTATGAACAGCAAGGAAGGAACACTCCTTATTCCAAACAATGAAGCCAGCTCCTCTTCATCCTCTACATTAACCTTGTAGATATCTACTTGTCCGGCATACTCATCAGCAAGTTCTTCCAAAACAGGTGCAAGCATCTTGCATGGACCGCACCACGATGCATAAAAGTCTATCACTGCAGGCTTATCGCCCAAGAATTTCCACTCTGTAGGATTTGCCTCATAGTTTGCAACTTTTACCAAGAAATCAGCTTTTGTCAAATTTACAGTTTTCATAATCTTATTTTTTATCGTTATTAATTTCCTCTTTTCATCTCTTGTCTGCATCATACGGTTTTACAAAATCCTTGTACAATGCTTTCTTTTCCGAAGCAGTTCCGCATGCACCGGCAGAACAGCAGGATACACTAAACAGTCCCATAAGGATGAACAAACCTCCAAGCGTCGCCAGAAAACCATCGCCTGAATAAATGCCAAATGCAGCAAGCATGGCTCCCGACAGCATACGTACTACTCTGCAGACACTCCAGTTTTTCAAAAACAAATCATAAAATCTACTCATGGTTCTCAAAATCTATAATTGGTTCATCAACTATTGTTATCTTTTCTCATGTGCAAATATACCTGCATGAACCAAGTACTACAACAGTATTTTTCTATCTTTGCATAGACAGAATCTATACAACTATGACTATTCAACAAATGGAATATATAGTGGCACTCGACAAATACCGCCACTTTGTACTTGCAGCCGAGGCCTGCGGAGTGACACAACCGACACTGAGCGCGATGGTTCTGAAACTGGAAGAAGAACTCGATGTGAAAATCTTCAACCGCGACAGAAAAAACATAACACCCACAAGCATCGGAGCAAAAATCATAAGTCAGGCAAAAATAGCCATCAACGAAACTACAAGAATTAAAGAGCTCGTTGCCGACGAAACATCAAGCATGAACGGTAGCCTGCGCATAGGAGTACTTCCGACAATAGCTCCGTATCTCGTCCCAGACTTCATCATGCACTTCAGGAAGAACTTTCCAAACGTGAACCTTTACATAGAAGAAAAAGAAACGTCATCTCTGATACAACAGCTCAGATACGGAAACATCGACATTGCTGTAACTGTAAACACGGAGAATCACAGCGACATACTTGAAATACCTGCATATACGGAGAAATTTGTGGCATATCTTTCGGGACAGTGCTCAAAAGCACAGAAAATGATTGAGGAGGGAGGATTGCCGCAAGAACACATGTGGATTCTTAAAGAGGGACACTGCATACCCGACAGCCCTATCGCTCTATGCAAAGACAAAAACATAGGAAATCACATCTATGAAGCAGGAAGCATAGAAACACTTATCAGAATAGTAGACAAAAACGGAGGGTACACCATCATACCGGAACTGCACACCACATCGCTGTCTGAACAACAAAAACAGAACATCTTGCCGTTGAACATAAATCCGCCGGCACAAAGAAAAATATCACTTCTGATAAAAGATGATTTCATAAGGGAACGTATTGTCAATGCAATGTTGGAAACTTTCAAAAATATTATACCTCAACACATGCACGACAAAACTCTCAGCAGGCTACCTATAAAACTACGATAACAGCATTATGAAAAACAGAGCAACCCACTGCATTCATATACATAAAGAGATTATGCGTCAGCGTTTCTTCACATGTCCTGGCGCATAATACTTTGCAGACTTCTTTCCATGTCTTTTCTTTGCATGCCCAGGCGGAACCTCTTTCCTCGGATGCTTATGGTCATGTCTTACCACAACACAAGACGTCATGCTCAAACCCATAGACAGTACAAAGATTCCAATTAATGCTTTTGCCTTCATAACACGAATATTTTTTACAAATATATCAATATTTCTCTAATCCCATTGTTTTGCCACTACAAACACATCGAAACATTCTCTTTATGATATAAACAGGTTTCATTACCAGCTATCTTTTATAACCTCAGCAGTAATTTATATTCTACGGGCGCTCACAATTGTTTTTGCGAGGGCTCGGAATAAATTTTCCGAGCGCCCGCAATCACGATTGCAGAGGCTCACAATTTTATCCAATAGAAAAACCTACTGTTGCAGAACTAATAAAATTGTCAATTGAAGAAAAAGGAATAACTCAAAAGCAGTTGGCCAAGGAAATAGGCGTCAGCCCATCACGAGTAAGTGATTACATAAGCGGACGTTCTGAACCGACATTAAGAATCGCAAGATTATTATGCCAGATTTTAGATATTCAACCGGCTGCAATGTTAGGATTATAAAAAACACCTACCCTATCAGAAACTGAAAATGTATATGGAATTGCAGAAACAAAAGGTGTAAAAATAAACTATAATAGGTATATAACGAAAAAGGACTTCTCGAAAGAAGTCCTTTTCGTGATTCGGAAGGGATTCGAACCCTTGACCCACAGCTTAGAAGGCTGTTGCTCTAATCCAACTGAGCTACCGAACCATCCTTTTCGTTTTTGCGAGTGCAAAGGTAGACGTTTTATTGGAAACATGCAAATTTTAGAGCAAGAAATATTGAAAAAATTTTGCATGTGCACCACTGACACCACTAGAGGCGGTTATTCTTACCGACATATCCAATAAAAACATGTGGAAAGACAAAGAACAGGAAGACTTGATTTCAAAAATTAATAAAGCCGGTATTTATACCTATTATATATAACACACTACAGAGAATTAAAAGTCAAACGGCCGACATACATCTGCCTCGAATGATTGTCCCTGCTATAAGCCGAACAAATATTCAGCCATGCACTGAGCTTGATGCTACGAAGATTGTTCAATAGATTTAAAAACTTGTTCCTTTTATACCAAAAGGACACATGTGAGCAAAAAAAAGCGGTGTAATCTATCCTCTTTAACAAAAAAATTGTTTTATTTGTGACATAATATAAAGCCTTTAATATATGGAAAATAAGATTCAAGAATTAACTGACAAACTTGTCAAAGAAGGAATAGAAAAAGGAAAAAACGAAGGTGACAAAATAATTTCTGAAGCTAACGACAAAGCTGCAAGCATTATCGACGATGCAAAGAAAGAAGCAGAAGCGATAATCAACGAAGCGCAGAAAAAAGCTGCAGAACTTGACAAGAACACCAAGTCAGAACTGAAGATGTTCACAAAGCAGGCTCTGGACGCGCTTAAATCTGAAATTGCAAACGTCATGAGCGAAAACATCATAAAGGACTGCGTGGGCAAGACTGTTGCCGATCCGGCCTTCATGAACACCTTTATACTTAAAGTTGCAGAAAAATGGGCTGAAAATGAAGACATCGTCATTTCTGCAAAAGATGCTGAGAGCCTGAAAGCTCTGTTTGCATCAAAAGCAAAGAATCTGTTGGACAAGAACGTAAAGATCAAGCAGGTCAACGGCCAGAAGGCTGATTTTGAAATAGAGCCTGCCGACGGATCATATAAGGTCAAATTCGGAGAAGAGGAGTTTGAGAACTACTTCAAGTCATTCCTCAGACCTCAGCTTATCGACATGCTGTTCAAAGGCTGATAAACCTATTCCATACATTTGTTCAGCAAAACAAAATACGACCAAACTATCATCACATACAAATCCATAGAATATTCAATCAACAACAGTATATATGGGAAATTATTATTGTCTGATGGCCGGTCTGCCCGAAATTGCTTTTGATGACGGCAAGTCGGCATCTTCAATCATAAGTTTCAAAGATGAACTGGAAAATGAACTGTCTGATTCCGACAAGAAACTTATAAACATTTTCTTCCTCAAATATGACTGCATGAACCTGGTGAAGGTTCTGAAGAGAGGAGCGGAAACAGACTTGGACAAAAGAGGCTTGTACACAGCCGAAGAATACCAGGAAATCATTGCTTGTGCCCGAGAGACAGAATTCAATCCGTACGAATATCCTGCATTCATGTGCGAGTTTGTGCGTTCCTACGACCAGAACAAAGACAATAAGGATTATTTCCCCGAGGACGAAATTCTCAAGGAATACTACAGATTTGCCGGGAAGTGCAAAAACAGCTTCATGTCTGAATGGTACAAACTGAACTTCAGAATAAACTATATTCTTACTGCAATGACTGCAAGAAAGAACGGTTTGGAAATTGGGACATACATAAGCGGCGACGACGAATTCTCGGAAATACTGCGCACAAACAAATCGCGCGACTTCGGCCTTTCTACCGACTACGAATATATGCAGATGCTGGCGGCAATATCTGACTGCCAGGACCCTGTGGAGAAAGAGAAGAAGATAAGCGCCATGCTGTGGGAATGGCTCGACAACCATACCCTATCGGATTTCTTCTCCATCAATGCTGTTTTTGCATATCTTTCCAAGCTGGAAATACTGGAAAGATGGTCTATCCTCGGAGTGGAAGAAGGCAAGAAGATATTCCGCAAGATCATTGAAGACCTGCGGAGCGAAGTCCGCGTACCGGATGAATTTAAGAAATAATAGAAAAAACATATAATATGACAAAAGGAACTGTTAGCGGCATTATTGCCAACATGGTGACACTGAAAGTCGACGGTCCTGTGGCTCAAGGAGAAATCTGCTACATTGAAACGGGCGGCGACAGACTCATGTCAGAAGTTATCAAGGTTGTGGGTGCAGACGTATATGTACAGGTATTCGAGAGCACACGCGGACTGAAAGTGGGTTCGCCTGCCGAGTTCACCGGACACATGCTCGAAGTGCAGCTTGCACCGGGAATGCTTTCAAAGAAGTATGACGGTCTGCAGAACGACCTGGAGAAGATGGAAGGAGTTTTCCTTAAGAGAGGAGAATACACCGATCCGCTCGACAGGGAGCGTGAATGGGACTTCACTCCGCTGGTAAGCGCTGGAGACTCTGTGGAAGCTTCCGACTGGCTCGGTGAAGTTATCGAAAACTCACAGCCTCTGAAGATTATGGTACCTTTCCAGATGAAGGGAAAGGCTACAGTAAAGTCTATCGCGGAACAGGGAAAATACAAGGTCGAAGATACGATTGCAGTACTCACTGACGAGGAAGGCAAGGAAATCAAGGTCAATATGATTCAACACTGGCCAGTGAAGTTTGCAATGACGAACTATAAGGAAAAACCGCGTCCGTTCAAGCTTCTTGAAACAGGTGTACGTACAATCGATACATTCAATCCTATCACTGAAGGCGGTACAGGTTTTATCCCTGGACCATTCGGTACAGGAAAGACAGTGCTTCAGCACGCCATCTCAAAGCAGGCCGAAGCCGACATCGTTATCATCGCAGCCTGCGGTGAGCGTGCCAATGAGGTTGTGGAAATCTTCACAGAGTTCCCTGAACTCGTCGACCCTCACACAGGACGCAAGCTGATGGAAAGAACAATCATCATTGCCAACACGTCAAACATGCCTGTTGCAGCGCGTGAGGCTTCTGTCTACACAGCAATGACAATGGCCGAGTACTACCGCTCAATGGGACTCAGGGTTCTGCTTATGGCCGACTCAACTTCACGTTGGGCACAGGCTCTTCGAGAGATGTCCAACCGTATGGAGGAATTGCCTGGCCCCGACGCCTTCCCTATGGACTTGTCGGCACTCATATCCAACTTCTACGGACGTGCAGGATATGTTTATCTGAACAACGGACAGACAGGTTCAATCACATTCATCGGAACAGTTTCGCCTGCCGGAGGTAACCTGAAGGAACCTGTCACTGAAAGTACAAAGAAAGTGGCACGATGCTTCTACGGACTCGAGCAGGACCGTGCCGACCGCAAGCGCTACCCGGCTGTAAACCCTATCGATTCTTATTCGAAATATCTTGAATATCCTGAATTTGCAGAATATATAAAGAAGAGAATCAACGGTGAATGGATTGCCAAGGTAAACAATCTGAAGACAAGAATGCAGCGAGGCAAGGAAATTGCCGAACAGATAAACATTCTCGGTGATGACGGTGTGCCTGTAGAATACCACGTAATCTTCTGGAAATCGGAAATCATAGACTTCGTTATCCTTCAGCAGGATGCATTCGACGAAGTTGATGCCATGACTCCGCTGGAACGTCAGGAAGAGCTGCTCAATCTGGTTGTTGATATCTGCGACACCGATTTCGAGTTCGACAACTTCCTCGATGTAGTCGACTACTTCAAGAAGATGATAAACATCTGCAAGCAGATGAACTATTCTCCATTCAAATCAGAGCAGTACTATGAATTCAAGAACCAATTGATGGCAATGCTCGAAGAACAGAAAAACAAATAAACAGAATAGGATATGACAACAACAGCATTCCAAAAAATATATACAAAAATCAGCCAGATTACCAAAGCAACCTGTTCGCTTAAGGCAACAGGCGTTGGATGCGATGAACTCGCACTCATCAACGGCAAGCTGGCACAGGCCGTAAAAATCATCGGCGACGAAGTAACCCTCCAGGTTTTCGAGGGGACAGGAGGTATTCCGACAAATGCAGAAGTGGTATTCCTAGGCAAAGCCCCTACTCTGAAAGTAAGCGACCAGCTCTCTGGAAGATTCTTCAACGCATACGGTGCACCTATCGACGGCGGACCTGCCATCGAGGGCAAGGAAGTGGAAATCGGCGGACCATCGGTAAACCCTGTACGCCGTAAACAGCCAAGCGAACTGATTGCTACCGGTATCGCAGGTATCGACCTCAACAATACTCTCGTGTCTGGACAGAAGATTCCGTTCTTCGCCGACCCGGACCAGCCTTTCAACGAAGTTATGGCCATGGTGGCACTCCGCGCAAAGGCCGACAAGATTATCCTCGGCGGTATGGGTATGACAAACGACGACTACCTGTTCTTCAAGAACACATTCTCTAATGCTGGTGCGCTCGACCGTATCGTTTCATTCATGAATACTACTGAGGACCCTGCCGTTGAACGACTCCTCGTTCCGGACATGGCACTGACGGCAGCTGAATATTTTGCTGTTGAGAAGCATGAGAAAGTGCTCGTACTGCTCACAGATATGACATCGTATGCAGACTCTCTGGCCATCGTGTCAAACCGTATGGACCAGATTCCTTCGAAAGACTCTATGCCTGGTTCTCTCTATTCCGACCTTGCAAAGATTTACGAGAAAGCGGTACAGTTCCCAGAGGAAGCAGGTGGCGGTTCAATCACAATCATTGCCGTAACGACACTCAGCGGCGGCGATATCACACATGCCGTACCAGACAACACCGGATACATCACCGAAGGTCAGCTCTTCCTAAGACGTGATTCAGACATCGGTAAGGTCATCGTCGACCCATTCCGCTCACTGTCGCGTCTGAAACAGCTCGTTGCCGGAAAGAAGACCCGAAAGGACCACTCACAGGTGATGAACGCCGCCATCCGACTCTATTCGGACGCAGCAAACGCAAAGACAAAGATGGAGAACGGTTTCGACCTCACCGACTACGACAACCGCTGTCTGGATTTTGCAAAAGAATATGCGGACAAGCTTCTTGCCATAGATGTCAATCTGGATACTACTGAAATGCTTGACGTTACATGGTCGCTCTTCAGAAAATACTTCAAGATTGAAGAAGTGAACATCAAGAAGGAGTTCACCGACATTTACTGGAAATAAGAGTATAAGACAACTCCTGAATCAATACATCGAACGAGAGCCTCAAGCAACAAGGCACAGCGTGTTGAATGAAAGAAACGGGAGTTCTACAATAGTTGATTATGGCAATAAAATTTCAATACAACAAAACCTCGCTTCAGCAGATTGAAAAGCAGCTGAAAGTACGCGAGCGCACCCTTCCTATCATAAAGAACAAGGAAACGGCGCTCCGTCTCGAAGTGAAGAAATGCAAGAGCGAAGCATCGGAGTTGGAGAAGAAATTGGAAAGCCAGATACAGGGTTATGAATCCATGTATGCCTTGTGGGGCGAATTCGACCCTTCGCTTGTAAAACTCAGCGACGTCGTGCTGGACGTCAAGAAGATTGCAGGCGTCAGAGTGCCGGTTCTCACAAACATACAGCTGGAAGTACGCCCGTTCGGCTTGTTCAGCGCTCCAAAATGGTACTTCGACGGCATCAATCTTCTGCAGGGTCTTGCCAAGACAGCCGTTGAACGTGAATTTGTCGTGGCAAAGCTTGAACTTCTGGAACATGCCAGAAAAAAGACCACGCAGAAGGTAAACCTCTTCGAGAAAGTTCAGATACCTGGTTTTCAGGAAGCCGTGCGCAAGATAAAGAGATTCATGGAAGATGAGGAGAACCTCTCCAAATCGTCACAGAAGATACTGAAATCACTGCAGAAGAAGAGAAAGGAGGCCGAAGCATGATTGAAAAAATGAAAAAACTTACGTTCCTGGTGACCAGCAAGGAATATGAATCATTCCTTCAGGAAATCAGAGAACTCGGTGTCGTACACATCGCAGAACTGCAGAACGGAGGAACAAGCCCGGAACTGCAGGAAGCTTTGGCCTACTCAGAAAGATGCCGACAGGCTCTCAACACTCTGGAAAGTGCATCGGACAACTACACCACCGACAAGACTTTCGGTCCTTCAAAAGCCGACGCTTCAAAAGCCGACAGCATAATGGACGAAATCGAAAGGCTTACGGCGCGTGAATCTGACCTGAAGCGCTCTCTCGACTCCACAAAGAGAACTATAAGCACTCTGGAGCCGTGGGGAAACTTCACAAAAGATAATTTCGGAAAGCTTGAAGAAGCCGGCTATAAGGCCTTTTTCTACAGTTGTCCGGTAAAGATGTTCGATCATGAGTGGAGCGACAAATATTTCGCAACACAGATTGCCGTGTCGAACGACAGATGTCTGTTCATAGCCTTTTCAGCTGAAAAGCCTGAAATATCGGCTGAAGCTGTCGACATGCCAGAAGAAAGCCTCAACTTCTACATAAAGAAGAAAGCTGACATCGAGGCTCAGATAGAAAGCATACACGAACGGCTTCTGCAGATCAATGCTGAAGACAGAGATTCGATACTGGCAGCACAGGTGAACAACGAAAACAACCTGTCACTGTCGAAAGTTCATCTGAACACAGAATCTCTTGCTGAAGACAGAATAAAGATGATGGTCGGATGGGTTGAGGCAGACAACGAAAAGACCGTATGTGAATGTCTCGACAAGAATCAGATATTCTACGAAGTGGAAGACCCTGACTTTGAAGACAACGTACCTGTGAAGATAAAGAACGGAGCATTCAGCTCATTGTTCGAACCGATTCTGAAAATGTACTCGCTCCCGAGCTATCACGACATCGACCCGACACCGTTCTTCGCACCGTTCTTCATGCTGTTCTTCGGCCTCTGCATGGGCGATGCCGGTTACGGCTTCGTCATTCTGGCCGCAAGCTTGGTGTTGCGCATGAAACTGGCAGACGACATGAAGCCTTATGCCTCACTGGGAATATGCCTGGGTGCAATGACCATCGTCTGCGGAACCCTCACCGGTTCTCTCTTCGGTATCGATTTGAGCTCTCAGGATTGGGCCTTCCTTGCACCGATAAAGCGATATTTCATCAGCGAGAACAACTTCAAGCTGTTCGGATATAGCCCGATGATGGTCATATCCGTTGTTATCGGACTTATACAGGTGCTCCTCGGAATGTGCCTTTCAGCGGCCAAAGCCATAAAGCTCTACGGCTGGAAGTACGGAGTAGGAAAAATTTCCTGGGTAGCAGCAATAGTTTCGGCAATAGTATACCTTGGAGTGCCGGCATGCGGAGGAACATTGCCGATGGCAGTAAATTATCTGCTATACGCAATCATCGGCATCAGTGCTCTGGGAATATATTTCTTCAACACTCCAGGTAAGAACATATTCATGAATTTCGGTTCCGGAATATGGAATACCTACAACATGGCAACAGGCCTTCTCGGCGACCTCCTGTCGTACATACGTCTGTTTGCGCTCGGTCTCACCGGCGGTGTGCTCGGAGGAGTGTTCAACCAGCTGGCAATCGAAATGACAAGTTCCCTCTCGTGGGGCATCCGCTGGTTGCCTATGCTTCTGATTCTGCTTGCAGGACACGGCATCAACTTTGCACTCTGTATGATAAGTTCTTTCGTCCACCCTATGCGACTCACATTCGTAGAGTTCTTCAAGAACGCCGAATTTGACGGAGGCGGCAAGGAATTTGAACCGTTCAGAGTAAAAACATTCAAAAACAAGAAATAAAAAAAGAAATTAATCAATAATCAAAAAAGGAAAAAACTATGGAAATGTTATTAGCTTATGTAGGTGTGGCTCTTGCTGTCGCACTTTCAGGAATCGGCAGTGCTTACGGAGTAACAATCTGCGGTAATGCCTCAATCGGAGCATTCAAGAAAAATCCGTCGGCTTCAGGTTCATACATCGGACTTTCAGCCCTCCCATCATCTCAGGGACTTTACGGATTCGTAGGATTCTTCATGCTCAAGCCTCACGTTTACGACGGCATGTCAATGTACGAAGCAGCAGCAATCTTCGGTGCAGGTCTTGCAGTAGGTCTCGTATGTCTCTTCTCAGCAATACGTCAGGCAAATGTCTGCTCAAGCGGTATCACAGCCATCGGTTCCGGCTACAAAGCATTCGGTACAACAATGGTGCTCGCCGTATTCCCTGAGCTCTACGCCATCCTCTCACTCCTCGTGCTCATCCTCATCTCAAGTGCACTCCCAACAGTAGCATAAACAGATGCGAGAGTGTGCAGATGCGGCATGAAAACAAGTCATCGGCACACATGGAAACAGTGAGAAAAAACTGATTTTTCAACAATTAATAAAGGCTGTCCCCAAATAATGTCTGGGACAGCCTTTTATTTACTATTTACCAAAACTTTTTTCAGAAATAGAAGTTCCGTCAGAGAATCTTACAACTCTAATATGCAATCCGTTCAAAGGCTTTGTCACTTTTCTTCCAGACAGATCATAATAATCAACTCTGGATATTTCTTTTCCATTGTAATTATCTGAGATTTCAGAAATACCAGTTGTGTTTTTATGGACTTCAATATTCCTGAATGAATCTACATACCACCATTCATCACTATCATTTTCAAAAGATTTCAAATTAACCATACTGAAACTGTTTGGAAGCATATATGAACCGGAACTTTCATCATAAAACAGGTTTACACCTCCCAAATTGCCGTTGCTGTCAAGCGTGGTCAAAAAGATATCATCGTATACAATATTGTTATATACAGATATAAAACTATCTGAAACAATACCGTATCCCCATGCTTCAGGATACGCAGGATCTATGCCTTTAATAAGACTGTTGTATCCATCTTCGATAACTTCTATTTCGCCGGCAACATCATTACCTTCACCGTCGATGCACTGCATGCTGTATTTTTCAGAAGCAGGAAAAACATCTTCAGAGAATAAGGAAAATGAATATCCAAATGTATAAATACCGCTGACAGAACTTCCTTCAACAAACAAGCCCAAAGTATAATCCGAAGAAATCTTGCCACTTGTTTTATCGTATAAAAATACTATAGGCTCTTCTATCACCGTAAGTGTTTCCGGATCTATATTCCGCAAAAAAAACTTACAACCGTTGTATTCGCCAACATAGGCGTTGTTATCTATAGTGATTTTGGTTTCATCTTCATTCAAATATCCCTTAAGATACGTTTCGCCCAACAAACTGCGGGCAAACATATTCTGTATATATACAATATCGGATTCTGCAAAAACGACATTGGTGGAATAATGTATTCTCCCACCGAGAAATCCCAATCCGCGCAGATACTCTGCATAATCGGCATAGTATACCTTTACATCACCTTTGGGAACATTTACTCTATAAGAATTCTCAGAACAAGTTGATTTTCGTTCAGGCAAAGATTCTATAAAATCAATTTCATTAAAGACCCGTCTTATAGGTCTCTTTCGATAATCATCTGCTCCATCCGCATCTATATGCTGTGCAGATACAGTACTTGCAAACAATGCAAATACGAAAAACAATAATTTTTTCATAATCAGGTTTAATAGGTATAATATAAAAACAAATCCAGCAACAGCAAAATAAGTGTTTTCTTCGACATTTTTCAATAGTATTCCAACAAAAACAGCTTTAAAATACTGCATTTTACAACATTGCATATACATTTTCATACACGCAGAGACAAATATATCTATCCCAAAGATACCTTTCTCAATGCCGCAAACAATAGAAACCTTTGCGTTCTTAAGCAAGACGAAAATGCCCAATGTCGATTTTTTCGCATATTACACCTTTAAAGTCCTATAAAAAAAAGTTTTGGTGAAATAGCTTTGCATTTGTAATAATAAAAATGAATATATATGAAAACTGAAGGATACAAGACCAAACAGTACGGCGTTCCTGTAAAAAGATATTGCCAAACACTCAGTCTCAAAGACAATCCAGAACTGATAAAAGAATACAGAAAACTGCATAGCGAAGAATTTTCGTGGCCTGTAATAAGAGAAGGCATCAGGTCTGTAGGCATACTCGAAATGGAAATCTACCTGCAGGGCAACAAACTTTTCATGATAGTTGAAACCCCTCTGGATTTCGATTGGGACGAAGCTATGGCAAAACTGGCAACACTGCCAAAACAGAAAGAATGGGAAGAGACAGTTGACAGATTCCAGGAATGCGCTCCAGGATGCACATCAAAGGAAAAATGGACTATGATGGAAAGAATATTCCATCTATACGAATAAATATCCCTGAACCACATTATACTACATAGAGAAAAACACTTTTACAAACACCTATAAATAAAAAAACATTATGAAATACAACGAGTGCGGGAAGACCGGTATGAAATTGTCTGCTTTAGGATTCGGAGCATCATCACTTGGAGGAGTATTCCACTCTGTAAAAGAATCCGAAGCTATAGAAGCCGTTTTCACTGCTGTCGAAAATGGAATAAATTTCATCGATGTATCGCCATACTACGGTTACTACAAGGCTGAGACTGTTTTGGGCAAAGCTTTGAAGGAGTTGCCTCGCGAATCATATATTCTTTCAACAAAAGTCGGCAGATACGGAGAAAACGGGAAAAACACATGGGACTATTCTGGAGAAAGGGCGCAAAAGAGCGTATACGAAAGTATGGAGCGCCTCAACGTAGACCAGATAGATCTGATAAACGTGCATGACATAGAATTTGCCGACCTACATCAGGTTGCAGAAGAAACTCTTCCTGCACTTGTAGAGCTCAAGGAGAAAGGCATAGTGAAGCATGTAGGCATCACCGACCTGCAGATTGAGAATCTGAAATGGGTCATCGACCACACTCCTGAAGGAACTGTTGAAACCATTCTGAATTTCTGCCACTACTCGCTCAACGACGACAAGCTGGGCGATTATCTCGACTATTTCGAAAGCAAGGGCGTAGGTGTAATCAATGCTTCACCGCTCTCCATGGGCCTCCTGTCACAGAGGGGAATTCCTGAATGGCATCCGGCACCAAAGAAACTTGTTGAAGCATGCAAGAGGGCATCCGACTACTGTCTGCAGCAGGGCTACCCTATTGAAAAACTGGCTGTGCAGTTTGCTGTAAGCAACGGCAGAATTGCCAGCACTCTGTTCAGTTCTGCAAATCCGGCAAACGTAGCCAAGAACATCAAATATGTAGAAGAACCCATCGACTGGGATTTGGTCAATAAAGTAAAGGAGATTATCGGCGACCAGCTCAGAGTAACATGGGCCAACACATAATCTTTGACATAAAAATCAAAGCACACCATGAAATACAAAATAATTGATGCTCACTCGCATCTCTGGCTCAAACAGGATACCGTTGTGGACAACAAGCCAATACGCACACTCAACAACGGGCGTTCACTGTTCATGGGCGAAGTGCGGCAGATGCTTCCTCCTTTCATGATTGACGGGCGCAACAGCGCTGAAGTATTTCTGTCCAACATGGACTATGCACAGGTCGGCGCCGCCGTCGTAACGCAGGAATACATCGACGGCATACAGAATGACTATCTGCTGGAAGTCAAGCAAAAATATCCTGACAGATTTTTCGTCTGCGGCATGTGTGAATTCCGCAAACCGGGATTTATGAAAGAAGCTGAAGAACTGGAGTCGAAAGGATTCAAGGCAATAAAGATTCCTGGCCACAGACTTCAGACAGAAAACGGCAGAGTGCTCCTAAACAGTGATGAAATGATGGCCATGTTCCGATTCATGGAAAAGAAAGGTATGATACTCTCCATAGACATGGCCGAAGGCACAACGCAGGTGGGCGAAATGAAAGAAGTAATTCAGGAATGCCCGCAGCTGAAAATTGCAATAGGCCATTTCGGCATGGTCACCGTCCCAGGATGGCACGAACAGATAAAGCTTGCCGAAAACAAGAATGTCTACATCGAGTCGGGAGGCATAACGTGGCTTTTCAACTCCGAGTTCTATCCTTTCGCCGGTGCTGTCAGAGCCATAAAGGAGGCTGCCGACATGGTAGGAATGGAGAAACTCATGTGGGGATCAGACTACCCGCGGACAATTACAGCCATCACATACAAGATGTCCTACGACTTCGTGATAAAATCCGATATGCTGAGCGAAAGCGAGAAACGCATGTTTTTGGGAGAAAATGCAGAAAAATTTTACGGATTCACCAATCTGCCCGATCTCCCTTACATCAAGAACATGTCTGAATAAATCCGGCCTCCATATCAATATTCAAAGTAAAACAACACACATTCTTAAAAGAAAATATATGAAAGCATTACAGATTGCTGCACCATTCAGCGTACAGCTTACTGAAATAAATGAACCGAAGTGCGGAGACGGCGAAGTGCTGCTGCGCATTAAATACGTTGGATTCTGCGGTTCCGACCTCAATACGTACAGAGGCAAGAATCCGATGGCAAAAATGCCCGTTATACCTGGTCATGAAGTCGGTGCTGAGATAGAAGCTGTAGGCAACGGTGTTCCGGAAAATCTCGTTCCGGGCATGAGCGTGACAGTAAATCCCTACACCAACTGCGGGAAATGTGCATCATGCCGTAATGGCCGACCTAATGCCTGCGAGCACAACGAAACATTCGGAGTTCAGCGCGACGGTACCATGACGGAATTAGTTGCAGTGCCGTGGCAGAAGGTCATCCCAGCCGACAATCTGCCAGCCGACGTATGTGCACTGATTGAACCTATGAGCGTAGGTTTCCACGCCGTTGCACGCGGATGCGTCACAGACATAGACACCGTGATGGTTATTGGATGCGGAATGGTAGGTCTTGGAGCCGTTGCACGTGCATCACAGAGAGGTGCAAGCGTGATAGCTGTCGACGTTGATGATGAGAAATTGGAGATTGCACGTCTCATGGGTGCGTCGCACACCGTCAACTCAAAGACAGAAGACCTTCACATGAAACTGCAGAAGATTACCGAGGGTTACGGCCCTGACGTCATAATCGAAGCTGTAGGCTCGCCTCAAACTTATCAGACTGCAGTGAATGAAGTTGGATTTACAGGACGTGTTGTATGCATAGGCTATGCCAAAGACGCAACATCGTTCCAGACAAAACTGTTCGTGCAGAAGGAATTGGACATACGCGGTTCGAGAAACGCATCGCCTTCAGACTTTAAAGCTGTAATCAGATTCCTGAAGAAAGGCACCTGCCCTACCGACAAGCTGATATCATACGTTGCACCGATGGAACAGGCAGGCGAGATGTTGGAAAAATGGGCTGAAAATCCTGGAAAGATTTTCAGAATACTTATAGAAATCGGACATTGAAAAATTATGATACACACACTATGACATTACAAAACGGTGCAGACATCGAAAACATCTGCACCGTTTTGTTTTTTATTACGAGCGCTCGGAACGATATTTCTGCGCGCTCAAAAATATCTTTACGAGCGCCTGCAGAAAATCAAATACCGGTTCAGGTGTCTTGCATCAGTCGTCTGCGGTAATCGTTAGGAGTAACACCGGTTGCTTTTTTGAAAACACGGTTGAAGTATGAAAAATCTTCAAAGCCGAGAAACAAAGCAACGTTTTTCACAGACATGTCCTTTGTTGCAAGAATGAGCTGAGCACGTTCAATCTTTTTCTGGTTGATATATTTCATCGGCGTGACTCCTGTCTCCTGCTTGAAAAGTCTGATGAAATAATCCTTCGATAAACAAAGGCTGTCTACTATTTCATCCAGATTTATTGTCTCCGCCAGATGAGTTCTGACATACCCGATGACATTTCGTATACGGTCGTCCTTAACATCAATCTTAGGAACGGCATGTTTGAAAAATGAAGCCAAGAGCTGAAGTATTATGCCTCGGGTTTCAAGTCTTATGTATGAAGGCACGTGTTTGCTTCGCGAAAGATTGCGTATAAGAGTTGAATTGTTGTCGTAAGTCGAAGGATCGGATTTGGCCAGATTCATATCTGGATTGATTGAGCAGAGACGTGCAAAGAGCTCCTCCTCATAGCCTTCGGCCTTGATTTCGACAGGAAACGCCCAGTCTTCAAACAGATTAGCACTTGAATTCATGTCCTCATATATGTGTACATAATAATGAGTGAAACGTGAATCGCAGATACAGCTGTGTTCTGTAAAAGCTGGAACGAAATACATGTGACCGGGGATGAGTTCGTGTATGCCGTCGGGCAAAACAATCTTTGCTGTTCCTTCAACAATATAGTATAGGCGTGCAAACGAACTGTTGACATTTTTCCAATTCCAATCTGCCATGTGCCTGGCAAGACCTACATTTAGAATTTGCGGATGAATGTCATCTATATTCAAGCTCATATCATACATTTATTATTTTCAGCGCTAATATAGCCTAAAATATCCGCATAGAGGAGAAAATTCAACTATTATATTTAGATAATATAGGATGCGCCTCGGCAGAGACAAAAACGAAAACAATGTTACGATTTATATCTGCACTCGGCTTTAGCTATATTTTAATAATATAGGATGCGCCTCGGCAGAGACAAAAACGAAAACAATGTTTTCGATTTGCCTCTGCGCTCGGCTTTCGCTATATTTGCAATTGTCAAACCTGACGGATGACTTATGGATATAGAAACCATCAGAGAATATTGCCTCGGAAAGGATGCAGCATACGAATGTTTTCCGTTCGATGAAGATAATCTTGTTTTCAAGGTTGTCGACAGGATGTTTCTGCTCATAAACCTGAATACTCCGGACAGAGTCAGCATGAAATGTGACCCTGACCGAGCTCTGGAGCTAAGAGACAGATATACAGGTATTGTGGGTGCATACCATTTCAATAAGAAATACTGGAATCAGGTGTTTCTTATGAGCGATGTACCCGACAGACTAATACTTGAACTAGTTGACCATTCTTACGAAGAGGTGGTAAAGAAGTTCACCCGACGACAACGTGAAGCACTTGCTGAGGCGTGCAAAAAGCAGGATTGACAAGAGATATAATTAGAAACACGAATAGCAAATCAGAAAAAAACATACACAGCATTATGAAACTCATTTCATGGAACGTCAACGGACTCAGAGCGTGCAACGACAAAGGATTCGGTGAAGCATTCCGCTCGCTCGATGCCGACTTCTTCTGCCTGCAGGAAACAAAGATGCAGGAAGGACAGCTCAATCTGGAATTCGAGGGATACAAGTCATATTGGAACTATGCAGAAAAGAAGGGCTACTCTGGCACAGCCATTTTCACACGCAAGGAACCGCTCAGCGTAAGTCTCGGAATGGGCATTGACGATCACGACCACGAAGGAAGAGTCATTACACTCGAAATGGACAACTTTTACCTTGTCACCGTCTACACTCCAAACTCACAGGACGGACTCAAGCGTCTTGACTACCGTATGACGTGGGAGGACGACTTCAGAGCATTCCTCAAGGATCTGGACAGCAAAAAGCCAGTGCTCATTTGCGGCGACCTCAACGTTGCTCATAAGGAAATAGACCTCAAGAATCCGAAGACCAACCGCATGAATGCCGGATTCACAGATCAGGAAAGGGAAAAATTCCAGACACTGCTTGATGCCGGTTTCATAGATACCTTCAGATACTTCTATCCCGACATGACAAGCATATACTCGTGGTGGTCGTACCGATTCAAAGCAAGAGAAAAAAATGCAGGGTGGCGTATAGACTATTTTCTTGCCTCGGAACGTCTTGCCGAAAAGCTGAAGGACGCCAAGATACATACTGAAATTTTCGGTTCAGACCACTGCCCCGTTGAACTCGACATAGACCTTTAACATTCATAAAAAACAAAAGAAATACATGTCAATATTTAGAGTTATACTTTCCATCATATTTCCACCGCTGGCCGTCATCGACAAGGGATGCGGTTCGGTGGTCATTGTGACAATACTGACACTGGCGGGATGGGTACCCGGAGTCATAGGCGCACTCGTGATACTCAACAATACCAATAAGCAACAATAAGACAAAAATCGGATCATTGATATGCACAAAGGTAAAACCGCCATATATATTACGGCAAGCTTGGCACTGGCATCATGCAGACCATCTCAACCATCGGATTCATTGGAAAGCAGGCTCAATGAAGCCATTGCCGGAAAGAATGCCGAAATAGGAATTGCTGTAATTGCCGGCAAAGACACCGTTACGGTAAACAACGATGCTGAATATCCGATGATGAGCGTATTCAAGTTTCATCAGGCTCTGGCAACATCTGATTATCTGCGCACACATGGACTGGAACTCAACGATACAATTCATATCTCAAAAGAAGAACTGAAGGAGAACACATACAGCCCTTTAAGAGACAAATATCCAAACGGAAACATCGACATTACATACGCAGAGCTGATGGAGTACACCCTACAGCAGAGCGACAACAATGCATGCGATATTCTCTTTCAACGTACAGCAGACTTATGCCGTACTGACAGTTTCATACGAACACTTGGAATAGATAAATTTGCAATTTCAGTAAATGAGGACGACATGCATGTGGATCCGAAATTATGCTACTCAAACTGGACTACTCCGCTCGAAGCGGCCAAACTGATTGATGCAGCATTCACACGCGAGATTGTTCCCGACCCATATCTGTCGTTCATCAGAAGTACAATGTCAAACTGCACTACCGGCAAGGACCGTCTTCCGTTTCCACTTGAAGGAAAAGATGCAAGCATAGCGCACAAAACAGGTACAAGCGACAGAGATGCAGACGGAATACTTACAGCCATAAATGATGTCGGATACATTTCTTTGCCTGACGGCAGGCATTATTCTATTGCGGTATTCGTAAAGAATTCTAAAGAAAGCGATTCTGAGACTGCAGGCATTATAGCTGAAATATCTGGGGTTGTTTATGACTACATCAGCACGAAACAATGAAACGTATATCTTTCACGTTTCGAGCAAGTACAAAGACAACATTTCAGCCTATAAATTTATCAAGGATACAGTAGAAAGCTTCTGACGCAAACTTTTCGTTAAATGGAGAATGACCGCATCTGTCCAGTACATTCTGAACAAATTGCACATGTGCCTCTTTCATCGGCTCTGCAACACCCTCCAACGGATGCGGATCCATTCTGCCATGTACGAGAACAACAGGACATGAAATCTTACTCAGAATATCCATAAGCACCCCTTCGTGCCTCATCGTTGAGGCTTCACCCCACACGGATTCATACATTTTCATATTCATTTCACCGGAAGCGCTGTTGTCCGAAAGACAATAATTATCAGTAAGTTCAGCGAAATGCTCCAATTCTTTCATCAATGCACCTGAAACAGAAACTTCGATAGAAGAAAGAATCTCAAGAAATCTGGTCCTTTCTTTCTGATTCAATCTTCCGAGACGATTATCCAATATCGCCGGCACATACTTTTCATCAAAGGGTGGACAACCGACCAATATCAATTTTGATACCATATCTGGATGTTCAACCTCAAAAATTATCGACAACCACGCTCCCCATGAATGACCTATCAGACAAACAGGAACATCTGTAAAGGAACGGATCTGAGACAAAAGTTCCTGCTTTAGTTCTTCTATAGTATATTTCGTCTGAATGTACTCCAATACATTATATTTCATAGACAAACGTTCAGCCATCTGGTGAAGACTGCCTACAGCTCCTGGTCCACCATGCACCAGTACCACATAAGGATTACTGCAATCCTTCTTAACATAATGTACAATACTTTCCATCAAAAAACAAATTCAAATCGAACTCAAATACCTAAAGAGTACAGAACATGCAAAAGAATATATTATGAGAGCATTTATATAATGTTAATGCTGTAATACTCTATACAGATCTATATAAGAACCATCACACAGTCTTTATAACATCGCTTGCCCATTCCATCAGCACAGAGCTGAAATGTTCAAACGATTCGGTGTCATCACATACCTTTATATTTTTGACTATTTCTAAAATGTTTCTGTCATAAGATGCTACTGTTTCTTCCAAGCCTGCCATCGACGGAACGTAAATTCCTGTGCTATACAAATGCTTCAAACGTACCGTAAAACGTGCCATCTTATACAGCGCGACCAAACTTTCATAAGAACGGGCATGAAGAAAATTGTGGGAACAGGCATGATAAAGATTGCATGCTCCTGTAAGTACAGCTCTGCGTATATCTTCTTCAGAAATAAGTTTGCGCAAATTGTCCAGACTTCCAATTATAGGAACAGTATCAAGCACAAGACTAAGCAGGTCTGATTTCTCCCAATTATGAAGCTCGTCTACTCCGGAAACAAATCCGCATATACGCTCATGGCATTCCATACTGTCGATCATAGACCTATAAACTTTCAGGTCGTCAAAACTGACAGCATCAAGAATCACCACTACATCAATATCGCTTTCAGGTGTTGATTCGCCACGTCCGTAACTGCCCTGCAGACCAAAAAACACCAAACGTGAACCGAAATTCTCTACAAGCCTCTCTTCAAAATTCTTTATCCAAACTTTTATATCAAATGTGCATTCCATAAAATCCATCAAGTTACAGCACTAAAATACAAAACTTATATTCTCTTCAGAAGACAATTATCGTCTATTTTCCGTCCCGTCCTTACGCGGGTTGACAAACTGTTGCGATACTCTGGAAAAGCTGGACACAACAGCCAGAAGAGCTATCAAGGCTCCTGCAAGCAGACAATAACGCGAACCGGTTGTGTGCGGTATGAGCGAAAAAACTATTGCCACACCTGTCGTTCCGACTGTCTGACCTATCAAACGCGCCATTCCCAACATGCCACTCGCTCCACCGCTACGGTTTACAGGTGCTGAAGAAACGATTGTCAAGTTGTTCGGTGTCTGAAAAAGTCCGAACCCCGCACCGCAAAGCATGATACGCCAAAACAAATCTTTGACGGTAGCCCCTTCCGGAAGGAAAAACATCAGGAACAGACCGCATGAAAACAGACTCATGCCTACAGCGCCCAGTATGCCGGGATGGATATGTTCCACCAGACGTCCGGCAAGCGGTGCCGCCACCAGCGTAGCCAAAGGCCAAGGAGTTATGAGCAGCCCAGTCTCGATAGGACTGAAATGCATTGTATCCTGAAGGAAGAACGGCAAAGAAACCATAGCCAGCATCTGCGCCATAAACGAACATATAGAAGTAAGGATTGAAAGCGTGAAAATAGGTATGCGCAACAAATCCACCGGAAGCATCGGTGTCATGCGGTGTTTGGCAGCATAAAGCTGACGGCGCAGATAGAACCATCCGATGAAAACAAATGCCAAGAAAGACAAAAAGACTACCCAACGACGCTCGTGATGTGCTATGCCTTCAAGAGAATATATCATACATCCAAACGTAAGCGCATTGCCCACACAGCTCCACCAATCTATCCTGCGTTCAGAAACATGCGGATTGAGCGGAAGCAGACGACGCCCCAAACAGAAAGCAATTATTCCCAATGGAATATTTATGGCAAAGAGCCAATGCCAAGTAAGTTTTGAAAGTATGAATCCGGCAACAGTAGGTCCAGCGGCCGTACTGACAGCCACTGCCATAGCATTCAGGCTCATCCCGCGCCCCAAAATCCTAGGCGGATAAATCAATCTAATCAAAGCTGTATTCACACCCATCACACTGGCGGCGCCAATGCCTTGCAGTATGCGTGAAGCTATCAGCATCGGAAAATTTACAGAACATGCACAAAGTGCAGAAGCTCCGGTAAAGACAGAAATGCCTGTCAGAAAAACCTTCTTATAGCCGATTATATCTCCCAGTGATGCAGATATAAGAAGAAACATCATTATGACCATCTGATACACATTGACTATCCAAATAGATGTATCAGGCGTCACATTAAACTCCTTTGTCAGTGACGGAAGCGCCACGTTGATTATTGTTCCATCAAGAACCGACATGACTATTGCGATTATCACGCAAGTCGCCATGAGGTATTGTTTGGGTATCCTTTTAAACATAACAAACCTTAACTTCAAATTTATCTGCAAACCACGCAATCGGTATCACCTGCACCACAAACAGACAGATGATGCAGATTGTGCAGTTCACGTCGTACCACGGCTTTCCTTGAACCGTTCAAGTATTTCAAGCCCTTTTGCAATGTCGGCCTCGAAAACCATAACCTTAATCAGCGAAGCCGACACAATTATAGGAGCATAACAGCTGCATGCAGTATTTGTCAGAAAGCATGCTATGCCCTCATCCTTAAGAATCGTTTCGAGCAATTGGCATTCCCAAAGTTCTCCACGATACAATTCTACAATTCGTCCTTTATCCATAAAATCATCATGGTTGAATGACGCATTCATTCCGTCACGACCTTCTGCATGGAATATCCCATACTTCCGTCAATCCGTCTTTTTCCAATCTGATTCTTACACGTGTCTCCACAAGCTCTTCTTCCATTCCTTTCGTGTCCATCTTCAGATGCAGACGCTTCAATTTCCCGTCAAGGTCGACTGTACATACAGTCTTTCCGTCACCGTTGACGAAAGACATTGTTCCTGCAATGGAATCAGGCAGAGCCTCACGCAGATCCATCACCACACCAGCACCGTCATCGGCCCAAACAGCCTCATCAGGAAATACAAGTCTGGCCCAAATCAGTTCTGAAATAACACGTGCCTTGCTTTTCACGTCAGTACCGTCTGCACCAGAAGCAAATGTATTTGTTCCGCCCATCTCAAAGGCACCGATGTCAATAGATCCATCATTCACTACATTTCCATAAAAATCCCGTCCACCATTGTCGTGTATGAATTTTCCGGCATTGATACATGGAGATTCCTTCTGCAATTTATATCCGGACAAAGTTTTAAGTCCGCGTCCACCTGTACCTGGAGCAACAAACATAGGATCTGCACAAATAGCCTCAGGATCGTCAGGAATTCCATTTTTCCACGGTCCGAAATAGCAGTTGCGCTGGAACAGTGTACCTAACGGCAAGTTCGGTTTTATGTTCTCCTCATATATTCTGCTTTCCGTCAAACCGTGCGAGTAGACTGTACGGAAACGTCCCTGTCCTGTGGCATAAAATATATTATTATAGAAAACAGCACCAAGATCCTCAGGACGCTTCTCATTATCATTTCCACAGAAGAAATCTATATCTCCTGTGTTTCTGTCGAGATAGAAAACGTTGTTGTAGAAAACGTTGCCTTCAGACAATGGACCCTGAATCTGCACAAGATGCGTCTTGTCGTTCTCGCTTATGTTGTATCGAGTAATGTTTCCAGAAATGTTGTACATCAACAGCATCAATCCGTGGTTGTTACGGCTGTAGTTGTACTGCGCCACACATCTGTTGCAGTTGAAATCAAAATCGTAGGCAAATCCGTCGCCGTTGAATTTCTCTCGTCCCGTATCATACACCTCGTTGAACTGCATGATGGTTTCTTCGGCATCCTGAATCCACACCGCAGCCGTATGAGGCCACCATCCTTTGCTCCCTGGCAAATCCGGATGTCCGGAACGCATACACGACTCGTGCACCTCGTTGAACTCAATGAGACCACGGTATGTGCCGTTCACAAAAATACCGTCACCGCCGGTATTTTCAATATAGTTTCTGCGGACAACGACATTATCTCTTGCGCCCCAGCTGATTATTCCGCATTTGTCGAAACGTTCAATGCGATTGTTCTCTATCAGCACATCATTGATGGTACTCTTTCGGCCTCCTTCAGTTTCATTTCCGCTGCGGACAAAATGCACCAATATTGCACAACTGAAATATCCGGTGTACTCCGTGTCACCACCCATCTGTCCCCAGATGTCATGTATATAACAGTTCCTTACAACGATATGCCTCATGTCTACACCTTGCACACTGGCTTTGGCCACAATGCCCTGACGCCCTACTCCAAGCTTAGGCGGTGCACCGCTGGTAACCTCCATTCCGTCGATTTCCCACCACGAGACATCGCGCAGCATTATTCCAGCTCCCTCAGCATCGCCGATATTTATTACAGGCCGTCCATCCGATGTCTTTCCGTAAGACGAAAGCACAATCGACCGACCCTCGCTTCCCGAGCCCTTAAGCTTCAGCTGGCCTCTCCATACACAGCCTTTTTCAAAAAGAATGCTGTCGCCGGGCATGAAGACATGTCCGTTTACTTTCTCCAGCGTTCGCCAAGCTTCAGCCTGCGAAAGTCCGCTTGCACTGTCATCGCCCATTTGCGAGACAAAGTAGGTTTTATTCTGCGCCATACCGCCAATAGAGAAGATGGCAGAAAAGACGAACGTCAAAACTTTTATTTTCATATCAAGAAGGTTTAGCTGTCTGAAATCAATGTTGTATTCAAGGACGATATTCCTTGCCTACTTCAAGCTTGTCTCCCGAAAGGTCAACTTCAAACAAATGCGGTATACGCAAATAGTGTCCGTTAATATTCTTGTGGCTGTGCACCGACATAAGCCATTTTCCGTCGAGCGTGCGGAACAACATGCCGTGTCCGAAATTAGGCGGAGTTATAGGATTCTTCTCATGCACCCACGGACCGTCCAGCGTGCCGCTTTCCGAATAGGCCACACCCTGTGTATAAACATCGCCAATCCAGCTTGTCCATATCATACCCAGACGTCCTGTGCCGGTACGGAAAAGGTATGGTCCGTCAGTCACCATATTCGGCTTAACACTTCCATCTCGCGTACTCTCCCTGCTCCACGGACAAGAGCTCGCCCTGAACATAAGCTTGCCTTCGCCCACCGAACCGCTCAAATCCGGCTTAAGTTCAATTTTCTCAATCGTACCATCGAAATTCTGCAGCCATTCGTAGCAATATACCATGTATGGTTTTCCGTCAGAATCGACCCAGAACGTACCGTCAAGTGTAGGTTTGTCGGCCGGAAGATAAGTTGCATCGCCCTTCATCATGTAAGGTCCGCCTGGGGCATCGCTGACCAGCACATGACTGGCACGTCGCGGTATGTCGTTTCCACGATAGCGGTCTATGATGACATCACTGTTTGTAAACGTTGCAAAATAATAGTACTTGCCCTTGTACTCATGAAGCTCTGCGGCCCATATCATGGGATGCGCTCCCGTCCAGGAAGTAGAATCGACCTTCACAACATCATAAGGTCCCGACCACAAGCGCAGATCCTTGCTTTTCCACATTTTCCCGCCGGTACCTGTCATGTAATACATCGACGTCGACTTGTCGGCCAATATTGCAGGATCGCTCAATCTTATCGAATCCAAAGGTACATTCTCACGTATTTTTCCTGAAGTCCTCTGTGCATTGGCTGACATAACGAACATCAACGCCGTTGCGGCCAAAACGAGATTTCTATTCATGGTATTCTGAATTATTGGTTAAACAAAAAAATTATTATGCAAGTATAGGAAAAAATATCGGACTTCGCAGAATGCACTGCATGCAAAAGCCTGTCAAAGAGCGAATATGCAGCAATCACACAAAAAAAGCCGGCAGAATGACAACTCCACCGGCTATTTCTATAGTTTGAAAATTCCTTTTTCAAGATTTTCTGAATGCCAGATAATCCATGGTGCGCGTGCGTCCCAATGCAATCAGCATACATGTAAGCGAACAGAACGAACATATAACAAATATAACACCCGTAGAAGACATTATATCGCCTATTCCTACGAGCGGCGAAACTATTCCGCCGGCCGCAAAGCAGACTGCTCCGAGAAGCGCCGATGCCGTACCCGAATTGTCGCGCTGAGACTCCATGGCCAGTGCTGTGGTAGAAGTGAACGTCATTCCCATTGAGAAAAGAAGGAAAATCATGAGCAGTTCGTACACCACAAACGAACAGCCGGACGACATGGCAAAACACTGAACAATTGAAACCACAGCCATTCCGCAGCATCCGGTCAAGGTGCAGCTTTCTGAACGACGGAACTTGACGGACAAGGCCGCTGCAACACCTATGACAACCGCATTCAGACCGAAACAAAGGCTGAACGAGAAGGCCGAAAAACCATAATGCTCCTGCATGATGAAAGGCGATGAAGCTATGTTTGCAAACAATACACCTTGCGCAAAAGCCATCTGTAGCACGTAGCAAACATATTGACGGTCATGCATCACCACACCGAAACTGCGAAGCGTGTCGGCCCATTTTACAGCCGAACGCGACTCGCGCGGCAATGAATCGCGGAATCTTATGCATCCCAGCAACAAGAATATGCCCAAAACAAGCAAAATGCAGAATATGCCCTTCCAGCCAATCACATCAGTAAGAAGTCCTCCGACAATAGGAGCCGCTACCGGAGCCACTCCATTTATTGCACCTATCACGGCCAACATCTTTGCAAGCTCGCGACCTGAATATTTATCAGTTGCAACCGAGCGAGATATGACAATGCCACCGGCACCGGCTATGCCCTGAATCAGACGGAAGGCAACAAACTGCTGGATGTTCTGAGAAAACAGACACATTACCGTAGATGCCAGAAACAGCCACATGGCAACAAGCAACGGCGTGCGGCGCCCGTAGCGGTCGCTCAAAGGGCCGAAAAACACCTGACCAACAGCCAGTCCTATCATACTCGTGGTCAAACCGAGCTGTACCATCGAAGACGACGTATTGAAGTACTCGCCCATCGAAGGCAGACTCGGCAGATACATATCAGTTACAAACGGGCCGAAAGCGGTAAGCATGCCCAACAAAACAAGCAGAAAAACCCTTGAATTTTCTTTCATTCAAAATCCTCCTAAATCTAAAAACCTTTTACCTTTTTCTTTATAGTCCATAAAGTTTATCGCCTAATGCGTCTGCATGCGTTCCGTACCATGATAAACCACGGCGTACGACACAAGACACATACTACCCTGTAATACAGGCGTTTACACTTCACAGATCAAATTTCATGCAAATGTACTGATGAATTTTTTCAGATGCAAATCAATAGAGCCGTATATGCAGCATTTATTGACAATCTTTTACTGTAATAAATTAAAAATCTACAAAAAATGACTGAAACAGCGCATGAACCTTGAGCGCCCGCATACAGAATTACGAGCGCTCGCAATTACAAACGCGGGCGCTCAAAATTTTTGCCACGAGCGCCTGTGCCGTGAAAAACAACAGCCGGCAGGAAATACTGTGAATTATTCAAGTATCAATCTGTGCCATGCTGTTTTATTGCTAAATTTGCAGTCACAGCATACTGAACAGTTTCATCAAAAAAACAAAAATTATAAAACATGAAAAAAGCGACAGTATTTTTATCATTGGTTTCAGCAATACTGATAAGCTGCGGCCCGACTTCAGAAGCACCTGAAGCCAACAGCACTACAAGCAAAGATGCAGTAATTGAAAACATCATGTCGAGAAGAAGCATCAGAAAATACAAGAATGAGGCTATCGACTCTACATCGATGAGGGAGATACTGACATGCGGAATACAGGCACCAAACGGACAAGGCCGTGAATCTTGGGAAATAAGAGTGGTGGACGACAAAGAACTTATTGACCGCATCGACAGCGCATACAGCGACTATGCCGAAAACACCATGAAAACCGGCAAGCCTACAAGAAAGGCTTCATACGGAGCACCGGCACTTGTGTTCATTGCATACGACACAACTTACGACCTTTCGCAGGTTGACTGCGGACTGCTGGGCGAAAACATGATTCTTGCGGCCAACTCCATGGGCATAGGTTCATGTTGTCTCGGCGGACTATGCAGATTTATAAACTCCGAAGAAGGAGCTGAAATACTGCAGAAGCTCAAACTTCCGTCGACCCACAAACTGCTATACGCTATAGCATTCGGATATCCCGACGAAAAACCAGCTCAGAAAACCAGAAACTGGGACCGCATACAATTCATTGAAAACAACTGACAGAAATATTAAAAAAAACGATTGCCAGACGCAAACATCAGTGCATCCGGCAATCGTTTTTTAAGGATGATACATTTATAATTTTTCAAAGTCTTTTCTGTGCACGCAGGAAATCAGCAATTCTGTCCAACCACGTGTAGCTTCCAGTGCCTGGACTGGCAGAACGCTGGAAACAATGGTTGCGCAAAGCCAGGGTGTGCAGTTCGGACTGTATTCCCATACTGCGCATCTTCTCCCAAACTTTTACAGAACCCATAGGCGAATAAACATCGGCATCGCCATGTATGAAAAGCATTGGAGCTGTCTTGAAGTCAAAGCTGAAGTCTGGCACAATCACGGCGTTGTCGTCATTACCCTTTCTGGAATTCTGACCGTTGATGCCGTCTGTCAGCACGTATGCCGGATAAATGCCTATACCCCACTGAACATTGCAAGGCAGTTTGTCAATCTCATCTATCGGAAGATAAGAGTTGTGCATAGAAGATGTTACTCCCATCAAAGTCAGATGTCCGCCGGCAGAACTTCCCATGATACCTATCTGATTAGGGTCCAATCCGTAGCTTTCGGCCTGGGAACGGACTATACGTATTGTGCGCTGCAGATCCTCCCATGCAGTGACATGTTTTGCCAGTCCTTTTGGACGTGGTGTACGATAGCGCAAAGTTACGACTGTCATTCCGAGATTGTTGAGATAGCGTCGTGCCGGAGCAACTTCAAAATCATCTGGGTTGTTGGCTTCGTAAGAGCCTCCGCTGTATATAATCTGAATAGCTTTTGTCTTCAAAACTTTAGGGAAATGCCACTCAATATACGGCACAAGCTGATGTTCCTGAGCATTAGGCATCTTGCCTTCCGGCCAGACGTTCAGTTTCACCACTTCCCTGCGGTCCTCATCGCCGGCAAATCGGCTCTTCAAGTTGACTTCAGCTTCCGGCTTGCCCATTATGCCGATCTGGCGCAGAAACTCCACACCTCTTTCCAAACCGTATGCTCCGTGGCCTGCATTCGGATAAAGATGAAGTTCTGCAGGTATATTCATTGTGCGCAACTTTCTGTAAATAAGTGTACTGCCGTTAGGCGAATATATATCTGCTCCTCCATGATGAAGACTCATAGGGCAGGTCTTTTCGTCAAAACGGAAACATTCCGACAAACGCACATCCGGTCCGTATCCCTGCATCCAAGCAGGAGTTCCTTTTTCACCATCTGTTGTGACATAAGCCGGCGCATTCAATATTGCAAAATTGATGTGGCAAGGCACAGAATCAAGTTTGTCTACAGGCTTGTATGCTCTGCTCTGCGAATTAGCGGCAAGCAGCAAGGCAAGATGTGAACCGGCAGACATGGATGTCACTCCAATCTTTTCTGCATCAAAACCGCGTTTCTTTGCTTCGTTTCTGACCATACGCACAGCACGCTGTCCGTCCTCCCAAGCGGTCTGATATATAGGCAAGCCTACAGGACGAGGTGTGCGGTAAACAAAATTTACACATTGAAAACCAAGCTTTGTGAATGTTTCTCTCCAAAGTTTGATAAGATTCACGTCGCAGCAGTTTTCATACGAACCGCCAGAAATGAGTATCATGCAACAACCGTTTGCAACAGCCGGATCGGGCTTTTCGAACCATTCGAGATAGGCAATGCGATGTTTTTCCGGTTTAAATTTGCTGTCGGATGTTTCATCCGTCATTGCGGCAATCTGATGCTCCTGAGCATCCGGCATCTTGCCCGAAGGCCAAACCTGTTCACGGTCTCTTGCAACACCCTGCAAAGCACAGAGTAGACCCACAACCGTCACTATCAACCTGATACGTTTGACTTTATCAAACGCTGATAACTTGAAATGTGTTTTCATAAATATTAAAGCTTTAATATGTAAATAATAAAATATCGATGTTTAAAAACACATATCATATATAAATTAGATTCGTAACTATGATATGCTTACCTATAACTAAACTTGTTCTTAACATCACAAACAAGCCTATTCCAAATCATCCAAACATCACATGGAACTTATCAATCCTAAAGTATATAAAACACTTAAAAGTCCAATAAACAATGCTATTGCAGACCATATTATAAAACTTTTGTCTTTCGCATATATTCCATATATCAACCCGATAACAGAACATAGAGGCAATGCTATAGGCAATGCAAACGCACCGAACAAAAGTAAACTAACCAATAATATTGTTCCTAGGACAATCAGTATTTTATTTCTCATAATATCAGATATTAAAAATAAAACAATAATGATGCAAAGATAAGCAAATAATCAACCGAGAAACCTATATTTTCCAGATAACAAAATTTAAATCATCACAAATGCCTCAAATTTGCGACCATAGCCAATAACTGCAAATACAAGTCATAACTTTATAAATAACTGTAAAACAATGAAGAATAAAAAGTTCATATCATAAAAAATAATATCTTTGTGGATGTTGAGAAACTTAAATCTGAAAAAGCATATATAACAGTTTTGTACTGATACAATAGGCTGTATCGGCCATCAAATCTGATATTAAATAGACTCAAAACCAATACTTATGAAATACTGCTTTATACCATTATTCTGCATGATGCTTGCCGTATCCGGTGTGCAGGCGCAGACAGATGCAGACATGCTTCAGCCTAAAGTTCAACAGATACATGTAGACTCACAAGCAAAAACAATTGTTCCTCCTGAATCTTACAGTCTGATTGCTGCGGAAGGAAGCTGTGAACATGCATCTGAAGTTCTCAAACAGGTCTTACCGGGCAAGCAGGTACAAGGCGGATTTCAGATTATACTGGGAAAAAAGGGAGACAAGACTGTAAAGAAATATGCAAGGAAGATTCCTAAAGAGAAAGAGGGCTACTATCTGGAAATACAGAAAGACCGGATTGTCATTGCCGGTGCCGACCAGCGGGGTGCATTCTACGGTGTGCAGACTTTGGCACAGATGATCAAACAGGGAAATCTGAGCATTTGCTCCATTCAGGATTACCCGGACATCAGATTCCGCGGAGTGGTGGAAGGATTCTACGGCACACCGTGGAGCCACGAGGAGCGTATGCACCAACTGGAATTCTACGGCAGAAACAAGATGAACACGTATATCTACGGTCCGAAGGACGACCCGTACCATTCGTCGCCAAACTGGCGCAAACCTTATCCGGAAAAAGAAGCGAAACAAATACGCGAGCTGGCGGAACAGGCTTCGCGCAACGAAGTGGATTTCGTATGGGCCATACATCCAGGAAAAGACATAAAATGGAATGACGAGGACAGAGATGCGCTTTTAAATAAATTTGAAGCCATGTATGAACTCGGCATACGTTCATTTGCCGTATTTTTCGACGATATCTGGGGCGAAGGAACAAATCCAAACAGACAGGCAGAACTGCTCAACTACATTGACAACCAGTTTATCCAGAAGAAGCACGATGTATCGCCACTGATAATGTGTCCGACGGAATACAATAAGAGCTGGTCGAACGTTGAGGGAGGATATCTGACTACACTCGGCGAAAAACTCAATCAGGACATACAGATCATGTGGACAGGCAACAGTGTTATTGCCACAATAGACAAGGAGACGATGAACTGGATCAATCCGCTGATCAGACGCAAAGCCTACATCTGGTGGAACTTCCCCGTAAACGACTACGTGCGCGACCATTTGCTCCTTGGGCCGAGCTACGGCAACAGCAAAGACATAAAGAACGATGTGGCAGGCTTCGTGGCCAATCCTATGGAACATGCCGAAGCATCAAAGATTTCGCTATACAGCGTGGCAGACTATTCTTGGAACATGGAGAGCTACGACAGCATGCAATCATGGAAAAATGCTATCAAGGACCTACTTCCTCAAAAGGCTCCGTACATGGAAATATTTGCACGCCATTGTTCAGATGCAGGTCCCAACGGACATGGATTCCGACGCGACGAAAGTACAGAACTGAAGCCGATGCTGTCAGCACTCGAAGCGGACGTGAACAATTCACAGGCACAGGAATGTGTATTGGACGAATGCATACGGCTTGAGACAGCATGCGATGTGCTGATGGCCGACACAGAAAACACTGAACTGACAAACGAAATACGGCCATGGCTGAAACAGGGTAAACTGCTGGGCGAATATGGCCAAAGCGTAATTATGATGCTGAAAGCTGTACCGAACGACAGAACGGCATTCATGACCCATTATGACCGCGCACGGGCCCTTCAGGCACAAATGTACGAGCTGGATATGACAGAAAACCAGAATCCTTATCAACCTGGTGTAAAAGTGGGCAGTCTGCGTTTTCTGCCAACTCTGAACATCGTGTACTCCAATGCGGTTAAAATGTATAACTCAAAGAACAACTGCAATCTTGAAACAAAAGCCGAATACAATCCATACAGGCTGACATGCGATGTTCCGCAACTTAAGCAACAACCTATACGTGCACGTCACAACGAAATAAACGTATCTCCTTCTAACGAAGTAATAAAATGGCCGGCAAAGGCTTCTATGCTGATATCGTCAGACCAACCGGTGCAGGTAAGCCAGCTCATTCTGGACTTCGGAACGAAAGACGCAGCAGGTAAATTCAAAGCAGAAATCAGTTCTGACGGAAAGGAATGGACACCTGTCGCCCTCTCCCACTCCGACAACAAGACGGAAATACAAGGAACGTCAACAACTGCTTCAGCAATGAAATATGTCCGCATCGTCAACATCTCTGACGATGAAGTCCAAGTCTATTTCAAAAGATTCACCATCAAAATAGAACGGTGAGGAAATTGTTTAAACAGACTATAAGACTTTCACATAAAATACATAGAACAAACAATTTATAAAATCAACAAAAGTAATTCTAAATCAAAAACTAAAAAATGAGAAATTTCAGTAAACTGGCGTTGATTGCCTTAGTTGCAAGTGCATGTACCAGCCAAAACGGCAGCAAGCTTACAGGCGAAATCACAGGTCTCACAAACGATACCGTCTTGGTTTTCGCCAACGATCCTGTAGCAGGACAGACTGTAGAAATCGACACAATACCAGTGGTTGACAACAAATTTGCAGTCACCTTGCCCGACTCTTCCGTACTTCTGCTTTATATCATAGAGAAGCCTGCCGGCAATGGAGCAATGCGCATGGCAACAAATCCTCCTTTCGTATTCATGCCTGGCGATGAAATGAAAGTAACAGGAGATATCACCGATCTCAAGGCTTCAGGAACAGAAATATACGACAATCTGGCAAAAGCTGTAAACGTCACAGCTGTTGAAGAAAAAATAAAGGCTGTAGGCGAGAAACTGACAGAAGCTTACAAGAACAATGAGGAAAAAGTCATAGACTCACTGAGCAATATTGTTCAAGGTCTGTATGAAGATCTGAGCAAGGAAAAGCTTGAATTCATAAAGAACAATCCAAACTCGTTGGTTTCAGGATATCTTTATCAGGGCATGAAAAGCATTGACGGTCTGGAAGCTGAAAAGATTCTGGGCGACAATGTGAAAAACAGTGCACTTGGAGGATTCATATCAAAGATAACTGAAAACTACAATCATCAGGCAGCTATAGACAAAGCCAGCGAGAACATCAAAAGCGGAAAAATGGCTCCAGACTTCAAACTCAAGAATCTGAACAACGAAGAAATGTCACTTGCCTCATTCAAAGGCAAATATGTTTTGCTCGACTTCTGGGGAACATGGTGCGGATGGTGCATAAAGGGTATTCCAGACATGAAGAAATACTACGCAAAATATAAGGACAGAATGGAAATCGTAGGTATCTGCTGCGGTGACACAGAAGAAAAGTGGAGAAATGGAGTGAAAAAACATGAACTGCCTTGGACAAACCTGTTCAACGATAAAGACAACGATATCACAACGATATATGCCATATCTGGATATCCAACAAAAATATTGGTTGACCCTAATGGAAAAATCGTTGACGTATTTGTAGGTGAATCTGAGGATCTCTACAATCGCCTTGACGAACTGTTCAAATAATTTTTTCAACGACCAAATAAAGTAAAGGAAACCGGCGGACTTATCTTCAAGTTCTGCCGGTTTCTTTTGTACCATCATACCCCATCTATAACCATGCTTACATTCTGGTTTCATTTCAAGCCGTGCAGTCCCGATATTTGGTTTGAACAGAACGTATGGATTACCGTAAAAGCATACAAACGGTCGGGAGCGAACATTTCTATCTTTATGTAAATTCCAACTGCATACTCATCTGTTCCGTATTACAATAATTTTCAAAAGTGCCTGTGCGTTCTTAACTGCCATAAGTTAGACGCCAGACTTTGTTTTTTACTAATTTTGCAACCGTTTTATCAATCACAAAATAAAAAATGAAAAAAATAAGCAAAAATGCCATCATCGGTTATCCGGCTGGTATAATAACCGGCATAACATACGGACTGAATCCGCTGTTCGCACTCCCCCTGATCAAGGAAGGTGCATCAATAGAATCCATTCTCTTCTTTCGCTACACCATCTCCGTTATTCTGTTGGGCGCATTTCTTCTCCTGAGTCGTCAGAGCTTCAGAATAACAGGTAAACAAGCAGGAATACTGCTTGTACTCGGATTGCTCTACACATCAAGCAGCATATTCCTATTTGAGGCATTCAAGTATATCGCATCAGGACTAGCTACGGCCCTCATATTTCTTTATCCTGTTCTTGTGGCCATAATCATGGTCTTTCTGAAAGTTATCCCTTCATGGCCTGTATGGCTATCTATATTCCTTACATTTGCCGGTGTGGTCATCATGACGCAAAGCGACTCCACACAAACCGTAAGTCCGCTAGGTATCATCCTTTCTTTGGGAGGAGCCTTGGTCTACGCCATGTTTATCGTAATAATTAACCATAGCAAAACCATAAAGAACATTTCCAACAGCCTACTGACATTCTATGCTTTGAGCGTCGGTGCGGTGGTCTTTTTTATAAAGATTCTTATGTCTGATACAGAAATCACCACAGGCCTTGAAAACAACATGGCATGGATGAATCTCATAGGACTTGCCATACTACCTACCATTGTTTCAACAGCCATGCTGGCCGTAGCGACCAGAAACATAGGTGCTACAAAAGCCTCTGTCCTCGGCGTATTTGAACCAATAACAGCAATCCTTATCGGTTCATTAGTTTTTGGAGAACAAATTACCACAAACATCATTGTAGGCATATTAATATCAATGGCAGCAGTGACATTTATGATAGCCAAGACAAAAAGGTAAAAACAAATTCAGAATATAGGCTAAAAGGTACAGACATAATAAAAAACGTCTGTACCTTTTTATAATTTTATTCCAGCAATCAGAATATAAACAGACCGTGTTTCATAGATTGCATCTGAAGAAAGTCCTAAAACCTCTTAGTTTGCAGATATATCAATTTATCATTCAGCAACATCATTTTTCGATATCGCAGACATCTGTTCATGATAAGTCGTTTTCTTTTTCTGTATGCTACATTTCAGTTCAGCAAATTATTTCTTATGTATTCCATAAAGTCAACTTTTAGTCTATGTTTATTTACCTATATTAAACTAAAAATCTGCATACTTATTAATAATACACTTTATGTATATAAACAAAATTCAATATACAAAATTAAATAGATAATATCCTTTTTTACTGATTATCAATTATATTGAATATCTTTACCATTGGATTGAGAAAACTCTTTCCAAGACATATTAGAAAAAAGAAGCGTTATGCTTATCTTGCAGTTTGTAAACGTAGGATATTCAGAAACCGATGCAAGAATAGCATAGTGGTTCTCACACATATAGCGTGGGCTATTATTGTAACATCTGTATTAAAGATTTCCTACGACATACAAACTAAGGCGTGACGTTGTAGTTCAAGCTTCTGCATTTAATAATCCGCTCTATTAGAGCCTAGGAACGAAACAAACAATGAATATGAGCAACAAGATTCTTTTGCAATTGAGAGAATTCCATCCGGCAGATGCAAATATTATTGCCGGATGGCTGAAAAGCGAGTATCAAATGCATCAATGGTGTGCCGACAGGTATTCTCGTTACCCTATCACTGCAGATGATATTAACTCACATCATGACAAATACATAGACGGACATTCATCAATCGCCCTTACTATGGTTGATGCCACTGAAGTCATTGGTTATATAACACTCAGAAAGACATCCCCTGGAAATTCAGAATGGAGACTTGGATTCGTAATAGTCGATGATGCTAAGCGAGGTCTAGGTCTGGGCAAAAAGCTTGTGGGCATGGCTATTGATTATGCACACAAAGAATTAAACGCAACTAAAGTATCGCTTGGTGTATTTGAAAATAATCCATCTGCAATACATTGTTATGAAGCCGTGGGGCTCAAGCGAGTTCAAAGAGAAAAGACAGAAAGCTACACTTGCCTAGGCGAGATTTGGAATTGCATAGAAATGGAGTTAACCATATGATGGATTCAACGACGGTTTATTACCATGCGCCAAATTTAAATAAAAATATTACGTTATAACCTAAAAGTTAAAAGACACTGTCCAAAATTTTGTGTAAATGGAAACAGGATTCAGCTGTAAGTTTATTCTTATATCTGGATTCTGTTTTCAAAAATAAGCATAAATTGGTTCATAATCAAGCCCCAGTTATGAATAGGTTGTGTCCATTTCTTCTCAATTTCCATAAGTGAAAGATATACAGTCTTTTTTACAGCATCATCTGAAGGGAATGAAAGCTTTGATTTTGTGTACTTTCTGATTTTTCCATTCAGGTTCTCAATGAGATTTGTAGTATAGATTATTTTTCTGATTTCCAGCGGGAACTGGAAGAAAACAGTCAGATCATCCCAGTTGTTTCTCCATGAAAGTATGGCATAAGGATACTTTCCTCCCCATTTCTTTTCCAGATTGTCAAGTTCTGTGGCTG
>OGHV01000218.1_pt1 | contig 42636 bp, 30 predicted proteins | sample 1571551 | NCBI WGS metagenome assembly OGHV01 (sample SAMEA2581960, study PRJEB24529) | metagenome | biome: Human gut stool | place: China | collected 2011 | reverse complement strand
AAACGCTGACACGAAGAATTTCCAGAATAAAAACGGAGAAACTGATGCTGGCAAACTCGAAAGAATCATTGGAAGATATTGTTAAGTCATTGGGGGCTTCACCACTTTAACGGAGAAATTTATTTCAGTGCAGAAATGAATGAAAGTTTTGTCTACTATAAAGTTGAAAAAACATAAAACATCTGCCACCTGCAACGAAAAGCGTGTAATATACTAGTTGACAAATAGTTGGAGCGTTGCAGATACCTGTGGCAGATAGGTTGCAGATACTTTATCTGCAACACGTTATATAATCAAAGAAAAAGCCTTGATTCCTTTACGCAAAGCTATGGGATAATTGGGATGGCTCTATGGATAATTTATAGTCCCTATGGAGAAACGACAGTATCCTTACGTAGAAACTGTAGTTTCCTGCCTTGGGAACTCTCGTTTCCTACCGTGGAAACTGTAGTTTCTAATGCAGGAAACTACAATTCCCCGCCTGGAAACAGGAAGTTATGTATTCAAATAAACTTTTGCACTCCTAGAGAATTAGCTTATGTAAAGTTTATACTGCGTTGCAGATAAAGTATCTGCAACCTATCTGCCGCAGGTATCTGCAACGTTCCAACTATTTATCAACTAGCACATTACACGCTTTTCGTTGCAGGTGGCAGATGTTTTTACGTTTTTCAACTTTATAGTAGGGGATTACGCATCACAATTATGCTCAAAACTGTAAGTAATGAATAAAATTCACCTCTGTGCCCTCTGTGTCCTCCTTTAGATTTGCACTGTGAAAAATAAAGGTTGAAATATTACCTTTGTGGTTAAAACAAGTTAACCAAGGAAAGTAGGTGACCCATTGTGTCCTCTAGGCAGAAGCCCTATCCACGGAATTAGTCCTTCTTTCCTTATCAGTTGAACAGATCCAATTAGAATTTTAGGTCGTTGGCCTATTAAAGGATATAGTTTGTTCAACCTATGGTTAACCCTTTAATAGTGCAAAAATATGGAAAAGAAATGGTTTATTGGCATTGACATCTCAAAAAAAACTTTGGATGTTGTTATTTACGTTCCTACAAAGAAACATGCGGACGAAACAAATTATGAACGCTTCTTAAACAAAGAAGAGGGCTACAAGTCTCTTCTTTGTTGGTTGAAAAAGAAAAACATGGCAAAGAAAAGGCTGGTCATTAGTATGGAAAATACGGGTATTTACAGTTTTGACTTATGCCTTTTTCTAGAAGCAGCATCCATCGATTACTGTTCTTTCAATCCTCTTCATTTAAAACGTTCCTTAGGTTTGGTACGTGGGAAAAATGACCGTGTAGATGCCGAAAGAATAGCCTATTTTGCTTATCTTCATCGGGATGAACTATCTTACTCTAAGCTGTCAGGGAGTTCAATTATCCGTTTGCGTGACTTTGCTGCAGAGAGAAAACGTTTTGTAAAGCAACAAGCTGAATACAAAGGTTTTCTCACTGATAGAAAAGATTGTGAAATGACTTCTACCATTGGGCGCGCTGCCCATATGGTAAAGATACTGGATGAAGAAATTGCAAGTGTTGAAGAAGAAATGCTGCAAATTATCAATTCAGACCCATCTATTCTCCGAAATTATGAGCTCTTAAACAGTATTAAAGGCATTGGGACGATCAATGCGATGAATACAATCATACATACTAATAATTTTCAGGCATTTGAAACGGCACGTCAATATGCATGTTATTTAGGTATTGCTCCTTTTGAGCATTCTTCGGGAACAAGTATTAAAGGTAAAACAAGGGTTTATCCCACGGGAGCAAAACTATTGAAAGCGGATCTTTCACAAGCTGCTAATTCAGCGATTGTATGGGATAAGGAAATGAAAGAGTATTATGAAAGGAAAAGGAAGGAAGGGAAAGCTTATGGAGTAGTGCTAAATGCAGTCAAGTTTAAACTAGTAGGAAGAATGTTTGCGGTGGTCAAAAGGGGAACACCCTTTGTGGAGTTAATGACTTACAAAAAGTAAACGGACTGAAATAGCCCGTTTAACTTCTTTAACTGTTTTTTATAGGCCTATTATTTGCATAGGTCTTAGAATTCTGTGGTGAAAACCCGTACAGAAATAAGCTAAAATTGAAGAAACAATGAAATTACAGAATAAATAAATTTCCCCTATATATATGCTGTCTGCTTTTGTCTGTATTTAGACTTCTATTAACTCTGAATATCAACAAATTACGGAAGCATCTTGTCCGTATCTGTCCGGCAAAAAACACTTATCATATATACATGTTCTGTAACTTTGCAAACAAAAAAATGACAGAACAATGAGTTACTTATTATTTAAAAGAGGAAACGATTTAGGAGGTTGGATTGCCTTTCTGATAGCAGCTTTTGTGTATGGAATGACTATTGAACCTACCGCAAGTTTTTGGGATTGTCCCGAATTTATTTCGTGTGCCGAAAAGCTACAAGTAGGTCATCCACCGGGAGCACCTTTCTATATGCTTGTCGGGAATCTATTTACCCAGTTTGCGTCCGATGCTTCGCAGGTATCGCGCATGGTCAACTTTTTAAATGCACTGTTAAGTGCAGGGTGCATTTTATTTCTTTTTTGGAGTATTACCCGATTGGTGCGAAGCATACTTACGGATGATGCACGGAAGCTATCAACGACCGACGTAATTATCATTTTAGGAGCAGGGTTTGTAGGAGCTTTGGCTTACACCTTCAGCGATACATTCTGGTTCAGTGCGGTAGAGGGTGAAGTATATGCCTTCTCTTCCTTCCTCACAGCTTTGGTTTTTTGGATGATTCTTCGCTGGCAGGACGAAGCAGATTCAATATCCGGCGACCGCTGGATTATCCTGATAGCCTATATTATAGGACTTTCCATCGGAGTACATCTGCTCAATCTGCTTTGTATTCCTGCTATTGTATTGGTGTTCTATTACCAAAAATACCAAGCAATATCACTCAAGGGAGTGATCGGAACGATTGCGCTGTCCGGTCTTCTTATTGTATTGATTCTCTTTGTTTATATACCCGGAATAGCTGATATGGGAGGATGGTTCGAACTATTCTTCGTCAATGTACTGGGATTTCCTTTCCAAACAGGATTAATCATTTTTCTGACTTTAGTCCTGTCTTTGTTGATAGGAGCCATCTACCGATTCAGAAAACGCATAGTACATACCGGTTTATGGTGCCTGCTCATGCTCACCATAGGATATACCACTTATGCGGTCATACTGATTCGTGCCAATGCCAATACACCGCTTAATGAAAATGCACCGGGTCATATTTTCACGCTCAAAAGCTACCTGAATCGCGAACAGTATGAAAGTGCCCCTTTACTTTACGGAAGAACATACGCTTCCGAACCGGAGTATATGCCCGAAGGAGACTATTACAAAGTGAAAACAGAAAAAGGTAGTGCCCTATATCGACAAGATAAAGAAGAAGGCAAGTATAAAATCATCGGCTACAAAGAAAATGTGTGCTACACTCAAAATATGTTGTTTCCGCGAATGTGGAATGATCGTTTGGCTGCTTCTTATAAAGGATGGTCGGGAAGCACGAATGATGTACCCACACAAAAAGAGAACCTGACTTATTTCATTACATACCAACTCAACTACATGTATGTACGTTATTTCCTATGGAATTTTGTCGGACGGCAGAATGATATTCAAGGAAGCGGTGAACCGGAACACGGCAACTGGATTACAGGAATTTCCTGGCTTGACAATCTGCGCTTGGGAGATCAGAAGCTTTTACCGGAATCTTTGCAGCAGAATAAAGGCCACAATGTTTTCTATGGCTTGCCGTTATTATTAGGACTACTTGGTATCTATTGGCAATGGGCACGTGGAAAGAAAGGCAAACAACAGTTCAGTGTCTTATTTTTCCTTTTCTTTATGACCGGATTGGCGATTGTGCTCTATCTGAATCAGACTCCCGGACAACCTCGCGAACGGGATTATGCGTATGCAGGTTCGTTCTATGCCTTCGCTATCTGGATCGGGATGGGAGCTGCCGGATGCTGTGACATGCTTCGTCGGAAGCACTTTAAAGTCCTCCCGGTCAGCTTACTCATGCTGCTTTGCCTGCTCATCCCCGTACAAATGGCAAGCCAGACTTGGGACGATCACGACCGGAGCAACCGATATACCTGCCGTGACTTTGGGGCTAATTATCTAATGACGCTTTCCGATACAGGAAATCCGATTATATTCTGTAATGGAGACAATGATACGTTCCCTTTATGGCATAATCAGGACACGGAAGAGGTACGCAGAGATGCACGCATCTGCAACTTAAGTTATGCGCAAACCGACTGGTATATTTATCAGCAACAATGTCCTCTATACAATGCTCCCGGACTACCGATCAGCTGGAAACAAAATCAATATCAAGAGGGAAAGAACGAATATGTAGCCGTTCGTCCGGAGTTGAAAAAACAAATAGAAGAATTGTATCAAAAGCATCCCGAAGAAGCCCGTGACAGTTTTGGAGATGATCCGTATGAGATAAAGAATATCTTGAAACATTGGGTATTTGCAGAGAAGCAGGAATTTCATGTGATACCTACCGATACGATAAATATTCACATCGATAAGGATGCAGTGCTTCGTTCGGGAATGATGCTACCTAAAGCCATTCGTCATTTAAAAGGAGAAGAATTGAAAAATGCGATACCGGATAAACTATCTATTTCTCTGAAAGACATGCGTCTGCTGACTAAAGTAGATTTGCTCATACTCGAAATATTGGCTAACTGCAACTGGGAACGTCCGTTATACATGGCTATCTCGGTGGGAAATGCCACTAAATTGAAGTTTGATGATTACTTTGTCCAGGAAGGATTGGCATTCCGGTTTACCCCGTTTAATTATAAAAAATGGGGAGACGCGGAAGGGGACAATGGATATGCAATAGATACGGAGAAATTCTACGAGAATGTGATGAACAGATATAAATATGGAGGATTAGATACTCCGGGACTTTATCTGGACGAAACGACTATGCGCATCTGCTACTCCCACCGAAGGCTCTTTGCCCAACTGGCTAAAGAACTGGTGAAACAAGGAGACAATGCCCGTGCCCAAAAAGTATTAGCGTATGCCGAACAAGCTATTCCGGCGTATAATGTACCTCAAGTATACGAGAGTGGTTCGTATGATATAGCCACAGCTTATGCCTCCATAGGAGAAAGCGGGAAAGCGATCACTTTATTGAGTGATCTGATAGCAGAATCGAGAGATTATATCGACTGGGCTTTCTCGCTGGGAGATAGCCGGATAGCGATGGTTCAACGAGATTGCCTGTATAAGTTCTGGCAGTGGAATCAGTGTAATGAATTACTGAAAGACATGGATAAAGAGAGGTATAAACAGAGTAATCAGCAGTTTGAAGAGAAATACATGCGACTCGCTCAACTAATGAATTATCAAAACTAAACTCAAGAAATATGAAAACGAAAATAGTAAAAGAGAAAGAACAGAAAACTGTATTAAGCAGAAGGAATTACATCATTTTAATAAGCGGTTCGATATTGATTATCGCAGGATATATATTGATGAGCGGCGAGGGGAGTACCCTTGCCGCCTATAATCCTGATATATTTAGCCGAACACGCATACGTATTGCCCCATTATTGTGTTTATTGGGGTATCTACTGAATGTATTCGGTATTCTTTACCGTCCTCGTCAAAGGGGGATTTAATCTTTCAATAGAGGTAACTGATTGAGCATATTTCTAAGTTTGATTGCCACTCGTGGCATAGGTTCGGCAACTGTAAGTCCTACCAGATCATATTCGGAGGATATATCATGAATGATACGAACCACTTCCTCAATCTTCATGCCGTTAGGCTCAACGCCTACGGCAGCGATTATCTCCGCCGGGTCTAATGCATCCATATCGAAATGTATAACTACTTTCGAGGCTCCGGTATTTTTCAGCCATTCCATAACCCCGGCACTATCACCAGCCACTTCCTGCGGAGATAATCCTTTAATTCCCAGCTTTCTTTGTCGTTCCTGCATACCTTTATCCCAGGAACGCAGTCCGACAATCAGGGCTTTGGAAGCATCCGTTTTTCCCGGAAGTAATTCCATAATTTCTTCATCTCCCATTCCCAAACAAGCTGTAAGCGCCATTGCATGATAACCCTTATATTCATCATAAGGCAGATTGATGTCGGGATGCGCGTCTATCCAGACAATAGCTACATCATCCGGGTATCTATTAATTAAATAAGTAAACGGAACAACACTTACAGAACATTCTCCTCCTAAAGTGACAATCCGATCCGGATGATTCTCTTTAAGCAGATCGAGCGCAGCTCTAGTTTGTTTCAGTATGACACTGCGTGCACTGATACCTTTTTCCGTCGCTCTGTCATTGATATCCAGTGAAACCGGAACTTCGACCGTCTTCTGACCGGTCTGTGGGGCTAAATAGTTCAATAACTGTGCTCCCAGATAGTAGCCTCTGGATGAATCTTCCGCCGGAATATCAGGCATCCAATGATCTACAATTCCTCCTTGCCATTGAGGATAGATAAAACGAAGAGTTGATTTCTTATTTTCCATATTTACATTGTTAGTTACTTCCATTTTTACTATAAGCTTCGTACAAAAATAAAATAATTCTTTCTAATATCATTAATATTTCAAAAAAGAGCATTCATATAAGATAAATTATTGTTTCTTTTGTCCTAATGAAATGAAAGTTGGGAAATAGTATGAGTAATAACATTGATATAAAAACGCTGGAGGCCTTTCAGGATGGGAATCACAAGGCCTTTGAGACTATTTTTATAGCATACTACAACAAAACCAAAACATTCATTGACGGATATATAAAATCGGAGCCCGATGCAGAAGAGCTGACAGAGGATTTATTTGTCAATCTTTGGATCAATCGTCATTCCATTGATACGTCCAAATCATTCAATTCTTATTTGCACACCATTGCCAGAAATGCAGCCATCAACTTCCTGAAACATAAATATGTGTGTGATGCCTATCTGAACAACAACCAGGATACAGAATATAGCTCTACTTCCGAAGAAGACCTTATTGCCAAGGAACTGGAAATGCTGATTGACAAACTTGTCGGAAGAATGCCCGAACAACGGAGAATGATTTATACATTGAGCCGTAACGAAGGACTATCCAATGCCGAGATTGCCGAACGCCTGAATACTACCAAAAGAAATGTTGAAAGCCAGTTAAGCCTTGCTTTGAAAGAAATACGGAAGGTGATTTCATGTTTTTTGGTATCACTACTATAAAAAAAGAGAAAGGAGGGATAAACAATGGATAATGAAAAGTTGAAAGAAAGAGGATGTACTCCTCTTGAAGATTTAATCTCTGAAGATTTTGGAGTTCCTGGAACTGCAGAACGTTACGAGTTTGAAAACAGTTGTGAAGCATTTATCATTGGTGAACAATTACGAGCAGAAAGATTAAAGGCTGGTATGACACAAGAGCAGCTTGCTGCTAAAATTGGTACAAAAAAAAGTTATATATCGCGTATTGAAAATGGTCATACTGATATTCAACTTTCTACGTTATTTAAAATATTCCAAGGATTGGGACGTAAAATCAGTTTCACAATTATGTAATCGCGAAACTGAAAATGTATATATCAAGGTGGTGCTGTTACAGAGGTCTAAACAAAGAAAACTTTTGTAATATCTTCACCTTTTTTCTTTATATAATTACTTTTCAAAAAAACTTCTATTTTCTTATTGAGCTTTTTGCCACCAAACTGTATATATAGTAAAGTGCAGCAAAAATGAAGAAAAGTAATATCAGTAAAATCATCAAAATGTTCCTCTCCGCCCGCTTTCCATCCGAAACGGAAGAAAAAGTGCAGAAGTGGATCATCAAAGATAAAAATCAGCAGGCGAAAGCTAAAGCTTCACTGGATTTTTGGAATGAATTGGACGTAGAAGCCGATTCAAATACTTATGCTTCATTGGAACGGGTAAATTTAAGAACGGGATATAATAAGGAGCATCTCACCAACATAGTTTCTTATCAGAAATTTGCCCGTATTGCCGCCGTTATTATTCCTTTGTTTTTATTTGCAGGAGGAATGTTCTACTATCTTTCTCCCCAAAACGAAATGATAGAAGTATCCGTTGCCTACGGAGAGCAGAAACGCCTAATCCTGCCGGACAGTTCGGAAGTATGGTTGAACGCGGGAAGTACCATTTTATACCCGGAAACTTTTGCCAAAGATAAACGTCTGGTCATGCTTGACGGCGAAGCTTATTTCTCTATCAAAAAAGATACCGCAAGTCCTTTTATAGTAGAAGCATCCCAACTTTCGGTGAAAGTGCTCGGAACCAGATTCAACGTGAAAGCCTATCCTAATGATGAGAAAATAACTACTACATTGACTAGCGGTAAGGTGGAAGTGAGCGTTCAGTCCCAACCTCCCCATATACTAAAGCCCAATGAGCAGCTTACATACGACAAAAAATCATCAGACATCCATATATCAATGATAGATACCAATGATACCAACTGCTGGATGGTGGGGAAACTGGTCTTTACCAATGCCAGTGCCGGAGAAATATTCCGAACCCTGGAAAGACACTACAACACCACGATTGATAATACAGCAACTATCCCCACATCGAAACGATATACAGTCAAGTTTCTGAAAGATGAAAGTCTGGATGAAATACTAAACATATTGAAAGATATAATCGGCTTTGATTATCAGCAGTATGAAAAGAAAATAGTAGTAACCCAACCATAAAAAGAAACAGCCTATGAATAAAAAGAACCGGGAAGTAGCTTGAGACCCTCTTCCCAGTTCTGAAATGTCTACCCTCATTCAACAAGTGACGTAAAATGAAGTATCAACATACAAATATAGAATAATGAATCGAATAAATACGAAGAAAAGAGCAGGTAAGCTCGCCATTTTTTTATTTTTTACTTTTCTCTCTCTTACAACTGTTGCACAGAATAAAGAAAAAAAGATTACCATACAAAATAAAAAGATCTCATTAAAAGAGGCTTTTGCACAAATAGAGACACAAACCGGATATAGCATCGCTTATGAACAATCGAAGCTGGATATCGAAAAGAAGCACTCTTTATCTCTCAAAAATGCAACTGTCGACAAAGCCATGACCCAACTATTGAAAGGAACGGGATATGCATATAAGATAAAAGGATATCATATTATTATCTCTTTGCAGGATAACAAGCAAAAGCCCGCCAACAATGATACACAAAAACTGACTCAAACCATAAGAGGAATTGTTGTTGATTCCAAAACCAATACGCCGATAGAATATGCCTCCGTCTGTATAACAGAAGATCCCTCGCGAGGAGGTTCGACTGACGAACGGGGAAATTTCCGGATTAATAATGTCCCGGTAGGGCGTTATAATATTCAGGCAACTTTTATGGGGTATCGTTCAAGTATCATCACCGAAGTATCTGTTACTTCTTCCAAAGAAGTATTTATAGAGATTCCAATGGATGAAAATGTACAGGATTTGGCAGAAGTGCTTGTCAAACCGGAAATAAAAAAAGACCGGACTGTCAACCCGATGGCCATCACAGGAGGTCGTATGATTAGTATCGAAGAAGCGTCACGATTTGCCAATGGCTTTGACGACCCTGCACGGTTGAGTTCTGCATTTGCAGGAGTAGCGGGAGATGTCGGTACCAATGCGGTTGCCATCCGGGGAAACGCTCCACAATTTACCCAATGGAGACTAGAGGGAATTGAAATACCTAATCCTACCCATTTTGCTGATTTATCAGGTTTGGGCGGAGGATTCCTGTCCGGTTTGAGTACGCAAGTCATCGGCAACTCCGACTTCTACAACGGAGCTTTCCCTGCGGAATACAGCAATGCCCTATCAGGAGTTTTCGATATGCATCTGCGAAATGGCAATAATCAGAAGTACGAACACGCTTTTCAAGTCGGACTCATGGGGATAGATTTGGCTTCGGAAGGTCCTATCAATAAAAAGCGGGGAAGTTCCTACCTGATTAATTACCGTTTTTCCACTACCTCGCTGGCGTCGGGCAATGACATCAACCTGAAATATCAGGATTTAGCTTTCAAACTGAATTTCCCCACACGTAAAGCCGGAACCTTTTCGATCTGGGGATTAGGATTGCTCGACAGGAACAAGGCAGAGGTTTTGGATCGTTCCGAATGGGAAACAATGGGAGACCGGTCGTCGGGATCTAACAAACTGGATAAACTGGCAGGCGGGCTAACTCATAAATATGTAATTAATGAAAATACCTATATCCGTTCGTCTCTATCTGCAACCTATTCGAAAGATCATTCACTAGTCAATTTACAGACTGACGATGGAACCATTGTCCAAGTGGGAGATATTCAAAACAGCAGATGGAATTTTGTGTTCAATTCTTATCTGAACAAGAAATTCAGTTCGAGGCACACCAATAGAACGGGGATTACCATTACGGAACTTAAATATGATCTTGATTATAAGGTCAGTCCTTATTTTGGATTAAACCAACCCATGGAGCAGCTTTCGAAAGGTAGTGGAGAAAGTACAGTTCTTTCGGCGTATAGCAGTTCCGTAATCAACTTGAGCAATAACCTGACAACCAGTTTGGGAGTTACCGGACAATACTTTACTTTAAACAAGAATTGGTCGATAGAACCGAGAGTCGCGCTCAAATGGGAAATAAATCCTGCACATTCTTTAGCGGTAGCTTACGGTTTGCACAGCCATAGGGAAAGGCTCGATTATTATTTTGTCGAACAGGTAATCAATGGTAAAAAGGAATCAAACCGATACCTGGATTTTTCTAAGGCACATCATTTCGGATTTACTTATGACTGGAATATCAACCAAAGTCTACATCTGAAAATAGAACCCTATTATCAATACCTGTTCCACATACCGGTGGAACAGAATTCTTCCTTTTCGATTATTAATTACGAAGAATTCTATTTAGACCGGATCCTGACAAGCACCGGAACAGCGAAAAACTATGGAATAGATATAACATTGGAGCAGTATATGAAAAATGGCTTCTACTATATGATTACAGGTTCATTATTCAAGTCGAAGTATAGGGGAGGAGATCGTATCTGGCGAAATACAAGACTGGACAAAAGTTATTTAGTGAACTTGCTCGCCGGAAAAGAATGGATGGTCGGCAGGCTCAAACAAAATGTATTAAGTATAAACGGACGCCTGTTTTTTCAGGGAGGGGGACGCTACACTCCTGTGGATGAAGAAAAAAGCCAGGAAGAACGCGACATCGTTTTTGACGAAAGCAAGGCATATACCAAACGTTTCAATCCTTCCATTAATGGTGATGTCTCTATCAGCTTCCGGATCAATAAGAAAAGAGTGTCTCACAAGTTCTCTCTAAAGATACTGAATGTAGGTATGCGCACCGGAATGCATTTCTATGAATACAATGAAAGAACAAGCGTAGTAGAAGAAAAAGACGGGTCAGGATTGATTCCGAACATCAGCTACAAAATTTATTTCTAAAGCACTGAATAAGAAAAGGTTTGTTCACACAATAGACTGACACCCAACAGACAACTGCTTTCAGTAATTATGGTATAACAATCTGTAATCTATATACTAACGGGCTCTCTGAATACCTGTATATTTGCTGCGTGAAATAATTTAGTCATTAATTATATGCGTATCATATTCAAGAAATTCAGAACACGTATGATTGTAGGATGTATATTAGCTGTAATAGCGTTGCTGGCTGTGTCAGTCGTTGTTTTTATCAATCAACCCAGCTTCGGCAGAACTCCTCGCGGGGAACGGCTGGAGAGAGTCATGAAATCTCCTAATTATAGAGACGGAGGGTATGATACACATTATGCGGAAATAGGCAACCGCTTCCCCAATATCGACCTTGCAATCCTCGAAAACGGGCAATACGACAAAGAGTGGAGCTTAATTCACCTCATGCCCCAATATATGGCGCAGACAGCCAGAGACTTAAAAGCGAAGAGAGTCCTGACCGTACATCATTCTAAATATGCGTTAGCCAAACATCGTTGGGACGAGCCTTTGAAGAATGCAGAAGAGATGAAGAATAAAGATTACCTCAATGTATTGATTCCGGAGATCGGAGAGGTCGTGACATTAGAAAAATAGCTCTTCACCTAATACGGTTAAACGTTTCTTTTCTATTTATCAGTAAAATTGGTAAAACATTCTGTAATCTGTATAGTTGAAAAACAAATTTCACTGATTAAATTTGCAACGTTGAAATACAGATGGTTCAATCCTGACTGTTTTGGACATTTAGAGATAACTACTATAAATTGAAAATTAAAAAAGTTTATGCTACGTACTATCAGACTTTCAGCCGCCATTGTGTGCTTTACGCTTATTACCCTGCTTTTTCTCGACTTTACGGGTATATTGCACACATGGTTCGGATGGTTGGCGAAAATTCAATTTCTGCCGGCTTTATTAGCCTTGAATATAGGTGTCGTATTGTTTTTAATTGTGCTTACATTCCTGTTCGGGCGTATCTATTGCTCCGTTATCTGTCCGTTGGGAGTGTTTCAGGACATCGTTTCGTGGATATCCGGTAAACAAAAGAAAAACCGGTTCCGCTATTCATCGGCAATGAAATGGTTGCGGTATGGCGTTTTAGGAATGTTCATTATCATGATGGTTGCAGGGCTGAATTCTTTGGCTATCTTACTGGCTCCGTATAGTGCTTATGGACGGATAGCTTCCAGCCTTTTCGCGCCGGTATGGCAATGGGGAAACAACCTGTTGGCGTACTTTGCCGAACGAATGGATAGTTATGCTTTTTATGAGGTAGATGTATGGATGAAGAGCCTTTCAACACTGATTATTGCCGTTGTCACTCTCATTGTCCTTTTCATTCTGGCGTGGCGTAATGGACGAACGTATTGCAATACCATCTGTCCGGTGGGTACTGTATTGGGATTTATATCCAAATATGCGATATTCAAACCGGTGATTGATACTTCCAAATGTAATAGTTGCGGTTTATGTGCCCGTAATTGCAAAGCATCGTGTATCAATTCAAAAGCTCATGAAATTGATTATAGTCGTTGTGTGGCTTGTATGGATTGCATTGGAAAGTGTAAGCATGGAGCCATTAAATACACTCGACGGAAACCTAAAAACGAAACTGCTACAAGTGAAGATATGAAAGCAAAGGCTGTCACTACCGAACAGATTGATAATGCCCGCCGTAGCTTCCTTTCGGCATCAGCAATCTTTGCGACAACTTCTGTCCTGAAAGCACAGGAAAAGAAAGTGGACGGCGGGTTAGCCACTATTGAGGATAAGAAGATCCCGAACAGAGAAAATCCGATTTATCCTCCCGGCGCATTAAGCGCACGTAATTTCACTCAACATTGTACGGCCTGCCAATTATGTGTATCTGTTTGCCCCAACCAAGTGTTGCGTCCTTCAGACAATCTGATGACATTGATGCAACCGGAAATGTCGTATGAACGCGGATATTGTCGCCCTGAATGTACCAAATGTTCGGAGGTTTGTCCGGCAGGTGCTATTCATCTGACCAGTCTTGCCGAGAAATCGGCTATTCAGATCGGACATGCCGTATGGATTAAAGAGAACTGTGTGCCTTTGACGGATGGAATGGAGTGTGGCAACTGTGCCCGCCATTGCCCGACAGGTGCCATACAAATGGTGGCTTCCGATCCTGACAAAGCGGATTCTCTAAAAATTCCGGTAGTGAATGTAGAAAAATGCATTGGTTGCGGAGCGTGTGAAAACCTTTGTCCGTCCCGTCCTTTCAGCGCCATTTATGTGAGCGGACACCAGATGCACAGAATTATTTGATCTAAATCAGTATAAGATTATGGAAGAAAAAAATAAGAAAGATATAAATAGAAGAGATTTCATTAAGATTGTAGGTATCAGCGCAGCCACATCGACCGGGTTGCTATACGGATGCTCTTCAAAGGGGACTACTTCTTCAAGTAGCGCAACAGGAGAAGGAGAGGTGCCCACCGATAAAATGACTTACCGCACATCTCCAACCACCGGTGACCGTGTTTCACTTTTGGGATATGGTTGTATGCGTTGGCCGCTCAAATCTGCTCCCGATGGTAATGGTGAAGTTATCGACCAGGATGCCGTCAATGGATTGATAGATTATGCAATCGCTCACGGAGTAAACTATTTCGATACATCTCCGGCGTATGTACAAGGATTTTCCGAAAAGGCAACAGGTATTGCATTGAGTCGTCATCCCCGTGATAAATATTACATCGCTACCAAATTGTCTAATTTCTCTCCTGATACGTGGTCTCGCGAAGCCTCGCTCAAGATGTACCACAAATCGTTTGCGGAGCTACAAGTCGACTACATTGATTATATGTTGCTCCACGGCATCGGCATGGGAGGAATGGAAGCCCTTAAAGGACGATACCTGGATAACGGAATACTTGATTTTCTGGTTAAAGAACGTGAAGCCGGACGTATCCGGAATCTCGGATTTTCTTACCATGGCGATATTGAAGTATATGATTATCTGCTCTCACGACACGATGAATTTAAATGGGATTTTGTACAGATACAACTCAATTATGTAGACTGGAAACATGCTAAAGAGACCAATACTCGAAATACGGATGCGGAATACCTCTATGGCGAACTGGCCAAACGGGGGATTCCTGCCATCATTATGGAACCACTTTTGGGAGGACGTCTATCCAAGTTGAACGATAATCTGGTGGCACGGCTCAAACAACGTCGTCCGGAAAGCAGTGTCGCTTCCTGGGCTTTCCGTTTTGCCGGTTCATTCCCGGATATTCTGACTGTATTAAGTGGTATGACTTACATGGAGCATCTGCAGGATAATCTCCGCACTTATTCTCCTTTGGAACCATTGACAGATGAAGAAAAAGAATTCCTCGAAGAAACGGCACAATTAATGCTGAAATATCCTACTATCCCTTGTAACGACTGCAAATACTGTATGCCATGTCCGTATGGGCTGGATATACCTGCCGTATTGTTGCATTACAACCGTTGTGTCAATGAAGGTAATGTCGCCAGAAGCGGACAGGATGAAAATTATGCGAAAGCCCGACGCGCTTTTCTTGTCGGATATGACCGTAGCGTGCCCAAACTTCGTCAGGCAAGCCATTGCATCGGTTGTAATCAGTGTGTGGCTCATTGCCCGCAAAACATTGATATTCCGAAAGAACTGCACCGGATAGACCAGTTTGTAGAACAATTGAAACAAGGTACTTTATAAAAGAAACGATGGAAGAATTAATCAATCTATTACATACAGGAGGATATTCCTGTACCATTGCCAACGGAGGAAAAATCCGCACTTTCACTCAACGTGGCGTAGCCGATCTCTATGATTTGCTAACACAGGAACCGGAGTTTCTTAAAGGAGCTTTGGTTGCCGACAAAGTGGTTGGCAAGGGAGCTGCCGCCCTGATGATTCTGGGTGGTATAGAAGAATTATATACGGATATTATCAGTACCAAGGCTTTGGAGCTATTCCGGAAATCAGATGTGAAAGTCGATTTTGCGCAGGAAGTTGCTTTTATCTGGAACCGCGACCGTACAGGAGGATGTCCAGTAGAAACCATGTGTAGCGAAGTGGAATCAGCAGAAGAAATATTACCGCTGATCCGCGATTTCCTGGAAAAAATTAGAAGTAGAAAGTAAGAAAGAGATAACTGAAACACGAAATAAAGTATGAGAAGAAATACAGCTTGTTTATTCCTGTTCGGTATTTTGCTTTCCCTCTCGGGAATGGCACAAACTAAAAGAGACAGTACACAGGCCGGAAGAAATTATATGATCGATGAAGTTGTAGTCACCGGGACACGTAATGAGACAGATGTACGTCATCTTCCGATGACTATTTCCGTAGTCAGTAGGCAACAGATTGAGAAAAGATATGAACCTTCTCTGTTACCGTTATTGACGGAGCAGGTGCCGGGATTATTCACTACCAGTCGTGGCGTCATGGGATATGGTGTATCCGGCGGAGCTGCGGGAGGTATGAGCCTGCGCGGTATCGGTGGTAGTCCGACAGCGGGATTATTGGTATTGATTGACGGGCATCCGCAGTACATGGGGTTGATGGGACATCCGATAGCGGATGCTTATCAATCGATGATGGCAGAAAAAGTAGAAGTGTTACGAGGCCCCGCATCCGTGCTTTATGGTTCGAATGCAATGGGTGGAGTGATTAATATTGTCACCCGCAAGCAACAGGAAGATGGAGTAAATACGAATATGCAAGTGGGCTATGGTTCATACAACACATTACAGACTGAATTTTCAAACCGTGTCAAAAAGGGACGTTTCAGTAGTGTCGTAACCGGCTCTTATAATCGTACGGACGGACATCGCCCTGATATGAAATTCGAGCAATACGGTGGATATGCAAAGTTAGGCTATGACATCAACTCTTTCTGGAAGGTGTGGGGAGATGTAAACGTAACTCATTTTAATGCTTCCAATCCGGGAACTATTCAAGTACCATTGATCGACAACGATTCCCGTATCACTCGCGGAATGACATCATTTGCTTTAGAGAATCATTACGAGAAGACTTCGGGTGCTTTGAGCTTTTTCTATAACTGGGGACGGCATAAAATCAATGATGGTTATCAGATAGGAAAAGAACCGCAAAAGTCACATTTCAACTCCAAAGATAAGATGCTGGGTGTGTCATGGTATCAAAGTGCCACTCTCTTTACCGGCAACCGTTTGACCGTAGGACTGGATTATCAGCACTTCGGAGGTGAATCGTGGAACAAGGTTGTAGCTACAGGTGAACATACTCCGGGAGTAGACAAGCAAATGGATGAGTTTGCCGGATACGTTGATTTCCGTCAGGATATCAATAGCTGGTTCTCATTGGATGCAGGTATTCGTGTAGACCATCATTCGCATGTAGGTACTGAATGGATTCCACAAGGTGGGTTGGCCTTTCATTTGCCGAAGCATGGAGAACTTAAAGCAATGGTTAGCAAAGGCTACCGCAATCCGACGATTCGTGAAATGTATATGTTTCCTCCTGCCAACCCGGAACTAAAACCGGAGAAACTGATAAGTTACGAACTTTCATACTCACAACGTCTGTTGGAGGGCGCGTTATCCTACGGAGCCAACCTTTATTATATCAATGGGGATAATGTGATTATGTCGAACGGTTTGGTTCCTCCATTGAATATCAATTCCGGCGAAATAGACAACTGGGGGTTGGAAACCAACATTGGTTATCGCATGAATTCACATTGGAATGTCAATGCCAATTATAGCTGGCTTCACATGGAAAATCCTGTTCTTGCCGCTCCCGAGCATAAATTGTATGCAGGAGTAGATTATACTTCCGGACGTTGGAGTGTATCAACAGGTATACAATATGTAAAGGGGCTTTATACCTCTGTAATACTAAACAACGAACAACAAGATAGTTTTGTCTTATGGAACCTTCGGGGAAATTATCGTCTCTGTCGTTTCGCTAATCTCTTTGTGAAAGGAGAAAACCTGTTGGCTCAACGTTATGAAATAAATGCAGGTTATCCCATGCCGAAAGCTACGTTTATGGGTGGTATTAATTTGAACTTTTAAATATCCCACTTTTCCAAAATCAGAACAATAAGTCTTGAAAAAGAAAGTTCTCCTCTGCTAAAGATATTCATAGCAGGGGAGAACATATTATAATAATAGGACTTATTCATCTATTTTTCTATTTATCAATCTTCGTCGTCATCTTCCATATCAGCAGCAGTGGGATTACCTCCTCCTTTAGCATACCTGCTCGGACTCATCTTATAGTATTTTTTGAATACTTCCCGGAAATATTTAGTTTCAGAGAATCCAACCATGTCTGAAATCTCATTAATGGCATATTCACCCTCTTTCAATAACTCGGTAGCACGTTTCAAACGCATCACCCGAATAAACTCTGTCGGAGACTGTCCCGTCAATGCTTTCAATTTACAATAGAAACTGGTACGGCTCATGCCACTTGATTCACAGAGCACATTAACAGAAAATTCAGGGTTGTTTATATTCTCATCCACGATTTTCTTTACATTTGATATAAACTTCCAATCGAGGCTGTTAGTACCGTTTGCAGATGGAACCATTGATTTCGCTTCTATATCCAGATTGGCATATCTCATGCGCAACAGTTCCCGGTTTGCCAACAGATTAGCGATATTCGCCCGTAATATTTTCACACTGAAAGGTTTGATGAGATATTCGTCCGCACCAATCGACAGTCCATCCAGAATATTGTTTTCTTCTCCCAAAGCAGTGAGCAACAACACAGGAATATGTGAAATCTCAATATCACTTTTGATAGCAACACACAATTCATCTCCCCGCATCTCCGGCATCATGATATCAGAAAGAACCAGTTCCGGCCAATATTCTTTGATAATAATCAACGCTTCCTTTCCGTTAGCGCAAGCTTGTACATTATATATAGAAGATAATGAACTGACCAGATAGGAGCGTAGCTCATCATTATCTTCCACAACAAGAATCCGTCGTAAATTTGGATTATCTATCGTAGCGGTTGTCTTTGCTGGTACATTCGGAGCGGGCAGTACAGGAGCCAACGCCTCAAATTTAGAAGGTGCTTCGTCACTGATATTTTGAGAAGTCTTATTCTTTTTCGGAAAAACAATTTTGATTGTCGTACCTTGATGTTCAACACTATCTACACTAATTTTACCTCCATGAAGGCTGACCAGTTTTCCTACCAGCATTAATCCGATACCACTACCCGTCACTTTAGAGTTAATAGCATTGCTGGCACGGAAATGAAGCTTGAACAACTTACTTTGTTCACTGGCAGGAATACCTATACCTGTATCCTTGATTATCACTTTCCATGAATCATTCGTATCGGATACGGAAATGCTGACCTTGCCATTTTCCGGAGTATATTTTAGCGAGTTTGATATTATATTCTTCAAAATAGAATCCATCTTCTCCTTATCAAACGATACATTCATATAGCTGAAAGTACTCTCGTATGTATATTCAATGCGCCTGATGGCTGCATAAGAAGAAAATGTATCATATATCTCATTCATATAGGTATTCAACTCATACTCGGAAACACTCATTTTAGAGGAATATACATCCGTTCGTTCAAAATTAATCAGATTGCTGACCAGTCGTAAAAGTACTTCTACATTCCTCAATGCAATGTTCGTACGAGTGATTCCATTGTCGGTAAGCGTCTCTTCTTCCAACAATTCCTCCAAAGGTGCTTTTATCAAAGTTAATGGAGTACGTATATCATGCGCCGTATTAATGAAGAACTGCGTTTTTTCATCAGATATATTCTTTTGCTTTCTTAGATTTATCACCCGCAGAACGAAATAAGATCCTCCGATTACCAACAGGATATAACACAGGATAGCCCACCAACTCGACCAAAAAGGCTGTGTGATGATAACTTTCATAGTACGTTCCTGAAAAACAATGTCATGTTCTTCTCTGGATACTGCACGCACATGAAGGGTATATTTACCCGGAGGCAAATTGGTGAAACGAATCAAATTATTTGCTCCCGGTTGAGTCCATTTTTCATAAAACCCTTCTAATTTCCATGAGTATAGTGCACTTCCGGGAGAATCATAATTGATTGTAGAAACTTCAAATGAAAACGTATTCTCATCATATGCCAGCTCTAATACATCTGTCTCATCAATACTCTTCTGTAAAGGGGAACCCTTGACACCCGGATAAACAGGTTGATAAGAAAGATGGAAGTCGCTGAATATCAATCTGGAGAACTTATAATCCGGAAATTTCACATTCACCGGAAGTTCAATTGCTCCATCCGTACTACCGAATACAAAGTTTTTATTTTTACGCACCGTTCCTGCTGCTGCATTAAAATATGAAGGTAGCAATCCTTCTCCTTTGGTCCAATTACGAAATATCTTTTCTTTAGTATGAAAACAGGTTATTCCATTCTCCGTACTCATCATTATACGTCCATCTACTTCCGGCAATATTGTAAATATTCTGTTTGAAACTAATGCAGAGTTATCAGAAAAGTAATGCTCGAAAGTTTTATCTTGAGGATGATAGATAAATACTCCCATACCATTTGTCCCGATATATAACAACCCATTATCTGCCTGATAAAGCGTATTGATATAAGTAATCCCTACCTCCATTTCAATATACTGATATTCACCAGTATTTCGATTTAATAAATACAATCCGATAGCAGTCCCAATCCACATATTATCTTTGTCTTTTTCAACAATGGACGTAATGGAATTCAATCCTGAATATAGACGTGTAGTGTTAGTCTCCAGATCAAAACATTTTAGATTATAATATCCTCCCGACCAGATATACCCTCTTGAATCTTTAACTATATCACGAATATATTTATCCGGACGCATATTGACGTGAGAAAGCAGGTAAGGAGAGAAGTATTCAACTGATAGAGTATTTTTATTTATTTTATAAATACCGGAAGTATATCCTCCTGCCCATATAATGCCGGGAGACACTTCACATAGAGTAATAAAAATATGATTCTTGTCTTTTAGTTGCTGATTAAAAGAACTTAGGAATGAATGCCACTGACCTGTTTTTGAATTATAAAGACTAATACCATTACTAGTTCCAAACCACAAGTCACCTTCATGGTCTTCAATGACTGCTTGTACCTGATCATTGATTAATGATTGGACATTGCCCATAGCGTGTTTCATCCAATGATAATTCTCATAGCGATTATCAATCACCGTAATCCCTGTGGGATAGTTAGCAAGCCATATCCGTTTTTCTTCATCCACAAATACATCATTGATATTATTCCCATTCATTTCATTATAACTTTGATAATTAGCAATAATGTAATGTTCCAGTTCACAAGTATTTGCATTAACCTTATATACTCCCATTCCTTCTGTTGCAATCAGTAACTCCGTTTCATTCAACGGGCTGATGCGAGCTATATTTACGTCACTAAGATCAGCTTCCGGTCGCATAATCTCCTGTGTATTCATGTCATACACAAAAACTCCTCTTTCAAATGAACCGATAAATAGTCTTTTTAATTGCTTATGAAAATATAATTCACTTACTTGCGCATGAAAATAATCCAGTGTTTTAACAGGAATAGTCTCCAAAATGCCATTCTCCAGTTTAACATATCGAACGCCTAGCTCTGTTGCTATAAAGAAATGTTGTTCGTCTATTTGTTCTATCGCTGTGATATTACTATGTAGTATATTGGAAAATTGAAGAATGTGAGCATCATTTATATTATATAGTAATATAGAATCCTTACAACATAGCCAAATGTTATTATTCCGATCCAAATAGCCACAACTAATTGTTTCAGAAATATCCGGTAGTTTATATACCATTCTGAAATCATCTTCGTTTGCTTCATATCGAAAAACCCGTCCCTGCTTACCGATCACCCATATACCAATTTGTGGACCTGTATACAACCATCCCAAACGTACAGGAGCATCTAAAGTACTAGCTTCTTTATTTAATTTATAGTGTTTTATATCTTTACCGTTATAACGATCCATTCCTTCATTGGTGAGAAACCACATGTACCCTTGTGTATCTTTCTGAATATTGAATATCCGGCGATTGCTCAAACCATTTTCTATTCCTATATATTTGTATGTTTGTGCTGTAACCCAAATAGGAAAAAAGAGGAGAATATATATAATGTATTTCATATAAACAGTTGTTTTTAAACTACTTCTAGCAATCATATAAATATAACAATTAACGAAACTAGACAAAAGCAATGAAAAATGCAAAGAAAAAGGAGAGATTCTACAAGAAAATATTCATTTAGAAACATTTTTATTTCCAAAGTTGATTATTCACTTTGAGAAGTTGATTTATCTGAAGGTATTCTTTAAACTTCTGTCATAATTAGCGTATATTCTATTTTCGTTAATTTAACGAATCGGATCAGATTTCAGTTTCTTCTTGTAAACCCATATACTTACTATAAAATAAATAAGTACTTGTATCCAAAGGGTTATATATTCCGGTCTGATATCCGCCATACTGGCTCCCATAGAATTCAATTTCACAAAAGCAAGTGTGCCTGGTGCAGCGGGAAGAATGTAATGTGCAGCTTTCCAATACCAGGGCATTAGTTCCATCGGATAGGAAACCCCGGAAAGAAAGATTAATCCTACAGAGAAGAAGGCGATCATGAGTAGGGGAGCTTCTGAATCCGTAAAATATCTGGAAGCTGCCAACCCCAGAAAAGAGGTCGCCATCAGGTATGGAATCAATAATAATACAATGTATAGTCCGTTTCCAATATTAGGGATACTGAAAAAGTGGGGGAGCAAGCCTAATAGAAAGAAAGCAAAGATAGCATAAAGAGCACAGTATACGGATGTTTTTCCCGCCACTATACGAATGGCAACTCCCCAGCCATATCCAAAAGGAGTGTAAGCGCGGATTCCTCTGTTGCTGTGCTCTTCTCCGGTCACCATACCAATAACCATCAATAAAGTCTGGAAGATTATAATCATCATAACTGCGGGAATAAGATAAGAGCCATAGCCTTCTGTATAATTATAAAGTGCAGTTCCTATTACATTGATCGGTTTTGCCATAGTTACGGCAAGCAATCCTTGAGGCGGAAGAAATACAGCTACATCAGGCCTGTATTTATCATTAATAGCCAGCATGACACGCGATGAAGCCCCCTGCAAAGCCTCGAAATACAGGAAAGCATCCGTAGTTGCATAAAGAGAAAATACGGCTTCATCTCCCCGGAACACTCGCTTCTCAAAATCATGAGGCAGATAGAGTATTCCCTGTACTTTGCCTTCTTTCATCCATTCTTTTGCTTCGTGATAGTCCATCGCCTGGCTATAAATCTCTGCTTGGGGAGTAGCATCCATCCAACGGATAAAGTCACGACTTAATTCACTATGCGAATTATCGACTACGGCAACAGGAACATCGGTTACAATATTCGGTGCATACATATAATTGTAGAGTAATCCGTAGACAAAGATTCCTCCCATCAACACAAGCAGAACTGCATAACTGGTACTGATAGCTAGAAATTCACGACGAATGATGAATGATAACTGTTGTAACTTACTTAATTTTTTCATACTTATGACTTTCTATAGCTCGTTTTAAATGGGGAAGCAACAATAGGGCCAACAACGGAAAGATACAGAGTATCACAGCCGACGGCCAAAGATGGATAAAACCACCGCCTCCATAAAGCATGGTTTGCATCATCTCCGTAAAATGGCGGACAGGAAACAAATAGGAAGCATCCCTCACCAACGGATACATATTGGGAACCGGAAAGGTCACCCCGGACAAGGTAGCCCCCAGAGAACCTACCATAGAGACTACGCTTATCACCAACGAAATTGCCGGAAACAGCGAGAATAAAAACAGCCCTAAAGCCTGCGTCGCAATGATGAAAAGCACGGTCATGATATTCATTAACCACCAACTCCCTTGAAAAGGGATATGCAGGATACCGAACATGACATAATTAGCTAACCACCCTATCAATATATATATAATGGTATAAGGCAATAACTTACCCAAAACAGCAGTTACTATATTGCCTTTAGCAGTCGTCAACCAATCATTTGCTGTACGGAACTTAATTTCAATACCGACCGTATAGACAGTAATCAACAAGATCAAGACCTGAAACAAAACAAAGAAAAAGGGCTGACTCAAATATACCGAATAATCCAAACTTGGATTATATATCGGATGGTTATTAGCCTGCACTGGTAATAAAAAGGTGGTAATCTGATTTTGTTCTACTCCGAGAGCCACGGCTTGCATCACCACAGGGGAAAGAGCCACCGGAGCTAATGATGTTTCGAATGCCGCCATCAGCTCACCGCCTACCGACAATAATGCATAGTGATAATAGTAGGAGAGTGTTGCATTCTTTCCGGTGATAGCATCTTGCTCAAATTGGGGAGGTATGGAAAGATAACCATAAATCTCTTTCTTTTGTACAGATTCACGGGCAGCCGCTTCATCTGCAAAATGCTTTGTCACTTTAAAAGTCGGTACGGCAGAGATATTCCTGGCAATAGTCCGGGAAGTAGCAGTGTTATCCTGATCGACAATACCGATAGGAATATTTTCCATCTGTCCGTTGCCAAAAATCGTAGCCATAAAGAAAAGGGTGAACAACGGCAAAACAATGCAGACGCCAAAATAAAGGCGCCGCGAAGTCATTCGCTGCCATTCTCTTAACAATACGGAACGAAAAGGGGAGTATGTTTGTGATTCATCCATTCGCTGGTTTATTTGATGTCAATTAGTCTAAAGTCAATAACACGGACATACCGGGACGCAAATCATCCACTTTTTGAGTAGGACGCGCATGAATCTCAAATGTACGTAAGTCATAACTTCCGGTCTGCTTGGTTGATTTCCAGGTCGCAAAACTGCCTAACGGACTTATATAATAGATTTTGAACTCTATATTTTCTTTACCGATGGCGGGTACATCTGCAACGAATGTTCCGTCCATTTTAAACTGTGGCATCAGATCTTCCCGTACGTTAAGAACGACATGTATATCATCCATAACCACCAAGTTCATAATGGGAGTTCCCGGTGCAACCAATTCTCCACGTTTAGGAAAGATCGTTGCTATCTGTCCGTTTTCCGGAGCTGTCAACCGGGAGTCGACCAATAAAGCCGAAACTTCATCCACCGTGCTTCGTGCAGCATCCACCATACTGGCAGCTGATGCTTTATCTTCTTTCTGTGCACCGTCTACAGCCATCTGATACTGCTCGTATGCAGCGCGTTCGGCTGCTACAGCCGCTTTATACATCGCTTCTACTTCATCCTTCCTTTGAGAAGTGACAACACTGTCTTTATATAAAGTGAGAATACGGTTGTAGGTTGTTTGAGCGAGAGTTAGGTCACTCTTCGTTTTATTCCACAACTGCAATGCAGTAGCCACAATCTGACGACGGGTTCCGGCATCTATTTTCTTGTTTTGCTGTACCGCTACTTGTTCCAATGCATTCACTTGTTGATACTTGGCATATATTTCAGGGCTATTAATAACGACAAGAGTATCTCCTTGGTGTACCCAATCGCCTTCCTGAACGAAGAAAGTATCGATACGACCGGGAAGTTTTCCACTGATACGGATTTCTGTTGCTTCAGCCTGTCCTTGCAGAACTAGCTGTTGTTTATGCATTAGTATAACTCCCAAGCCGGTAAAAATACCGACCGCCAAAAGGATGATAACAAAAGCCCATGATAGGGTTTTACTAGTTGGTTTCATTATTTGTTACGGTTTAGGTTGATAGTTTGCAAATTGTTCCGGTGTGCCACAAAGCGAGAGTAGATTTATAAGTGCCACATCATATTCATAATACGCTGCCAAACGAGCTACTCTTACACTGGCAAGCATGGTTTCAGCATCAATAACCTCGGTAGAGGTTGCCATCCCTTCTGTGAAAGATTTCTTTCGGATACGAACCAGTTCTTCGCTTAAAGCAATTGTTGCATTTAGAGCTTTTACATTATCCTGTGCCTTTTCCAACTGCGTATAAAGTTTATCTACACCAACAGCCAAATCGTCGCGAGCCTTCATCTGTCCCAAAGCCAGTGTTTGTTCCGTCAATTTCGATTGCCGTACTTTCTTCTCCCGATCCAGTCCGTCAAAGAGATTCCATGTAAAACCAATACCTATCATGGTACGTGGCAACAAATTACTCTGAATACCATGCGAATACAAGGTCTGTTTTCCGAAAAGGGCTATATTCGGCAGATACCCGCTTTGAGCAATCCGTACTTCTTGTTTGGCAATATGTTGCTGTAACTGTAATTGATTGAGCGTATAGTTTCCGCTGTTTACAGAAAGATCAAAAAGCATTTTAGGTGGTAGTGAATCATTCATAAAAAGGGGAGAGGTAGGAATGATATTAGCATCTGTATCCTTTTTATTTAGCAAGACTTTTAAAGCACTTTGCACTACTGTTTCTTCTTTCCGCGCAGCTTCCAATGCACGTTTGGCTTCGTCCATATTTACTTGGGCAAAAAGTCTGCCTGCTTTGTCAATCATTCCTGCTGCCTCTAATTTCAAGGCATTTTCATAATGTTTCTTCAATCCGTTATAAGTTTCTTCACGAACAGTTACTATTTGTTGTGCCAGCCGAAGCCCATAATAACTTTCAACCAACAGGTTTTGCTGGTTAGCCGATACCTGTGCCCGACTTTCTCGTGCCAAGTCGACCATCGTTCTTCCGATATTGGTGGCACGAAAACGTTTACCACCGGAAAAGAGCACCCACTCGGCTGATAAATCAACAGTAGTCAGGTTTCTGGGAGTCAGGGGAAACACCAGTGTGTTGGCTCCAATTTGATCTAGTATGGATGAAATGACCTGATCATCCGGAATAATGGAATGTACAAAGTCTTTAGCCGGATCAGTAAACTGCGATAGGGGCTGTTTTACTTCAATCTTCTCCGACATGTGCACAAACGCACCCGTAGACTGAAGACTGGGATACCAGAAAGCATTCAGTTTATCACGTTCAGCCTTCGCAATCTCAATACTCTTATCTGCAATTTTCAAACTCTGATTTCCCTGATTCAGCAGATGCAGTGATTCTTCAAAACTTAATGGTGTCTGTGCATCTATCTGACTGATGGAGAAATACAAAGTCAATAGTATAAAAAGTCGCTTATTTTTTTTCATACTGGTTAGGTTATATCTGATTTCGAGATATTCTAACAGATGAAAAGAGAGGTTTGTTCACGCTCTTTCAGTTCCAGTCCTTTTTTCATCAAAACAAAAGAGTAAAAGCAACTTTGACATTACTTTTTTCTTTCATTAAAATTTCTGTGATTTTATTTGAGATATAAAAATTATGTTTACCTTTGCATCACCGTTTCATAAGGCTTTTAAGTCGGGAAACACAGTAAATATGCGGTAATAGCTCAGTTGGTAGAGCACTAGCTTCCCAAGCTGGGGGTCGCGAGTTCGAGCCTCGTTTACCGCTCTTTTGAAAATCAGACAGTTAACTTAAATACACTGCCTGATTTTTTTATTTCCAAGCCCCTTTTCTATTGAAATACATATTATAGAGGAAAAGAAACAAAACATGACTTTAGAAAATTAATGCATGAAGAATAGGGCAATTCATGCATTTTTCGTATTTTTGCACCCTGTTTTAACACTCAAGAAAACTTTAAATAGAAAAATATAATGGCAAAAGAACTGAAAGACCTTACCAAACGTAGTGAAAACTACTCACAGTGGTACAACGATTTGGTGGTAAAAGCTGACTTGGCAGAACAGTCTGCTGTGCGCGGATGTATGGTGATTAAGCCTTACGGATACGCCATCTGGGAAAAAATGCAACGTCAATTGGATGATATGTTCAAAGAAACAGGACATGTAAACGCATACTTCCCGTTATTAATCCCGAAATCATTCTTAAGCCGCGAAGCTGAACACGTAGAAGGTTTTGCTAAAGAGTGTGCCGTTGTAACGCATTATCGCTTGAAGAATGCAGAAGACGGTTCAGGAGTTGTAGTAGATCCTGCAGCTAAATTGGAAGAGGAATTAATTATCCGTCCGACATCAGAAACAATCATCTGGAATACTTATAAGAACTGGATTCAATCTTACCGTGACCTGCCTATTCTTTGCAATCAGTGGGCTAACGTTTTCCGTTGGGAAATGCGTACACGCCTTTTCCTGCGTACTGCTGAATTTCTGTGGCAAGAAGGCCATACTGCTCATGCTACTCGTGAGGAAGCGGAGGAAGAAGCAATCAGAATGCTGAATGTATATGGTGAATTTGCAGAAAAATATATGGCCGTTCCTGTTGTAAAGGGAGTAAAATCAGCCAACGAACGTTTTGCCGGCGCACTTGATACATATACAATTGAAGCCATGATGCAGGATGGAAAAGCGTTGCAGAGTGGTACCTCCCACTTCCTGGGACAAAACTTTGCAAAAGCATTCGATGTTCAATTTGTTAATAAAGAAAACAAGTTGGAGTATGTTTGGGCTACTTCATGGGGCGTTTCTACCCGTTTGATGGGGGCATTGATTATGACTCACTCGGATGATAACGGATTGGTATTACCTCCGCATTTGGCTCCGATTCAGGTAGTGATCGTTCCTATCTATAAGAATGACGAACAACTGAAACAAATCGATGCTAAAGTAGAAGGCATTGTAGCGAAACTGAAAGCATTAGGTATCTCTGTTAAATATGACAATGCAGATAATAAACGTCCAGGCTTTAAATTCGCCGACTATGAATTGAAAGGTGTACCTGTTCGTTTGGTTATGGGTGGTCGCGACCTTGAAAACAACACCATGGAAGTGATGCGCCGTGATACACTGGAAAAAGAAACAGTTACTTGTGAAGGCATTGAAATGTATGTTCAGAACTTGCTTGAAGAAATGCAGGCTAATATCTACAAGAAAGCATTGGACTACCGTAACTCCAAGATTACAACAGTAGATACCTACGACGAATTTAAAGAAAAAATCGAAGAAGGTGGATTTATTCTGGCTCATTGGGACGGAACTACTGAAACAGAAGAAAAGATTAAGGAAGAAACCAAAGCAACCATTCGTTGTATTCCGTTCGATTCATTTGTTCCGGGAGACAAGGAACCGGGTAAATGTATGGTAACAGGCAAACCATCTGCTTGCCGCGTGATATTTGCACGTTCTTATTAAATAGAAATCACACATAATTATAAAAAGGATGGAAACGATTCAATCGCTTTCATCCTTTTCTTTTTCCATCCATATTATATTATTTGTGACCTGTCCTAATAGTTCATAGGACATTCAATAGTTATTTCAAACTCTTTTTTCAATCCATTTCAGTTTTATTTCAGAAATATCCCTTTTCTTTGTAGCTGTAAAAAAGAAAGGAGACAAAGTTATGAAGATATTGATTGTAGAAGACGAACCCTCTTTAAGAGAACTGATTCAATGTTCACTTGAAAAAGAACGTTACGTTGTGGAAACAGCCAGTGACTTTAATTCTGCTCTACGCAAAGTTGAAGACTACGACTATGATTGTATCTTATTGGACATCATGCTACCGGACGGAAGCGGACTTGATCTTCTTGAACGACTGAAAGCTCTCCATAAACGGGAGAACGTAATTATTATTTCCGCAAAGGACTCCTTGGAAGACAAAGTTTTGGGACTAGAACTGGGAGCAGACGATTATTTGCCAAAACCATTTCATTTGGTTGAACTAAATGCACGAATTAAAAGCGTGATTCGCCGTCATCAGCATGACGGAGAAATTGATATCCGCCAAGGTAATGTACGAATAGAACCGGATAAATATCGTGTATTTGTCAACGATCAGGAAGTGGAGCTAAATAGAAAAGAGTATGACATCCTGTTATATTTTATCAATCGTCCCGGAAGATTAATCAATAAAAACACTTTGGCCGAATCAGTATGGGGAGATCATATTGACCAGGTTGACAATTTTGACTTCATATATGCACAGATTAAGAATCTTCGCAAAAAGCTCAAAGATTCGGGTGCAAATATTGAAATCAAAGCGGTCTATGGGTTTGGGTATAAAATGGTAGTAGAATAAAAAAAAAGAGAATATTGTCCATGAAATTAATATATTACATCATTCTTCGTATTACGCTTGCTTTGACCTTCATACTGACGGTCTGGGCTATCTTTTTTTATGTTACGATGATTGATGAAGTCAACGATGAAGTGGATGACGCTCTGGAAGATTATTCGGAAACCATCATTATCCGGGCATTGGCAGGAGAGGAGCTACCTTCTAAAACCAACGGCTCCAACAATCAATATTATATGATGGAAGTAAGCAAAGAATATGCAGAAAGCCGGGAGGATATTCAATATAAAGACTCTATGGTATATATTGAAGAAAAAGAGGAAACCGAACCGGCACGTATTCTTACTACTATCTTTAAAGACGATGAAGGACGATACCACGAACTGACAGTATCAACTCCCAGCATTGAAAAAGATGATTTGAGAGATGCCATCCAAGTATGGATTATATTTTTGTATGTAGCTCTGTTATTCTGCATTATTATCATTTCCGTATGGGTGTTCTATCGGAATATGCGACCGCTCTATGTGCTTCTTCATTGGCTGGACGGTTATCAAACAGGAAAAAAGAATAAGCCGTTGAGTAACGAAACCCAAATCACGGAATTCCGAAAATTAAATGAGGCTGCTATTCGTTATGTAGAACGTACGGAGCAGATGTTCGAACAACAAAAACAATTTATCGGAAATGCTTCACATGAGATACAAACTCCACTTGCTATCTGCCGTAACCGATTGGAAATGTTGATGGAAGATGATTCGTTATCAGAAAAACAACTGGAAGAACTGATGAAAACTCACCAGACTTTAGAATACATCACTAAATTAAACAAATCTCTACTATTGCTTACCAAAATTGACAATGGCCAGTTTACAGATACCAAGCAATTGGAACTAAATGGACTTCTCAAACAATATCTGCAAGATTACGAAGAAGTTTACGACTATCGTAACATAGAAGTAACTATCGATGAACAGGACATTTTCAATGTGACAATGAATGAATCTCTGGCTGTTGCTTTACTCACGAATCTCCTAAAAAATGCATTTGTACATAACATTGACGGGGGACATATCCGGATCACTGTTACCAAAAACAGTATTACTTTCCGAAATTCAGGAGTAGAAAATCCGTTGGATAAGGAACATATCTTCGAACGTTTCTATCAAGGAACTAAAAAGGAAGGATCTACAGGTCTGGGACTAGCAATAGCCGATTCTATCTGTCGTTTGCAACACTTGAGTATAAGATATTACTTCGAACAGAAAGAGCACTGCTTCGAGATTTCCAGACAATAATTTTTTATTCAGAAAACACAAAGGACACGGAGTAAAAAGTGAATAACTTGTCGGTAATCATCATCCGATCTATCAGCTGTATTCATTTAACTTATTTCTCTGTGTCCTTTGCGTCTTTTATGGTGAGTCAGTTATCGGGATCGTATTTCTCTCCTCATAAACATGATATAAGAGATAGCGAAACAGATAACTGTTGCTGCAATCAGTCCCGTCAGTTGCGGCCATACGACTAAAAGACTTTGTCCCAACGGGAGCGGACTGGGAATAGCTCCCTGCACCTGTTCCATAGTCAATGGTCCCAAACTTCTAACAGAAGGCATCAATAATGTAGTGGTAGCTTCATTAAACAATTCACTCGGTGCCAAACGCATCAATCCCAAAATAAACTTTTGATAACTGATAATCTGATAAGGCGACGCCATCTGTGACGGGCTTAAACCTTTTGCCACCAAATTAACAATCATGGTATAGAATACGCTAAAGAATAACCAAACAGCCACCGATGCCAATGCAGAAGTCGCTGCCTGACGAAAACGAAGTGAAAACAAAATAGCTAAATTCAGCCAAAATGCTACATAAAAGATACTGGTAATGATGAAGAAAACAATTCGCCAAAACTCTTCTGCTGTAGGAGGAATGCCAATGGCAATCAATCCACAGCCCATTACCAAAAAGCCCAATACAAACAGCATGATACCTATTACAATTAGAGCAGCCACAAACTTCGCGTTAATAATGCAATCACGATGAATAGGCTGGGACAGCATACGGCTCAACGTTCCTTTATTTTGTTCGGAATTGACTGCGTCAAATCCTAAGGCGATTCCCAATAAAGGTCCTAAGAAGTTAATAAACAGTACAAAAGAGGGGAGAGTCCCATCTGAAACCGTAAACAACTTCAAAAATAAAAACGAGCCGTCCGGATCATTAGGCTTGATAGCTTCACCAATATTTGTGAGTGCTGTATATAGCGATCCCATGCAGGTAAGCGCTATAATACCTATTAATATAATGAACCGCCAACTTTTGACATGGTCGGAAATTTCCTTGTTGACGATCACCCAAAAAGGATGATTGACTTTATTCATGTCTTTCTCCTCCTTCCTCAAAATAATGGTTATAAATATCAGACAATTCCTGTTTCTTGTCTTTCAGTTCTGCCATATCGATCAACGCAAGTAATTGGCCATTACTAAACAAACCAACACGGTCGCACACTTTCTGTACCTGATCCAAGTGATGGGAAGAGAAAAGTACAGTCAACCCCTCTTCCTTACTCAACCAGCGAATCAGTTCGATAAACTCCTGAACACCGGCCGGGTCAATTCCTGAAGTCGGTTCATCGAGGATAATAATCTCCGGATTTTTAATAAGCACATCAGCCAATCCCAACCGCTGTCTCATACCACGAGAATATTTCCCGGTCTTTTTGGTTAACTGTTCTTCAAGGCCTACCCGCTTCATCAGTTCCATAGCTTTGGTTTTCGCCTCCTTATCAGGAATACCATTTAATCGCGCTGTATAGATCAAGTTCTCCGGTCCTGTCATATCATCATAAAATCCTACATCTTCAGGCAAATAACCTATCCTCCTTTTTACTTCAATAGGATGAGTGGTAGAATTTATTCCACAGATTTCAACTGTTCCCGAAGTAGGCTCCGTCAACCCTAGCATCATTAAGATAGTAGTTGATTTTCCGGCACCATTCGGTCCCAGCAATCCGAAGATTTCCCCTTTCCGGATATTCAGGCGAATATGATCTACAGCAGTGAAATTACCATATTGTTTGGTCAAATCGGTAAGTACGATCACTTGTTCGCCCATCATTTACCTCCTTCCATATTTACGGAACAGATAGTAAACCACACCGATAGTAGCAATGATGATAAGCACACCTACCCATCCCCATATCATCGGAGTTTTTACCGCAATTCTGAACTGCGCGTCGGCATTTACTTCAGGAGTTTTGGCCATGATAGTAGTCACATAGTCCCCGGGCAGCGCTTTTTTAGAAGCTTTCAAAGTAGCCATTACCGTTGATGTCTCTCCAGCTTTTAATGCGTCAACCTTTGAAGGTTCAAAAGTAACTTCCCAGTCTGCAGGTTTATTGGCAGACAACTGAATGTCTTTCAGTAATGAAGAACCAGTGTTTCTTACTTCCAGCTCTAATTTCTTCACATCACCAGCTGTGACATCTGTGCTTAATAACCCGCGAGGAGTAGTCAGTTCCATTTGATAAGAACCGGTGACAACTACTTCCAGTTCCAATTCGGCAGAAGTTGTACCTGTAGCAGCACGTACCGGAATTTTATAGCTACCGGCTTCTACATTGGCAGGAGGGGTAATATCTATACTTACATTTTGTGTACTGTTTGCCTCTACTTGTGCAGAAGTGGCTTGTTTGTAGTTCGGTTTAAAAACGACATTCCACCCTCTGGGGGCATTAGCCATCAAAGCATATAGTTGCTGATCGGCGGTCTGATTCTTTAAAGTAGCACTGAAAGTGAAGGTTGATTTCGAATTTCCCTGCATATTGGGCTGGTCAGTAGTAAATTCGGTTTGGTACGTTCCTTTTTGAGCAACCACCACATCCAAGGGAAGTTTAGCGTTTCCGGCATATACCACAAAATGATAATTGCCTTTATTCACTTTTAATGGAACTTCGACTTTTAAATTAAAAGTCTTTTTCTCTTTGGGAAGTACCGACAACTGGCTAAGACTCCAGCCACCGGATTTCATTTCGTGTTTCCAACTGGAGGACAATCCACTAACAGAAAGATTCGCATTCGTCAATTGGTCCGTGTTGTTGATAAGATCAATACTGTAATCAATTGACGCTCCGGGCGATACGGAGATTTTTGTGTAAGGTGTGTACAGAATCACGCTTTTCGGTATTGAATCATTGGCGTGTGTGTAACTCATGGGAATAACCCCCAATAGAATAGCTAATAATAAAAAATAATTTGTTCTCATAGTCATAAAAAAGTTCTTATGGTTATTTAATATGAATATTGTCAAATTCGTGTGTGCAAAAATAAACGATGTGTATATTAGTAGTTTTAAAAGAATCCTAAAGAATCTAATTTCAGGAAGAAATTATAGTGACGCTATCCTTATGGGATGGTGACGGTATCCTTTATAGATAGTGACGCTATGTTAACAGGATAGCGTCACTATATTTTTATGAGATTTTTTTTCGATAATTTTCAAAATTCCCAAATCTTTTCAGATTCTCCTTTCATCTTTGAAATGTGAAATTAATAATAGTAGTAAAAACCAATATTTAAAAAACAACGATTATGAAAAAGTTAGTATTCTTATTAGTATGTCTTTTTACTTTGCAAACAGTAGCTCGTGCAGATGACGACAAACCTATTCAGGTAACTCAAATGCCACAACAGGCACAGCAGTTTATCAAACAGCATTTTGCCGACAGCAAAGTAGCATTAGCCAAAATGGAAAGTGATTTCTTCTATAAAAGTTATGAAGTGATTTTCACTAATGGCGATAAAGTAGAATTTGATAACAAAGGAAACTGGGAAGAAGTGAATTGCAAATATAGCGCGGTACCTACAGCTATTATCCCTGCAACAATTCAAAAATATGTAACGACCAATTATCCCGATGCTAAAATCCTGAAAATAGAGAGGGATAAAAAAGATTATGAAGTAAAACTGTCCAACCGTACGGAATTGAAATTCGACTTGAAATTTAATTTGATTGATATTGACTTCTAAACCTTTTAAAATAGAACAAAGATGAAACTAAAGATTTATACACTCTTACTGGCACTTTGCGTTACATGGAGCCTACAAAGTTGTGATAACGACGACGATAATTCAATTGCTGTTCCTACCGAACTTCAAAACGCATTTTCATCTAAATACCCTAATGCTGCAAATGTGAAATGGGAAACTAAGTCCGGATATTATGTAGCAGATTTCTATGATGGATATGAAGCATCTGCATGGTTTACCCAAGATGGAAAATGGCAAATGACAGAAACGGACATTCCTTACAGTGCATTACCGCAAGCTGTGAAAACTTCTTTTGAAAAGAGTGAATATGCTTCGTGGAAACAAGATGATGTAGACAAATTGGAGCGAACAGGCGTTGAGACTATTTTCGTAATTGAAGTCGAAAATCAGAACCAGGAGATAGACTTATATTATTCTGCGGACGGAACTCTGATTAAAAGTATCGTAGACACTGATGATGATAACACCGGTCATCTTCCCGTTCAATTGACTGAAGCAATGAGAAACTTCATTAATGAAAAATATCCGAATGCCAAAATCATGGAAATAGATGTAGAAGATGATAGAAATGACTGGGATTTCGGATATACGGAAGTGGATATCATTCATAACGGAATATCAAAAGATGTTTTGTTCGATCAGACCGGAGATTGGCATTCTACTTCATGGGAAGTACGTCAAAATGAACTGCCCGAAGCTGTCAAAAATACGATTAATAATCAATATGGAGAATATCGTTTTGACGAAGCGAAACGTATTGAAAAAGCAGATGGCACCATCTATTATCGGATCGAACTGGAAAAAATGAATGTAGATCTTGAAGTAAATATCAATGAAGACGGCATTGTCATCCCATAAAAAAGGATGCACATGCTCCTGATTACATAATTCTCACATATAATGAACGTTGACATATCCGCCTGGAATCATGTCATCGTTTATTATATGTTTATTGTTGTTGCGAATGATTTCTCTTTACTGCCGATTTGGCTGTTTTATCAGTGATACTGTCCGTCTGTTGCGGTTTCACCTTTTCCGCTTCTTCCCGTTTGCGCTTATTACGCAACCGCCATTTATTCCAAAAATAGAGATCACTCCATTTATTGAAGTCCTTCTTATACATGATACCTACTCCCTGTGTAGTCAAATTCGTTTTTGTATAATAGCGGTCATTCGTCTCATTATAAGCCTTCAAACGGATATCTCCCGAACGGGTAATCAACCATTCTGCTTCAAAGTCTCCTACAAAGTTAGTATTAGCCATCGGATTATCCCGATAACCGAAGTTTCCGTTTATCAATAAACGATTATTCAATAATTGTCCCGATAGAATACCTTCTACTTCCATATCCGTCCAACCTTTATCACCCGTACTCAAATTCGTACCTATATTCCAGTTATTTGTTTCAAAGACTTGTGAAAGTGCATTGTTCAACTGGCCGGAGAGGGTAGATGAGAGCACCGAAGACATCACATTCGAATTTTGATTATTATTCCGTGCATCTTCCGTATAAAACTTACCAATACCCAGCAGGTAAAGGATCTGCATATTCATCTGCTCTTCCGTACTGATATAGTTACGTACCAATGTTTGTATTTCATCCCTTTCATTTGGAAGCTCTATGCCCAGCTTGATAGTCGGACGTACCAGCATACCACTTAAATTCATGATACAATTTACACGTACATTGGGTTGTTGGATAATAGCCGAAGCATCCGGTATCAAGTCATTCAAGGAAGCAGAATTCACTGTATATGAAGCTTGTATATCCATGTTAGCATCCAGAGGTGCTCCATTGAACGTTATTGTGCTTCCATCCTTAATTATAAAGTCCTTACGGATTACTTCCTGCAAGCTGAATTTATATACTCCCTGATTAATCCGATAATTACCAAACATCTTCACATCACCCTTATTATAAAATTCCGTTCGAATATTTCCCGTACCTTTTCCGCTAATATAATCTCCGGCAATAGGGTCCATGATAATTCGCATGGTGGCATCGGGAGTTGCATCCACCAGAATATTCAAACGGATATCCGTTTTCTGCTCTTCTTCTGCCTGACGTTTTTGCTGTATTTGTTCATAATATGAGATTACCTGAATAGAATCCTGAATAGTACGACGGGGTGTTTTATCTACAAACTTAATAAACTGATTACTGGTAGCCGATGCTACACTGCCATTAATATAAGTAAAGGTAGTATTTCGGTTAGTTGTCATAGCCACGTTTACGTCCAACCCTTGTGTGGCATTTCCGGCAAGTAATACATTTCCGGTACCGTATACCGTACCATAGAAAGGCATATCTGCCGATTCCTTCGTATTCATCACAAGCATATTATTTGCCTGTATCTCAAAACGATAGTTTAAGTTCTTAAAATGCTGGAAATGCAAATATCCGTCCATTCTTCCCGAATGTCCTTCCATGTCGGATATATGTATATTATTAAATGTCAATCCGGTAGGAGCCAGATGAATCGTGTCTTTTACAGCAAAATGTGTGTTCAGAATATCAAACTTCATGGAAGCGTCTGTCATAACCGCACCATCCAAATTCAATCCTTTGAATTTTCCATAGAAATGTACTTTTCCCGTCCCACGTCCTTTAATATCATTGGCAATAGACTTCATATAATGTTCGAGGAATTTTAAGTTCAATTCATTTGCTTCAATATTTAAATCAAGTCCGCTCTCGGGTTTCAATGGATAAATAATACCTGTGACACGTGACGGAGAAGGGGATATGTCCTGAATGGATGCATCCAACCGGATACCTCTATTTTCGTTATCCCACTCACCATAAATATCCAAATCACCCAAGCGACCCTGATTAAGTGAAAAGTTCTTTATATATAAACGGGTATTCATAATAGGTTTCTTTAGCACTCCGCTTGCATAAGCTGTTCCCGTTGCATCACCTTCAAAATTCACATCGTCGGATATGCTTGCAATATCAAATACATATCCCATATTTATATCTTTTAAATCAACCTTTACAGTATCTTTAGGATTCTCGGAGAGCCGGCCGTTAATACGTACATATCTATCCTGATGGCTAAAGTAGAAGTTATTCACATCCACCCTGCCTGAATCGACCACCACTTGTGAAGCATGTATCTTCCAAAGAGTATCGTTTAAAATAACATCAGTAGGTTTTACATCTACCATCGCTTTCAACAATGGTTTTTCTCCGCTTGTACGTAGAAATTTGGCAATGGCAGCCAATTGCCCGCTATATGTCACTGCAGCATTATTCCCCCAATTCAATGTCGTACTGACATTATCATCTTTAGCTTGTGCATCCAAGGATAGATTGACTGCCCCTTTCTTTTTCAAAGAAGTCAAACGAACCTGTGCACGAATATGATCTGCAGGATTCTCGCACAGAATCATGCCCGACTCAATAAAGTTATTTTTATATTGCAGACGGGGAAAATATCCTTCTACACGCAAGCGTTGTAAGGCATCATTGAAATATCCCTTCAATGTGGAATGAGTGTACACTGTCAACGGTATATCAAAGATTGTAGATAAAATGTCCGTATTATATATATGTACGTCAAACAGAAAATTGTTATGTGTTTCAATCGGCTTCTTGGGAGGTAATATCAAAGACGGCACATACTTCCGCATAATATTCAGAATACTGGCAGGTAATGTGTGGTACTGGAATTTACCTTCTATACTTGCTTTCAGGAATTCTGAAGTCAATCTTAGTTGGTTCTCGCCGTTCTGTTTGGTAGCCCGGATATTCATATTCTGCATAAAATATGCTTTATCCGGAGCTGTAAATTCCAAACTATCCACATTGATTTCTCCAATCATCTCATCCACTGATCCACCTGTGAAATTAGCTTTCAGTTTTAAAGAGAACTCCGCATCTGGGTATTTAGTCGTAAGATTCAAATCATGTGGACGTACTTTGTTGACTACTGCAAGAAAATTAAAAGTAGGCACTTTAGACGTAACATTTACATCTCCATTCAGATAAATCGATCCATTAGGGTCATCCAACGCCACTTTACCATTAAATCCACCTTGTTTGTATTCTCCATCCAATGTGATATTTTCATATCTATATCTGCTATAATCTACCGAAGCGATCAATCCTTTCAATTCCACAGCTGGCAATTGCCCGGTAATGTGCCGCCCATGTACATCCAGATTGAAAGTGATTTCTTCCAACTTCTCATTATCCAATAATTTACCTAGCTGGAAATCTTCAGTTTTGACAGCACCGGAATATGCAAACAGTCCTTTAGCCTTGTCAGAACTCAATTTTAAGTCGGTTTTTACATTTCCAAGACTCGTTTGTAATTGCCCGTAAGTAACTAGGTCCGTAAAGTATCCTGAAATCTCTCCCTGAAAACTTACATTTCCCAAACGTTCGAGAAGCGGAGGAACTCCATTATAATTGTGACTCAAATTACGCACTAAGAAGCCGACTCCACGAGTATTGGCCGAAAGCTCGGAAAGTGTTCCATATACATACGCATCTTGTGGACGCGACAAGTCCTGAAGCGACACATCCCCTCGCAAACGAAACTGGCGGTCGTCGGCCGTAATTTCCAAATGCGAACAAGTCAACTGGTCCACAGTTCCCTTCACCTCCATATCCAATGTCACCGGTTCCTTGAAATGCGATAGGATAGGAACAAAAGGAGAAATATCTTTTAGAGTAACTTGCGACGGCAAAGTACGGAAAGAGAAATGCACTTGTTCTGTAAAACGGTCAAAAGCTTTCAAACTATCATACTCTAAATGAATGGTATCCAGCTTGAGAGATGTTTCGGGCAACTCTATAGTAAAATTATCAATGTTTGTCTGCTTGTTATTGGCAACCAGTTTCAAACTCATTTTTTTCAAAGAAAAGCCGGATGCCTTTTCATCAAGGCTCAATCGCTTGATTCCTAAATTCAAAGAGTCCTTACTTAAGGCTTTCAGCGATATATTGGCTATGATATTTTGAAGCTGAATATGCTTGGCGTTAAATTTTCCCGGTGTTTCCTGTTCCGATAACACATGATAGGACATCCTTCCACGACGAATCAGGATGGAGTTAATTCGTAAATCAAGTGAACTTTCTTTCTTTACTGTATCTTTGGAAGCAAAAGCATCCAAAACAAATTTAAAATTAGGAGGAGACTCCGGAGTCTCTTTCCGGAGATCGATATTAAATCCGAAGAGCTGAACACTGCTAATGGATATCTTTCCTTTAAAGAAAGGCATAATATCAAACTTGGCGGATAAACGAGTGACTTTAAGCATTTCCTGACCACTTTGATCGTCAAGCAATACATCATCAATAATAATACGGTTCAATAGACCGATATTAATTCTACCAATCACTACCTTTGTGTTTAAAACTTCGGAAAGTTCTTTAGCCACAAATACACTCATTGTTTGCTGAATGCTTGGTATATTCAGCAAAACAATAGTCCCGATATATACTCCCAGTACAATACCAACTACCCAGCGTACAGTCTTTTTCAGCGTTCTGATATGCGATAACTTTTATTTTGCGAACAAAAATATAAAATAGTTCGTTACGAATCGTAGTTTTATGATTACTTTTGCACCGTTTAATAGTTTAAATACTTATGAGTGCAATAATTTTAGGAATTGAATCCTCCTGTGACGATACGTCGGCAGCCGTAATCAAGGATGGTTATTTGCTGTCAAATGTGGTATCAAGTCAAGCCGTACATGAAGCATACGGTGGAGTAGTACCCGAGTTGGCTTCACGGGCACACCAACAAAACATCGTACCGGTAGTACATGAAGCATTAAAACGTGCCGGTGTCACCAAAGAAGAGTTGAGCGCAGTAGCTTTCACTCGTGGTCCAGGATTGATGGGGTCTTTGCTTGTCGGAGTCTCCTTTGCAAAAGGATTTGCTCGTTCCTTAAACATTCCAATGATTGACGTTAATCACTTGACCGGACATGTTTTAGCACATTTTATTAAAGCAGAAGGAGAGGAAGAAAGGCAGCCCGCTTTCCCATTTCTTTGCTTGCTGGTATCCGGAGGAAATTCACAAATCATACTGGTAAAAGCCTATAATGATATGGAGATCCTCGGACAGACTATTGACGATGCGGCAGGTGAAGCAATTGATAAATGTTCTAAAGTGATGGGACTTGGCTATCCGGGTGGACCAATCATTGACAAATTAGCACGCCAGGGAAATCCGAAAGCTTTTACATTTAGCAAACCGCATATTCCCGGTTTAGATTACAGTTTCAGCGGATTGAAAACTTCCTTTTTATATTCATTACGCGACTGGCTAAAAGATGATCCAGATTTTATAGAGCATCATAAAGTGGACCTTGCAGCATCATTGGAAGCTACTGTAGTGGACATTCTGATGGATAAATTACGGAAAGCTGCCAAAGAATATAAAATTAATGAAATAGCAGTAGCTGGAGGAGTTTCCGCAAATAACGGATTACGCAATGCTTTTCGAGAACACGCCGAGAAATATGGTTGGAATATTTTCATCCCTAAATTCAGTTATACTACCGATAATGCAGCCATGATTGCCATTACCGGATATTTCAAATATCTGGATAAGGATTTTTGTTCTATTGATCTTCCGGCTTATTCCCGTGTGACATTATAATAAGTATACCTTATATATAATAGGATAAAACTAAGAAGTATGTTTGCCGAAATAATAACCATTGGCGATGAACTGCTGATAGGACAGGTTGTCGATACTAATTCTGCCTGGATGGGGCAGGAATTAAATAAAATAGGTATTGAGGTTCTTCGTATTGTTTCAATCCGTGACCGGGAAGAAGAAATCATGGAAGCGATTGATAATGCGATGGAAAGGGTGAATATTGTTTTAGTAACCGGAGGCCTCGGACCTACCAAAGACGATATTACCAAACAGACTTTATGTAAATACTTCCATACGGAACTGGTTTTCAACGAAGAAGTATTCGAAAACGTAAAGCGGGTACTGGCAGGAAAAATACCAATGAATGCACTCAATAAAAGCCAGGCAATGGTCCCGAAAGATTGTATGGTAATAAATAACCCTGTGGGAAGTGCTTCTGTCAGTTGGTTCGAGAGGGATGGCAAGGTACTTGTTTCCATGCCGGGCGTTCCACAAGAGATGATTGCTGTGATGACAGAAAGCGTGTTACCTAAGCTGCACGATAGGTTTCAAACGGATGTTATTATGCATCAAACATTTCTCGTACAGCACTATCCGGAATCTGTATTAGCCGAAAAGTTAGAATCGTGGGAGAACGCTTTACCGGAATGCATTAAATTGGCATATCTACCCAAACTTGGCATTATTCGTCTTAGACTGACAGGACGAGGACAAAACAGAGAAGAAGTAAAAGTTCTTCTTGAACGTGAAAAGTTAAAATTAGAGGAAATACTTGGTGAAGATATTTTCAGTGAAGAAGATACACCATTGGAGGTTATAGTCGGTGAGCTTTTAAAAAAGAAGAAATTGACCGTTTCCACCGCAGAAAGTTGTACCGGGGGCAGTATTGCCGCACGGTTGACTTCCATCGCCGGCAGTTCTGAATATTTTAATGGAAGTGTAGTGGCCTACTCTAATGAAGTGAAAATGGGGCTTTTGCACGTTTCCTCCGAAACTTTGGAACGATATGGAGCTGTCAGTGAGGAAACTGTGATTGAAATGGTAAAAGGTGCGATGAAAACATTAAAAACAGATTGCGCTGTTGCTACTTCAGGGATAGCAGGCCCTGGAGGTGGTACTCCGGAAAAGCCGGTGGGAACTGTATGGATAGCTGCTGGTTATAAAAACGAAATTCATACTTACAAGCAGGAAACAAACCGCGGAAGAGGCATGAACATTGAAAGAGCTGGCAATAATGCCCTATTAATGCTCCGTGATTTACTCAAATAAAGAAAAATAGGTGCCTGAAAGTGAATTATTTTAAGAAATTCTTGTTTTATACGGATAAAAGTGCTTACTTTGC
>OGHV01000201.1_pt1 | contig 44788 bp, 41 predicted proteins | sample 1571551 | NCBI WGS metagenome assembly OGHV01 (sample SAMEA2581960, study PRJEB24529) | metagenome | biome: Human gut stool | place: China | collected 2011 | reverse complement strand
AATTGAATTTCAATAATTTCAAAGAACTTCTATGATTTTTTAGTGGACACTAATGTTTGCATTTATGTTGTTTAATAAATATGGCATAGGATACCGCTAAAGATGTCCTATGCCATGTGGTTTTATAGAAAAATCTATTTACATGCTGGCGATTACTTGATTTAACTTTGCCATATTGTATTTGTATGTTCTATTTTTAGCAGAGAACAAGTCCAAAATTGCCCAAATACCACAGCCACCACAAGTTAATAGTTTAATAATAGCCATTGTTGTGTCACCAAGCATGAAACGGTCAATACCAAATCCACCAAAGAAAAAGGATAGAATAAGGATTGTCGTTGGGTTCTTGAATTTGATACCTTCTATTAAACTTAACTTCTTGTCATCAATGCTTTCCAATTTTGTTTTGATGTTTGCCAAGTCCGATGTTGCAAATTTGTTCGTGTTGGCTAAAATAAATGAATTGATTTTTTGCGTATCCATAGTTGTAAATATTTAATTGAATTATTTTGATTTGTTGTTTGTTTTATATTTGTGTTATTGGACATTCTTGGTCCTGCTTGCAGGTTATATCTCAAAGCTATAAAAGAGCCTGAATATATATGTGTAATTTTATTTGAGAAGACAACTGTTTTTATTTCCAGCTACGCTGGGCTCATTGCTCATCAAAAGTTATATTTTACGCATTCGCAATGCAAAGTCGCAAATGTCTGACTTGATGTACATTTTGTCTGCGACATTTTGCATATAAGTCTTGTGATTTTATTGAAGGCATAGAATGATAACCTTTTTCTATGAATGGTATTAGTAAAGCTTAAGAGTTTCCATTATACTCTTAAGCTCATTGTCTTGACGGTTTCATTATGTTGCTGATAGAATTAAATTCTAAAAAGCAATTTGTTGCCGAATATCTGATGATTTTAATACCGTTCTATTTGTTCTCGACTTCACTTTTCTGATTTTGTCCTTTCTACAAGAAGGAGGTGTTTTTGCCTCCTTCTTGAGAGACGTGAGATATCTGACGCTAAGGCAATCAGCAGTTTGTCTTCTTTTATCATCCTTGTGGTCTTTCCAGTTTTAGATAGCCGCATCGGTCATCTTTTGAGTAATCTTCATGTATCTTGATAATTGAGATGAAGAAAGCTCTGACTTTGCGGCATTCAGCTTTTCGGAAAGCTCCTGTGCACTCTCCAATAATGAAGCGTATTCAGAAATAGCCGTAATATCACCGTTGGTGGCTTTTTTAGCTAATGATACATATTTTGTAACATATGAATCGTAAGAATCGAGAACAGCATCCCAATCTTCTGAAGAGCTTGTACTGTCGTCGGTGGTTGATTCTTCAAAAGTACTGGCTGATTCATCACTGCTGCTTTGTTCCTCGTCATCTGATGCAATATATGTTGATGAGCTATTGTCTTCGAGATGTACCTTAAAAGTACTTGAAACTTTGAACTGTTTGGCATTTTCATAGTCGCAAGAAAAAGTTATTGTAGTGCTTTCATCTACACTTAGAGCCGCTAAACTACTCAGGTCTTCTTCGTCCCAAACAATATCGGTGTCGTCTTTACCAAGGACACTACCGTCAGCGTCTTGAAATTCAACTGTAAATGAAGGTTCAAAATATCCTGCATCGTTACCGACCTCCATCCCTTCTGTCCAAGGAGCAGGGAATCCTTCCTTTATTCTCTTAAATTCAATTGAAATTTTGTCGTCTTTGACTTTGTAGTCTTTAACTGCAACTTCAAAATAATCTCCAAGCGGACCTTGAATCTTTTCTGAGGTAGGATTAACAGTATTACCAGAATCGCCACATGACATCAAAATTGCTGATAGAATAGCAAGTAAACAAAGATTTAATGTTTTCATAAAGTTGATTTTTAATTTAAAAATATGATTATGTCTATAAGTTCAGTCTCAGCTTTATTTTATTCCTATAGTTTTATGCAATAAGCTTTCTTTCTAATATTTATATAAGTATATAGAAGAATTAGCGTATCGTATTTGTATAAATCATCAAACCTGACAGCTTATAAGGTAAATACAAAGTATTGGAAGATAGTGAAGTCCGAATTTGCATGTTCAGTACCGAATGTGGAATTTAAATGTTGCATCACATTAGAATTTCTTAACCATATACCACTTTACGAGCTTTCCTGCATTATCTACATAGAAATGAGCATAAGCATCATCTTTGCGTAAATGAGTTAGGTTGCGTTTGTACGCATCTTTTTCCATACGTGCCCCCAAAAGTGTATACTCGGTTAAGTTCCCGACTTTGCCTGCTTCAACTAGTTTTACTGCGCTTGACATTCCCTTCAGCTTGTCTCTTATCTCGTTGACTGTCATGCCGATGCTTATGCCGGAAATAAAATCGATTTGTCCGGTAATGAGTGCCATCCAGCCTTCTTGTCGTTGAGAAAGAAAACCATCCATCTGCTGAGACGGTGTTGTTACAAGATATGCAGGATAGCCGTCGCTCTGTATGCGTACGGCGTTGATGCATGAAGAATTTGCAGTTCTGTTTATGTTGCCTGTCCATGTGAAATTCATTTTTTCTCCTGCTTCTCCACCATCTTTAAGCATCTTTCTGATTGTAGAACCGCTGAGTTCAAGATCGTAAGTAATGTAACCGTCGTTGAATTTAAAGAATCTCACAGTGCATGAATCCTTTGCAGGATCCATCTTTACAGGATTGCCACCGACTTTCATGAAATAAATCGGTTTTGTGATTGTCATATCGCTCGATAGAATCTGCTGAGCATTAGACGAAACTCCCATACATAAGGCAATGATGCCAAATACTAGTTTTAGTGTTTTCATAAGAGATAGTTTTAATGAATTTTGCCTGACGTTTTTGATATTGTCATGGCTCTTTATTTTATATTGCTTGAAATATTAAGTACGATTTATGGTTTTATCATATTTTTAGATTTGTTGTACAGAACAGGTCTGATTCCTCTTTGTTTTTAGTAATACTAAATAAGAAATCACATTTTGTTACTTTTTCCGATGCAAATATATTCTATCAAACAAACTCCCTATTGATCCATTTTAGTCCTTTTGGGCCAGGTGTTTATTTTGTTGTAATTAAATCGTAATTTTGCGTGCAGTACGAAGGGTACGAATGCTTTTGCATATATAACTGTATGGGCATGGACATAAATAAAAACCTGTAAATGTCAATGAGATGAAAAACCGATAGACAGAGTTTGAACTGAGGTGATTTTATTTCGTTAGTACGTTAAACGAGAGATAATTTATATGGATACTACAAATTCTTCAGACTTTATATATCATAATATTCAGGATTGTGAAAAGGAATTCACACATATTTCCGAATTGCCGTCGCACGGCTTTAATGTCTTGGTCAAAGCCAAGCGTTTTGGAAAATGGTTTTTGCTGAAAGGATTGAAAGAAGAATACCGCAACGACCCTATATATCAGAAAGTATTGTACAAGGAGTTCGAGATTATGGCAAATTTGTCGCATCCGTCAGTCGTGTCGGTATTTTCTATTGAGGATGTAGATCCATACGGTACGTGTATTGTCATGGAATACATTGAGGGCATAACATTGGTTGAGTTTATGATGCATCCGCAGAGTCTCGACCAGCGTTTACGTGTATTCTATAATATACTGGATGCCATGCGCTATATTCATGCACATCAGGTAACACATCGTGATTTGAAACCGTCTAACATATTGGTCACTCATAACAACCGCAATGTCAAGATTATAGATTTCGGTTTGTCGGATACAGACTATTTTGCCATATTGAAGGAACCTGCAGGAACACGCCAGTATATGTCTCCCGAACAGCAGTCGAGCAATACGCCAGATGTACGCAACGATATTTACAGCTTGGGAATTATACTTATGAACCTTCAGCTTGGAAAAAGCTATCAGGGGGTGGTAAAGCGTTGCCTGGCGCCAATAGAACAGCGCTATGCCAATATTGACCAGTTGGAGAAAGCACTTCAAGGTGTTGCCAACCGCAAAAAGCGCCAATGGATGATAGTCCTGACTGTAATAACCGTGATTCTTGCAACTCTCATCGTTTGGCAGGGCGTTTTGATACGAAACCTGTCTGACGAGAGGGTTATATCTGCAGACAGCATAAAAGCCATGAATAATCTGATTCTTAAAACCAACCAGTTGCACAATGAAAAGCTGAAACTTCAAAACGAGACAATCACCAAAATTTCAGACAGTTTGGCGCAGGTGAATTCTTTCCGGCAGAAATGGAATGAACAGAACGAACATGAGCATCTGTACAATCAGACTATTGCAAATGGAAAGAAAGAGGTTGACAGTTACGTTCAAACACTGCAAATAGCTCAGTATCTGGACACACTTTCTTCAATCGATTACCTCAATGAAAAGTATTACAAGAAAATCGGGACAATCTGGGACCGTATAAAAGAATTGCGCAAGAAGCTTGATTCTAAGCTCACAGAAGACGAACGTGCACAAATAGAATATCTTCTGAACAATTATGCAACGGAACAATATGTACGTAAATGGGAAGACAGAATAAATATAATATATAAATACAATGAAAGCCGTAATAAATAATGATAAGCAGAATATAGAGTTGCTGAAAAGGCAAACTGAGCAGATGTTCGGACGTCAGATGGCGACTCCTAAAGATTTTTCTAAGCTTGCCGAGAATATTTTCAACCGCATTCATGTGCAGGTTAGTCCGACTACATTGAAACGAATCTGGGGATATTTGGACGAACCGGTGGCCACACGTGTTTCCACATTGAACATTTTGTCGCAGTTTCTTGGTTATTCCAGCTGGGAATCTTTCTGTGAAAACGCAAAAGGTTCACTGGAGCCGCAGAGTAATTTTATTATAAATAAAATGGTTTCAACAGAAACTATTCCACCACATGCGCGTATCCGTCTCACTTGGGCGCCGGGGCGTGTATGTGAAATTGTTCATGAGGGGAGTGGGCTGTTTTCGGTTGTTCGTTCTGAGAGAACCAAACTGCTGGCAGGTGACACCTTTGAATGCAGACTTTTTATAGAAAAAGAACCTCTGTATCTATACAACCTTATTCATCAGGGCCAGAAAATACCGGCTTATGTTGCAGGAAAGCAGGAAGGTGTATATTTTGAATATATAAATGACTGAATATGTAGCAAGACAGAAGTTTTTAAATTCTTATGCAGTAGATTTTTGCATTTGTAATTCAAAGTACCACTGATGGCCAATAATAAAAACTAACAGGCATGGTTCCGGTTTGTTGTAAAAAGAGTACTTGGCTAATGTTGCCAGATTTGGTGCGCAGTTCTGCAGGAGGTAGAGTTTAGGATATCTAGTAATAACGAAAAATGCAATAAATCTTCGGATTTCTGTCCTCTTGATTTATTGCATTTATTTTGTTGCGCTTCAGGATGGGCTTGAACCAACGACCCCATGATTAACAGTCATGTGCTCTAACCAACTGAGCTACTGAAGCTTTTTTATGTCCGAATATGCAGTTGCATTTCGTTTTCGGGTGCAAAATTAGTGACTTGTTCTCAGATATGCAAAAAATGGAAGGGAAAAATGTGGTTTCTTGTTGAAATATCTGCTTTTTTCTTCGTTTTGGCGTGGATTCTTGGACTTTTGAGATGTATTCAGATGCAGATTAGTGGCGATGTATGGGAGATTTGGGCTGTATTTTATGTGTGGGGGTGCATGGCTTTTTTTCGGGTGTATGCTCTTGCGGTTTTGATTGCGAGGGCTCGCGATGAAAGTTCCGAGGGCTCGCAGTGTTTGTTGTGAGCGCTCGGAATTTTGGTTGCGGGCGCTCGTGCTGTCGGCGGTTTTTCGGCATTATGGCGGTCGTGAAGCCAATTATTTTGCGTTTGTGGCTGTGTTTTAAGTTGAAAAGCGGTAACTTTGCCGTATATAATGCTGTCTATGAGGGTTCTTATAATAAATACATCGGAAAGAATAGGAGGTGCGGCCATTGCGGCCAACAGACTTATGGAGGCGCTGAAGAACAATGGGGTCAATGCGAAGATGTTGGTTCGCGACAAACAGTCGTCTCTGGTGTCGGTGGTTCCGTTGCCGTCAAGTTGGAAACTGCCTGCCAAATTTCTTTGGGAGCGTGCTGTGATATGGACCTCAAACGGGTTCAGCCGCAATAACCTCTTTCAGATGGATATTGCGAACACGGGTACGGACATTACTTCTATGCCTGATTTCCGCATGGCCGATGTGGTGCATCTTCACTGGGTGAATCAGGGTTTCCTTTCGCTGGGCGATATAACAAAGATTCTGCGTTCGGGAAAGCCGGTTGTGTTCACAATGCACGACATGTGGTATTTCACGGGTGTGTGCCACTATTCGGGCGACTGCTTGAAGTATCGTACCGGATGCGGACGCTGTCCGCTCATTCCGCATGGAGGTGCACAGAACGACATGTCGGCACGTGTGTTCCGTCGCAAGCTGAAGATGTACTCAGACAGCAAACTCCGTTTCGTGGCGTGCAGCCGTTGGCTTGAGAACCTTGCCAAGGAGAGCCGTCTGCTCGAAGGACAGTTCGTTACAAACATTCCGAATGCAATAAACACCAATCTTTTCCGCCCGGAGGACAAGGCTGAGGCTCGTCGCAGGTGCGGTCTGCCGGAGGGTAAGCGTCTGCTTCTTTTCGGTTGCCAGAAGATTACCGACGAAAGAAAAGGATTCAAGTATCTGGTCGATGCGTGCCGCATATTGAAGGAGAAGTATCCTGCCGAGGCCGACAATATCGGTCTTGTCGTAGCCGGTGCCGAGTCGGACAAGGTGCAGAACTACGTGCCTTTCACCGTTTATCCTATCGACTATGTGAGTGACGAGGCTCACATGGTTGACCTTTATAATGCCGTTGATCTCTATGTCACTCCGTCGCTTCAGGACAACCTGCCTAACACCATCGTCGAAGCGATGTCGTGCGGTGTGCCGTGCGTAGGATTTGCTGTTGGCGGTATTCCGGAGATGATTGACCATCTGCACAACGGTTATGTGGCCTACTACAAGGATGCGGCCGACTTTGCAAACGGCATACACTGGGCCCTCGATGGTGCCAACTATGCAAATCTGTGCGAGATGGCCCGCAGAAAGGCTGTCGATACGTATGCAGAGGATGAGGTGGCCCGCAGATATATTGAGATTTACAACTCGGCTTTGGGCGGTTCTGCTTCTTCAGAACACAAAGCTGTGAAATGATACCTTTTTTATGACGATGAACGATATTACAGTATCTGTCATAACCGTGACTTTCAATGCGAAGGACTGCATACAGCGCACGCTCGACAGTGTGCTCATGCAGACTTATGCTGGTGTGGAACACATAATTATGGACGGTGCGTCGTCGGACGGTACTGCTGACATTGCACGCCGATACCGGGATGCTCATCCCGACAGGCGCATTGTGGTGGTCAGCGAGCCCGACAAGGGGCTTTACGACGCCATGAATAAGGCCATGGCCGTTGCGTCCGGCACCTACTTGTGTTTCCTCAATGCCGGCGATAAACTGCACAGCGCTTCATCTCTTGAAGAGGTTGTAGGTGCGGCTGCAGGCGATGGCCGACACGGATTGGCAGGTGTGGTCTACGGCAATACGGACATCGTCGATGCTGAAGGCGTGCGTCTGCGTGCACGCAGGCTTGCACCACCGGAGAAACTCACCAGCCGTTCGTTCGGCAACGGCATGCTCGTGTGCCACCAGGCTTTCTATGTAAATAAGGAAATCTGTCTGCCTTATGATCTCAATTATCGCTTTTCTGCTGATTTCGACTGGTGCATCAGAGTGATGGAGAAGGCCGAGTCGAAGGGTATGCCGTTGGTGTATACTCGAACTGTTCTGGCCGATTATCTGGCCGAAGGCATGACTACTGCCAATCATAAGGCTTCGCTCGTAGAGCGCTTTAAAATAATGGTGAAACACTATGGCTTGGTTTCCACTGTGCTTCACCATGTATGGTTTGTCGTAAGAGCCGTAGTACGGCGCTGATTTGTTGCCGTAATATTTTTGTTTTGTGCTAACAATCAACTGAATCTGTTCTCGCAATGCATTGGCTGATTGTTAAGTCGGCTGACAGGTGTTTGTTTGAATCGTTCCGTTTTTTGCTTCCTACGGCTGTTGAGTTTTTGCATGGAGGTTGTTTCTTATTCCTCGTTTCTCATTGCAAGCGCCTTGTTTTCTGCCGCTTCCATGATGGCTCTTTCGCCTTCGCCCTTGTCGTTTATACCGCAGAGGTGCAGTATGCCGTGTATGATTACTCTGTGGAGCTCCTCGTCGTATTCGGTGCCCTGTTCTTCAGAGTTCGATTTTACGGTGTCGAGGCTGATGAATATGTCGCCGCTGATGACATCGTCTTCCGTATAGTCGAACGTGATGATGTCTGTGTAGTAATCGTGCTGCAGGTACTGGCGGTTGACCTCAAGAATCTTGTCGTCGTTGCAGAAGATGTATGCAATTTCGCCGATCTTCTTTCCGTGGTCGGCTGCAACCTTCTTTATCCATGCGTTGTTTTCTCTCTTTTTTATGGCGGGCATCTTGACGCCTTCTGTCTGATATGAAATCATATTCGGTATGTATTTCTGATTGTTCTTTATTCTGATATTTCCTTGAAGTATTTGTCGTCTTTTATCACTTCGACGGCTTTGGTGTATATCGGGTTGCTGACATTGATGACGTGGTAGTATTCGTTCATGTCCCAGAGATCGCGGGCAACGAGCGCTTTCAGCTGAAGCTTCACCATAGGCATGGCTTCGTTGAACGCACTGTCGGTGTACTCGATTTTTTCTTTTTCGGCATAGTCCTTGAGAATGTCTATCATGTCTTCGGGAACTTCGAAAGACGAGTTGAACTCGTCGAAGTTGCTGTATGTCTTCATGAGCTTCTTGCGGTGCTTGTCGACATACTTCAGGTTGGTATTGATGATGCATCCCTTGACAGCAAGTTCCTTGTAGAGCTTGGTGAATCTTGTCGTGTCGAGTGCAACGAATATGTCCGGCATGATGCCTCCTCCGCCGTATACGGTGCGTCCAAGGCGCAGTGTCTTGAATTTCAGCGAGTCGGCAAAGTGTATGCTGTCGGCGTTGGTCAGCTCGCCGTTCTTGTATCTGTTGATTACATCCATGTCGTAGCTGAGCTTGTCGCCCATCTTGTACGGCTTCTGTATGCATCGTCCGGAAGGAGTGTAGTAGTGCGACACGGTGAGTCTTATCATCGAACCGTCAGGCAGACTTATCGGTCTCTGTACCAGTCCTTTGCCGAAGGTGCGTCGTCCGATTACCAGTCCTCTGTCGTGGTCCTGTATGGCTCCTGTGAGAATTTCTGCCGCTGAGGCTGAATATTCGTCTACAAGCACCAGCACCTTTCCGCTAGTGTATATGCCGTTGCCCTTGGCTGTGAAGTCTTGTCTTTTTGTACTGCGTCCGCTGGTATAGACAATCATGTCGTCCTTGTTGAGAAACTCGTTGGCTATGTCAACAGCGGCCGACAAGTATCCGCCTCCGTTGCCCTGAAGGTCGAGAATAAGGCTTTTCATGCCCTTCTCTCTGAGTTCTTTGATTTTCTTTGTGAACTCATCGTGCGTGGTGGCTCCGAAGTTGTTCAGACGTATATATCCTGTGGATTTGTCTACCATGTAGCTCGCGTCTACGGAGTTTACAGGTATCTTGTCTCTGACAACAGTGAAATCCTGTATGCCGGCTATACCTCTTCTGACGATGCCCAGCTTCACCTTTGAACCTTTAGGGCCTCGCAGGCGTCGTACAATCTCGTCGCGGTTCATCTTCACACCGGCAACGATTGTGTCGTTCACCTTCACGATTCTGTCGCCTGCCAATATGCCCTTTTTCTCTGATGGACCTCCGCTGACGGGTTGTATGACGAGCAGTGTGTCGTCGGCCATGTTGAACTGTATGCCTATGCCCTCGAAACTTCCTTCGAGCGGTTCAGTGAGCTTCTTTACTTCCTTGGCCGATGAGTATGAAGAGTGTGGGTCGAGATTCTTAAGCATGCCGTTTATGGCGTTCTCAACGAGCTTGTTTTCGTCGAGGCTGTCCACGTAAAGTGCATTGATGGCAAACTCTGCAATTTGAAGTTTGCGTATAGGGCTCTTAGGCCCAAGGTCGATTTTGCCTTGTGCATAAGAGCTTATGATGCCTGACATGGCAAGAGCCAATGTCAGAAAAATTTTTCTTCCAGTCATTTTCCTTTATGATAAAAAACTTGTTGTTGTGCTTTTCATGGTTTCAGGTCTATGTTCATGCCTTCGGGCAGGAACTGCGATACATCCTTGCCGTATCTGATAAGTTCCCTTACAGCTGTAGAACTAATGTACGACAGTTGGTGCTCTGTTATCAGCAGTACGGTTTCGATTCCAGTAAGACGTCTGTTTATATCGGCCAGACCGCGCTCATATTCAAAGTCGGCGATGGTGCGTATACCTCTTACGAGCATACATGCTCCAATCTCGGAGGCGAAGTCGGTGGTCAGTCCATTGTATATTTCCACTTTTACGCGGTCGTTGCCTTCGTATATGGCACTGATCATTTCTTTCCGTCTTTCGGGAGTGAACATCATGTGCTTGCCTTCGTTCTTACCGATGCCTATGACAACCTGGTCCGTAAATTCGAGCGTTCTTCTGACAATTGAGTCGTGTCCGAGCGTGAACGGATCAAAGCTTCCGGCAAAAAGTGCAATTTTTCCCATTCCTAGAGATTGCTTGTGATTATTCTGTGTAAACGATGTCTTCTTCAGGCTTGTCTTCTTCAATGACAAGGTTGTTTATGATGAAGTTCTGACGCTCCATGGTATTCTTTCCCATGTAGTATTCAAGGAGTTCCTTTACTTGGTCGGTCTTTTTCAGAGTCACCTGCTCAAGTCGGATGTCCGGACCAATGAAGTTCTTGAATTCGTCAGGCGATATTTCTCCTAATCCTTTGAATCGTGTGATTTCAGGATCAGGGCTGAGTTTTTCGATTGCCTTGTTGCGCTCTTCCTCGCTGTAGCAGTAGAGCGTGATGAAATCTCCCTTGTCGTCCTTGTCCTTGGTTAGTTCCTTCAGTACTTCTTTCTTTATTCTCTTTTTTCTGTTTCTTACTCTGAAAAGAGGTGTCTGGAGTATGTACACGTGGCCTTTCTTCACGAGTTCAGGGAAGAACTGCAGGAAGAATGTTATCATGAGCAGGCGTATGTGCATACCGTCGACATCGGCATCTGTTGCTACGATGACTTTGTTGTAGCGCAGTCCGTCAATGCCATCTTCAATGTTGAGCGCAGCCTGCAGAAGATTGAACTCCTCATTTTCGTATACAACCTTCTTGGTCAGTCCGAAAGAGTTGAGCGGTTTTCCTCTGAGGCTGAATACAGCCTGTGTGTTCACGTCGCGGCTCTTTGTGATGCTTCCGCTGGCAGAGTCACCCTCGGTGATGAATATACTGCTCTCTTCTTTGTTGTCGCCCTTTGCATCGTTGAGGTGTATTCTGCAGTCTCTGAGCTTCCTGTTGTGCAGGTTTGCCTTCTTGGCTCTTTCTCGTGCGAGCTTTGTCACTCCGGCGATGGCCTTTCTGTCGCGTTCGTTGTCCTGTATTTTCTGAAGGATTATTTCGGCTATGTCAGGATTCTTGTGCAGATAGTTGTCCACTTCGTTTTTCACGAAGTCGCCTACAAACTTGTTCACGCTTATACCTCCGCCAGGTTCCATCGTAAGTGAGCCCAGCTTGATTTTGGTCTGGCTCTCAAACTGCGGCTCCTGAATGTTTATGGCTATGGCGGCAACGATGCCGTTTCGTATATCTCCGTATTCGAAGTTTTTGTTGAAGAATTCTTTTATTGTCTTGGCAATATGCTCCTTGAATGCACTCTGATGTGTACCGCCCTGAATGGTGTGCTGTCCGTTTACGAAAGAGTGGTATTCTTCGCCATATTGCTGGTTGGTGTGTGTAAAGGCAATTTCGATGTCTTCTCCCTTCATGTGGATGATAGGGTAGAGAGGTTGTGTTGTCATTGTGTCGGTCAAGAGATCTTCGAGTCCGTTTCGCGAAATGATTCTGTGACCGTTGTAGAATATTGCCAACCCTGTGTTCAGATAAGTGTAGTTTCTGAGCATGGTCTCTACGAACTCAGATCTGAATGCATAGTTGATGAAGAGCGTGTTGTCTGGTTCAAACGCGATGTATGTTCCGTTTTCCTCCTGTGTGTCTTCAGTGGTGTCATATTGCAGTATGCCTCGTTCGAACTTTGCAATTCTTACGACGCCGTCTCTGTAGCTTCTCACTTCGAAATGTCTGCTGAGCGCGTTTACTGCCTTTGTACCCACACCGTTAAGACCCACACTCTTCTTGAATGCCTTTGAGTCGTATTTACCTCCAGTGTTGAGCATGCTTACGGCTTCGATCATCTTTCCCTGCGGTATACCTCTTCCGTAGTCGCGTACAACAACTCTGAGATTATCTTCTATGTCGACTTCAATTCTTTTTCCTGCGTTCATCTTGAATTCGTCGATAGAGTTGTCTATAATCTCTTTCAGAAGGACATATATTCCGTCTTCGGCATGTGAACCGTCGCCCAGGCGTCCGATATACATTCCGGGGCGTGTCCTCACATGATCCATGTCGGATAGATGTCTGATGTTGTCGTCGGTATATTCTACGGTGTTTTCAGTGTGCAGTTCAAGTTCGTCTTCTGCCATAAATATTATTGCCTTTCTTTTTTATGTGTGTATTCTTGTTTTTTATTTATGTTGTTTAGTTTCAGATGCATTATTTAAGTTCCTTTTTGAAGCATCTGCGTCTCTTGTGCTGTCTGCGCTCGAAGTAAATCCACTGCGACTGCACTTTCGTATTGGTTTCCAGTTCTACATTTGTTTCTACGTATTCATATCCTTCTTCAATGTATATAGGCAGAAGGTCGTAGAAAAGGATGGAGTTTACACCTTTGTTCTGGTACTCAGGCTTTATTGCAACGAGCATGAGGTCCAGATCTTTAGGCTTTTCCCATTTTAATGCTTTCAGAAGATGAAACCATCCGAACGGGAACAGTTTTCCTTTTGCCTTTTGAAGTGCTCTTGAGAGTGAAGGCATTGAAATACCAACTCCGATAAGTCTTCCGTCGGCTTCAGTTATCAATGAAATAAGTTTCAGGTCGAGGAACGGCAGGAACATTTTGATGTATTGGTCTATCTGCTTCTGTGAAAGCTCCGAATAGCCGAACAATGGTGAAAAAGCTTCATTGATAAGCTTGAAGATGTCCTGTCCGTAATCTTTTGCAATCTTTTTTGAAGAAGTATATTTCTTTATTGAGAGATTGTATTTCTCCATGACAATCTCTGCTATGCGCTTGAGCCTTTCCGGCAGTCCCGTTTCACGTGGAACTGTAAGTCTCATTTCTATCCAATCGGCATCCTTCTCGAATCCGAGTTTCTCCATGTGGACCGGGTAGTATGGGTAATTGTAGATGGTGGCCATTGTGCTCAGTTCTTCGAAACCTTCAATGAGCATACCTTCTGCATCCATATCTGTGAAACCGAGAGGTCCCTGCATTTCGGTCATGCCGTTTTCGCGTCCCCACTGTTCCACTTTGTCGAGCAGGGCCTTGCTGACCTCAATGTCGTCAATGAAGTCTATCCAACCGAATCTTACAGTTTTTCTGTCCCATTTCTTGTTGGCCTTTTCGTTGATTATTCCGGCCACTCTTCCTACAATCTCGCCTTTCTCATTGTATGCAAGGAAATATTTTGCCTTGCAGAATTCCATAGCGGCGTTCTTGTCGGAGAACGTATTGAGCATATCTTCGTAGAGATCTGGAACTGAATATGGATTATCTTTATATAGTTCGTAGTTGAATCGGATGAACTTCTTCAACTCTTTTTTTGTTTCTACTTCCCTAATAGTTATTTTAGCCATTTCATTACACTTTAGGCCAGCAAATATACTACTTTTTACTTTTATACACATTTTAATTTATGAATTAAATGCTCTGTTGTAAGGGCCGTAATGTTCCTACATGCTTGTATGCCATTTTTTTATGTGAACCGCCAGTCTTGTATGCGTCGGCTTTGTCTTGATACGTGTTTTCCTTTTGTGGAAGAAATGATTTAACTTTGCTGCATGAAATATTTATTGGAAGAAAATAAGGGAATCCCGGCTTCTTTGTTGTGGATTCTGGCAACCGTATCCGGTGTTTCGGTTGCAAATCTGTATTATTGTCAGCCGTTGCTGAATGTCATGTGCACCGATCTCGGCATTTCGGAATTTCAAGGTAATCTCATTCCTATGATCACGCAGATAGGTTATGCCTTGGGACTTCTGTTCATAATACCATTGGGCGATCTTTATGACAGACGGCGTATCATAGTTCTTAATTTTGCGGTTCTCACTCTGTCGATGTCTGCTATAGGTTTCTTGTCAGATATAAGGCTTATATATGTGGCATCGCTTTTTACCGGTATCTGTTCTGTTATGCCGCAGATTTTCATCCCAATCGCTTCGCAGTTCTCCGAACCACGCCATAAAGCGCGAAATGTAGGTATACTCGTCAGCGGATTGTTGACCGGAATTCTTGCGTCGCGTGTTGTCAGCGGTGTTGTCGGCGAGGCATTCGGCTGGCGTACAATGTATCATTTGGCGGCGGTATTTATGGTAGGAAGTATTTTTGTAGTCCTGCGCACTCTCCCAGACATGCCTTCGAACTATAGTGGAAGTTATGGCGGACTCATGCGTTCGCTTCTTAAATTGTATGTCTCCACGCCAAAACTGCGTGTGGTTTCCATCCGTGCAGGTCTGTGTTTCGGTAGTTTCCTCGCTTTATGGGCTTGTCTTTCATTCAAGTTGAGTGAAGCTCCGTTTTTTGCCGGCAACGATGTAATAGGGCTTTTGGGTCTGTGTGGAGTAGCTGGTGCCGTTACCGCCTCTTATGTCGGTTCATGTGTGAGTCGTTTCGGTGTGCGTCGTCTCAACTACGTCGGATGCGCTCTTATGCTTGCTTCATGGGCTGTAATGTTTGTTTTCCAGTATTATTATCTAGGATATATCGTCGGTATAATTCTTTTGGACATAGGTATGCAGTGCATACAGATATGCAATCAGACTTGTGCTCTTTCGCTCAATCAGCATGCTTCCAATAGGGTAAATACCATATTTATGACTACGTATTTTATAGGAGGTTCATTCGGTACATTCCTTTCTGGTGCCATGTGGGATTTTTCCGGTTGGGCAGGAACGGTCATGGCCGGAGTTTCTTTGGTTGTTCTTTCGCTGTTCATTACTTTGTTTACGAAAGATTGAGTTTCGTGTCCATCACTTTATGAGAGCTTTGTTGTTGCTGGACAAATCCATAAGAATGACGGAGCCAGATTCCTGACCATGCAGGTTTCTGGCTCCGTCGTGTAAAAAGAGTATTGTATTTCAATTATTGTTATGTCAGTTTGAATGCTGTATGATCAGTCGTCAACGTCTATCACCTGATAGTATTTGTTGAACTCCAGTTCAATTCCAGAAGACAATTTTACTTCGGTTTTTCCTTTCTTCAGGTCTCGGCTGATCTTTTTCACTTTTGCATTGTTGTAGTGCTGTGAGATAGTGCTTTTTATTTTAGCTGGAACTATTTTAGCCGGAACCTCAGAACGCTTGCAATCAACCTCTTTCCAATCTCCGTTCTTGTTGAACTCAATCTTGTTGCCGTTTACGAAGATAACTTCATAGTCTACGTCAAAAAGTTCTCTGTCGGACTTTGCAAATGAGATGTCCTTCTTTGAGAAATGGTTGTTGATGAACTGCTGAGCTTTTGCAGGAAGCTGCTCGAATGTTATCGCTCTGTCCTTATCTGTTGCCGCCAATGCAGTGATTGCTGTTACTACCAATACTACTGCTGTCAATAATATCTTCTTCATAAGCTTCTTTTTTTTAGAGTTATACATTGTTCTTTTATTTTTGTACTGCAAATCTATAACCACATTCTGAAAAGAATCTGAAAAATCAATCATTTTGAAAAATAAATTGAGAAAACATGCATTTTTTCTTCAAAGCTGTATCTCACATCGAATTTGTATATGTCTGCGATGGCCTTTACAAGAGCCAGACCCAATCCTGTTGACCCCTCTCTTTCCTTTTTCCTGTTCTTGTAGAATCTTTGGAATATCTGTGATGCCTGCAATGGCTCTTCATCGCCGGTGTTGGCTATTCTGATAGTCTTCTGATCTATTGTTATTGATATACGTCCACCTTTTCTGTTGTGAATGAATGCATTCTTCATAAGGTTTATGGTGAGGATTGATGCCAGCGTAGGATTCATTTCTGTATAGAGGTCATTGTTTTTCTTGAAGTCGGAACTGATTTCCATTTCTTCAAAGACCATTTTCAAATCTCTCAGATTTTTCTCCACAATGTCTGATATGTTGATTGTTTCTCTTTCGGTGAACTGTCCTCCGTCTATTTTTGTAAGCATCAGCAGTTCTTTGTTCAGTTTCACCATATAAGATATTGTCTGCAGCGTCTTTCCTATTTCCTCCATCTGCCGTTCGTCCAAATCTGTATCCATAAGCAGTTCCAATCTGTTCTGGCATATTGCAAGAGGAGTCTGCAGTTCGTGTGACGCATTTCCGGTGAACAATTTCTGTTGGGTATAGAGCTGTTCGCTTCTTTTTGCAGAACGGACAACAGCGTCGTTCAGTCTTACGAACTCGCTGATTTTTGTCGGGTTGTCCAAAGGTTTCACTCCTGAGGCAATGTCGTTGTCGTCCAGCCAGCGCAGTATTCTGTACAGCGGTTTCATGCTCCTGCTAAGAACCCATAGGCATACGAGTATGGCCATTATTGTCAGAGCACCGTACAGTATTATAAGCCAGATGGTTATAGCGCTCAGGAGGTCGTCGTTGTCTACTGTTGGTGTTGCGACAGTAAGTTCATAATATATTCCCTCACTGTCTCTGAATATTGTTTTCTGAACTCGTGAAGGTTCCTCGTCATCCTGTTCCATAATGTACACCATTTCGTTGCTGTAGCTTATTACAGGATTTTTCTTTGCATATTCTTCGCTTACTGTGTGGATGAAGAACGTGTTGTTGGTTCCGTTGGCCACCTCAGGAAGCGATTCTCCGCTGAGTTTTCTTTTTATCAGATTGTCTGAGAATGAGCTGAGCGAATCGTCAATCTCATCGGTAACTTCTTCCATTACGGCATTGTAGAATATGTATGCCCATATACCCATTATCAGCGAAAGCAGCAATGATATGCGTATGACAATTTTCCAAGTCAGTTTCATTCTTTTTCCACCATTTTATAGCCGAAGCCGTATATAGTCTTTATTTCTATGTCGGCCCCAGCATCATCTATTTTCTTTCTTAGATTTTTTATCTGGGCATACACGAAACCGTAGTTGTCGCACTGGTCGATGTAGTCGCCCCATATAGCTTCTGCAATCTGTTCCTTCTTTATCATGTGGCCCCTTCTGTTCACGAAGTACAGCAGAATGTCGTATTCCTTGCGGCTCAATTCCAGAGGTTTGCCTGCAATCTTCACAGAAAATGTGTCGGTCGATATCGATACATTTCCGAAGTCCACAGTCTTGCTCCCAGAGTTGTTCTTGCGTCTCAGTACGCTTCTTATCCTTGCATGGAGTTCCGACAGATGGAACGGTTTGGGCAGATAGTCATCTGCTCCTAGTTCGAGTCCGTTCACCTTGTCGTCCAGTGAGTCGCGTGCCGATATGATTATGACGCCGCTTTGTTTGCCGTCCGCCTTAAGCTGTTCCAGCAGTTTAAGGCCGTTGCCGTCGGGAAGCATTATGTCCAGAAGAATGCAGTCGTAGTCGTATACGCACAATTTGTCTTCGGCAGAAATGTAGTCTTTGGCTTCTTCAACTACATATCTTTCTGCCGTAAGCGATCTGACGATGATTTCCCTAAGCGAAGGTTCGTCTTCTATAACAAGAATTTTCATGGCTCGTTCTGTTTTTGTATGATTTTCAGAGGTCTAATTTAAGGTGTATTTTTGAATTCTTTCTGAAAAGATTAAGGTTTAAGTCTGTTTTGCATTCATTTTCCTGCATTTTATTATCACGTGTCTGCCGTCTGCCATCGTAGTGGCAAACAAATAAATGTCGCCTCCTTCCTTTAGCTTGCATCTGTTTCTTATGTCTGCCACAGTTGCCGGAAAGTTCCTTACCGTGATATTGGCTTTCTTTTCGCCCTTCATCATTGCCTTCATGTCCTTGGGCGAGAATGCACATTCGTCTATGATTTCGAATATACGTCCCTGAAAATCTTCTACCGGAACATCCGACGTATATAGATGGCTGTTCTGACTCAACTTATATACGCCATACTTCTGTGCGGCAAATTTCAGACCACCCCCCTTTAGTATTGAGGCGTTAGGTTCGTAGAGATAATGTCCAAGCGTGCTGGCATATCTGCATTCTGCTTCCTGCTCCTCCTTTCGCCTGAAGCTTAATTCCTGTATTTCACCGCGCACAATGTTGGTGCATACTATTATAGGCTCTTCGCTTGAAGAAGTCTGGTGGCCTTCAAGAACAAACAGCGTTTCTTTGCATTCGCCGTCAACGCTCACCACGTGTATCTCCTTTATGCCTTTCAATTCCTTTTCAGCACTCTTTATCTCTAGCATAGGAGACAACTTTATCATTGCAAACCGGCATTTGTTTCTTATCTGGTCGTTAAGTGCCGAAACGTCTGGCGTGCAGTCACATATCTCTACTGTCTTGCCGCCATTCTCGTCTCTTCTTGCGGGATCAATGAATATCAGGTCTTGCGATTCCATCTTGTTCAAGACGTTCTCGCTGTCGTCGCATACGATGCGTATGTCGCTTATTCCCATTTTGGGCAGATTGTTTTCGGCATCCCTGCATAGTTCTTCATTGCGCTCTACATACACAGTACGTCCAAATTTCCGGCCTATAGCCGCTGTGTCTGCACCGAGTCCGCCTGTGAGGTCTGCAAATCTTTCTCTCTCTTCTCCGCATAATCTTTCTGCCAGAACAGCCTTATAGTGTGAGGTCTGTTCTGACGAACATTGTTCCATAGATATGTGTTCGGGATATATTATGCCTTCAGTCTCGGCCCATTCCGGCAGTTTCTTTCTAGCAATCTGCCATCCTCTTATTTGTACAGCTGCGGTTCTGGCATCGATGTCCTGTCTGTTGCCGTATTTCAGCATCAGGTCCCTTACATCGTCCGTCTTGTGAGCTTCAATGAATTGTGCGGTCTTTTCGTCAATCATACGCCATCTGTATTCTTGACGACAAAGTTATTAGATTTTTCTGTCTGTCCAGCAGTTTTATCTGATAGGTTTTCTCTTTTCGGCTTTAACTTGAGCTCTGGTTTTCAGATTGAAGTGCCACCATTCGGTTTTCAGCACCCTGAATCCACCGGCGCTCATGACCCTGCGGAGCAGTTTGCGGTTGTTCACAGCTTCTTTGCTTATCTTCCCTTTTGCAAGCATTGATGTCTCGTATTCGGGATGAGCCTCTTTACCCATGTGGTCGATCAGTGTTCCCATAGGAATCGTGTCGCCTTTTTCATCGCAGATGCTCACGTCCACAGCAAATCCGTAGTTGTGCAGTCCGCCTCCATTGGCAGGGTTGCTTACATAAATATTTTTCGATGTACCTTTTACAACGTCCCACATCTGCTGCTGTATCGACATCGGTCTTGCTGCGTCAAAAACGATGAGGCTGAGGTCGGGCCTTAATCTTTTAAGCTCTTTTTGTGCCTTTGCTAAAGCTTTTGCCGCCTGTGGATGCAGAAAAGCTTCTTTCAAATCTTTATATAGAATTTTTCCTGTGAAGTTGTCAGGGCGCGAATACATGAGGCTTACTTTAATTGTCGGATCTTCGTCCTGCACGTCCACGTAGCCCTGTTGCTTTATGCTGACGGCTGTTTTACTGAGAGTTTTCTGCTGTGCGTATGACTGTGATGCTGAGAATAAACACATTGTCAAGCATAGCAGATTTATAAAAATATTTCTATTCATGTTTTTTTGTTGTTCGTTGTTCTACGATTTATATACAATATATCAAGCCGATATTATATTCGTAGCTCTTGGCGCTTACGCTCTCGTAGTATTTATAGTTGGATTTTCTGTAATATATGGCATGCTCCAAGTTGAGTTTTACATTTTTGAGAAACTCCACCTGCAGGTATGTCTTGTTGGTGATGATAGAGTGGCTTCCGCTGTCGCCCTGAGTATTCAGCTTGATGCCGTTTTCAAGCCTGTGGTTGAGCTCTTCAGGTGAATATCCCGAGGAGTACAGTTGACCGAAATAAAATCTGTTTCCAATTCGGAATTTGTCAGCAATATTTATCTGAATATTGTCTCGTATGCTGAAGCCGCTTCCGAAGTTGTACTTACGTCTTTTATAGTAGTCTGTTCTGCTTCCTCCCAATGCTATTCCGCCGATAATCAAATCATTGTTGAAGTCTGTTTTTCTTCCTTTGTATTCGCAGAAAAGTCCAGGACCGGCACTTACTGCTTCTGATATTATAGGAAAGTCGCTTTCATCGCAGTCTTTTACAGGATATGTTTCGACGTACTTTACCATTTGGTATATGCCGAGATCCATGGCAAACTTGTCGTTTATGAAAAACTTCTTGTCCCATAGACGTCCCCATATATCCATGTCGCCTATGCTCGACTGGTCGCTTGATATGTTGGCAAGCAGGTACAGGTAGAACCAGTCGAACGGTTTGTGTTCGTCGCTTTCCATTCTGTCGCCGTAGTTCATTGTGAATTCTACGTAAGGAACGTTCATACCTCCTTTAAATCCGCTTTCAGACGAAATGTATCTGTTTCCGGCACCAACCTCCAGTTCAAATGGCTCTTTTTCAGTCTGTCGTCCTTTAATTGGACCGACTTTCCACATTTCGCCTGTAAACAGACGATGTATTCCTCTTATAGGGTTAAGCAATGATCCTCCGATTTCCCTTATGACACGATTGAATCCTCGTGCACGGTTGTCAAATATCAGGTCTGACGAACGGTGTGTCACTTCGCCTATGGCCGATCCGCCTATACCTGTCGACAAAAGGTCGTTGATGGCCGGCTCGTTGGTTTCACAAAAATATTCCCAGGTAAGGCTTCCGATGATAGGGTATGCCAGCGACTGCCAGTAGTTTAGCCCGTTTTGTCTGGCCGCGTTGTAGAACATGCTTCCGTGATATGGGTGTGAAAACTGATTGCCGGAGAAGCTGTCGTTGTCCCAGACAAAGCCGGTGCGGAAATTGTGCTTTATTGTTGCTCCTGTTACTCTTGCATAACTTCTGTTCTGCACATAGCGGTCGAAAGCCAGTATTACAGCATTTACTCCGAGATCTTCAGCCAGTGCCTGCCATGGTTTTACTTTCATAGGCAACACCGTGTCTGGATTGATCATCAGGTTGTATTCTGTATCTGCAATCGTGTCCGTGTCGAAGTGTATATTTTGCCGGCTGTATGCTGAAACAGGAATGCATGTAGCTAAAAATAGAGAAATCAGTTTTGTTTTACCCATATATAACTTTTTATGTCCTTGCTTATAAGTATCCGCAAATGTAGTATAAATCCTCAACCCTCGCTAGCTTGAAAAGTTGCATTGTGTGGTCTATATGTCTTCCTTTGCATGAGATTTTGCGTAAATATATATCTTTTTTGTCCGTAAAGTGAAAAAAACTGCATGAAATGTGTAATGTTTTATCTTTTGATGCGTATAATAGTCAGAGGAGGCAAAGAACAGGCCTGTTGCCTTCATTTGAACGGACTATTAACTTGTAAAAATTATAGAATTATGGAAGAAGTTTTTATTATTGGTATTATTTTCTATTTCACTTATCTAGTATTTTCTCTTTTTGCGCGCCGCAGGGAACGTCTGATGCTTATTGAGAAGATTTCAGAACTTAAGGATGTCAAGCTCGGCAATATCCAGCTTGGCGGTGCAGGCAAGTATGCTTGGTTGCATGTCGGTTGTTGTGCATGCGGAATAGGTCTGGGGCTATTGATAGCATTTTTTATAGAGCTTAATGTGCGTTATACAAATATAGATATATATATGGATGCATGCTATAGTGCCTGTTTATGTCTTTTCGGAGGACTCGGTCTTGTCGTTTCTTTCATTATAGCCAGCAAGCTTGAATCAAAAAAGGACAAAGAAAAGGATAAAGAATAGAACAGTAGGTCATGAGTCTGCATGAAAAGGATGAACGCAAGATTATAGAACGAATCTTGTGTGGACATGCAGACGAGTTCAGCTATTTCGTTGACCGTTACGGCGGCTGCATCTTCTCGTTGGTGGCAAAGATAGTGGCGGTTCAGGAAGACGCTGAAGAAATTGTCCAGGACACATTCTTGGCCGCATATACCCATCTTGCAGATTACAACTCTTCCGCTTCTTTTTCCACGTGGCTCTACAGGATAGCCTACAACAAGGCTGTCAGCCATCTTCGGAAGGTTCGTCCGAAGGTCTATCTTGATGATACGGCAGTGGATTTGGTTGACGATTCGGATGCCGATAGGGCTTTGCGCATAGAGACGGACGAGCGTCTGAAACTGCTGGAGCAGGCTGTCGACAAGCTTCCTCCGGACGACAAGATGCTTGTGGTGCTCTATCATTTGGAGGAACGTACTGCAGGTGATGTGGCTTACATCATGGGTATGACGGAGCAGAATGTGAGGACACGTCTGCATAGAGTTAGGAAAAAATTGTATTTGTTGATGAAGGAGAATATGAATGATGAAAAAAGATGATTCTGAAATGCCTAAGTATGCATCGCTCAATAAAGTGATGTCGAAGCGCGGACAAGAACTGCAGTGCCCTCGAAACCTCACATTTTCTGTAATGCAGAAAGTGTACGAGACTGAAGAGAAGAGGCAGTGCCGCACTGCATTGTATGAGAAGGTAGCAATTTCAGTGGTATGTGTCTTTTCTCTCTGTATTCTTGTCTATGTATTGAAGGATGTGTTTATACGAATACCGTTTGACTTCTTCGATTGTTTCAGCAGTGGAGCTGTTGTTCCGGCTTTCTTTATAGTTGCTTTCTTCATTGTGCTTAAACATATTCTGCAAAAGCGCTTCGGCAATATCTGATAAGAGGGTATATTGTACGACAAGGCCCAAGCTGTATTTTTGTTTGCTTGGGCCTTGTCATTTTTATATGTTTTATGTTGAAGACTCACCGGTCTACTGCCCGGCTTCCGGTTCTGTCTTCTTTTTTGCTAAAAGTATGGTGCTTTGTCCGAACATATATCTTGTCATGTGCAGCTTATCCATTGCAAATGCTATGGCAAAGCATCCTGCTATACATAAGGCTGTACTTGAAATCATGAAAAGCATGCCGCTGGGATCAAAGTCGAAGTATTTCTGATATACTTTGGCCAGCATGGTGAATGCAGGCGAGAATACCAGGATTATTAGAGTGTTTCTGCCTATCGCACAGCATATTTTTCTTATTGCAGAGCCTGTTTTTTCCCATGTCCACAACATGAAGCTTATGGCCAGCCATGTTATGATAACTCCAGCCACTGTGCTTTTGCTTAAATGTGTATGGTCGAAGCACATCACAGTTATAGCAAGGATGGACCATCGCGAAGGCATGAAAGCCTTGGTAAATGGTATTTCGGTCTGTCTTAGTGCAGCTCCTGCCAGTATATAAAGTGCGTTGTCTATGCTTATGCCTTTTACGGCCAGCGAAACTACATAAAGTGCTATTCCTGACAGTATCAGGCGAGAGGTTACTGACAATCTTCGGGCCATCTTGAATACCAGGTAGTGTACGGTACTGTAGATTACAAGCGTGTGCAGATACCAGTATGGACCAATGGGTGCAAACAGTATTGTCTGGATTGACGACCATACGGAGAGGTTGTCTGTTCCCCCTGTTCCTCCTCTTACAGGCATGAAGGCGGAGGCAATGATGTATGCGGCTTCCATTATGGCGTATGGTATGAAGATCCATATCATGCGGTGCTCGAATTCGCGTGCGGGTTTGGAGACGTTCAGCAGATAGCCGGATATGATGAGGAATGCCGGCATGTGGAATGTATATACTATATCCTTTGCATAAGGATATTTGTCGCCGAAATAGGCCAGATGGAATATAACCATCAGTATAATGCAGAGACATTTGACGTAGTCCAGTTCTTTCAGCCTTTCAGTCATATTTCTGTTTTGTGTCTATCAGTTATTTACTTGTATTTGTTTATGCTGGTAAAACTGCATGTGGTGAATTTGTACCAGCATTGCGCAAATTTAAATCTTTATTGTGCAACTGCAAAGGCAGAACAGCGTGTTTAATGGTCTAAAACACATTGTGCTGAATTCTGAGCGCTCAGGAACAAGGGCGCGAGACCTCGAAATATTATTTCTGAGCGCTCGCGTTTACTCGAAAGGTGCTCTTTGGGTGACTTTATGGCTTTAAGGCGTGCATATTTTATTTCCGATTAGACATTATATAATGCCGTTTGGGCATCAGGATTTTTAGTTCAGGCATTTGTCCTATTTTGTGCACTTTTATTTGGGTAAAAACGAGTGTATTTTTGTTGGACGAATTATGATTAAACATAACGACGGAAAACGAGAAATAAAGTTCTTATTATAATATCAGTAAAATCAGATTTCGTATGAAAAAATTAATTGCAGTTCTGGGAATGTCGGCCGTTGTGCTTTCTTGCGGCTTGTTCTGTGTGTCGTGCAGCGACGACGATAATGAAGGTGGAGAAGGCGGTTCCGGTGGTTCGTCAGACGTTGAAACATGTTATTTGGATGTTGACGGAAAACGAGTGAATTTTAAGTATGCTTATTACTATTCGTTTGACTTTGAAGAAGATTCTGAAGGTGAGTGCCGTTTGGATTTTTATGATATCGATATGATGTATTATTATAAGCATCCTGATAAGATAAAGGAAGGTATCATATATTCTAGTGCTTCTATTGATTTTTATAATGTCTCTGGACTTGCGACCGGTACTTATACGGATGTTGCTGTAGGAATTTACCTTAACGATGATCTTTATGCTAGTATTTGGGATGGAGATGGTGAATATGCGAGACCTTCTTCATTTGTTATGTATTCCGATGACTGGACTCAGGAACAGCCGTGCTCGATCGCTCTTGAAAAATCCGGCAAGTCTTATTCCGTTTCTGCTGATATGAATCTCCTTGCCGGTGAGCCTGGTGAGCCTGGCGTCGGCTTCGATGCACGCAAGACGACCGGTAAATTTGTCTTCGACGGAGAAGCTGAAGATCTGTCTTCTTGGGTGAACTTCGCAAAAACTCGAGGTGTTAAGGTCTATAAAGTTGAAAATCCGGACTTCATTAAATGGCTTGATTCTTTGAGACATAAGTGATTCGATATTTTGAAGAAAAAGCAATTTCGTGAATTAAGCAGCTCGGCCTTTGGGTTTGAGCTGCTTTTATTTGTATTTACTTTTGTGCTCGGCTTTCGATTTGTTTATATAGTAATAATATATAGGATGCGGTTCTGCAAATCCAAATCGAAAACTATGTTTTCATTTGTATCTGCTCTCACCTTTCGCTATATTTGTGTTGATGTTTAAGTGCGCTGATCATATTCGTTTTGAAAAACATGACGTAAAGACGTATTTTATAATATTGCTGCATAATGGGATGGGGCGTATGAAATAACTTTTACAATCTTACTTATATAAATAATTTAATAGTATGAAACACAAAACATTGCTTATTGGCCTGCTTGCATGTGCAGGCGCGGTTGTAGGGTGTCGGACAGCTTCCGACAATAGAGATTTCGTCATTCAGAGGGGAAATGACAATATGTATGGCGTTGTCAGCCAGCCTAATGGTAAAGTGATATTGTTGGCTCGTTTTAAAAATATTGAACCGCTGAATGGTTTTTTCAAAGTTGTAAATGCAGGCAATTATGTCGGTGTCTATGACGGGAAGGGCAAGTGTGTTTTGCCGTGCTCTTTTTCATCAGTCAATATATATAATAATCAGTTTCTTGTTGTTCAGAACCGTAAGACTGGACTTTACGATTTGAAAGGCAAAAACATAATTCCTTGTGAATACAACAGAATAGAATCTTTTAATGGATTCTTTAAGGTTTACCGCAATTCGATGCAGGGCATATTTTCAGAAGACGGTCGTATGATTGTTCCTTGTGAATATGACGGAATAAATTTTGAATCCAATCATTTCATAGTTTCGCGTAGGTGGAAATATGGAGTAATTTCCACTAAAGGCAAAGTAGTGGCTCCTTGTGAGTACGACAAGCTTAAAAATGGAGGCTACGGCTCCTTTACAGCTGTAAAGGACAATAAAAGTTATCAGATTCTGCTGGATTGAGCTGAAAGTACGGAATATTTATTATTTTTGTACAGGGATATTCCGGAAAATTCCGGTGTGTCCGTTTGATGCGGCATTTCTGCATTTATGAAGTGCACGATTATTTATTATTTATATTATAAGTTGAATTCATGAAAAAAGTATTGATGATTGTTTTGGCAGTTGTTGGTCTTGCGGTTTCCGGCGGCTGCTATGCACAGAAGAACGAGGCGTTCCGTCCGAAAGAAGTATGGAACGACACTGACGGAAATCCTATCAATGCCCATGGCGGAGGCATAATGTATCACAAGGGCACTTATTACTGGTATGGTGAATATAAAGTCGGCAAGACGGTGTTGCCTAGCTGGGCTACTTGGGAATGCTACCGTACAGATGTAACTGGCGTTGGATGCTATTCGAGCAAGGATTTGCTCAACTGGAAGTTCGAAGGTATTGTGCTCAAGGCTGTGCCCGACGACCCGAACAGCGACCTGCATCCTTCAAAAGTGCTGGAGCGTCCGAAGGTGGTATACAACAAGAAGACAAAGAAGTTCGTGATGTGGTTCCATGCAGAAAGTGCCGACTACAGTATGGCTGCGGCTGGAGTGGCTGTATGCGACAGTCCGACAGGAGAGTTTGAGTATCTGGGAAGTTTCCGCCCTAATGATTCTATGAGCCGCGACCAGACTTTGTTCGTAGATGACGACGGTACAGCCTATCAGTTCTCATCTTCTGAAAACAACCAGACTCTGCACATCAACCGTCTTACTGATGATTATCTGAAACCGGACGGACACTATGTACGCCGTTTCATCGGCATGGCACGCGAGGCACCGGCTGTCTTCAAATATGACGGCAAATATTATATGCTTTCCAGCGGATGCACAGGATGGGATCCGAATCAGGCTGAGATTGCTGTGGCTGATTCTATCATGGGCGAATGGAAAACTATAGGCAATCCTTGTACAGGTGTCGATGCCGACAAGACTTTCTATGGCCAGAGCACATACGTGATTCCGGTAAATGCCAAGAAGGGCCAGTTCATTGCCTGCTTCGACATGTGGAAGAAGAAGGATCTGGCTGATAGTCGCTACATCTGGCTTCCTTTGAAGTTCGACAGCAACGGTAAGGCCGAAATACCTTGGATGGCTGAATGGACTCTGAAGGATCTCAAGAAGAAATGATCTGACGGAGATAGATATAATGTAGATTGACTCTTATGAGCCGAAAATCACATGACATGCATGTTTGATATGCAGTCTGTGTTTTTCGGCTCATTTTTTTGATTTCTTTCATTAAAGTCTATATGAATAATGCAAAAAGACGCCTTCGCAATAACATCGTAGCTGATTATGAACGAAATTTGCAGGCTGAAAGAAATAAGATTTTATTTGATTTGCAGTTATGGAAAATCAGAACATAAGCAAGATTCAGGTACGCCCTCTGCAGATTGAGGACTACAGTCAGCTGGCGCAGTCGTTTCGCAGAGTGTATGCTGACGGAAGTGATGTTTTTTGGACAAAGGAACAAATAGTAACTCTTTTGCGCATATTTCCTGAAGGTCAGGTAGTCACGGTGGTTGACGATAAGATAGTGGGTTGTGCTTTGTCTATAATCGTTGATTATGATCTTGTCAAAGGCGACCATACGTATGCAAAGGTTACCGGCAACGAGACGTTCAAAACTCATAACCCGAATGGAAATATTCTCTACGGAATAGAGGTTTTCATTCATCCTGAATATAGAGGACTGCGTCTGGCCAGACGTATGTATGAGTATCGCAAGGAACTTTGCGAGAAACTGAATCTCAAGGCCATAATGTTCGGCGGACGTATTCCTAACTATCATAAGTATGCAGATAAGCTTCGTCCGAAGGAATACATAGAACAGGTGCGCAAGCGCGAAATATACGACCCGGTGCTTACGTTTCAGCTTTCGAACGATTTCCATGTAAGAAGGGTGATGACAAATTATCTGCCTAACGATGAGGAATCAAAGCATTATGCATGTCTTCTGCAGTGGGACAATATTTATTACCAGCCGCCTACGGACGAGCCTATACCGACAAAGACTACAGTTAGAGTAGGTCTCGTACAGTGGCAGATGAGAAGTTATCAGTCTATCGACGACTTGTTTGAACAGATTGAATTCTTCGTCGATGCAGTCTCCGGCTATCAGAGTGATTTTGTGCTTTTCCCGGAATATTTCAATGCTCCGCTCATGGCACGTTTCAACCACATGAGCGAATCGCAGGCCATACGTGCGTTGGCTGAATATACGGATGAGATAAGAGACAGATTCATACAGCTGGCCATAAGCTACAACATTAACATTATCACCGGAAGTATGCCTCTTCTGAGGGACGGTAATCTCTACAATGTAGGTTTCCTTTGCCGTCGTGATGGCAGTTACGAAATGTACGAGAAGATTCACGTTACTCCGGACGAGATAAAGAGCTGGGGACTTACGGGCGGAAATATGATACAGACGTTCGAGACGGACTGTGCTAAGATTGGTGTCCTGATATGTTATGATGTTGAATTCCCTGAACTTTCGCGTATTATGGCTGATCAGGGCATGCAGATTCTGTTTGTGCCTTATCTGACAGATACGCAGAATGCTTATTCCCGCGTGCGAGCATGTGCACAGGCCAGAGCTATAGAAAATGAGTGCTTTGTTGTCATCGCAGGAAGTGTCGGCAACCTGCCTCGTGTGCACAATATGGACATCCAGTATGCACAGTCGGGCGTGTTTACACCTTGTGATTTTGCATTCCCTACAGATGGACGAAGAGCCGAGGCAACTCCAAATACGGAAATGATTCTTGTTTCGGATGTTGATCTTGACTTGCTGAATGCACTGCATACTTATGGCGGTGTACGCAACCTCAAAGACAGACGTAAGGATCTGTATGAAGTGAAGGTGAAGAAACCTAGAGAAGACTGATGCCATAGTATTTATTATATGCCGGCCGTGTGTATGTATCTGAAAATATGATGCAGACGCACGGCCGGTATCGGTAAAAAAGGCTGTTTTTATTTTCTAATGCCCCCCGTTTGCACTATCTTTGCAAACAATAACTTAATCTGAATTGTTGACTTTTGCCGGAATGTCTGTCCGGCATTAAAATACGAATATTTTTATGAGCATTGAAGAGAAAATTATTGCTGCCGTGCAGGAGGGTGTCAAAACCCTTTACGGAACAGAGGTGCCTGCAGAACAGGTGCAGCTGCAGAAAACAAAAAAGGAATTTGAAGGACATTTGACTGTCGTTGTATTCCCTTTTCTTAAAATATCCCGAAAGAAACCGGAGCAGACTGCACAGGAAATCGGTGAGTATCTGAAGGCGCAGGTGCCTGATGTCGTTGCAGACTTCAATGTCATAAAAGGTTTTCTCAATATAGTTGTAAGTCCGTCAAGCTGGATTGGTCTGCTCAATGATATCAATGCAGACGAACGTTTCGGATTTGTAGCTCCTACTGAAAATTCTCCTTTGGTGATGATTGAGTATTCTTCACCTAACACCAACAAACCGCTCCATCTTGGACACGTGCGCAACAACTTGCTCGGAAGTGCGCTGGCACGCATTGTCGAAGCCAATGGAAACAAGGTGGTGAAGACAAACATCGTCAACGACCGAGGCATACATATATGCAAGTCTATGTTGGCATGGCTTAAGTGGGGCAACGGCGTTACTCCTGAAACAGCAGGCAAGAAGGGCGATCATCTGATAGGTGATTTCTATGTGGCTTTCGACAAGCATTACAAGGAAGAGTGTTCTGCCCTTGAAAAAGAATACATTGCACAGGACATGGCTGAGGAAGAGGCTAAGGAAAAGGCCAAGAATGAGGCTCCTCTCATCAAGGAAGCACATGCGATGCTTGTGAAGTGGGAAAACAACGATCCGGAGGTAAGAGCTCTCTGGAGAAAGATGAACGAATGGGTTTACGCCGGATTTGACGAGACATACAAGATGATGGGCGTAAGCTTCGACAAGATATATTATGAGTCTGACACTTATCTGGAAGGAAAAGAGAAGGTGTTGGAAGGATTGGAGAAGGGTATCTTCTACAGACGTCCGGACAACTCTGTTTGGGCTGACCTTACAGGTGAAGGACTTGACGAGAAACTGTTGCTCAGAAGCGACGGCACTTCTGTCTATATGACTCAGGATATCGGTACAGCAAAGCTTCGTTTCCAGGATTATCCTATCGACAAGATGATATATGTTGTCGGAAACGAGCAGAACTATCATTTCCAGGTTCTTTCTATACTGCTTGACAAGCTCGGTTTCAAGTGGGGCAAGGATTTGGTTCACTTCTCTTATGGAATGGTTGAGCTTCCTAACGGAAAGATGAAGAGCCGTGAGGGTACGGTTGTTGATGCTGACGACTTGATGGAAGAGATGATCAGCCAGGCCAAGGAAGTTTCTATGGAAATGGGCAAGTTGAAGGATGTAAGTGACGAAGAGGCTTCGGAAATTGCTCGCAAGGTGGGCCTTGGAGCACTCAAGTACTTCATTCTCAAGGTTGATGCACGCAAGAACATGTTGTTCAACCCGGCCGAGAGTATAGACTTCAACGGAAATACAGGACCATTCATACAGTATACTTATGCTCGTATATCTTCTATCCTGCGTAAGGCTCAGGAGGCAGGAATAAGCATACCTGAGAAACTTGATGCAGATGTTGAAGTTAATGAGAAGGAGATGACATTGATACAGCATCTCAACGGCTTTGCTGCTGTAGTAAAGCAGGCTGGAACAGATTACAGTCCTTCTGGCATTGCCAACTACTGCTATGAATTGACAAAGGAATTCAATCAGTTCTATCACGATTTCAGCATATTGCGCGAAGAAGACGAGAAGAAGAAAGTATTCCGTCTTGTTCTCTCAAAGAATGTTGCCAAGATTGTAAGACTCGGTATGGGTCTGCTTGGTATTGAAATGCCTGAAAGAATGTAATGATAAGACGCAAGGGCTTGTGGCTTTGCTTCGGTGCAGTGGAATGTTGCTGAAGTGGCCACAGGCTCTTTTTGTTTTTACACGTGAGACGTAAACTTGTGTTTAATCGGTAATATTTTTGTATTTTGGCAGGCAAGAAGAAATATTATGTTGTATGGAATGGTCTGAAGACCGGCGTATTCAGTTCATGGAAGGAGTGTGAAAGCCTTATACGTGGAGTGGAAGGTGCACTGTACAAGTCTTTTGACACTGAGGAAGAGGCAAACAGGGCTTATTCTTCGAATCCATACGAATTTATAGGTAATAAGTCTGCCAAACAGACAGTAAGTAAAGCCGGAGGTTTGCAGGATGTTCCAACTGACAGAACGGATACGGTCCTGCCTCTTCCAATGGAAGTTGAGGCTGAGGCTTTGGCTGTTGATGCCGCCTGCAGCGGTAATCCGGGTATGATGGAATACCGCGGAATTTATCTTCGGACCGGCCAGGTTGTTTTTCACTATGGTCCGGTGTTCGGAACCAACAATATAGGTGAATTTCTTGCTATTGTCCATGCTTTGGCTTTGCTGAAAAAGAAACAGAGCAACATGACAATTTATTCGGACAGCAGGAATGCTATAATGTGGGTAAAGAATAAAACGTGCAAGACAAAGCTCGAACGCAATGAGCGTACTGAGGCTTTGTTTGAAATGATTGCGCGTGCAGAATCATGGTTGCGCAACAATAATTATTACAATAGAATCGTTAAATGGGAAACGAGTCGGTGGGGCGAAATTCCTGCAGATTTCGGAAGGAAATCGTGACGCCGGCATCTTACTTTATTTGACGATCTTTCTAAGTATTCCTAACATAAATCACACTATCGAATATGAAGGAGTTTTTTAAAATAATGGGCAAGTATTTCCGACCTTACAAGAGATTTGTAATCGGAACATTCAGCTTCAATATCCTTACAGCCGTATTCAATGTGTTTTCTTTCACATTGCTTCTTCCGATACTGAACATATTGTTCGGTATTGAGACTGAAACTTATCGGTTCATAGAGTGGGGTACGGGCAATCTGAAGGATACTGCCATAAATAATCTGTATTATTATTCTCAGATGCTGGTCAATACCTACGGACCGTCTACGACTTTGCTTATGCTTGGTTTCGGGCTTGCATTGATGACGCTTCTTAAAACCGGTGCTTATTTTGGCGGTTCAGCTTGCCTTATGCCTATCAGAACTGGAATTGTGAGAGACATTCGTTTGGAAATTTATGCTAAAATCCTGCGTTTGCCTCTTTCATTCTTTTCAGAAGAAAGGAAAGGTGATATACTTGCAAGAGTTAGTACCGATGTGAACGAAGTTGATTCGTCTATCACGAATTCTTTGGACATGCTCATAAAGAATCCTATATTTATCGTTATATACTTTTCTACACTGATAGCAATAAGCTGGCAACTGACTTTGTTCACATTGTTCGTTGTTCCGTTCCTGGCATGGGGTATAGGTTCGATTGGACGCAAGTTGAAGCGCAAATCTCTTTATGCGCAGTCGAAATGGAGCGACGGATTGAGCCAGATAGAGGAAACGCTCGGCGGACTCAGAATCATCAAGGCTTTTATTGCGGAGGATAAAATGAACAGACGTTTCGTAGCCGTAAACAATGAATACAGAAATGCAGCTCTTAAGGTTGCAATACGTCAATCGGCGGCGCATCCTGTCAGCGAATTCCTCGGAACATGTATGATTGTTGTTGTTCTTTGGTTCGGCGGTTCGCTCATATTGTCAGATAACTCTCCTATAGATGCAAGTACATTCATTTACTATCTGGTGATTCTTTATTCTATGCTTCAGCCGCTTAAGGATTTCTCAAAAGCCGGTTACAGCATTCCTAAGGGACTGGCTTCTATGGAGCGTATCAACAAAATACTTAATGCAGAGAATAATATCAGAGAGAAGGAGTCGCCGGTTCAGATTTCTGGACTTAATGAGTCTATAGTGTTCAAGGATGTGTCTTTCAGTTATAACGGAGAAAGAGAGATTCTTAAGCATATCAATCTTAAGATAGAAAAGGGACGTACCATTGCATTGGTAGGCCAGTCTGGTTCCGGAAAGTCAACTTTGGTAGATCTTATTCCTCGTTACCATGATGTACAGAGCGGTGAAATACTTATTGACGGAGTAAACATAAAGGACATGTCGATACATTCTCTGCGTTCTATCATTGGTAATGTCAATCAGGAAGCAATCTTGTTCAATGATACTGTGTACAACAACATTGCTTTCGGTGTGGAAAATGCAACGCAGGAACAGGTTGAACAGGCTGCTAAAATTGCAAATGCCCATGACTTTATCATGGAAATGGAAGACGGATACAACACTAATATCGGTGACCGTGGCTGCCGATTGTCTGGAGGTCAGAGACAGCGTATATCCATTGCGCGTGCCGTTCTGAAGAACCCGCCTGTACTTATTTTGGATGAGGCAACATCTGCACTCGACACCGAATCAGAAAAACTGGTTCAGGATGCACTTGAAAGACTTATGAAATCGCGTACTACAATTGCGATTGCGCATCGTCTTTCCACTATAAAGAATGCAGACGAGATATGTGTACTGCACGAAGGTGAGATTGTCGAACGCGGTACTCATGAAGAACTGCTTGCAATGGACGGCTATTATAAGAAGCTGAACGATATGCAGGCTTTATAGTTTTATGCCTTTGCAATTATTAGTAAATCTGAACATTAACGAATCTACATATTATCCCAGATATGAAAACGAACAAGGCTTTTTGGATTCTTCTTGCTGTGTGTGCATTGTCTATATTGCCGTTTATCGGGCAGACGGAGTTCTATACAAAGGGCGAGCCACGCGAAAGCGTTGTAGCTCTTACTATGCTGAAGACCGGCAACTGGATTCTACCGGAGAACAACGGTGGAGATATTCCGTATAAACCGCCATTCTTTCATTGGTGCATAGCTGCTTTTTCTTTGATTACGGGTAGTGTAAATGAATATACTTCGCGCCTTCCGTCAGCATTGGCAGTCATCATAATGACTATGGCCGGTTTCTGCTTTTTTGCAAAACGACGTGGTGTACAGGTAGCTTTTATAGCATCGGCAGTGCTGTTCACTGCTTTTGAGATTCATCGTGCAGGAGTGAATTGCCGTGTAGATATGGTACTGACTGCGGCTGTAGTTTGTGCCATTTATTCTCTATACCGCTGGTGGGAACGCGGGCTTAAAGGTTTCCCGTTGGTTGCCGTCTTGTGTATGTCTGTAGCTACGCTGACCAAGGGCCCTGTTGGAGCGTTGTTGCCTTGTCTGGTTACAGGTGTATTTCTGCTTCTTCACGGATATAAGTTCTGGCGTGTATTCTTGTACATGTTTGGCCTTGGTATCTGTTCTATGGTATTGCCTCTGTGCTGGTATGTTGCAGCTTATCAGCAAGGCGGTGAATCGTTCCTTTCGCTTGTCTGTGAGGAGAACTTCGGACGTTTTACTGGTCAGATGACTTATGAGTCGCATGAAGAACCGCTGTATTATAATTTTATTACTCTTATATCAGGTTTTGCTCCATGGACTTTACTGATTCTGTTCTCTCTCTTCGGTTTGAAGTATAAGAAGCCAGATTGTACGTTCAAGCAGTTCTTCAATCGTATATGGACTGGTTTCAGAGGTATGGATCCTTGTCGCCAGTATTCATTGCTTGCAGCAGTGCTGATATTTGTTTTCTATTGCATACCGTCAAGCAAACGCAGCGTATATATTATGCCGGTGTATCCGTTCGTGGCTTATTTTATTGCTGAATACATGCTGTGGCTTGTAAAGAAGCATTCACTTTCAGTAAAGATTTATGGTTCGGTTTTGAGCGTAGTGTTCATACTTGTATTTCTGGTATTTGTAATAGTGAAGCTTGATTTTGTACCTTCATCGCTTATATCAGGCAAGAATGCTGCAGAAAATATGGCACTTATCAGATCACTTAGTGATGTAAACATCTTCATAAGCTTGTTTGCATTAGTGCCTATAGTTCTTTCCGCTATGTGGATGGCTTGTGAACGTCATATGGTTACAGTAAGACATTTGTACCTTCTTATAGCTCTTACATTCGGCTTTTACATTGCATTCGATGCCGTATATCAGCCTGCTGTATTGAAACCGCAATCAGTTAAAGGACTGGCCGCAAAGGTTAATGAAATTGTTCCTGAAGGCAATATATATTCTTTTAAGGAAGTAGATCTTAAGGAATATGGTAATCCTCTGCATTTCTTTGGCTTGAACTATTATCTTAATGACCGCGTCAGAATATTTGCAAAGGACAAGCCTGCCGAAGGATATATATGGATGACTGTAGACGATGCATACGGCATCTTTGCTGATGTTTTCCCTGATTATGAATTGGAAGAAGTGTTCAGAGCCGATAGGCGTTATGATGGCGCCAAGGACATTCAGGGACTGTTCAAGTTTAAGAAAGTTCGTTGAACAAGATTATTTCTATTCCTTTTTCTCTTTCTTTCTGCTTAGTGTGACAAACAGTGTTCTGAGCAGAATGAAATTTTCCGGAATAGCGATAGCAAGAACTAAAATAGGTGCTATCAACTTGTCTATTCCCATATAGATGAACAGATTCAGCAGTCCTATGCTGATGAGATAATTTACAGCGTGACAGCCGGCAAAGCCAAGAGCATTGCCGGCTGATGTTTTTGATTTGAATGTGAAGAACGTCGTCAGGAAATAATTGCATATAAAAGACAGAGCATATCCTGCTGTATATGCCGGGGTTGGTGATACAAACTTCTGCAGTACATAATATATTGCATAGTGGAGCGCAGTGCATATTGCTCCTACAGAAGCAAATCTTATGAACTGAAATAGTTTTTCCTTATGTTCGTCTTTTATTTTCATATTTTACTTCGTAGTCTCTCCCAAGGCTCTTTTGGACGTAGTGTATCCTTCATTTATAAGCCACTGCGCACCCTGTATCATTGAAAAACTGTAGTTCTTCAGCATTTTGAAATCCGGATGGCTCTTGTCTTTGCTCACAGACATTTTAAAGTCGTTGCAGTCGTAGAAATATTCGGTTTCCGTAGCAGGCTCATAAAAGTAGAAATGACTCTCATTTCTTGCACCTACCATATTGTCTGCTGTGAAGTACATGCATGGACGTTTCTCGCCGAGCAGATCCACGCCTAGGCCTATTTGGTCATATTCCATGCCGAGCAGTCCCAGAACAGTCGGTGCAATGTCTACCTGGCCTCCGAAGTTGAACAATTCTTTAGGCTCTATACCCTTGCCGTAAATCATGAAAGGTACATGGTTGTAGCTTTGAGGCATCTCGCAGTCAGCTTTGCCGACAAGCTTTCCGTGGTCTCCTACGAGTATGAATATTGTATTGTCGAACCATGGTTGTCTGCATGCCTGACTGAAGAATTTCTTTATTGACCAGTCTGCATATTCCACAATCTGTTTTTCTACATCATTGTTCTTCGGGTGGAAATACTCAGGTACCATGTATGGCGGATGGTTGCTGATTGACAGCAGACATGCAAAGAACGGCTTGTCTCCTTCCGAAGCATGTTTATTTAGTACCGGTATGGCATAATCGAACAAGAAGTCGTCCTGTACACCGAATCCGTTTACAACCTTGTCTGCCGGATAATCTTCCTGAGAGTATATTTCATCGAATCCGTTTGTCCTGAAAAATGCATTCATGTTGTCATATTGGCTTTCGTGTGTCATGAAGAACATTGTAGCGTATCCATTGTCCTTCAGAACCGTTGGAAGTCCCGAAATATTTGGTATGACGGTGTTCTTCATCATATTCTTTTTCATTATTGCAGGAAATGAATATAATGTGGCAAACATTCCGTGGTTTGTATGAATACCGGCCGAGAAGAAATTATGGAATGCCATTGATTTTATCATCAAGCTGTCCAGGAACGGTGTGATGTTGTCTTTGTTGCCGAAATGTCCCATAAGATCTGCCGACATTGATTCCATGAATATCAGTACTACATTTCTTCCTTTGAATTCTGTGTCTTTGCCGTCAATGTGTTTGCGAATAGGAGATAGCCCCGGCTCCTTAGGCTCGTTGCGTCCCAACAGTGTCTTTATATTCTCCACGGCCTGTTTGTCGTCCATGAGATTCAGGTCCATGTTGTCTTTTCTGTTGTCGTCCATAACGCTTGTAAGCAGATTGAACGTAGGACTTACTCCCAACTGATTCAGAAACGCATCGTTGCAGTAGTAAGCCGCACTTATCTTTATAGGATTGTATCCTACACGCCCTCTTATTCCGAAGATGCACGCACCGATCAGCACACAACTAACCCCGACAGCCATTATTCTTTCTCGTATGCTCATGCCTCCTCTTTCTGCATGATTGGCTTTCAGCATGCTGCATCCAATGTGTTGTGCTACTGTTATGTATGCAATTGTAGCAACAATGAATGGAATAAGGTATACCAGATATGATGCCTCTTCCGTAACCATCATAGCGGTCTGCTCCTTATACTCGAACCATTCGAATATGGAAGAATTGATGTTCTTGAAGAAATATTTGAAGTATGGGATGTTGGCCGATGAAATCAAGAATACCAGCGTATAGAGCACTGATGTATAAATGACAACAAAGCGCATAATCCATTTTCTGTAATATCCGATTATTCCGCAGATGCACATTAGTGTCAGCGGTAATATGGATATGTAGCACCCGATAACGGTGTCAAACCATATTCCCTTGACGAATGCCGTTGCCTTCGTCGTAAAACTTCCTGCACTTTCGTCTCCAATCATATCGTGGCATGCTGAAAACATCAGCAGGCGCAGGAGGAACGTCAATATCAACGCTGTTGCCTGGCATCCCAATACGAATGCCATGGCTCTAAAGAATTTTTTCATATATTAATGGTTTCTTCCTTTGTGAACAGAGGCCTATGTTTGACTTCTGTATAAATTTTTCCTATATATTCTCCAACTATTCCCAGTCCTACAAGAATGCATCCGCCTATGAACCATATACTGACAATCAGAGATGTCCAGCCTTCGACTGCGTTTCCGTCAATGTATGAAATCAGACCGTAAACAATGGCGATTATGGAAATCAGAATGAATACAAATCCCAATGTTACTATTATCCTCAAAGGTTTTACCGAAAATGATGTAATACCGTCTATTGCGAAGTTTATCATTTTCGAGAGCGGATACTTTGATTCTCCTGCCGTCCTTTCCTTGCGGTCGTAGTACACTTCTGCAGTGTTGAACCCGACAAGCCTTACCATTCCTCTAAGAAACAGGTTGCGTTCAGGATACTCCAGCAACGCCTCCAGACTGCGTCTGCTCATAAGTCTGTAGTCTGCATGGTTGTAAACAATGTCGCCACCCATAGCCTGCATGAATCTGTAGAAAGCTTGTGCTGTAACTCTTTTGAACACTGTGTCGGTAGATCTTTCCTTCCTTACTCCATATACGATGTCTGCACCATTGTGGAATTTGTCCACCATGTCTGCAATGCAGTTTTCGTCATCCTGCAGATCCGCATCGATGGATATTACGGCGTCGCACTTGGGACAGGCTTCATTCAGTCCGGCCCACAGTGCTCTCTGATGGCCTACATTGTGCGCAAGCTTTATACCGCAAATGCGTTGCATACCATTCTTGCACAATGTATCTCCGCAGGAACACAGTTCTCTGATGATTTTCCATGTATTGTCTTTGCTTCCGTCATCCACATACAGAATTCTGCAGCTGTCAATCTTGCCGTCTTTTTCAAGTTTTTCAGCAATCATGCACAGTTGCCTATTGGTATCTTGTAGTACTTCTTCTTCATTGAAGCACGGTACCACGATGATTAGTCTGCCACCGTTTTCCATCTAACGTGAAATTCCAATTTTTTCAGATAATGTGCAAATTTAATTCTATTAATCAGATAAATAACATCTTGTCAGCATATATTCTGTTTTTATCCTTCTTTTGTTTGTCAATGTGCTGTATTTACGTTTTGCAATCTTCTTTACTTCAGTATATATGTATAAAAGTTCAAGACCGTGGCTCTATATCAATTGAGATATCTAGCCACGGCCTTGAAAAGCTGAAAGATTTTGAGCATGGAAAACAAAATGTTTGTTTTAATCCTCTGCCGCGGTGTTCCCACATGGCGGCTGAGGAATCTTATACGGTCTCGTCAACTATTCATATATTATCTATCGTGTGTTCTGTCCGTTAGTTTCTTTGTTCGAGACCTCTAGGTATTTTAAGGTTATTAGTTTTTAGGTTGGGATATTTTATTAGACAGTTTTTCCAAAATATAAACACTGGCAAATCCAATTGCCATAAGACCAATAGCTTCTGCAACGTATACATTCGGCAATATGTTGCTTTCAGCTGCAAATGTTTCCCCATTTATGGTCATTTCCGTTGTTTCTTTCCACGGCCATACCTTGTTGAGTGATCCAAGCATAAATCCTGTAAGCATGGCCAGAGTCATATTTCTGAATCTTCTGAGTGTAAACGACAATACTCTTGAGAATGTTGTTATTCCAATGAATGCGCCTGCACCGAATACTGCAAGTATAACTATGTCAAATGTTTTTACTGCATCCATTATATAGAAATATTTGCCGAGTAGCACTAGTATGAAGCTTCCGGATATTCCCGGCAGAATCATTGCGCATATCGCAATTGCACCGCAACAGAATATGAACAGCAGGTTCGAAGGAGTGTCTGCAGGTGTTGCCACTGTAATGTAGTAGGCTATAGCTGCACCCGCTATGAATGTAGGTATTGTTTTAACATTCCATTCGCGTATGTCCTTCATTACGAACCAGGTTGAAGCAAGTACAAGTCCAAAGAAGAATGCCCATATCAATATCGGCTGTTCTGTCAGAAGCCATGTGATAAGTTTGGCAAGAGAGAAAACGCTGATGGCAATGCCGGAGATGAGAGCCAACAGGAACGGTGCATTGATCTTTTTGGCAAATGCTTTAAATTTTCCGGTGAAAAGCATAGTCAGACTTTCTCTGTTGATGCTTTTAATGGAGTTGATGAGTTCATCGTATATGCCTGCAATGAAAGCTATAGTTCCTCCTGATACCCCTGGAACAACGTCTGCTACGCCCATTCCCATGCCTTTAAGCATCAGCATGGCATAATCCTTAATGCTTCTTCCCATTATTTGTTGTTTTCTGATTTTGTGTGGCTTTGTCTTGCCTTCTTCCTTTTTACCTTGTGGCAATTCATGTCCGTCAATCGAATTGTTTTCGATTCCTGTCATGAAATTGCCGTTGCTTAATATATATCTGTTGTTCGCTTTGAAAAAGCACAGTTATTATTGAAGTGCACTGCAAAGGTAGCACCAAAAAGTCAACTCTTTGACCATTTACATGCGAATTGTCGTTTTTCATGTCTGAACAGGAGTTATCTGCAGTTGGAACATATTCCTTTTTGATTGAGGTGTACACTGGTTGCTTTTTTATTTAAGTATATTTATGAGTAATTCATCTCAAATCCTTATTTTTGTTTTATGGATACAAATAATGAAATAAGAGGCAATATCTTGATTCTTATTGTTGTCTCATCGATAGTTTCTTTGGCAACTATTCTTCCAGAACTGTCGGTGGCGCTTGACAATGAGGCCATTTTCGAGCATGTTTATCAGAGTTCGCTTCTCAATGTGATAGTTGGAGGCCTCTGCTATTTTGCCGTGACCATAATTCTTTTTCTTGTAAATTCCGCAGTTTTCCATTTCAATGATCCATCGAGACGCATTACCAACTGGCATGTTCTCTTTTCGTTTTTATTCATTTATGCCGGAGCCGTATTTCTGGGCGAATTGTCGCGCATGCTGGTTTTCTCGCACAGTACAGGGCTTGTGGCCAAGCCTCATGCCGTTCTGTATGCCATAACCCATCCGATGCGCGATTTTGTCACCTCTATTGTCGTCTTCTCTTCTTCCTATGCCATGTACCTTCTTCGCAGACAGCATCTTATGACGGTTGAGAATCAGAAGCTTGCCACAGAAAATGCGCGAAGCCAGTACGAATCGCTCAAGAGCCAGCTCAATCCGCACATGCTTTTCAATTCTTTGAATACATTGTCGGTTCTTGTCGACGAATCTCCAGAAAAAGCAAAGAACTACATACATGAGTTGTCCAGTGTGCTGCGCTATTCTCTTCAGGAAAGCGGAAACCGCACAGTGGATCTTTCTCAGGAAATGGCTTACACTGATGCCTACATCTATCTGCAGAAAATGCGTTACGAAGAAAGTCTGCAGTTCGACATACGGATTTCCGAAACGGCCCGTACGCGCAGAATTCCTCCTATGTCGCTTCAGCTTCTTATTGAAAACGCTGTCAAGCATAATCGTGTCAGCAGTAAGAAGCCTCTGTTGATAACGATAGCTACCGAAACCGATGATTGGCTTGTGGTCTGCAACCGCATTCAGCCGCGTTTCAGCACATCCCCAAGTGAAGGCGTACGTATTGGTCTGCATAATCTTAATGCCCGTTACAAGCTGCTTTATGGACGTGGCATTGACATTGAACGTACGGAGGAGCATTTCTGCGTGCGCTTGCCTCTCATTAAACCGGGTGAAGCAGAGCAGACTATTCCACGATGATTGTATGTGAACTATGTTGAACGAAAAGAAAAAATGATGCTATATGAAAGTCTTGATAATTGAAGATGAGCGTGCCGCCGTGCGCAGTCTTAAGAATATTCTGTCACAGGTCGATGCATCCATCGAAGTTGTGGATGTTCTTGAAGGAATTGCCGATACGGTAGAGTGGTTCGGAAACAACCCGATGCCGGATCTGATATTTATGGATATACATCTGTCCGATGGCTCTTCATTTGAATTGTTCGACCGGATAAGCATAACGTGCCCGATAATATTTACTACAGCTTATGATGAGTATGCCCTGCGCGCATTCAAGGTCAACAGCGTGGACTACCTTTTGAAACCTATACGTGTAGAAGATGTCCGTAAGGCGCTCGACAAACTCGATGCTCTTACATCTTCGTCTCCTCATTCGGAGAGCATGGATAATATTCGCGACATGGTCAGCGCTTTGCGAAACACCTCGCATTTCCGTTCACATTTTCTCATTCCGTCTAAAGGCGACAGGTTGATACCTCTTGATGTGGCAGACGTTCTGTATTTCTATATTGTCGACGGTGCAGTCTATGCCGTTACCCTCAGGCATGAGAAGATTCTTATTCCGCACACGCTTGATGAAGTTGCCGCAAGCATTGACCCTTCAGTGTTTTTCCGCGTAAACCGTCAGTATATCATATCTCGTTCCGCAGTTAAGGACATGGCCGTATGGTTCACTGGACGCCTTGTTGTCAATCTTACAGTCGAAACTGAAGAAAAAATTATTGTCAGCCGTCAGAAAGTTTCAGATTTCAAGGACTGGTTTGCCGGACTCTATTGAGCACCTTTCATGGTCTTGGCCTCCGTTTTGAATATCACGGGCGCCCGGAAACATTATTGCGAGCGCGCGCAATTTGTTTTCCGAGCGCCCGCAGTGTTTGATATGTATGTACCTTTCGGTATATTTTTTCTACTTGTCGGGTAATTTCCGTATCGTTTCGTATAACGATATTTGCTGCAGAAAAAAGAAATGTTGTATGAAACAAAATGTGCAGAATCAAAACGGTGCGCAGTCGCAGAAGAGCGGTAATCCTTATGTCGGGCTTCTTGTCGGAGTCTTGATAGTGCTTGCGCTTAATGGTCTTGTGTTTCCAAACTTTATGGACAGGCGGGTGCAGGCTGTCGATTACGGACGCTTCATAGAATGTGTAGACAGCGGTTTGGTCAGCGAAGTAGCTATAGAGAACGGCGAGATATATTTCTCCGTAGACCGCGGAAACAATAATGTTTCAGCTTATCATACAGGTGAGATTGACGATCCGGAATTGGTCGACAGGCTTCTGAAGGCAAAAGGCGCCAACAGTGACGGCAAAATTGCTTTCCGCAAAATTGTACCAAAGGAAGATTCGCCTCTTCTGAATTTCATTCTCATGTGGATATTGCCGGGTATAGTGTTCTATCTCATTTGGAAATTCACCAGCCGCAGCATTCAGTCGCGTTTGGGAGGAGGCGGCAATTTCATGTCATTCGGCAGCAGTGGTGCTAAGATTTATGCAGATTCCGATATTAAGACCACTTTTGCCGATGTAGCCGGTCAGGATGAAGCTAAAGGTGCATTGGCTGAGATTGTAGATTTTCTTCATAATCCGTCGAAATATACCGACATTGGTGCTTCTTTGCCAAAAGGTGCATTGCTTGTTGGACCGCCGGGTACAGGAAAAACTCTCATCGCACGTGCTGTCGCAGGCGAAGCCAAAGTGCCGTTTTTCTCAATGTCTGGTTCCGAATTCGTTCAGATGTTTGCCGGAATGGGTGCTGCGAAGGTACGTGATCTTTTCAAGCAGGCCAATGAGAAAGCGCCGTGCATTATTTTCATCGATGAAATTGATGCTATTGGTAAGAAACGTGACACTTCGTTCGGAAATGACGAGCGTGAACAGACACTCAATCAGTTGTTGACCGAGATGGATGGATTCGATGCACGTAAGGGTGTCGTAATTTTGGCTGCTACCAACAGACCTGACAGTCTCGATAAGGCTCTTCTTCGTCCAGGGCGATTTGACAGACGTATTCAGATGGAACTTCCCGATCTCGATGGACGTAAGGCTATACTCGGAGTGCATCTTAAAAAAGTAAAGCATCGTGATGTTGATTTGGATGTCGTAGCTCGTGCTACAGCAGGTTCGTCAGGTGCCGAACTGGCCAATATCATCAATGAAGCCGCTCTCCGTGCAGTAAGAATGGGTCGTGCCGTAGTGGAAACTTCTGATATAGAAGAAAGTGTTGAGAATGTTATAGCTGGAGTACAAAAGAAGGGCAAGGTATTGTCGGATACAGAGAAGAAGATAGTTTCATATCATGAAATTGGACATGCACTGGTTGCAGCGATGCAGTCAAATTCAGCTCCTGTGCATAAGATAACGATAATTCCGCGTACATCTGGTGCTTTGGGCTATACCATGCAGGTGGACAGTGGCGAACAGGTGCTTCTCAGCAAGGATGATCTCTTCAATCGTATTGCAACGCTTACTGGGGGGCGTGTGGTCGCTGGTTCGAATCCAGTCACCCCGACTGCTGAAAATCAAGGAGTTAAGATAAACATCTTAACTCCTTTTTTTTGATTCCTACAACAAATCTACAACATTTTTTCCGCTACAACATGTCTACAACTAATAAAAGAAAAATACTAAGCTTCATTTTTCTTTTATTCATATTAGTTTATTTTCATATTACAGAACAAGTCTATACTCCACATTAAGGACCCATATTCTTAAATAATGCAAAAAATCAAACTTGCTATAAGGCACAAAGAACATGCTTTACTATAAAATATCATCCAGCATAATATCCCATTATTTCATTTCTTACAGCAAATATCGCCCTTTGCCACTGACTGTGCAAGGCGGCCCTGTCGGGCTGGTTGGCTGGAAAAAAATCATCCTCGCTTCGCTCCGGTATTTTTTTCCG